>Ga0209863_10000001_pt1 | contig 214881 bp, 164 predicted proteins | sample OrgsoiDNA2013046_FD_185796 | JGI IMG/M metagenome (GOLD analysis project Ga0209863, IMG submission 185796) | Permafrost soil microbial communities from the Arctic, to analyse light accelerated degradation of dissolved organic matter (DOM) -... | ecosystem: Environmental > Terrestrial > Soil >...
CTGATCGGGAAATCCGGCCTTATGGCACGGATGGTCTTTATTCCCTCTCGTAGTTTGGAAAATGCTCCGGGTATATTCCGGATCCTGTTGTGCAAATTTTCATCTCCGTCCAGCGAGACAATGATATCGTCTACCCATTTAATTAGCTGTGCGGCATTTTTTTTTAATGTCAGTCCGCTTGAGTGCAGGCTGATCCTGATATTTTCTTTTTTCAGTAATTCGCAGAACCGGAAGAAATTTGGGCTCAGCAGCGCTTCCCCGCCGGTCATCAGAACCTGTTTTGTTCCGAATTTTTTCAGACTTCCCAATAGTCCGCGGATATCGGTTTCCGTGAGTTGTTTTAAATGATGATTGCCCTTCCAGATATCGCACATGATACATCGGCAATTGCAGGCGCTGTGTGGCATCAGGATGACGATGGGAAGAGAGCCAATGATGCCGGTTCGTAAGGTACGGTACCTTTTATAGGTCTGATATGGAGATGGTATCTTCATGGTCTTTGAATGCGGATCCAGGGAAATGGATCCTTCCTGCCCAGTATTTTATTCCTGAAATCCTTCGGATTGTATAGATATTTACAATGAAATCTTTTCAGCGACTCGGCGCTGTGATGAAAGTAAAAGTCCGCCATTTCCTCCTGTCCGATCGACTGGTAGTATATCCGGCTCCGATGACGGGCTGATTCCCTGTCGGCCGGGCAATAAAAATAACTGTCCAGTATATGGATCTCTCCGTTTTCCTTTAAACGCAGTAACGCGTCTTCAATCAGCTCTTCCAGGGGAAAAAAATATTGTACAGACGCAGCAAAAACCAGGACGTCGAATTTCATTGCGTAAGAAATGGATTGCATGTCCCCGGCTGCAAACTGCAGATTGGATTTTTCCGGAAACACCCTTTGTGCCTGGATGATTTCAGTTTTACTGATATCAATTCCCGTTACCGTGGAATATTTCATTTCCGAAAGCCGGTTGGAAAGCCATCCATTACCACAACCCACTTCCAGCAGGTTGAGCGGCACATGTTTATTTTCCAGATAATGCACTAGTCTTTTAGAGGACCGGCTTCTTATTTTCCATTCTGCAGCATGCATATGGGATTTCGGGATCCGGGGCAACCGGCTCACCTCTGTATCGCTGTACATCCGGTTTTCCCTTCTTCTGGCAGTGATATACTGCTCCTCAAAGCGGGCATCCGGACTGGGCAGCGCGTACGGTGATATGATGGAATTTGCTTTTGTCAAAACTATTTATTTAAAATCCCTGAATTTCAGGCTGGCGGTATTTCCACATTTTCTGCAATAATTTGATCTCATAGGGGTGCTGGTGCAGATTGATCTTGTAACGGATGCCAGCCAGGAAATGGATGGCTTTTCTTTTGAAGGAGTTCAGGCGGATATCCGTCACCGTTGGATAATAGCCGTTCAGTACGGTTTCAAAATTTTTTATTTTATCAACCATGTCGGGGGTAAGCCAGGGAGTGAGTGGGTTCTTGCGCAGGTCAAAATTCTCCCAGGCGGGACTTATCCAGTCTTCCAGTTTCTCAGGAAAATGGAATCCTTTGGCAAGGGCCTGATTATACAGTTCGGATCCTTCTGTGGCCACCGGACTATATATATAGATGACGATTTCAGTAAGCGGATTGATACGTTTAATTTTTTTGATGAATGCGATGTCGAAATCGATCTGGGCTTCCACTTCCGCCTGGGTAGGTGCAGGTGTTCCCAGCACAAAGGAATATTCAGGAATGATGTCAAATTTCTTTAGCCGCTCGGCAAAGGCAGCAATCTGCTCTCCGCTTTGGGTGCCACCTTTGTCCATCTGTTTTAGTACGGCGTCGTTTCCCGTTTCAGCTCCAAAAAATATGCACTTGCAGCCAGACTCCCTGATCAGCGAAAGGGTGGAATCCCTGAACTTATTCATGGTATCGATTCTGGCCATTCCCCACCATGTCATTTTTTCGGGCAGGATCAGTCTTGCAAAGTCAACGGCCCGCTTTTCAGATACAAAAAAATTGTTATCGTGAAATTCAATGGCATCTGCTCCCCAATTGTCTTTGATATATTTGACATCTTTGTATACTTTCCAGGCAGATTTTGCCTTCCATCGGGCTTCATAGATCGGAACCACTGCGCAGAATGAACAGGTAAAGGGACAACCGATACTGGAATGATAGGCCAATGTTTTTTCGCCCAGATAGGTTTTTCCAAGGTATTTCTCCATGGGATAGAGCTGTCCCAGTTTATCGTAAGGCAGGTCGGGAAGTGTATCCTGATCGATCAGGTCTTCTTTGGGGGTTTTGATGGTGCTGACTCCTGATTTATATATCAGGTTTTTAATCAGTTCATAAGGTTCATTGTTTTCAAGGGCATGGATAAGTTTTGGAAAACAGTGGTCGCCCGGACCATTGATCACAAAGTCCACATAACCCGAATTGATGACTACTTTGAATTGGTTGCTGGGGAAATAGCCACCCCAGATCACTTTGACCTCAGGATATTTTTCCCGGATGGCTTTGGAAATCGGAATTGCCTGTTTTAGTTGTGGGCCGGGCATCACTGTAAATCCCACATATTTGAAAATGCCGGATTCCAGATATTTCATTACTACAGGTAAAGGGTCAGCTTCCCGGTTCCCATCCACAATCACCCAGGGAAATTTGCCTTCCACTGCGGCGGCAATGTTCAATACGGAATTCGGAATTCTATATTTCGCGTTTGCGCTTTTCGGATTAACCAGTATGACCCCCATTATTGAAAATCAGAGCTTTTAGACCCCTTAGATTGTACGTCAATTCCTTAAATCAGGTTGCAGTTTTTTTTAAATAAGCCCTTTAAATACAACCTATTCGATCTGGTTCCCGTATTCTTTTCTGTAAGGAACCGATTTAAGGGAATTATGCTGGCATCCATTAAAAACCTGTTTCAAAAAACCGGGCCTGCCCATTCAGAAAAAGAAGTGGCAGAGGCTTATGATATCTGGTCGGATTTCTACGATTTCCAGCCCGGAAACCTCATGCTGGACCTTGATGAGCAGATTTTGACAGACCTGCTTGAAAATGTCAATCTGAAAGACCGGGTCATTGCGGATATCGGATGTGGCACGGGGCGGCACTGGTCCAGGCTCTATGACAAAAACCCGTCTGCAATCATCGGATTTGATGTGTCCTCCGGAATGCTGAGCCAGCTCCGGCAAAAATTCCCTGCTGCGGATTCCCACCTGATAACCGACGACCGGATCAGCATCCTGCCTGACGCGTCCATTGATTTCCTGTTATCAACACTTACCCTGGCCCATATTAAAGACCCACGGGAAGCCATCCATTCCTGGTCAAGGGTATTGAAAAAGGGGGGGCAGGCACTTATAACGGATTTTCATCCGGTTATGCTTCAAAAAGGCGGCCGGCGCAGTTTCCCTTACGAGGGCCGGACTTTATCGGTTGTCAATTATATTCATCCGTTGAAATCCCTTAAAGATATTTTTCAACAGTACGGAATGTTCCTGATCCGGCAGGAAGAAAAATGGATGGACGAATCTGTGAAGCATTATTATACAACACAGGGGGCGCTTCCGGTGTTCAACCGGTTTAAAGGGACCCCCATTATCTACGGCCTTTTATTAAACAAACCAGGTGTTACTGAATAATCTGATCAATACAAGCAACGGACGGACCATCCATATTTCGGTTAATCAGGGGCATATTGAATCCGTAGGGGAGAAGATTCCTGCACGCGATCACTTTGTTCTTCATTTCAGAAAGGCAGTGGCGATTCCTGGTCTTATCAATTCCCATGATCATCTTGATTTCAATTGTTTTCAACCCCTGGGAACAAATACTTACAACAACTACACCGAATGGGGCAAAGAGATTCACCACATATTCCGGAATCATATTCAGGCTGTATTGAATATTCCGCAAAATCTCCGTACTGCCTGGGGACTCTACAAAAACCTTATCTCCGGTGTAACGACCGTTGTTCATCACGGACCATTCATCCCCATTGAAAATCCGCCAATTCATGTTTTTCAGGATACACAAAATCTGCATTCAACGGCCTTCGAAAAGAACTGGAAATGGAAATTGAACAATCCCTTCCTTAAACGCAGGATGGTCGTGATTCATGCAGGGGAAGGAACAGATCTTCGATCCAAAAATGAAATAGACGATCTGATCAAATACAACCTGTCAGGCCGGAACATCGTGGGAATTCACGGAGTGGCCATGAAAAGCAGTCAGGCCAAAAAATTGAAGGCCCTTATTTGGTGCCCGGAATCCAACCAGTTACTACTGGATAAACAGCCGGATATTAAAGAATTAAAGAAAAACATCCGCATCGTACTGGGTACCGATTCCACCTTGACCGGAAACTGGGATTTCTGGCATCATCTTCGTTTTGCCAGATCACTTCAGATCACAGGAAGCGAGGAGTTGTTTGACATGTGCACCCGGATACCGGCCGCCTTGTGGGGTATGAACCGGGGTGAAATAAAGCCCGGGAAAGAAGCAGATATAGTGATACTGAAATCCAAGCCGTATGCAGAAATAGGGGAACTTGTATTCCAAAGCGGTCCGGAAGATATATTATTGGTTATCCAGCAGGGAAAAATCAGATTGTTTGATGATTGTCTGCTTCCCCAGTTGCGGAACCGGATAGCACTGGACGGTTATAGTAAAATGACCATCAGGAACTCGGTAAAATTTGTTGAAGGGGACCTGCCGGCATTAGCCGATAAAATAAAATCATTTCATCCCCATATGGTTTTCCCGGTTCATTTCCGGGAAAAAATAATGGAAGTCCGTTAAAATTTTATTCTATGCGTCTGGTAGAAAAAAACCGCGCTATTCAGGTCAGCCGCCAAAACAATTCCTACTATAACGGAATTGCCGCCGACTATGATTTCATGCTGGATAAAGAAGCATCTAATAAAATCATCCGTCAAAAAGTGGCTGACCAGTTTGGTTCGGTGGTGAAACGCGGCAGGGTATTGGACTTTGGCGGAGGTACCGGTCTCGATATTGGCTGGATGACGCGGAACCATTATCAGATCAGTTTCTGTGAACCCTCTTTTGCTATGCGGAAACTGGCAATGGAAAGAGCCCGGAATGAATGTCCTGCTTCACATATTTCATATATGGATGAGAGCAAAACGGATTTCAGGAACTGGAGCCGCTCCTTTCCTTTCGAATCTAAAGTAAATGCCGTGCTGGCCAATTTCGCGGTATTGAATTGTATCGCTGATATTGACCTGGTTTTCGAAAAAATCGCGTTGACCCTGAAGACGGGAGGGATATTCTTTGCCCTTGTTTTGGACAGCAGTTTCAAGAAGCGAATGCGTTCACATGGAATGGAAACCATTCAATCGCTGATCTTTGGAAAACCCGTTCAGATACAGGTCGATTATAACGGCAGGCACCAGCTGGTATATCTCCATTCTTACCGTGGAATCAGGAAAGCTTTGCTGCCGTATTTTGACCTCATTACATGCCAGCACCTGGAGGATTTTAATCTCCTGCAACTAAAAAGGAAATGAAAAAATTCCTCCGCCATATCATGACAGGCGGTATGCCCGTCAGTGAATATTCAACGGTTACGGTTCCCATCCGGATCCATGAAAAAGTCATGCTTGAAGTAAAAGGGCACACAATGGACATTTCTACGGTACACTGGCTGTTATGTCTTCAGCCGGTTATTTTTGGAATCTGGTTTTCAAAGGAACATGTAAATACTTATGCTAAGCAGCATTCCGTTTATAAGATAATTTTTAAAGATTCTGAAAAACATAATAAAACGACGGCGGATCTGAGGCTTGAATATTTCACTGAAATAGCAGAGGGAGACGGAATACTCCTCTTACTAAGGTTGTCAAAGGCTTCCGTGCATCATATTCATTTAATCCGTACCCGTTATTTATTCTACAGGCATTATAAAAAGCCGGAACAGGATTTTCAGATATTGAAATCCTTTGCCGCAGCCTATAGTTATCCAAGAAGGGTAAGGCTCATTTCCTTCAGCGATAATATATTCCCCATGGACCTGGTGGGAGATATTCCTGACACAAAAAGATATGTATTTGGGCTAAGGCATACGAACATCTCGCTGCCCGGCATTATGGAAACTAAAAAACTGGTCGTTTCCGAAGTCCCCTACCACTACAAGGATGTGATCTATCAATTGGGTAAGCACCATCAAAAACGGTTATTGGATTTTCCTGTTCTTTTCGATTTTGTGGAATCGGAAATATTTGGTTTCCCGGTTCCCGACTGGTGCAACAGTTACAAGGAAATACGCATTGTGAAAACCATCAGCCTGGGCAGCCACATGCTTCTCTGGGGTGAGGAAATCAATGAAAAATCACTCAATGCTTCCATGGGGCATTTATTTCATATACATTTCCTGCACTTTCTACACCAGAAAAAACTCGGGAATGCCTATTTCCTTGTATGAATTCTCAATGAAAAAATATAATCAGGAGGCATGCGGCTTGTATTTTTAAGTTATCATTATTCACCGGATATACGCTCTCCGGAGGAATGGTTCGAACGGATCGGATTTTATACCGGATGGGCAGAAATGCTGTCTGAAAAACATACGGTCTTCCGGGTGGACCAGATTGATTATGAGGGACATCTTAAGCACCATGGCATACAGTATCATTTTGTACGGGACGGAGATAAAACCCGTTACTTTCCACGCAGCCTGAACCGGTTTGTCAAAACGCTGAATCCGGATGTGGTTGTGATCAGCAGTTTTCTTTATCCGCTGCAATTAATCCAGCTCAGAAAATGTCTTGGGAAGAGCGTGCGCATACTGGTGCAGAATCATGCGGAGAAACCCTTCTCCGGGATAAAAAAGTGGATCCAAAACCGGGCAAGCCGGAAAGCGGATGTTTTTTTATTTACAAATCTGGTAACCGGGTTGGAATGGGTCTGGCAGGGCAATATTCATTCTTCAAAAAAAATAAAGGAATTGCCTGAGGTATCTTCCGCCTTTTATCCCATGGATAAAATGATTTCGGGAAAGAAAACAGGGTTAACGGGTTTTCCGATATTTTTGTGGGTGGGGAGACTGAACCAAAACAAGGATCCGGTAACCGCCGTGAGCGCTTTTTTAAAATTCAGCTCCTTTCAACCGGATGCCCGCCTGTATATGATTTATCAATCGGATGAACTGTTACCGGCTTTGAAAAATCGGGTTGAAGCCAGTGACTTCAAAAGCAATATTATATTTATTGGTCACCAGCCGCACCACCAGCTATTATATTGGTATAACAGCGCTGACTTTTACCTGTCTGCCTCTCATCATGAAGGCAGCGGTACGGCACTCTGCGAAGCGATGAGTTGCGGATGTATACCGGTTGTGTCGAATATACCTTCGTTCAGAATGATAGGAGGTTATGCCGGACAATTTTTTGAACCGGGTAATGAAGAGGACCTTTTGGCTACTCTCAGGGAAGCCATGCAGTTGGACAGGGAGGAAAAGAGAACCCAGGCCATTGACCGGTTTAAAAAGGAACTTTCCTTTGAATCCATTTCAAATAAGTTTCAGGAAATCGCAGGGTCGTTATACTGATATAGTTGCATGATTTTCTCTACGCTCTGCCGCACGGTAAATGGAATCGTGGGTTGAAATAGCAGCCTGTGATCGTACAGTAATGAAATTGTTTTTTCAGCCATCTGTTCTTTGGAAGAGACGATATACCATTGGCGGATATCCTGCTGCATGGAACGGACAAAGCTGATGACATGACAACCGGAGGCCAGGGCTTCCAGGCAAACAGCTGCCATACCCTCATATAGCGAGGGATGCAGAAATAACTTCGTCCGGCTCATCAGGTTTAGGATTTCTTCATGGCTTTGTACACCCGTCAGCATGATATTTTTTTCAAGCCCGTAGTCAGCGATCAGATTTTTCAATGCGGCCATCTCCGGACCCTTTCCACAGAGGCGGACCTGGATTTGTGGAAACAGCGGACGGATATCCCGGACTATTTCTATCAATACGGTGTATTGCTTCAGGGCGATCAGAGAACCCACTCCTAAAATATCAATATCCCTTGTGCGGATGACCCCCTTAAATAAATCCGCCTGAATACCCACCGGAATGATAAGCTCAGGTTTTAACGGATAGTTTTTTTCAAATTCCTTTTGAATAAAATCAGAAATGGCGATCAGCCCGGGGGAGGAGGGCCTCATACTGCGGATGTATTTGTTGCCGGGTTTTGCATCCTGACCGAGGATCCAGCAGAAATGGGGGACCTGGTTTCTTTCGGAAAAAAGCCTGCCCAGATAGGCGCATTCGCCGCACCATAAACTGAGCATTCCTACGATGGCATGATTCCTGTTTATTTTTTTCAATGTTGTAAGGATGCTCCTCCATTTGAACAATTTGGATATCCTTCTTTTCTTCCAGCCATTGAAAGAGATCACTTCATTTTTTTCCCAGGTATACGTTTCGTTCACAAAAGGATAATCAAATGCCAAAACGATGATTTGCAACATAGGGAATTGACCATTCAATTGCTCAACAAATTGCTGGAGAAAGGGCAGACAGGTGCTGTCTGCTTCATCTTTTGGAAAACCGGGAGAAAGGATAACGAAAGTTTTAGGTTTCATCCAGCATGAATTTTTTATGGCAGGTTTCCAGCGCTTCTTGATTGTGGGTGATTAACAGGATCATTTTGCCCGCTGAAGCCAGATCCTGCAGGTGTTTCAGCATTTGTATTTCAGAATCTCTATCCAGTTCACTGAAGGGTTCATCCAGGATCAGCAGGTCGAAATCCCTATAGAGCGCTCTTGCCAGGGCAAGACGCTGTTTTTGACCCCCGCTAAAGTTCTTTCCGTTTTCCGTGATGATGGTTTCCATTCCCAGTTCAGAGGAAACTATTAATTTATCCAGTCCGGTGGCCGTGATAATTTCCCGCAGTTTATTTTCATTATATCCTTTTTCCTGAAAGGTGAGGTTCACAACAATCGGTGCATGCAGAAAAAACGGATGTTGTTTTGCATAGGAAATCCGGGACCAGTACTTTTTTCTGTTTTTGGCTTCGCACGATTTCGCATTGATATTAATTTCACCGGAATCGGGATCTAAGAATCCAAGCAATATATTGATGAGCGTTGTTTTGCCATTTCCTGACAAACCCGAAAGTCCCACCATATCACCCCTTTTGATGCTGCCGGAAAAACCCTTTAATATTTTTTTGTCGCCATAACTGAAACTTACATTTATAAATTCCAGGGAATCGAGCTTCTCTGCGGAATCCGGTTCAGGGTTATCAGATGCAGCAACCTGCAGGCCTTCCGTAGTATAGGAATAGGTTTTAATCTGGCTTACCATATTGATGATGCGCACAATACCCGGGATGATTTTGTAGGCGGCGATCATCAGGGCACCCACGGTCACCAGTGGTACCGAATGACTACTGGAAAAAAAATAATTCAGCACGATGAGCAGGAATAAACCCAATACAGCAAACACTTCAATCATCCGGGAGGGCATGTTTTGGAGAGCAATTCTTTCAGAAAGATATTTATTGAGTCCGGATTGGAAATGGTTATAGCGATCTATGAAAAATGCATTTTTCCCCTGCGTATTACTTTCTATAAACCCCGTCAATGCCTCCTGCAAATGCTGCATGGATCTTTCACTGGCCTGCTTTCCGTGTAGCCGGCTTGTATTCAGTTTTTTTTTCAGAATGAATCCAATGAAAAGAACCGGGGGCGCCATGATTAAAAGAAGCAGGGGGAAAAGCAGGGGATTATAGAAGGTGATGGCAGTGATCGTGATCAGTATAAGAACCATTTGAGTGAAGATCTGCTGAAAGCCATTTAATACATAGTGACTGAATTCAACCGGCTGCTGGCTTATCCTCCTGTTTATAATGGATGAATCCACCCGGATATATTCTGTATAAGGACTTTCAAGGTATAATTGTAGCATGTTTTTGGAAATCCTGGAAGCTACCTGGTATACAAAATCGAATTGCTGTTTCGAAATAAAAAAACCCAACAGGTTTTTGGAGGCAAATGCCAGTAAAAAAAGCGAAATGAACAATAAGGGATGTATATTTATTTTCTCCAGGCTGAATTTTCCGCCGTGACCGGGAGTCATGGGCTCTGTATAGAATCGGATCACATATAATAAACCAATCAGAAACAGGATATCCAGTACACTGATCAAAATATCGGCCGCTGTCAGATTCCTGAGTTTAAATTTTTCTTTTTTATTTAAAATGGAGAGCGTGTTTCTGAAGATCTTATTCAATGGTCGTATTGATGTTTTAGTCTCCATTTGGGGAATATATTTTACAAAAGCGCATTCGTTTCATAAGCATGCCGGGTTCAAAAATTGTTCCCCTCACGCACAGGCTGTCGGGGCAAAACGGATATTGATCTTTATACGCAACTGCTGAAACTTTATCCGCGTTCTCCCATAATGGCTTCCGGCCTTTATTAGAACGGATGCGATCATTTTTCGCAGGACAATGTAATAAACAAAAAAATATGATATGAAAACACTTACTTCTTACAGCGGAATGTTATTCCTGTTATTATTTGCAGTGATCATGGTCAGCTGTAAAAAGAACAATCCGAGTACTATCCATCCTGCCGGCCAACAGCCATCTCTACAACTTATAACGGATGGATTGATATCGCCGGTTGCGTTGGTTGAACCACCGGACGGATCAAAAAGACTATTTATTGCAGATGAGCTGGGTAAAATATGGATCATCGGAGCAGATGGAATCCGTGCAGCAAACCCTTTTATAGATATTTCATCAAAGATGGTTACACTAAACCCTTCTTACGATGAGCGGGGATTGCTGGATATTGCGTTTTCGCCCGACTATAAAACAAGTGGCAAATTTTACCTTTTCTACACAGCGCCTCCAAGACCCGGAACACCCGTACCTGGGGATGCCGGATCCACCTGGGATAATCTGACCAGGGTCTCCGAATTTACGGTTTCAGCAGCCGATCCGAATGTAGCAGATATCAGTTCTGAGAGAGTGCTTGTGGAAGATGATCATCCTTACCTGAATCATAATGGAGGTAGTCTGGCATTCGGACCAGATGGTGACCTCTATATTTCCATCGGGGACGGGGGAAATAAGAATGACATAGGAAACGGACATGTGCCTGACTGGTATGCTGCAAATGCCGGCGGTAACGGCCAGGATATTTACGCCAACCTGATGGGGAATATTTTACGGATAGATGTGAACGGTAGTCCTTACAATATTCCGGCCGACAATCCTTTTGTGGGTACCGGCGCCAAACAGGAAATATATGCCTACGGTTTCAGAAATCCGTTTCGGTTTTCTTTTGATATGGCCGGAACGCATCAGCTGATTGTTGGAGATGAGGGACAGTCGCTGTATGAAGAAGTGGACGTGGTGACCAAGGGGGGGAATTATGGCTGGAACGTAAAAGAAGGCACGCATTGTTTTAATACGGACAATGAATTCACGGTAAGACCCTCCTGCCCTGTGGTGGATTCCGCCGGTCAGCCGCTGATCGATCCCGTGCTTGAACTGGTGAATACCGCCAATCCCATAGGCGGTGGTGTAGGAATTGCGATCATCGGTGGATTCGTATATCGGGGTACGGCATTGCCTGCCTGGCAGGGGAAATATATTTTTGGCATGTTATCCGTAGACGGAAATGCAACAGGTAAGGTATTTTCAGCGGATATGACGAGTTCGGGTATGTGGACTTACAGCGGGGTCCCGATCGATAGCCTGAGCAATCTGGGAACCTTTCTGAAAAGTTTCGGGCAGGATCAAAGCGGTGAAATGTATTTACTCACTTCCGATCAGCTGGGTCCCCAGGGCGCGAGTGGAAAAGTATATAAAATCATAGCAAAATAGATGGGCGGTTATAATATGATGAATCGTACCTGTCATTATTAACCGGCATACAGATATTTTTCCATAGTTATATGATACTGTATCTTCAGCGGCGAAAAGAAGATTCACAACAGTATCAACATGGAATTAGTCAAAAGCAAAAGGATCACTTCGATTGACCTGCTGAGAGGTTTTATTATGGTTATAATGGCCCTGGATCATGTCAGGGATTATTTTCATATGGATGCATTTGTTTATGATCCGCTGGATCTCGATAAGACCTCGGTTGTTCTGTTCTTCACCCGCTGGATCACTCATTTCTGTGCGCCTATTTTTATACTGCTTGCCGGCACCTCGGCATTTCTTTCAGGTCAGCGTAAATCAAAAAAAGAACTGGCGGCATTTTTGGTGAAGAGAGGTCTCTGGCTGATCATTCTGGAACAGACGGCCATAAATTTTTCCTGGTTTTTCAATTTACATTTCACATTCTTTATACTCGGTGTAATATGGGTACTGGGCCTTTCCATGATTTGTTTGGCAGGGCTTATTTTCCTGCCCGGAAAATGGATACTGGGCATTGGCCTCGGGATGGTTTTTGGGCATAACCTGCTGGACCACGTTCACTTCAACACGGATAATTTTACCGGATTTTTGTGGGGCGCGATTCATGAACGGAAAACCTTTGCCATTGGTGAAACCCATATCGGAGAAGGTTACCAGATTATTCCCTGGGCGGGTGTGATGGCGCTCGGCTATTGCCTCGGTAATATTTTTGCAAACGGGGTCGAGGTAGCAAGAAGAAAAAAGATCCTGCTGCTGTTGGGTGTGGGCTCCTGGCTACTATTTATCATCATCCGCAGTATCAATGTGTATGGTAACCTGTATCCATGGACAACACAGGTTTCTGCCGTGCGGACCTTTCTGTCCTTTATCAATATTTCAAAATATCCGCCATCACTCGACTACCTCCTGATCACGGAGGGGTTCGCTTTCATTTTCATGGCCGGGACGGAAAATATCTCTAACCAACTCACAAAAATCATCTCCGTATACGGCCGGGTGCCGATGTTTTATTATATCATTCACATATGGCTGATTCACCTCTTTGCCCTGGGGTTAGTTGTTTTGCAGGGCCATCCTTGGACAGATATGACCTCATTCACCAGCTGGGTCGATGGCATGCCCATTCTGAAAGGTTATGGTTTGCCTCTCTGGGCTGTATACATTGTGTGGCTCTCGCTGGTTGCCATACTATATCCCTTATGCAAAAAATACGACCGGTACAAAAGCAGCCATAAAGACAAATGGTGGCTGAGTTATTTGTGATAGTCCGGATTCATCTATTCCCCCATTAGAAAACCAAACCCCGGAAATTTCTTCTGTATCAGGTAAGATTGCAACATCGCCCTACATAAAAAAAAGCGCATGAAAAATAGGAAAAAACAGAAATCATGGCAGCTTATGTAATCTTTATGGCCGGAATACTTTAAATAAACATTTCTTCTACTGGTTTGTTCCTGGTTATATAAATCAATACCATGTCAACAGAAAAGAAACTGGCTGTCTTTATGGATCATACTGCTGCCCATATCATGGAGTATCCGGGCAACGATTCCCTTACACGGACGATAAATTCCGATTTTACGCCGGCGGAGAAGAAAGAAAGCGTTGAAAAAAGTGAACATGCGATGCATAACAAGGAACAGCATGAGCAGGCGGGTTATTACAAGGAACTGGGAAAGATTATTTTGCAATATGATTATGTATTGTTGTTCGGCCCGACAAATGCCAAATCGGAGCTGCAGAATTATTTAAAATCGGATCATAGGTTCGGCAAGATTAAGATCAGGACCTTACCGGCGGATAAAATGGATAGCCTCCACCAGATGGAATTTGCCCGGAAGTATTTTACACAGCCTGTTAATTTATAAACAGAATAACATGAACGAAATAAGAAAAGAAGACATCAAACAGGAAGTATTTGACCTATATGACGACTATGCCCACAATCGCATTGAAAGGCGCGATTTTTTACAAAAGCTATCCACCTATGCGGTAGGAGGTATTACGGTAACAGCCCTGACGAGTTTTCTAATGCCCGCCTATGCAAGTGCGATTCAGGTGAAACCGGATGATCCCCGCATAAATTCAGCTTACGTGTATTATCCCTCTCCGAAAGGCGGCGGAAAGATCAAGGCATTACTGTGTATGCCCATCGATGCAAAACAGAAACTGGGAGGCATCGTTGTGGTGCACGAAAACAGGGGCCTGAATCCATATATAGAAGATGTGGCGAGAAGAGTCGCGCTGGCAGGATTCATTTCACTGGCTCCTGATGCATTGACCCCTTTAGGTGGTTATCCCGGAAATGATGACCAGGGCCGGGATATGCAGAGTAAGCTCGATAAAAATAAAATATTAGAAGATTTTATTGCTGCATACGATTACTTAAAAACACTGAAAGATTGTAATGGAAAAGTTGGCGTAGTTGGTTTTTGCTTTGGGGGATGGGTAGCAAATATGATGGCCGTCCGCATTTCAGATTTATCGGCGTCTGTTCCATTTTACGGGACCCAGCCGGCAACTGAAGATGTTCCAAAAATTAAGGCGCCGCTCCTGTTACACTATGCAGGCCTTGATACGCGGGTGAATGAAGGATGGCCGGCATATGAGCTGGCATTAAAGGAGCAAAAGAAAGAGTATACGGTTTATATATATCCTGATGTAAATCATGGATTTCATAATGATACGACGCCACGATACGATAAAGCTGCAGCAGAACTTGCCTGGAAACGTACCATTGATTTTTTCATTGAAAAACTGAAGTAAATTTTAATCTTCATCCATTTCCAGCAATCAATGAACGATGAATGCCGTACCCCCGGTTTGATGTGAAGCGCCCAAACCCATTATCAGGGTTTTTTAATAATATTCCATCAGTGTTGAGTTTCTTTTTCATGGAATGTTAACTTTTAGACTCTTATCAGGAAAACCGGATATTCGAACATTATATTATAGAAAGACTGTAGACGTTGATTTTTATTTAAGCTCGTAACTTACCAGTGACCAATCCTGTATGTGCCTGGTAAAGATTAATTCGCCGGAAGGATTGAGATAGAGCCTCACGAACCCGATATTGTCTTTAAACCATTGATCAATGGTAAAAATCGCATCCGGCATACCGGCACTTCCATAAATCTGCCATGCGTTTGTGAAGACATTGCTGCCGACAGTTATGGTATTCTGGCCGATTACGGTTACACTACTGATTCCCGGTATATATGGCCACGATGAACCGGATACAAAAGGCATAATATATTGCCGGACTATGTACGAGTTGTTCCGATTCATAAACCGGACGGTATCTCCGGTTTGAAAAACAAAATTGCTGTCGGTCCATCCCGGATACTTGTATTGCCAGATCGATGCGATTATTCCGTTAGGCCATTTGACGGTGTCCACGATAAGGACATCCACGTTATATTGTGTGGAACCACTATCCAGATTTCCCTGAAGAGTCGTGTCCCTTACCAGGTAATGCCAGGCGTCGCCGATCCTATTGGGAAATAAGTTCGGTGACCCGGTATTTCCGGTATTGCTCTTATTGCAGCCCGCGGCCAGTAACAGGAGTAGTACTCCCCTGTGAATAGTCTTCAATTTTATCATTTTAACTTTCATTGATTAACGGTTTGAACGGCCAAATCGTTGCTTCCATGTATAGAAATATAGGAAAACCAGCATAAAACTGACAAATCTTAAACTGAGAGATATCGCCTCTGGCAGACTTCTGATTTTTAAGTTAAATTTATAGAAACCGAAAATATGGTAGCCACAAAAGCATTTGTCCAACAAATAACAGACCGGTTGGTAAATCATAGGGCCGCGAATAATGCGTATGGATACTTGCTGGTGAACCGGCCATAAAAACTGAACTTTTCAAAAAATAGAAATGATATTTATTACCCAGTTAATTTACATTAAAGAGGGAAAGGAAAATGTATTTCATCAATTTGAAGACATTGCCATACCAACCATTTTAAAATATAATGGGCGGCTTTTAATCCGGGTCCGGCCTGATAACGATTCAATGATTGAAAATAATATCGCCAAGCCTTATGAAATTCATTTAGTTGAGTTTGACACGGAACAGGATTATGAAAATTTCAAACAGGATGAAGAACGTAAGAAATTTCTTCATTTAAAAGATCAATCCGTAAAGTCAGTCTTACTTATCAAAGGGACAAAACTATGATGGAAAAATTGACCGGCAGGTAACGGCGCCACACCAATACCCCTGACCCGGATTTTATATCCAGCCATTCCTGATGGCTTCACCGATCAGTTCACCTGTATTGCTGAGGTGTTTCTTATGAAGCATATTTTTACGTTACGTATCAACCGTCAGCTTACTGATATTTAAAATATGACTGATCTCTTTCTCCGGATAATCCTGCCAATTTACATTGCGGTAAAATAAGTGATGGGCTTGCCAAATGCCTTCGCCAGCGAATCCATAGTGGTAAACGGAGGGTTATTAAGTTTTCCAACGCCCGGATCCGAATCTGTAAGCGTTGAAATGATATCATTGCCATCACAGGTGCCAAACAAATAGTTATCGGCTCCTTCTAACTTAATCCTGAATGCAATCAGGTGACCGGAAACCATTTTTGGAAGCGTAGAAACCTCCCGCTTATTCGCGATATCGATTTCATAGCCGTTATTCCTGAAAACCTTTACGGCCTGTGCTTTATTGGTATTTTCAATGACAATTGAATTAGTGCCCTTCTTTTGGGCAATACCCGGGCATGGGAAAAGGAGAAGAAATATCAGGAATTTCATTTATGGGTTTATTTGTTATGATGAAATATCGGGTTGATCTGAATAAAAATTAGATGCTTAATGTAGGTATTTCCATACGATTTTGAAAATGATTTCCGGTTAAATGCACGATTCGCCAATTCCTACTGCTTTGGAAAATTTTAACGGACCTGATCAAATTTTTCGTATGCTCCTGGCCATTCGGTTGAAAATAGCAACCGGACTGGTCGTAAAATGAATATTCTTTTTAAATTATTATCTTCGATTTTCAATTGCCATATGAAAAAAATACTGAAAGTTCTCGGTATCGGTATAGGAATTATTCTGCTCCTCCTGGTCATCACTTTTCTCTGGTTCTATGTGAAGGCATCGATTGCTTCCAATAAGAACATGGCTCTTTTGGGTGATGAAGCTAAAACCTTAAACCAAAATGGGATAACCTTCCGTGATCTGAACAAAAACGGCCGGCTCGACGTGTATGAAAACCCTTCAGCCGATATTGAAAGCCGGGTGAATGATCTGGTCAGCCAGATGAACCTGGAAGAAAAAGCAGGTACCCTGTTTATCAACGTGATCGGACCTACCACGGATGGCCGGCCCCTGGAAAAGCCCGCGCTTTCTACCAATTTCCTGAGTACATTCATGAGTTTTATTTTGCCACCCGCCTCGGAGCTGATCGCCGTGAAAAAAATGAACAACTTCAATCCGATTGCATCTCTGGATGCAAACCTGATGGCGAGATTCAACAATGCCGTTCAGAAGATGGCCGAGCGCACCCGGTTGGGCATACCCGTTACCATCTCCTCGGATCCGAGGAATATCAATGAATTTAATCCCGGCGCCACATTATATACACCGGCATTTTCACAATGGCCCACGCCACTGGGATTAGCCGCTACCCGCGATACCGTTCTGGTGCGGGAATTTGGAGACATTGCGCGGCAGGAATATATGTCGGTCGGCATCCGCATGTCATTAAACCCCATGGCTGACCTGGCAACCGAACCGAGATGGGCGAGAATAAACGGGACCTTCGGAGAAGATGCCCAACTGGCATCCGCTATGGTGAAAGCCTATATCCTGGGATTTCAGGGAGATAGGCTGGGGAAGAACAGCGTGGCCTGTATGGCAAAACATTTCCCAGGCGGCGGCGCACAGAAAAACGGAGAAGTAGCGCATTTCTCTTATGGAAAACAACAGGTTTATCCCGGGAAAAATCTGGCCTATCATTTAATCCCTTTCAAAAAAGCCATTGATGAAGCCAGGACGGCCGAGATCATGCTGAACTACGGTATACCCATGGGGCAAACCAATGAAGATGTAGCCAATGCATTCAATAAAGGAATTATTACAACACTGCTTCGGGATTCACTCCATTTCAAAGGAGTGGTATGCACCGACTGGCAAGTGCTAACAGAGAATAAATTAAATGAAGTCAAGGCCTGGGGTGTGGAAAATCTCACGCCCAAACAGCGGGCGCAAAAAGCGATTGAAGCGGGCATCGATCAGTTCGGCGGAGAAAATGCACCTGAACTCATCATTGCATTGGTAAAAGAAGGCAGGATCAGTGAAGCAAGGATTGATAGTTCTGTAAAACGCGTTATGCGGGATAAATTCCGGCTGGGCCTGTTTGACAATCCCTATGTGAAAGAAGAAGATGCGAACCGGATCGCCGGCAAAAAAGATTTCCGGGAAAAAGGGGAACTGGCCATGCTGAAATCAAATATCCTTTTGAAAAATACGAACGCCATATTACCCCTGAAACCCGGCGCGAAAATATATGTTCATGGCGCGAAGGATCCGCAAGCGTATGCAAAATATGGCGTCCTGGTCAGCGATCCGGCCGAAGCCGATGTGATACTTGACCGTATCAATACACCCTTTGACCCCCGGAACAATACCATCGTTGAGCGTTTTTTTCATCAGGGACGTTTGTATTTTAATGAGGGGGAAAAAAAGGACATTCTGCAACTGATATCCAAAAAGCCTTCGGTCGTCATTATCAATCTGGAGCGTCCGGCTATTTTAACAGAAATCGATCAACAGAGTAAAGCGCTGATCGCCGAGTTCGGTATCAGCGATAAAATACTTGCCGAACTGGTTTTTGGCAAAGCCAATTTTTCCGGAAAACTGCCTTTTGATTTGCCATCCTCTCAGGAAGCCGTGCAAAATCAACTGGAAGATCTGCCCTTTGATACGAAAAACCCGCTGTACCGCTTTGGCCAGGGCCTGAGTTATGATAAGCTGATAACAGAATAAAAATGTGAGTCCTCCTTTCCTGCGGAGAAGGTTCTGCTGAGCTAAAAATATTTTTAAAAAATAATTGCACAAGTGATTACTTGTGCAATTATTTACAACCACTTACTTGTATATTATGAAAGCCAGACGAGATGTATATCAGGCGATAGCCGATCCGACCCGAAGGTCCATCATCGGCCTGATCGCGGGCGGGCCGCACGACAAAAAGCAGGGCAACCAAACGATGATCAGCTGGCATGCGGTATTCGACAGCCGCGAAGATTTTATCGAAGTGGTGAAGACATATAAGGCGGATGTGGGACTGAAACAAAACGTGGAGAAAATGGTCGCTTACCTGGAGAATCTTTCCAAATAAATCAGACATGAGATTGTTAATCGCACAAGCCGCCCAGCGGGCTGAAGTCAATGGCCTGCATATGTATTACGAAGAGTACGGCACCGGCAGTCCGCTGGTGCTGGTTCATGGAGCAGCTTCCACGGTGCAGACCAGTTTCGGCCGGCTGATCCCGGAGCTTTCAAAAACACACCGGATCATTGCGGTGGAATTGCAGGCACACGGCCATAGCGATAACCGGGATGGAAGGCCGATCAGCTTTGTGCAGGACGCAGAAGATATCGTGGAATTGCTGCGACAATTGCAGATCGGCCGGGCGGATTTTTTTGGTTTCAGCAATGGGGGCACTACCGTGCTGGAGATCGCAATCCGATATCCGGCACTCGTGAACCGGATCATTTTTGCCTCTTCGATGTACAAACGTGCAGACTGCCCGACGTCCTTCTGGGAAGGATTTAAGAACGCGCGGTTTGAAGACATGCCCGAGACGTATAAGAAAGTGTTTCTTTCGATCAATCCCAGTCCGGAAGCGCTGCATGTGATGTTCGACCAGTGTGTGCAGCGCATGCAATGCTTCACCGATATACCGGATTCATCTGTACAGGCGATCGATGCGCGTACCCTGATCCTGCTAGGAGATCATGATGTGCCGCTGCCGGAAGGAGCGGTGGCCATGTACCGGCTGATGCGACATGCGAACCTCGCAGTTTTTCCGGGTGGCCATGGGGGGTATATGGGCGAGATCACAGGATGGAAGGCAGAAGACGGACCACCGGTGGCGCTTGCTCTGATCGTTGAATTTCTTAACCAATAAACATCAGATATAAATGTGTCCCCATCATACTGTATTCAGACTTTCACTTATATTAGTGACCCGGAAATGATTTTTTATGTCGCAACATGATTTGAAACTGGGCAGAACGAAGTTTGGTGATCCGGCCGACGCCGGCAAATTGATGAGTTTGGAAGAAGCCCGTGAACTGCTCTGCGAATGGGTGGCCAATGAAAGGCTGCAATTACATATGAAGCAGGTGGCCGCACTGATGAAAGCCTGGGCTATTGAGAGGGAAGGGGCAGATCCGGTGACCGCTCAGGCCTGGGAGCTGGCAGGCCTTCTGCATGATGCGGACTGGGAAAAATATCCGGAGAGTCATTGTAAAGAGATCATCAAAGAATTGGAACGGCGTCATATTGATCCGGCGGTTATCCAATGCATCGCCTCCCATGGTCCGAAATATTTTGGCGTAGAACCCGAATCAAAGATGGATAAGATGATCTATGTGTTTGATGAGTTGTCCGGATTTATTCACGCCGCAGCATTGATCCGGCCGACCGGTTATGAAGGGATGGATGAAAAATCTGTACTTAAAAAACTAAAGACATTATCATTCGCAGCGCAGGTAAACCGGGAAGATATTTCAGACGCGATCAGTCGTGTAGACCAGAGCCTGGAAGAAATCATCCGGTTTATACTGGAACATCAGAAAAATGTGCATTAAACCTCTTTATACCCCCCGGGTTATTCTGATTTCAGGCTCTGCACGGGATTTTCAAGAGCTGCTTTTATCGATTGAAAACTTACCGTCAGCAGGGTAATTGTCAGCGCGCCCATCATGGTTACAACAAATATCCACCAGGGAAGGTCAGTGTGATATGGATAATGTTGTATCCAGTTGTACATAAAATAATAAGCGACCGGCATGGAGATCAGGAAAGCGATCGAAACAAGCAGGACAAACTCTTTCGACAGCAATTGCCATATACTTAGTACAGAAGCACCCAATACTTTGCGGATACCGATTTCCTTTGTACGTTGTTCGGCGACAAAAGAGGCAAGTCCGAATATACCCAGGCATGAAATAAAAACTGCGAGTACGGCAAAGCAGGTGGCCAGGTTACCGATGCGTTCTTCATCAGAAAATTTACGGGCATATTCTTCATCAATGAACTTATATTCGAATGAACCGTTGGGATTATATTTTTTAAATACTTTTTCTATTTGTATGATGGCCGCCTGCATAGAAACTGCCGGGTTTACCCGTACGGTCAGGGCATTAAAAAAGTCAGTGCCTGAGCCCAGGTAAAATATGGTTGGTTTCACAGGCTGATACGGCGATTCCATTACCAAATCCCGTATGACTCCGATGATCACATGATTCTTTCCACCCCAGCTAACGGTCTCGCCTACCGGATTTTTAAGCCCGGTCTCCTGTACTGCTGCTTCATTCAAAATCAGGCTGCCGGTATCTGCTGAAAATTTTCTTGAGAAATCACGTCCTTCTTTTAATTGCCAGCCAATGGTTTTTCCGAAATCAAAAGTCACGATCACTTCACCCCAAACCGGAACAATATCCGGGTTCTTGCCTTTCCAATGGATATCGGTATTATTTTCCGGCGCCTCTGTGGAAGGCGTGGAGGATTTCGCCATATCCGACACGACGCCTGTCTGTATCAGCTCATTCCGTAAAGCATCATACGGGGCACTATAAATTTCCGGGGTATTCATGGTCACCGACAATAGTCCATGACGGGAATAACCAACCTGCCGGTTTTTGGCAAATTGTATCTGGCGGTACACAACAATTGTTCCGATCATCAAAGCAATGGAGACGGTAAACTGAACAACCACCAGGGCTTTACGGGGAATGGATTCATATCGTGCTGCCCTGAATGTTCCTTTTAATACTTTGACAGGATCAAAGGCAGACAAATAAAAAGCAGGGTAGCTCCCTGCAACGAGTCCGGTGATGATGGCAAAAACCAAAATAAAAATCAGAAAGAAAGGGTTGGTCAATGGCATGGACAGATTTTTATCCGTCAACAGGTTAAAAAACGGCATACAGATCGCGACAATGCACAGGGCCAATACCAGGGCAAGCATAGCAACCAGCAGTGATTCACCAAGGAACTGCTGAATTAACAGGAATCTGCCGGATCCAATCGCTTTGCGGATGCCTACTTCTTTTGCACGCTTCTCACTCCTCGCCGTGGAAAGATTCATGAAATTGATACAGGCAAGCATTAGCACGAAAATGCCGATGAGGCCGAACATCCGGACGTAGCGGATGCGGCCGCCGGAAATCTCTCCGTTTTTAAACTCGCTGTATAAATGCCACTGATTCATCGGATGAAGCAGCAGCTCTTCCTTCGTGTTTTTTACATGTAACGCAATGATATTTTTTATTTTCGCATTTGTATTTTTAATATCAACCTGGTCGTTTAAAAGCACATAGATCCTCATCGTGCGGTTATCCCATTGCGACTGTGCCTCTTTCAGCCAGTCCATGACCGTAATGGCTTTATCCCAGGAAAGAAAAAGTTTGGTATCATGGAATGTGGAATTCAGGGGAAGATCCTCATAAATTCCCGCCACACTGAGCTCACGCATATTATCCAGCCGGATCGTTTTATTCATCGGATCGGCCGATCCAAATAAAGCCCTGGCCAGAGAGGATGATAGGAGCACAGCGGAAGGATCTGTCAGCGCATTTCGTTTGCCCTCCAGCATGTGGAGTGAAAGCATGTCGGGCAGATCAGATTGAACCCATTGGCCGGACTGCGATAATTTTTTATCACCCTGGGATACAGTATGCGTGAAGTTGGGAAACACTACGGCAACCTGTTTAAAATCGGATCCATAATTTCTTCGAAGCTCGTCAGCCAGTGGAATGGCTACGATATCACTGGTTTGGCGTTCGCCGTTGATTGTCTCGATATCCATTACCTGGGCAATCCGGTCATGATGCTCATGATAGAAATCAAACCTGAGTTCATCCCAAACCCAGAGACCGATCAGCAGAGCCACGGCCATTCCCACGGAGAGTCCGGCAATATGGATAAATGAAGAAGTCTTATTTTTTGTCAGACTGCGCCAGGCAGTTTTCAACATATTTTTAAACATAACCTGAAACGCTAATTTAATCTTTCCTGAAGGAAAGTTTACAATTCGTTTGTCTGTATATCCCTGGCAATAATTTTTCCTGCACCATCCTCGAATCAAGATGTCAGAAATTTTCAGTCAGGAGTAAAATGAACGGGTATATAAAAATCGCGGACCTGATAAATGTACTGGTTTAGGTTGAAGGACGGCAAACCGGGTATGTTTTAACTTTTAATTACAGGATTCCGGAATAATAATTTAGTAAAAACTGCAACCCGAAATACCGGATTTTGAGTTATTGACTAAAAATGGAAAAAATACGCCGGTTTTATTATAAATTAATTAATTCCGGAATCAGATTTCAACCAGTAGTATTTTTTACTTCGGGTTCTTACGCGGGCTTATTTATCAATTAGGGTCCCGATAGCATTGAAAGTATGTTTGTGTATCAAGTTAACCATTCAAATCATTAGAATGAAAAAGATTAAATATATTTTGTTTCTCATTTTTTTGTCTTTTCGATTATTTTCTTTTGGACAGCAGCAAATAGATTCAGTTCAGCAGATGGATAGTCCTTCAAATAAATTAATTTCGAAAGAGCTAAGAAAAGAGAAAGACAGCATTGCGAAAAACCTGACTCCCATATCAGATAAAGCGATTGTTTATGTCATCCGGAATAAGGTAGGTGAATTTTATATGCCTTACCGGATGGACTGTGACAGCTTCCAGGTAGGCTGGATTAAAGCCGGAACCTATCTCTACACGATCCTGGACCCGGGAGACCATGTTATCATTTGCACCCCTCCGACTTCAAGTGAACGACGTTTAACTGCGAACTTTGAACCAGGTAAAATTTATTACGTAGAGATTACTTTTGGGATCGGAATTATCACTACAAAGGTAATATTAAAAATGATGGACACCGGTAAGGGCAGAAAGGCTTTATTGACCTGTAATATTTCCAAAAGCAATCAGTATCCCCTCTTTCCGAAATCAAATGAGGTTGAAAATTTTCCACCGGATGATAAATGATGTGCCGCCTAATGTGGAAAATGTGTGACATTGTGGACCGAATGGCAAATGTATAAAAGTCGTTGATCTTTGCTATAGAGTCAGTCATCCTATAAGCGCCTGCCCCGATGCCGACGAATGGAGCAACGATTGGGTAATCGCCATCAAATTTATAAAAATTATATTCAGTCGTGGTTATATATGACTGGCTTGAATTCGTGCTGCCAGCAATCCCCATGTAACGAAGTCCTACTGAAAGTTTAGAATCTTTGACACTGTAATTCGGTTCAACTACAGGACAATGACGGGCGAATCATGAAAAAGCGTTGAAAATAACGGACTTAAAGTGTATTTTTAATCACACCTTTAATATTCAGTCATGAAAATTCTGGCCCTTCTTTTAATTGCTATCATTATTTCAAAAGTATCCCCAGGTCAAAATTTTGAAGGGGAAATCATCTACCATAATACTTACATAAGTAAAATTCCAAACATGACGGATGAGAAATTTGCATTGTTGATGGGACCAACACAGGACTATTTCCTCAAGGACGCAAAATACAAATCCATTCTGGACGGAACGCTGTTGCAATGGCAGATATATGTTTCTGCTGAAAACAAAATGTATACTAAAATGTCCAACAATGAGGCAGCTATTTGGACAGATGCGGGTATCAATTCAGATTCAGTGATTAGCATGGATTTGAATAAAAATGCAATTGATATTTTGGGTTATCGGTGCGATGAATTGATTTTCAATTGTAAAAGCGGAATTCAGAAGTACTATTTTAGTTCGAAACTTTCAATAGATCCAAAAAAATATGTAAATCTTAAATATGGAAACTGGTACACTTTTGTTTCAAAATCAAAAGCTGTCCCTTTAAAAATAGAAATTGACAATGCGCAGTTTTCGATGACTTCCACCGCGGTAGAAGTAAAGCCAATGAATTTGGATAATAGCATTTTTCAGCTGCCCGTGGGGATAAAGACTGAAAAAAGCCCTTACTGATGGCTGGTAGAAAAGGTTTTTATTGACATGACTCAGAAAGAACTTTAAAAGCGCCTAGGGGGCCGGTTGTTTATTTTTCGTATTCATCCTGTCGGACGGATAAACCGGGTAACTGCTCCTTTCTATTCCAAAACTGCCCGAGATGGAAAATGTTTTTGCATCGTTTACGTACATCAGACCCACTTCCACCCTCGAATTCGCACCAAAACCATAGGCGTTTGACAGGTTATAGCCCGGATAGGATTTATTTGAAACTGGATCCGTGTATGAAGGGTTGAAACTAAAAAATGCAGGCGCTACCGAAACCCCAGCGAAAGCATACAGATTATTATTCAGCGCACGATTCAGCTGTAACCCGACCGGCGCCGATAAAACCGTAGCACTGCTACCATTGAAAAAACCGAATCCGGCGGAGATACCCTGATATAAACCGAAATGCCATTTCTGATTTGAATAACTACTGTCGCCCAACGGACTGTAACCGGGGAAAGGCTGCCACAACGTGAAATTCATACTGCCGACGGGCAAATGCGTCTGGGCTTTTGGCGAAAGAAAAGATATCAATGCAATCAGTAATAGAATTTTACGCATCCCTTCAGGCATGTTATAAAATTACGGGTTCTGACTGTATATTTTGTAAGATCCTGATAAATTAACAACAGTAAAAACATAAAGAGCGGTCTGGAGAGTTCCACGAATGCTTTTTCAGTAAACATTCCACCAGAGTCCGGAAAACAAGTTCCGAACTATATTTTTAAATAAATAAAGCTGGTAACTTTCTTTCTTTTTCCGGTACATTTAAACTGACTAAACTCACTTACAAATGAAAACAATATTTGATGAAAAAACGACGGAGGAATTGATTCAGAGAATCAACCGGCTCAATGAAAATAGTAAAGCACAATGGGGTAAAATGACAGTTTACCAGATGCTAAAGCATTGTACGCTTTGGGAAGAAATGATCTCTGGCGATAAGAAGTCTAAACGGATGCTCCTGGGGCGTCTGATTGGCCAAATGGCCCTGAAGAATTTAATAAAAGATGAAAGGCCCATGAGCCGGAATTTGCCAACCGTTCCCGGATTCAGCATTACAGACCATGGGGATGTTTTATCTGAAAAGAAAAAATGGATTGCCATGGTTGAAGAGCATGCCCGTTTTTCTAATGGGGACTTTGTTCACCCCTTTTTCGGAAAAATGACAAAAGAACAGATTGGTTATCTGGCTTATAAACATACTGACCACCATCTTCGCCAATTTAATTGTTAGATCATAGGATGTTCCTGATCAGTTACTGATTTTCCCCCATCTGGAGCAGGAAACCCAGGTCAGCCAAATCATATAATAATAATTTATCAGAAAAATATATTAGGCCAATTATTCTATTTTCGTCCTCTGAGCTGGTCAGGGGTAAATAACCATCGTGTTATAAACCCATCACCCGTTTGATAATATTCAGTTTCCATTTAGCATAAGGGAAGTATTTAAAAGGGAATTCAAACCAGGTTGGTTTTTGAATAATGCTTTTATAATGCGAGAAAGTTTTAAAGCCGGATTCGCCATGGTAATTACCCATTCCACTATGTCCAACTCCGCCAAAAGGTAATTTTTCATTGGAAAAATGCATCAGCACTTCGTTTATTGCACCTCCGCCGAATGAAACTTCATTTAATAATTTCTTCCGGAGGGAAGTGCTTTCGGAAAATAAATAAAAAGCCAGCGGTTTGGGTTTTGACTTGATGTAGGCAACGGTGTTGTCAATGTCTTCGTAGGTCAATACCGGCAAAATGGGCCCAAAGATCTCTTCTTCCATCACTTTGTCATCCGGAGAAATATCAGTCAATACTGTAGGTTCCATGAACCGGGTTTCCAGGTCATATTCACCGCCGATAAAAACCTTCTCCGTCTGGATCAGGTTTACCAGTCTGTCCATATGCTTTTCACTGATGATCTGTGCATAGTTTTGATTGGCCAGTGAAAACTGCGCCTCTGCGATTTCTTTCTTCAGTGTTTCAAGAAAATGCTTTTCTATACGTTTGTGAACCATCACGTAATCCGGAGCAATACAGGATTGACCGGCGTTTACAAACTTCCCCCAGACCAGTCTTTTTACACAGATTTTTAAATTCGCATCAGGCGCTACGATCAGGGGGCTTTTGCCGCCCAGTTCCAGGGTAACCGGGATCAGGTTTTTTGCAGCTGCCTGATACACGATCCTTCCTACAGGAACACTTCCGGTAAAAAAGATCTTATCAAATTTCTGTTCCAGCAATTCAGTTGTTTCTTCAATACCACCTTCCACGACCACAAATAGTGAGGGGTTAAAATTTTCATTGATCATCTTCGCCAATATGGCACTGGTATGGGATGCCAGCTCACTGGGTTTTAATACAATCGTATTGCCTGCAGCGAGCGCCGAAATGACCGGCGCGATAGTCAGGTTTATGGGATAATTCCAGGCGCCGATAATCAGACAAACTCCATATGGTTCAGGCATGATATAACTGCTACCGGGAAAATTAAGCATATTGGTTCCAACCCGCTTCACCTTTGCCCACCTCCTTACTTTTTGAATGGTATTATCCAGGTCGATGTACAAACCTGAGAACTCTGTCAGAAACGTATTAAAGCTGCCTTTCTGAAAATCCAGGAAAAGGGCATTGGTTAATTCCTGTTCGTAACGTTTCAGTAAAGACTTCAGCTTCATTAACTCCCCGATCCGGAAGGATAACGCCTTTGACGTATTACTATTAAAATATAGCTTTTGTTTTTTTATGATCGTTTCCATGTTTTCAATTTTAATCATTAACACTCAGGAAACACTCTCTTAAATTACTACTTTAGCGGTACATTTTACGCTGAAAATTTACAATCAAAGGCCGGATATTTATAAGTAATAAACTATATTTAATAAGATTTTAGAGTGAGAATGAATTAATCTTCTAACTAACCCCTTAATAATGGAAAACAACCTTCCCCCCAAAGTTATCATTACTCAAATGATTTTCGGATGCGTTATGACACAGGCGATTCATGTTGCGGCAAAGCTTAATATAGCTGACATAATAGCCGCCCAGGGTCCAATGAATTGTACGGAATTAGCCAATAAATCGGGTGTACATGAGGAATCACTTTATCGCCTTATGCGCGCCCTGGCCAGTGCAGGGATCTTCAGTACGGACCAAAACGGAAAATTTTCCCTGACGCCTATTGCAGACTGTCTTAAGGAAGACAGTCCCGAAAGTGTAAAGGCAATGGCCATTTCCATGGGAAATGCGTTTTACAAAGCATACAAAGAATTATCATTTTCCGTGCAAACCGGAGAGGGTGGATTTAAAAAAGCCCTTGGTGTACCGGTTTTCGAATACCTGACCAATAACCCGGAAGAAGGAAAAATTTTTGATCGGATGATGACGGACATACATGGGGGTGAAACGGAACCCATGGTCAGTACCTATGATTTTTCAGTTTTCAATACCGTAGTGGACATCGGAGGTGGAAATGGAGAAGTGATTTCGGCAGTTCTTAATAAAAACCCTAACGTAAAAGGCATTTTGTTTGATTTGCCTGATGTCATTAACCGCTCCCGGAGTAATATTTCAGCCAGGGGCCTGGGCGGCCGGTGCCAGCTGGATAGCGGCAGTTTTTTTGAATCCGTATCCAAAGGCGGGGATGCCTATATCATGAGGCATATCCTGCATGACTGGAGTGATGCGGATGCAATTACTATTCTGAGTAATTGCAGAAAATCCATGAATCCGGGTGGAAAAGTATTGGTTGTTGAGGCGGTAATCCAGGACGGGAACAACCCAAGTCCATTTAAACTACTGGATCTTACCATGCTGTTGGTAGGTGGAAAAGAGCGTACCACTAAGCAGTTCGAGCATATATTTTCAGAAGCCGGACTGAAGCTGAACAGGATAGTTCCTTTCCAGCATGATCTCTCCGTAGTGGAAGGCGTGGCACGCTAGCGAAATTCTCCCGACTGGCCTCAATGGTTACCCCTATTTAAGGGATCGGAAATTAAAGAATAAAGCACCAGTTTATCGGTCAGTTGGATTGAATCATATGGAATATACGGAAGTGTTTTCCTGCAGCTGATATACGCCAGTCCGCTAACGGCTCAATCAAAACAGCATCTTATTTGGGTTTCAGGTCAAATGCTCAATCTGACCCGTCCGGGATCACCCGGCATTTAATCCACTCTTAAATATCAGTAACTTTAGAAGCCATGAAACCCGGTTTCTTCATTTTTGGTTTTCTATTCCCTGTCTGCCTTTTCAGCCAGACTCCGCGCATTGATAATTTGCGAAAAATACTAAGCCTGTTAAAGGACTCAGCCAGGGTAGACAGCATCATTGTGCTGGGTTTGCAGTTTATAGATCAGTCTGAAAAAGACTCCGCCGAATATTATACAAGACTGGCTTCCCATGAGTCCGGTTCCCTCAGGTATTTCCACGGCCTGGCGGAAGCCCGATCCAGTCAGGCTTCCATACAAACACGGTTTTATGGAAATTTTCCTGAAGCAGAAAAACTGGATAAGGAATCGATTGGCTTCTATGATAAAACCAATAATAAGGCCGGATTGGCTGCTACCTATGCACATTTTGCGTTTGCCTGCTTTGCACAAAGCAAATATGATGAGGCCATACAAGTGTCCAATGATTGTTATGCGATGTATAAGAAAAACCAGGATGACAGAGGTATGTCGGATATTCTTGGGTTGATTACACAGATTCACATTAAACGGGGTGAATTTGACCAGGGCTTCGATGTGGCGCAACAGGCACTGGAAATCAGTGTGCACTCAGGTGTTCAGACTGAAATCAAATCCTGCCTGGGCGGTCTCGGAACACTTTGTATGGGAATTGAAGACTATCCCATGGCCCTGCATTATTACAAATTGTTATTCGAAAATTTTACCAGGGAAGATTCTATGGAACTGATCGCCAACGAGGATTATATCTGGTCACAAATGGAATATGCTGAAATATATGCTCATTTGGGGATATTCGATTCTGCCTTATACCGGTATAATTTATTCGATACCAGTCATGTCCCCGATAAAGATTTGCGGATATTCCTGGTTAGCAAAGGAGAATATTTTATGCTGACCGGGCAAAATGAAAAAGCGCTGCCAATGCTTTTAAGGGGCCTGGCCATACATGTCAAACTCAATGATGGCAATGAAATTGTGCGGACAGAACTGGACCTGGCCAATACTTATTATGCGTTGCACAATCAAAACCTGGCCCTGGTTTATGCCTGGCAGGGACTGTACCGGGGATTAGAGACACGCGCCATGCAAAGAATACGGGATGCCTATAAAGTATTGTATTCAGTATACGACAGCCGCGGGGAAACAGACAGCGCACATTTTTATTACCGTTCCTATATTCAGACAAAAGAATCTTTAACCGACGATCAGACAAAAGGGAAATTTGCAGTTTACAATTATAAAAAGAAAATTGAATTACTGAATAATGAGAAACTGATCAATCAACAAAAAATTAAAATAAAGGATCAGCAATTGAAGAATGAAACACTTTTCCGGAATATCCTGATAGCCATTGTATTCGCGGTCTTACTGGTAGGCCTCCTGTTACTCAGAAATACATTCTTAAAACGAAGGAATGAAAAACTAAAAAATGAAAACATCCGGCGGGAACTTGAACACAAGACGGTCGACCTGCAGATGCAGGCCTTACGCGCCCAGATGAATCCGCATTTCATTTTCAACTGCCTGAATTCCATAAACCGGTTTATTATGAAAAACGAATCTCAGGCGGCCTCCGATTACCTTACACAATTTTCCAGGCTTATCCGGTTAGTTCTTACCAATTCCAAAAAAACATGGATCATTTTGGAAGATGAGATAGCGATGCTCAGGTTATACCTGGACATGGAAAAACTACGCTTTAAAGATGCTTTCGATTATACGATTCGTACTGACGATATCCCGCTTGATTCCATTTTGTTAGTTCCACCATTAATACTTCAGCCTTTTGTGGAAAATGCCGTCTGGCACGGTTTGATGCACAAAAAAACAAATGGCATCGTTACGATTTCTTTCAAAGTGGAAAAAGATATTCTTTATTGCAGTATTGAAGATAATGGCATTGGCCGCTCCGCAGCGGCAATCGCAGGCAGTAAATCTTCGCAGAACCATAAATCCATGGGTATCCAGATCACCCGGGACAGACTGGCACTCATCAACGATACGTCAGAAAACAAAAAAGTAGATTTTACGATCGAAGACCTTTTTGATAATAAAGGGTATGCTGCCGGTACCCGGGTCAACCTGAGTATACAGCTTCAGGGAAATATTGGAAAAGAACAGGAATCTTATGCATCCTTAAACTAACAACCATGATTAAGGCAATCATAGTCGATGATGAACCATATTGCTGTGAAACCCTGGAAATAATGTTGGGAAAATTTTGTCCCGGCATAAGCCTGGAGGCCAGTTGTCGTAGCGGGGTGGAAGCATTAGATGCCCTGAAACATTTCAGTCCGCAACTTGTTTTCCTCGATATTGAAATGCCTTATATGAATGGTTTTGAATTTCTTGAAAAAGTCAAAACCGTCAATTTCGAATTAATTTTTACGACCAGCTACGATCAGTATGCAATAAAAGCAATCCGCTTTAGCGCGCTGGATTATTTATTAAAACCGATAGACAGGGAAGAATTGACCCAGGCGGTGGCAAAAGTGTCCAAGCGTCTTCAAAGCCCTTCCGACCTACAGCTGGAACTATTGCTCCGGAAAATCAATGAACCTAAGAACCTGATAAAAAAAATCGCACTCCCTACCATGGAAGGCCTGCAAATGATTGATATTGATTCCATCATCAGCTGTTCGTCGGATAGTAATTACACGCATTTCCTTCTGAAGAACAATAAAAAAATAACTGCATCGCGAACTATGAAAGATGTGGAAGAACTTCTCTGTGATTACTCTTTTGTCCGGGTACATCACTCTTTCCTCGTTAATCTTAATGAAATTAATAAATATATCAAAGGAGAAGGTGGTTATCTTGAAATGTCCGACGGTTCCAATATAGATGTATCCCGCAGCCGAAAGGAAATGTTGCTTCTGAAGCTCTACCCAAATCGTCTTTAAGATCCTTTACTCAATACATTCCCCGGGTTATTAGACCATACTGCAAACTGCTCATTCTGGCTGGGAAAGTCTTTATCGGCACCCTAGATTTGTTTAAGAATGAAACAATCGTGAACAATTAAAATCTTAAAAAATGAAAAAGTCAAACCTTATCCGGTCAGTAATGATCATTTTATTGTCAGTTATATTTTTTAAAAGTCATGCACAGTTCGCCATGAACTATCCAGGTAATACGAACGGCCATGAAATTGTTCTATCTGCCGTTTCTGACAGACTCCCCACCATGTCAGTGAACGGCAAAGCCGAAAAAAATTTCAACAAGGCTTACCAGCAGGTCAGTGATGTTGAGTGGTCAACTCTTTCTGACAAAACGCTGATGTGCAGGTTTTATATGAACAATATACTCCACCGGGCATTTTATACGACGCACGGTCAATGGAAAAGTACGGTTTTCAGTTATGACGGTAGCAGGTTGGATAAAGGAGTCAGTGACCGGATTAAAAGCATTTATTATAATTCCTGGATTGTATGTGTAGATCAAATCGATCTGGTCAGTGGCGGGACTATATATGTGGTGGAAATACACGATGAAAAATCAATAAAGAAACTACGCGTTGATGCGGATGAAATTGAAGTTATACAGGAATTTGCAATACAATAAAGTAGGTCACTTGCTCTGCAAGTGGTTATAATCAATAACAGGGCCCTTTTCTAAGGGCCCTTTTCCGTGCCAGGTTAAGGGTTTACTTATTGATACAAAGGCAGAATGATAATGAATTCAGCATATTCTCCTTCCTTTGTTTCCACTTTTAATTCTCCTCCGTGTGCCAGAATGATTTCATAACTCAGGGATAGTCCGAGGCCTGTTCCCTCACCCGTTGGTTTGGTTGTAAAAAATGGCTGAAATATCTTATGCATTAAATCCGCAGGAATACCCGACCCATTGTCTTTTATACGCAATTCAATTTTATAGCCGGTTTTTTTTGTTTTGACTGAAACGGATGGTTCGAAACTTCCCCGAAATATTTTCGATTTTGCGCTGACGGAATAAAATGCATTATTGAATAAATTCAACAATACCCTGCCGATATCCTGTGGAATCAGGCTGACATTCCCCGCAGTTTTATCAAAATCTGTTACTATAATGGCGTTGAATGATTTGTCTTTAGCCCGGAGTCCGTGATAGCTCAATTTCAAATATTCTTCAGCCAATGCATTGATGTTTGTAAGTTCCTTCTGCCCGGTACTGCTCCGGGAATGCAGCAGCATGGCTTTTACAATTCCGTCTGCCCGTTTTCCATGTTCGGTTATTTTCTGCTCATTCTTTTCAATATCCTTCATCAGTGAATGGAGTTCCTGCTTAACTTTCCCTTCCACCTGCACGGTGTCCAGTTTTTCCCGCAATTCAGCCGTCAATTCAAGATTTAATTCTGAAAAATTATTCACGAAATTGAGCGGGTTTTGAATTTCATGTGCAATGCCTGCCGTCAGTTCTCCCAGTGAGGCCATTTTTTCAGACTGTATGAGTAGTTTCTGGGCAGATTTTAATTCGTTTAGTGTAGATGCCATTTCATCCCGCTGGGCTGCAATCTGTTCTTTCTGTTCAAGTACTTCCGCAGTTCTGCTATGAACCTTATGTTCAAGCAATCTGTTTTCTTTCAACAGGCTCAGGGACCGGTATTTGGCAAGACCCCAGATAAAGAAGGAGCATGCCGCTGCATAGAACCCCCATGCCCAAACGCTTAACCACCAGGGCGGACTGATAAAAAAAGTGATGGAAGCCGGTGTACTCCAGATCCCACGGTGACCAAGACTGCTTACCCTGAATGTATATTGGCCGCTGCCCAGGTTGCGGTATTCCGCATAGGATTTTTCAGTGACCGGATTCCATTTTTCGTCCAGCCCTTCCAGTATAAAACGATACCTGGTCTTATCCAAATCTGAGAGATGCATGCCGGAAAAATGAAAACTGAGGTGATTCTGGTTCCAGGGTAAATGGAGGTTTTCCGGCATATTCCAGGGACCGCTGACACTGTCCCAGACAATATGATGTTTTTGAAGATAACCCGAATCATCATTGGATGCATTAAAAACCCCCGGTTGGTCTTCAAAATCAATGCCCGTTATATTTGTCGCCGGTAAAATACTGTCGGCTTTCATTTCCCCCGGCAGAATGGTAATCACATTATCAATTCCCCACCAGAGCTGACCGCTTTTCGTCAGCAATGCGGCATGCGTATTAAAATCTGTTTTAGCAAATTGCTGAGGCTTTCCATAAGAGATGATTCGCCAGTAATCACCGGGTGCCTTCGGAGGGTTTACAACAGACAATCCTTTGGAAGTACCAACATACATCTGACCTGTTCTTTCTTTCAGGGAAAGGGCGGTCATGTCCGCCAATCCCTCATCGATACCCAGGTTTGTAATCTTACCTGCCTGGAGATCTGCTATATCTATTCCATCTAAATTTGTTGCGATCCAGATTCTGCCATTGCCATCTTCAGCTACCTGTTGTAAACTCATATTGGTTGTTTCCTTACCTATCCTTGCCGGCTTTATCAATAGTTTGATGGTTTCCGTTTCAGGATCATAAATATTCAACCCATTTTCCGTACCTATCCACATTCGTCCATTCCGGTCTTCAAAAAGGGTCATGACATGCGTGCCACTCAGTCCTTCCCGGGTGCTCAGATTTTTGATGGCTCCGGATTTGGGATCCATTACATCTACCCCGTCCCGGTGTGCGACCCAGATCAGGCCTTTTTTGTCTTCCACGATTGCCTGTAAATAGATACTGTTGCGACTCAGTTGTCTGCTGTAAATCCGGATCGACCCATCTGTGGGATTGCAGGCATATATATCCCCGATTTCAGTACCCATCCAGATATTTCCTTTGCCATCTTCCATCAGGCTCATGATACAATTGTCCGTCAGTCCCTGTTTCATACCCATCGATTTCATTATTCCGGTCGTCGGATTATATATCCAGACGCCCATATTCTGTGTGCCGATCCAGATATTGCCTTTTCTGTCTTCCAGAAAACACCGGGCATCCGTTTTAAAATCGGAACCCGGTACAAAAAATAAAAGAGAACTGCCCAGGGTATTGTATACATTAATTCCTCCGCCAAATGTTCCGAGCCTCGTGAGGCCATTATTATCAGTGGAAAGACAAAGGACTACCTGATCGCTCAGGCCTCTGCTGCTGTTCACATGTTTTAATGAAGAAGTTTGCGGATTGTAAATATCCATGCCACTTCCATAGGTGCCGACCAGAATGTTACTGTCAGCGTCTTTCGATAAACACATAACGACATCCGAAGCCAGGCCGTTACCTGAATTTATTTTTTTCAATATCCCTTTTACGGGGTCATAACAATTCAGGCCTCCCCCATTTGTGCCGATCCAGATCCTGCCCAGACCGTCTTCCATCAGACTGGTAATTTTCTCACTGCTTAATCCCTGGCTAATACTTAAATTCTTCATCGTTCCGTTCACCGGATTGTAAATATGTACGCCACCCCGTCTGGTCCCGATCCAGACGGCGCCTGTATGGTCTTTTATCTCACACCAGACCAGATCGTTGCCTAATCCGCTTTTCGCGTTCAGGTATTGCATGATTCCTGTTTCCGGATCAAAAATTCTAACTCCGCCACCCAGATAGCCGATCCATATTTTTCCGTCGGGCATCTGCAAAAACGACCTTCCGTTATCATTAACAAATCCTTCTTTGCCCGAAATGCTCCGGATGGTTCCCCCATGCGGGTTGTATATGTCCACTCCTCCATCTGATCCAAACCAGATGGATCCACTTTTATCTTCCATCAATGTATGAATGTAGGAACTGCTCAGACCATCTTTAGTCGTAAATATGTCCACATATTCCCCATCAAACCGGCAGAGCCCGTTATCCGTTCCTATCCAGAGAAGGCCGTGACTGTCTTTCAGCATGCAGCTGACTTCCGGACTGGGTAAACCCTGGTCTTCATTAAATACCAGGATGCCTTCCCGTGCACCATCTTTTATTTGCGGCCAACCTGCCTTGATCCGTTTTGGAATTCCGAGTCTGGATGTTTTCAAAACAGGTTTCCGGATGGGCAGTTTATTCAGATCAATAACCGTATCCGGAAGTCCGTTGAAAGCAATATTGACTTCTTCGGCAGGTTTTAGCAGTGGAATGAAATTCCCCATATCCACTGGTTGCGCAGGCAATTTTTCGAAGTCTATTTTTTTGACGGCAGGCATTTTGATACTGTCTGCTGGTATGGAAGCCCATTTTACTTTTTTAGGTTCAGTGAATTTCAGTGAAACCGCAACAGGCTGGGTAAAGATTGTTTCTTTATTCGGAAATGGAATATTTTCCGCGGAATTTTTGCAGGCGGGAATGAGAAATAAAATGACTGACAGCACAAAGGTCATTACGGGGCCTGAAGCATCGGATCTTGCCATGGATAAATTTAATTATTCTCCCTGGAATATCTCTGTTTGAATTCGTGCTCAGCCGGAGTTAAATAAATTTTACGGGTGTGGAAAGATGTCAGGGGGAAATCGCCATGATATTATAGTTAAGGATATACGGTAAATGCGATGCCAAATCCAATCCAGGGTGCGGACGCTGAACTCCCAATCCGGAGGATATATCTGAAGTCGCTTCCACTGGAACTTGTGGGTGTAGGGAATGCTCCCAGGTCGATAGAAAAACTACCTTTGTTTGGGAAATCGGTGGAAACAGGTATGAGAAGATTTTCTGTGAAGGTTGTGCCGCTCGCATTATCCTTCGATGTCAATTCCAGGTAGTAATCATTCCTGAGCGCATAACCCGTCAGGTTGACCACCACGCTGGACGTCGATTTCCTTGAATAGGTTGCGCCCTGCGGAAAAGGCTGGTTAAGCTCCGAATTCGGGGCCAGGAAAAAATACCTGGGGTTTGTAAATGTTCTCCCGTCACCATTCTCAGCCTTTATTGCATAGTATTTATCGTCTGTACACAAAATCTGATTGCTTGCGCCGAAAAAAGTGAACGGAATGAACCCCCTGGCAGAAGTTGTGCTGTTGGCGTCCAGGGTAATATTCGTTGCCACTCCATTTATTGAAACCCTGAATGGCGGATAAAAGCCTTCGCCCGTCAAAAAAATGGAATCTCCGGTATATATGGCAAGGCATCCGGGAGTTGGGCTGAAATCCATACTCGAAACGCCAAAACTCAGTTTCTTCTTGAGACTTAAAATATTCTTTGTAACGGCGGATTTGAGCGGAGCGGTTATATGTACAGCGAACATTTGATTCGGACCCGGAGGAAACAAAAAACCGCTGTCAATGACAAATTTTATCTGCGTGGTTGTGGCGCTGGTGATTTTCCAACGGGAATAGCTCACGAAATATATGTTTGTAATATTGATTCCGTCAGACAAAACAAAAGTCACCGTATCTTTTGTGGGGTCCGCGTCAAAACCGGTACCCGTGATGGTAATCTCATCTCCCGGATAAGGCATCAGCGGGGAAACACCGGAAATCGTGATACCGGAGTTACCACCTCCCGGTGGAGGATTGCCTCCTCCCGGTGTAGTGGTTGCTGTGGTGCCTGTTTTTGTACAGGCATTAAAAAGAATGATCAGGATAAGGAATAATGGTATGAGGTTACGCATGTTGATGATTTTGAGTTTCTCTGCTAAAGATCGCCTATGGAAAATTTCAAACCGATCACATGATCATGTGATGGCTCCGGTATGCCCTTATTTTGTTATATTAGGTGTATGCTGAATGCCGGATTCAACAGGTGCCTGCGCATCGTTATATTGCTGCTGTTATTTTTCAATGCACCTGCACAGCAGCCAGACTGGAACCAATACACTCAGGTGAAGGAAAGACTTGCTGCCATTCGGCAATATGGGACAGAACTTATTAAGAAACAGCAATACGATCAGGCGATCCGAGTTTTTAATACCGGTTTTGAAATTTCAAGACGGGCGTCTCTGGATAGTTTAGCTGCTGCCAATTTAATTCTGCTTGGGAGGGTATACCGGTATAAAGTCCGTTATGACTCTGCTTTTTTTTATTTAAGAAAAGCAAATGAAATAGCTGTTGAAAAAAAATATATTGCCTTGCAGGCAGCCATCCAGATTGAATCATATACTGTTTTCAACGGGATAGGTAAATCTGACTCTGCCGCCGCTGTTATCAATCGGTTGAATGAAATTTTACCTGAACTGGATACTAACAGCAGTGAAAGCGCGAAAATTGAAATGTATCTCGGGCACGACGACAAACACAAAGCAAAGTATGCCGAAGCGCTGGAACATTATTATAAGTCGCTCCGGATAGCTGGCTATCTGAAGGACTCCGTGAACGAAGGAAGCATTTATATTTCACTGGCCAATGTGATGGTACTGCTTGGGCAGCGGGATAAAGCGTTATCCTATCACCGGCTGGCGGCGAATTTGTTTACAGAAATGGGCAGGCGGTTTGAGCTTGTCAATGAATTTATGAATATAGCGGATATGTATATCACGTCCGGTCAGCTGGATTCCGGGGAATTATACGTGAGAAAGTCATTGACCATTATCGGCGAGATGAAAAACAAATCCTACCTGCCCAATGTGTATCTGGACCTGGGATACATTTACGAACACCGAAAACGCTTTAAGGAGTCCGGGGATTATTTTCTCGAAGCCATTCGTTTCAGCCGGGAACTATCCAACGATCTGTGTTTAATGAATGCTTACCAGGGCCTGGGTGAAATGTATATGGCCGACCACCAGCCGGCTATCGCGGCTCCCTATCTGGAAAAACACCTCTTGCTGGCGAAGCAGCATGGAGACAGGGAAGAAATCATCGAGGCCATCGGGAACCTGGCGGAAAATGAAAACACCCTGCATCATTATGATAAAGCGTATGCATATCAAAAATTATTCAATGTGTATAAGGACAGTGCATATACGGAATCCACGGAAAAAAGTATGGCTGAAATGGAATCCAAATATCAGGCGGAGAAAAAGGAGAAGGAGATTGGTTTGCTGAAAAAGGATCAGTTATTAAACCGTCTGAATCTGCAGAAACAAAAGAATTTCCAGATCGCAGCCCTTATTTTTTTATTTCTCCTGCTGCTGATTGCTTTTCTGGTCATTAACCGGTACAGGATTCTGCAACGTACAAAACGACTGGTGGAGATGGAAAGAATGCGAAATACGATAGCCCGTGACCTGCATGATGATATCGGCTCTACACTGACCAGCATCAATATTTTGAGCAAAGTGGCTTTACAGGAACAGGTTTTGGGAGAGAGCCCCATGGCTGCCAATATGCAAAAAATAAAAGAACGGTCTGCATCCATCATGGAAAGTATGCACGATATCATCTGGGCCATTAATCCAAAGCATGATACCCTGGAGCAGATGATTTTCAGAATGAAAGAATTTGCAGCAGAAATTCTGGAGCCGCAGGGTATTCAATACCTGTTCCATACGGCAGGAGATTTTTCAGCCGTTAAATTAGATATTAATAAAAGAAAGGACTTTTATCTGCTGTTTAAAGAAGCGGTCAACAATGCTGCAAAATACAGTGGTTGTCATAATCTGGATATTCGGCTGGCACAGGAACAGCAATGCCTTCTTTTGAAAATAGAAGATGATGGAACTGGTTTTAAGGAAGGGGAAATTAAAAATGGAAATGGCCTGGTCAATATGCGGGCCAGGGCAGTCTCGATGAAAGCCGGTTTTCAGATCGATTCCGCTTCGGGCAGGGGGACCCGGATTGAGGTGGAAGTGCCCATCACATGATTGGGGTACATGGACAGAAGGAATAAAGTATTTATTTTGTAATCAGATTTCATTCAATCCATGCAGACAGGTCTGGTAATATATGAGGATAACAATCACCTCCGGGAAAGCCTGGGTAATTTAATTACTTTCTCTAAGGACCTGGTTTTACTCGGAAATTTTAGCCGGGCCGATGATGTTGCCATCCAAATAAAGGAACTCCTGCCGGAAGTCGTTTTGATGGATATTGACATGCCTGGTATCAGCGGAATAGAGGCTGTACGGCAGATCCGTCTTTTTGACCAGAAAGTCCAGATCATCATGCTGACGGTATTTGATGATAATAGTCATGTGCTGGATGCCATTTGTGCGGGTGCTTCCGGATATCTTTTAAAGAAATATATTTCGGATCATCTGCTGGAAGCGATCACGGAGGTAGTACAGGGGGAAGCACCGATGTCGCCCGGCATTGCCAGAATGATCATCAACAAAATGCAGCAAACAACCGCACCCGTGCTGAATGATTATAAACTCACCGACCGGGAAAAAGAAATCCTCTCTGTACTTTCCAGGGGCAATAGTTATAAACTGATTGCAGCAGGGCTTGCCATCAGTATTGATACGGTAAGAACCCATATTAAAAAGATCTACGAAAAATTGCAGGTACATTCACAAACAGAAGCCGTTTCCAAAGCGGTGAATGAGCGCCTGGTGTAAGAAACCGGGCCGCACCTGCAGGTTCAGCCACCAGGACCAGCCGGTCATCTGGCCTTTGCAGCTATCCAAAACATCGGATTGCCAGCCCGGCAGGGATGGATATCCTTTGTTCCGGGAAATGACCCCGGGGTATCCAGCGGGTAAATGCATAAGAATATTGCGGAAACATTCTTTTAAGATCCTAATTTAGTGAAACACTTAATAAGGGTATCCGGATGAATGATTTATCAAAACGGCACCAGCTCCTCTCAGACCTTTTTAAATTGCCTGAAACAAAATCGGAATGGGAGCAATTCAAATTGTCAAAAGAACAATTGGATATGTTTGAAGAGTATGGCTATATCAGTAATGTAAAATTGCTGGATGAGTGGCAGGTGGAAAAACTCAATAATGAATTAGCGGAAATTGCGGACCCTGCACATCCTGCCCACGAATTGTTCTATGAATTTAACAGTAATGAATCCGCTGACCCCAATGCTGTTTTGTTTCATGCGCTGGGTGCATGGCGTATTTCAATTGGTTTTCATGACAGCATCTGGAATCCTGCCTTTACGATGGCCGCCAGCCAGATTTTAGGTAATAAAGCCATCCGCTTCTGGCATGACCAATTATTTTGTAAACCCGCCTTTCACGGAGGTGTGGTCGCATGGCACCAGGATTATTCTTACTGGACAAGAACGATCCCTTTACAACACCTTACCTGCTGGGTAGGATTGGATGATGCCACCACGGAAAATGGCTGTCTGTATTATGTTCCGAAGAGCCATCGGTGGGGTTTACTGGAAAAGCCTGATTTGGCTGGCGATATGGAGGGTTTGATCAAATATCTTACGGAACAACAGAAGGCTGAATTTAAACCCGTGCCCATTGAATTGAAAAAAGGCTATGCCACTTTTCATCATCCGCTGATGGTTCATGGATCCTTTCCCAATAAATCTTCGAAATCAAGACGCGCATTTGTGCTGAATGTATTTACCGACGGTACGGAATCCAACACGGATGAATCCTTACTTCATGGTGTACCTCCGATCAGGAAAGGCAACAAGATGGAGGGGCAGTTTTTCCCATTAATATTTACACCCGGTTCAATAGAATAAATGATGAAGACGAAATGCATGATCGCCATTTTGTGGCTGATTGGATACCGGGGATTTTCGCAGCCTTTACTACCGGTCAATAGAAACGCTTCTCCGGAAGCAAAAAACACACTGAAGTATTTGTATGGGATCAGCGGAAAATATATACTTTCCGGTCAGCATAATTACAATCAGGAACTGAACCGTTTTTCCGATAGTGCAAAAGCCATATCCGGGAAATACCCGGCAGTGTGGGGCTGCGATTTCATTTGGAACGGGAAAAAGGATAATGGACAGGCTATTGTGGACGAATCAATCAAAAAATGGAAAGAAGGTTACTTCGTTACGCTGATGTGGCATCAGGGAAGGCCGACGGATGATCCGCCATTTGGATGGAAAGAAAGCATCCAGGGAAAACTGACCGATGCCCAATGGGCCGAATTAATTACCCCGGGAACTGTACTGAATAAAAGATGGCTCGCTCAGATAGATTCCATTGCTTTTTATTTGAAGGAATTGCGGGACGCCCATGTGCCCGTTTTATGGCGGCCATACCACGAAATGAATGGCGTATGGTTTTGGTGGGGAAACAAAAAAGGAGAAAACGGGATTGCCCGATTATGGAAGATGATGTATGACCGGTACACCAACTATCATAAACTCAATAACCTGCTCTGGGTCTGGGGCGCAAATGGTATTCGCGATCTTCCCGGGGACCAGGCCTATGCTTATAAAGATTTTTATCCGGGGCCAGATTATGTGGATGTGCTCGGAGCGGACATATATCATTTCGACTATGAGCAAAGGGATTATGACGAACTGCTGGAACTGGCTGAAGGGAAAATCATCGCCCTTACAGAGACCGGTGAATTGCCCAACCTCCAGGTTCTCGAGGCACAGCCCAAATGGGCCTGGTTCCTGGTCTGGAGCAATTTCATATGGACCGACAATAAACCGGAAAGAGTAAAACAAATCTATCAGCGTCCTGAAACAATATCCCACGAGGATGTAAAACTTCCAAACTAAGGAGTACCATGAAGGATAAAAATATGGTGGGCATTGTCCTGGTCTTATTTTTTCTTGCTTTTGGTAAAACCAGCCGTGGACAGCAGTTAGCGGATAACAAAGGAATGCATCTCAATCAGCTGGAATACCTGGAAAATGAAGGAGTGAATGTGATGCTGGCGCATGATTTTTATCCGGAAGGTCACCAGGGTGGGGTGGGGGTGATACAAAATGGTATGCGTGTTGCGACGAATGGCGACATCCGGCTGGAACCCACACCGGGCCAGTGGGCGGCCATTCCGAAAGTTGGTAAGCGGATCATTGACTGGAAAAATCAGGAGATCAGTGTGCAAATGGAATATCCGGATTCTTCAATCGACAGAAAAGGTTTCAATCCGGTCATTTATCCCGATCTGCATTTTAAATATACGATCCGGGTTGTACCTGCCGGTGAATCTTTCAGAATCATCGTTGACCTTGATAAACCCCTGCCGGATGAATGGATCGGTAAAGTGGGTTTTAATTTTGAATTATTTCCCGGTGCATTATTTGGAAAATCCTATTATATGGATCAGCAGTTTGGTATTTTCCCACGCCAGGCAAATGATCAGATCTATCAGGAAAGCGGAGGGAATTTTCAAACGACACCCATGGCGAAGGGACATGTACTGACGGTTGTTCCGGAATCGGATCTCCAGCGCATGTCCATCGTAAATGAAAATGGCGGAGAACTTCAATTGCTGGATGGCAGGGGGCGGCACAACAATGGATGGTTTGTCGTCCGTTCACTGGTTTCTAAAGGTGCTACCAAACATGCCATCGTCTGGCTTGTTTCGCCCCATGCTGTCAAAGGGTGGCGATCCAATCCTGTGGTACAGGTTTCACAGGTAGGGTATCATCCGGCGCAGCAAAAGATCGCCGTCATAGAACTGGACAAAAATGAAACGGGTAGAAACGAAGCGGGTCTTCTCCGGATTGATACAAATGGAGAATTCAAATTATTGCTGAAGGCAAAGCCAAAGGAGTGGGGAAATTTCCTTCGTTATCATTATCTGCAATTTGATTTTACTGCTGCCCGGGAACCCGGTATGTATATCGTCCGGTATGGAAAATATCAGTCAAATATTTTTCAGATCAGTAAGGATGTTTATAAAAAGGATGTCTGGCAACCGACCCTGGAATATTTTCTGCCCGTGCAAATGTGCCATATGCGCGTGAATGATAAATACCGTGCATGGCATGGCCTCTGCCATATGGATGACGCCAGGATGGCTCCCATCGATTCAAATCATTTCGATGGATACATTCAGGGACATTCCACGCTGACCACTTACCAGTCAGGAGAAACCGTTCCCGGACTCAATGTGGGTGCCTGGCATGATGCAGGTGATTTTGACCTGCGGGTTGAATCCCAGTCTGAAACGGTGCTGGGCCTGACCTTAGCGTATGAACAGTTCGGCGTGAAATATGATAATACTTCCATCAATCAGCAAACGCGGGTGGTGGAAATTCAGCAGCCCGATGGAAAACCAGACCTGCTCCAGCAAATCGAACATGGTTTGTTGTCGGTGATCGGAGGGTATAAATCCATGGGAAGATTTTATCGCGGTATTATTGAGCCTTCTCTCCGGCAATATACCATCCTGGGCGACCCGGTGGATATCACGGATGGTAAATCCGGATCCCCGGATGACCGCTGGGTATTTACGGAAGACAATCCGGCCAGAGCGCTGGAAGTTGCCTCCGCACTCGCTGCTGCCTCCCGGGTAATGAAAGGGTTTAACGACACCCTTTCGCAACAATGTTTAGGGATTGCAGAATCTGTATGGAAAGATACCCGGGAAAAAAATCCGCTCAGCAGGGTAGCCCTGGCGGTAGAGTTGCTGACTACGACCAGTGATAAAGTGTATGCAGATTTTCTGGTTGAACATTCAGTCCTTATCGCCGCCCATATCAATCAGACAGGCTGGATGGTTGGAAAAGTTTTACCCCTGATACACAATGAATCGTTTACAAATCTGATGACGGATTCTGTAAAGTCATTTTACTACCGTATCAGAGAAGAGGGCCTGAAAACGCCATACGGGGTTCCGTATAAACCGAATATCTGGGGAGCCGGATGGGATATCCAGCATTTTGGCTACCGGCAATATTTTTTACACACTTCATTTCCTGAAATATTTCCGGCAGAATATATGTTAAGCGCACTGAATTTTATTCTCGGTTGTCACCCGGGTGAAAATACCTCGTCTTTTGTTTCCGGTATCGGGGCAAAGTCCATGATTCCGGCTTATGGATTCAACCGGGCAGACTGGTCCTATATCCCCGGGGGAGTGAGTTCAGGTACGGCGTTGATCAGGCCCGATTTTCCCGAATTGCTCAGTTGGCCTTTTCTCTGGCAGCAGGGGGAATATGTGCTTGGCGGGGGAACGACCGATTATCTTTTTTTGGTTTTGGCGGCAGATCATATACTGAACCCTTAGTTATTGATTCAGTTGATCCACGCAATGACTCAGCGCACGGTAATTATGATAGGTAGCTTTCCATATCTGACCCTTCAATGCGTATCTGCGTTCGGGAGATTTATCAATGCCTTCATCGTACCAGTCTCCATATTCATGATCGATCAGATAGTCCTGAATGTATTTCCAAAGCGTTTTGAATTTTTCAAAATAATGATGGGGATCATTTGGAAAATAATCAGCCATCAGCAGGAGTGTATTCATTCCTTCGGCCTGTGCCCACCAGTTTTTGCTATCCTTTAAAATGCTGATGGCAGTATCTCCCCTGAAATAAAATCCTTCATCATAAAAACCACCGGCCTGGCTGTCCCACCCGTTTTTCAATGCATGATCCACCAGTCGTTTCCCAATGATGAGTGTTACAGAATCGTTTTTAAGTCCCAGCGCATGAGTAGCCTCCAGCATGAGATAAGCCGTCTCAACATCGTGCCCGAAGGAAACATAGTCCAGCCCATGATGTTTCAGGATATAGGCTCTGCCTGAATCCTGCAGGGATATGGGTGTCCAGTCTGGTTGAAAAAATAATGTCAGATTTCCCCTGGGTGTGATGATCCGGTCGCGGATCAGTAAAAGCATTTCCTGGAGGCGTTCCCTGACAAGCGGGTCTTTCCAGATTTCATATAAGGCGGTCAAAGCTTCCAGCAGATGGATGGAACTGTTCTGATCCTTATATCCCGTTTCTGCATATGCGGGAATATTCGCCGTTCTCAGAATGGGTGTTCCGTTCCGTTGCAAATGCTGGAAATATCCTTTATATACCGGATCATGACTATGGTTTTCCAGCCAGTAAAAAGTTTTTTTCGCCAGTGAGAGCGCAGCAGTATCACGGGATAACTCATAGTAGGCTGTCAGTGCATAAATACCAAATGCATTTCCATAAGCTTCTTTGTTTGCCAGGGAACCCGCGGGCAATTCTCCATTCCTGTTCACGAGTGTATAAAAGCCACCATACTGTTTATCCCACATTTTTTCGGCAAGGAAATGAAAACCAATGTCGGCATCTTTCCGGAAATAGGGTTTATCAGGATAACGCATCGCAGCTTTTGCATTGACCCATTCATGGCGGGCCTGTGTCACGATCATTTTGGGCTGACTGCCTGTGGGTTTGAGATCATAAGTGTATGTAGAAAGAAACCCGCCATAGATTGTGTCAATGCATTGGGGATACCATTTATCTAGCAGGTCATTTTTCAATGACCGCTCTATGACGATGGCCATCTGCTTTCTCTCTGTCGTCTTACTTCCGGCGGCAGGGGTCGTCTGTGCTTGAAGGCCTTTGTTCAGAAGCAAAAGAATTAAAACTATTTTTATTTTCATTTTTTTTGCCTGCGTCTATTCAATGTACCGATTCTTCATTATATGACCACAAAGGTATTCCGAACCAACAGGTTGTTACCCTGCTTTGATTTTCATTGTTTGGGGATCAATCCATATCCTTTTTAAGGATCAGTTTCTTATTTTTATCGGTTGATGTGATATCCCTTATATATGCAGTTCCTCCTTTATGCAAATAAACAGTGGAAGCTGATCCTGCCCCGGAATCTTTGGTGCACTCTTCGTGTAACCCATCGATGGTGACCATTCCGAAATTCGTGCATTCCACCGCATGGTTAAAGTAGGCCGGAAGCCCGGTTCCCCAGCTAACATTCATGTTATGAATCGCGAGGCCGTCGGTGAAGGTGGAAAATAATGCGGGGATCGAATGTTTGAAAATTCCCAGTGTTATATCGTTTACAGGTCTGAGGTCAATATTACCGCCATATCCTTCTTCCAGGGGGCTTTTGTTGATGGTCAGATGGATGTTTTCAAAATAAATATCCCGGATAGCCCCCTTACGGGATCCGAATATTACAATTCCTGATTCGGAAGAAGCCGTAATATTTGAAAATCTCACATTGCTGATGGTGCCTGTTTCCCTGCTGCTCAGCCCCGGGACCGCCGAAATATGTATCGGTTCCCCATGTCCCCACCACTGACCTGAATGCAATCGGGTGCTGATCATCATGTTGGAGAAAATCATATTTTCCATATTCCCCTGCCTTCGTTGAAAAATTCCAATACCCCGGTTGGAATCGTAAATCCTGATATTATTGAATAGCAGATTTCCCGAATGATGATCATTAAATACATTATATCCCACCCGGATACCGCATGACCTGGAATGCAAAATACAATTGGAAGCTGTGAGATTATCGGAGCTGATGACAGCAATCGCATCATCCCCAGCCTGTATCAGACAATCCGAGATCATGATATTCTTTGAATCGTACAAATCAATGCCATCACTGTTGGGGATGCTCATATTGTTTTCAATCGTTATGCTGGTAATCTGGATATCCTCTGAATTTAAAAAGGCAACCGTCCAGTTAGGTGATTCTTCAAATTTTATATTGCTGAGCCGTACATTTTTACAGTCTGAAAAAATAACCATTACACCGGGGCGATCTTCATAACTGCCTTTCCACAGCACCGGTCCATCCTTCCTGCCATATGCGGGATTCATATAATTTCTACCCTGCCGGGTATATTTCGTATTAAAATCCGCTCCCTGCTGAAGGCTGTCCATGAACATGGAACCGGTGCCATTCCCATTGATCGTTCCGGAACCGGTAATGGAAATGTTTTGCTCATGATGGGCTACGAGCATACCCGTTCTGGTTCCGGCACCCGGGCCGCTGAATCCAAAGTCTTTCTGATATAAATATTCTTTATCGTCCCGGCTTCCTGATAACAGGGCGCCGGGCGCCAGGTAAAGATTCATATTGCTGTAGAGCCGGATCGTTCCGGTTACAAAATGGCCGGCAGGGATGATAATTTTTCCACCTCCCATCCTGTGACAAGCATCCACCGCCCGCTGAATAGCGGCGGTACTGCTTGTTTTGCCGTCGGGCCTGGCACCGTACTGCATGATATTATAATCGGAATAAACAAAACTGTCTTTACCGGTTTGCGCATGGGTCGGGGATGTCAGAGGCAGGTATAGAACCCACAAAAAAATAAATTTTCCCCTACACCCGGAGATTTTCAGTTTAGCCATTCGACTGATTTATTTCAATGACCGTTAGATAGTATTTATATATTTGAATATTGAGTTTTCGTTGCAAATCTAAATCAGTATTTTAGTTTCTCCTCTATAAATACATAATTAACGGTGGATACAAGGAGAGCCTGTAAATGTAAATTCATTCCCGGTTGAGAAAAATTCAGCCATTTGGCCAGGGTTCCGGAAATGGATTCCGTCTTTTTTTTATATTTCGTAGCTTGTACACCGGGAATTATTAAAAAACCAGTCATGAGAAAGCGGATCATACGCCTTTCGGTTATTTCATTGTTATTCTTTGCTTTCAGTTCATGTAATAACCCGCCTGCTGCAACGGCAGATGGTTCCGGAAAAACAGATCCTGCGCAATTAAAGGGAAGCACGCTGAATATACTTTGTTGGGAAGGGTATGCAGATCCGGTCTTTACAAAAGCCTTTGAAGAAAAATACGGGGTGACTGTAAAAGGAACCTATTTCGGATCCTCCGATGAACTTGTCAGCAAATTACAGAATGGTGGAGGAGAGGCTTACGATATCATCAGCCCTTCCAGTGATGTGGCCGGTTATATCGTGAGCAATGGTCTAGTAGCGCCCCTGGATGTGAAAGCCATTTCACAATGGGATAGTATTTCACCTCCTCTCCGTAATATGGCAGATGTGATCAATGAAGGAAAAGTATATGGATTACCTTTCACCTGGGGGCCGGACTACCTGATTTATGATGCGGATGTGGTTAAAAAAGAGCCGGATTCCTGGAAAGTATTTCAGAATCCTATTTACAAGGGACAGGTTTCCCTATGGGACGATATTTCAAATATTTATCTGATCGGGCAAATGGATGGAATGGATAAAACCAATCCCGCTGCATTGTATAATATGACCGATGATGAACTGAACCAGGTAAAGGCACAGCTTATTGCCATGAAACCGCAGATACGAAAATACTGGTCAACCGCAGGGGAGCTGAACAATATGTTTAAGAACAGGGAAGTGGCGCTGGCCATTGGATGGCCTTTAACGGTGGCCAGTCTGAATAAAGAAGGCCGACATCTCAGGGCCGTGATCCCCAGGGAGGGCGCAACCGGCTGGATCGACCGGCTGATGATCACGAAAGAAAGTAAAAACAAAGCGCTGGCCATGCTCTTTCTGGATTATGTTTCACAACCCGAAACCATGGCAAAGGTATTGGCTGTTACCAATTACAATGTTTCGAATCCCGGCAGTGAAAGATTTTTGACCCCTGATCTTAAAAAGATTGCCGATGCTTCCCAATATTTTGACAGGCTCAATTTCTGGCAAATGGTGAAACGCCGGAAAAAATACAATGAGATCTGGAATGAAGTGAAATCGGCTCAATAATTACCAAACATCAACATGAAAGCCTGGTTTAGGAAATACATATTACTCCTGCCCCTGGTCATATGGCTACTCGTGTTTTTGGTATTGCCTTACGGGTACATCCTGGTTCAGAGTTTTTTTTCTACGGACAGCTTTGGAAAACCAGTTCCGGGATTTACGTTTGATTCATACAAACAGGTTTTTTCAAATTCGCTATATATTGCAACGGTATTTCGTACACTGGGTTATGCAGTGATCGTTGCTTCGATTTGTGTTTTACTCAGTTTGCCCCTTGCATATTTCATTGCTTTTAAAGTCAGGAGGAACAAAACCTTACTCTATTCATTGATCGCGCTGCCATTCTGGGTCAGTTATATTGTAAGGGCCTATGCATGGAAGATTATTTTGGGAAAGGAAGGATTGCTCAACGGATTCCTTCAGTGGGCCCATATTACAGATAAACCGGTTGATTATTTTTTGTACAGTACTTTCAGCACTCTTGTATGCCTGGTATATATTCTGACGCCATTTGTAGCCATTCCGGTATATGCGGCATTCGAACAAATTCCCAGGTCCCTGATGGAGGCTTCAAAGGATTTGGGAGCAGGAAGTTTTACCACGTTCAGGAGAATTATTTTTCCGCTGGCCTTGCCGGGAATCATTTCCGGAGCCACTTTCGCATTGGTCCTTGCCATGGGTGATTTTCTGGCACCCTTGTTATTGGGCGGCCCAAAGACCTTATTCATATCAAATGTCATCCAGAATCTGTTTGGTACCAGCAACGACCGTCCCCTGGGTTCCGCAGTGGGGATCATCATACTGATACTTATCACCGGGATCCTGCAACTGACCAGCCGGTACGAAAAAAAATTTTCCAGTTTAAAAGCGGATAACTGATGCGGACTTTCTCATATAAGAATATGATCATTGCTTTTTCCGGCATCGCCGTTTTGCTTTTCTTATATTTTCCGTTACTGGTGATCATACTGTTTTCTTTCAATGCTGAAACAGTCAATTCATTTCCCATACAAAAATTCTCTTTGCACTGGTACAAAGTGATGTGGCAGGATTCTGAATTACTGGGTTCGGTATGGAACAGTGTTTACATTGCAGTTATCAGCACAACGGTTGCTTTGCTAATCGGGATTCCGGCTGCTTACGCGATGCATAAAAACCAGTTTCCGGGAAAGCAGATCATTGAAAAGATCGTGTTGTTGCCGATTACACTTCCCGGAATCGTAACAGGTGTTGCGATGCTTTCCTTTTTTCCTTTTGTCGGCGTCCGGATTTCCCTGCAGGCCGTGATGATCGGTCATATCACTTTTTTATGCGCGATTGTCGTCACGCAGATGCTGGCCAGATTCAAGCGCCTCGATCCCTTTTTGGAGCAGGCGGCTTATGATCTGGGTGCTACACCGGCGCGAAGTTTTTTCAGCGTCATATTACCCAATATCAAAACGGCCATCATCGGTTGTGTACTGCTCTGCCTGGTTTTGAGTATGGATGAAATTCCCATTACTTTTTTCCTGATCGCCGGGAACAACACCCTGCCTTTGGAGATTTATGGGATGATGCGCCGCGGTATAACGCCGGAAGTGAATGCAATCTCCACGGTCATATTTATTTTTTCAACAGTTGCCATATTATTGTCTCTGAAGCTGAACAAAGAACCATGAGTATCCTCAATTTACAGCAGATCAATAAGTTTTATGGGAAGAACCATGTGGTTAAGTCCCTCAGCCTGGATGTGGCCGATTGTGAATTCCTTACCATCCTGGGGCCAAGTGGTTGTGGTAAAACAACAACCCTTCGAATGATCGCCGGTTTTGAAACGCCTGACAGCGGAAAAATCATTTTAAAGGGAACTGATATCACATATGTTCCTCCCTACCGCAGAAATGTGAATACGGTTTTCCAGAACTATGCACTTTTCCCGAATATGAATGTTCGTCAGAACATTGCTTTTGGTTTACAACAGCAAAAACAATCAAATACGGCCATTCTGAAAAAAGTAAACGAAATGCTGGAGATGGTGCGAATGGAATCTTTCGCCACGCGCAAGCCGGCGGAGCTTTCCGGCGGCCAGCAGCAACGTGTGGCCATTGCCAGGGCCGTTGCAAACAATCCGTCCATCCTGTTATTGGATGAGCCACTGGGAGCGCTGGATCTGAAACTGCGCAAGCAAATGCAGTTTGAATTGAAATCTTTGCAACAGCAGTTGAATTACACTTTTATTTATGTGACCCATGACCAGGAAGAGGCGCTGACCATGAGTGACCGGATCGCCGTTATGAATAACGGCATCATTGAGCAATTGGGAAATCCGGAAGCGATTTACAATCATCCGCAGACTGAATTCGTGGCCGGATTTATCGGTGATATCAACAAACTTGCCGGAAAGATTCTTGGAGAAAACAAAGTGCAATACCATGGGCACCCGATCCTGGCTTCCACAAAAAAAATGGATGCCGGGAAGGAGGTGAAGATCTATATCCGGCCGGAGGATATGATGATCTCCGGGGATCATACGGATATCAGCGGAAAGGTGATTCAATGCGTCTTTGCCGGCACGCACAGTAAATTTGAAATTCAATTGTCAGACGGAACCATCGTCTTTATCAACCAGCCGGTCAGTGAAAGCAATGACCTGCATTATGGAAGGAGTATTTATTTCAAAGTAAAGCCAAATACAGCGATCATTTTTGAATAAAATATTTTATGCAGCATTATCCCCAGTATATCAATGGCGCTTTCGTAAATGCGAAGAGCGGTAAAACAAGAAATATCATCAACCCGGCCACAGAAGAAGTGATAGCAACCGTTCCGGACAGTCAGCCGGAAGATGCGGACGCGGCCGTTCAGGCAGCACGACAGGCTTTCGACAATAACAGCTGGAACCGGATCTATGCCGGAGACCGGGCAAAATGTCTCTTCCGGTTATCCCAGCTGATGAGATCGAATTTTGATGAGCTGGTCACGTTGGAAGTCATGAACAACGGTAAGCCAAAACGGGAAGCGGAATTTGATGTGGACGATGCCGCGAACTGTTTTGAATATTATGGAGGTATGGCCACGAAGATCCATGGAGAGACCATGCAGACGCCGCCCGGAAATTTTTCTTATGTTGTAAGGGAAGCCATTGGCGTATGTGCGCAAATTGTTCCCTGGAACTATCCCTTATTAATGGCTGTCTGGAAATTGGCCCCGGCTCTGGCCGCAGGTAATACGGTGGTTTTGAAAACCTCGGAAATCACGCCGCTGTCCGCATTATTTCTCGCGACCCTGGTAAAGGAAGCCGGGTTTCCCGACGGGGTCGTTAACATCATTACCGGTGACGGACCGGTTTGCGGAAACGCATTGGTCAATCATCCGCTGGTGGACAAAATTGCTTTTACCGGTGGCACGGTGACTGGCAAAAGCATTATGCGGTCTGCCGCTGAAAGTCTGAAAAAAATAACCCTTGAGCTCGGCGGTAAAAATCCGGCCATTGTTTTTGATGATTGTAATTTGGACCTGGCGCTGGACTGGACAAAATTCGCCGCTTTCGCAAACTCCGGTCAGGTGTGTTCTGCCGGTTCCCGCATATATGTCCAGGAAGGAATCTATGATGCATTCGTGGAAAAATATGTGGAAGGAAGCCGGACCATAAAAATTGGGAATGGCCTGGAAGACGGAATCCAAATGGGTCCGCTGGTTTCAGCAGCGCACTATGAAAAAGTGCAGCGATATATAGCCATCGGAAAACAGGAAGCTGCATTCCTTGCCTGTGGCGGTGGCCGTCCTGCGCATCCTGAAAAAGGATATTTCCTGGAACCGACTGTATTTACTGGTGTCAGTCATTCGATGCGCATCATGCGGGAAGAGATCTTCGGGCCCGTGGTTTGTATCCAAAAATTCAAAACGGAAAAAGAATCCATCGCGCTGGCCAACGATACAGAATATGGCCTGGCTGCTGGTATTTTCACATCCCAGCTGACCCGGGCCCAGCGAATACTTCCCCAGTTAAAAGCAGGCATACTCTGGGTAAATTATTACCATCCGACATTTAATGAACAGCCGTGGGGTGGTTTTAAACAGAGCGGCAATGGCCGGGAACTTGGCATGTATGGCATGGAAGCCTATCTGGAAACAAAACAGATCAATATCAATACAGAGGATCATCCGGTGGGTTGGTATTCCTAAACCCTTTCAATTTGGGAAGACCATGTCAATTTGAAATGGTGTTTCAAACGGCCATGCGTGAAGAAAAAATAAATTCGTTCTCAGAACCCACGTCATTCACGGCTTGCATGGGATTTATGAAGAATTAAACTATTGAGGCATCCCATTTGAAGCAGGATTGGCCAATGCCGAACCAGGACCCTTCTGCAGCCACTTATGGCCATGGACATTTTTCGAAGGTTACGATGGCCACCCTTTTAGTTGCCCTGGGTATTATTTATGGGGACATCGGAACTTCACCCCTCTATGTTTTCAAAGCGATTCTGGGGGAAAGAAACATTTCCTCCTTATTGGTTTATGGAGGCATTTCATGTGTTTTCTGGACCCTGACCTTACAAACAACTTTCAAATACATCATTCTCACGCTTCAGGCCGACAACAAAGGGGAAGGCGGGATATTTTCCCTGTTTGCCCTTGTAAAAAGGTTTGGGAAAAAAGCATATATCCCCGCTATTATTGGTGCGGCTACCTTGCTGGCGGATGGAATCATTACACCCCCCATATCCGTGGCTTCCGCGGTGGAAGGTTTGAATGGTGTGCATGGATTGGAAAATGCCATTGTTCCGGGGAATAATGTAACAGTCGGTATCGTTATCGCCATCATAAGCCTGCTGTTCTTTTTTCAGCGGTTCGGTACAAAAATAGTCGGTTCTTCTTTTGGACCCATCATGCTGATCTGGTTCTCTATGATTTTTGTATTGGGGTTGATACCGATCCTGCACAATCCTGCGATCCTCGCATCCCTGAGTCCGCATTATGCAATCGAACTATTAACCCGCTATCCGAACGGATTTTGGCTCCTGGGAGCGGTATTCCTCTGCACAACAGGCGCCGAAGCGCTTTACAGTGACCTGGGGCACTGCGGTAAGAAAAACATCCGGCTTACCTGGATTTTTGTAAAAATCGCCCTTGTAATTAATTATATGGGACAGGGCGCCTGGATCCTGGCACAGCATACCGGCAAACTGAACGGTCTCAATCCATTTTATGAATTAATGCCGCATTGGTTTTTATTCACAGGGATTATTATCGCCACACTGGCAGCTATCATTGCCAGCCAGGCGTTGATCAGCGGATCCTTTACACTGATCAGTGAAGCGATCAGTATGAATTTATGGCCAAAGGTCAAAATAAAATTTCCTACTTCCGTCAAAGGGCAGATTTACATTCCCAGCATTAACACCATCCTGTGGGTCGGATGTGTCGCCATGATGTTTTATTTCCGGAAGTCAGAACATATGGAAGCGGCATACGGGTTTTCAATCATTATTGCCATGATGATGACGACGGCGCTTATGTTTGGTTACATGAAATTTGTGCGGAAATGGAATATGGTCCTCATACTTACAATTATCGGGATTTTCTTTACGGTTGAATCCGCGTTTTTTATCGCGAACGTCGCAAAAATCAAGCAGCGGTGGATGTTCCTGTTCTTTGAATTCGGACTGGTCTTTATCATGTACATCTGGTTTAACGCACGAAGAATCACCAACCGCTACCTGAATTTTGTAAACATCAACAAATTCAGCAGGGAACTGATTGAATTGAGTAATGACAGGGACATTCCGAAATATGCCACGCACCTGGTGTACCTCACCAAAGCGAATATGGAAAAACAAATAGAACAAAGGATCATGGATTCCATTTTAAACAAAAAACCCAAAAGGGCAGACATTTACTGGTTCATTCATATAGATATAACGGATGCTCCTTATACCATGGAGTATAACGTGGTTGAAATCATAAAAGACAAATTGATCCGCGTCGAGTTCAGGCTGGGATTTCGGGTACAGCCCCGTATTCATAAATTGTTTAAGCGGGTGATGCAGGAAATGGTTCAGACGACCGAGCTTCAGTTTATTTCAAAGTATGAATCCATGCAAAGGGAAAATTTCCATGCAGATATTACCTATATTATTATTGAACGGTTTTTATCTGTTGAAAACGAATTGCCGAAAAAGGAAGACTTCATTCTCGATTCCTATTTTTCAATTAAGGGTTTGGCGCAAAGCGACCAGAAGGCATATGGCCTTGACAGTTCCGATACGATCGTAGAGCACTCCCCGTTATTTATTGAACAAAAGGACCGGCTGCCCCTAAACCGGATTTCGAAGAACTAATGCATCGGGCAACCTACCTTCCGTTTGCCCGCAAAACGGTGATATCTTTTTTTACCTGGTCATCGTAGGTTTTCTTTACGATATAATGCCATTGCTTATCCTGTACGTCAACAAAAAAGATTTCGCCCGTTTTATGTTTGGAAACGGCTTCCTGGAATTCCTTGGGCATCATTAATTCTCCGAAAAACCAGCCCGTGTCGCCGTGCGTGGTATTGCCATCCATGGTGTATTGATCGGAAAGCTGGTCGAATGAAGCGCCTGCGTTGGCCTTTTGCACGATAAGTTTTTTAAGACTGTCGACCTCGGTCACGGATAAAGAGGATCCATCCAGGAAGATATAGTTTGCCCGGTAGTTGATTGTTTCCGTAGCCTCAATCACCTTATACGTAACATACCCGACGGAAAAAATATCGCCCTTATTTTGCCGTAACAACCGCTTGTCGATCAGGGTGGTGTCTTTTCCGTAAGACAGGTGGAGCAGGACGGGTTTAAGTGTCGGGTTGGCATCGATGAATTGTTGTGCCTGTGGCACGGTCAGTATCTTTTGAAATTGCTCGTTCACGGTTAACTGCGCAAAGAGGGGTGCTGAAAAGAGCAGCAGTAAACCCAAAAGACTATTTTTCATATTATTTTTTTTTGTGTAGTGTATGATTAAAATATTCAGGCATTTTCTTCCGGGAAACGGCCAATATCCCCTTATGAAGATACACGTTAAAGGTATTTCATTATGTCTTTTCCAGCCGTCATTTTGTCTAAGGTTTAACAGATTTAATGATCAGAGGTCCTGTTGATTACGGCTTATAATCAGCTAACTACCATCTATAAACGTCATTGGCTCCCTCCACCTTTTTTGAGTTGGTAATTGACTTATTTTTAAACGTAAAAGGCCGGGATTTCCTAACTTGTTTATCCGATTTCAACGGCAACCCTTTAAAGTTATATTTATTTTTCCTGTTTTGCATTTCATCCCGGTTGTCCGCCTTAGGCCCCCGATATCCTGATTTACAGAGACCCGATCAATTACCCCGGAGACTGAAGAAGTGCAAACCGTTCCGATTTTTCGCAATCCATCTCTGATATCCAGGTTCCAAAGTAAATTTTTTAAAACACCAACATGAAATCAATTCAACATTCTTTCAGTATGCTGTGCATGCTCCTGTTATGTTTTTCCTTTCAAAAATTACAGGCCCAGGCCAACACCACATTGTCCAACCTGGTAACGACTTCCGTGAACCAGGATTTACTCCCGGCTGCAGACAATACACGCATCCTCGGATCGGCGGCGAAGGGCTGGAAGCAATTGTATATCAGCAACGCCGTTTTCATGGGCGGTTCCAAATTCATTTCCTTTGGAAACACCATTGGCCAGGGACTCACAGCCATCGGCAACAACGCGCTTACATCCAACACTGGTGGCTTCGCCAATACCGGCATCGGCTTTTATGCCCTCTATTCGAACACCAATGGGAACGCCAATTCCGCCATCGGCACGCGGTCTTTACAACTGAATACCACGGGAGGTTCCAATATGGCGGTGGGTTATTTTTCCCTTTCTTCCAACAAAACGGGATCATCCAATGTTGCCATCGGCGTGCGGGCCATGAACAGCAGTGTGGATGGCAGCTTTCAGGTGGCGATTGGTGATTCTGCCCTGTTTTCGCTCAACGGGGGGAATGGATTTAACACGGCCATCGGATCCAAAGCCATGTATTATACCACGACGGGTGATCACAATACAGCCATCGGACATAAAGCCTTATACTCCAATACCACCGGAATTTATAATACGGCGATCGGTGCGACTTCTCTTGCATCCAACACGACCGGTGTAAGTAATACGGCGGCCGGGACGAGTTCGATGTTCTATAACACGACGGGAAATCAGAATGCCGCCTTTGGAGGGAATTCGCTGGCATTTAACAGCACTGGATCGGCCAATACAGCACTGGGATATAGTTCTCTTTCCGCCAATACCACCGGAGGCAATAATACCGCCGTCGGAAACCAGGCCGTTCAGTCCAATACCACCGGTACCGACAATACAGCGGTCGGAAATAATTCCCTGATGTCCAACACAACAGGCGGATTCAATACGGTCGCAGGTTCCGGCGCCCTGTTGTCTAATACAACCGGTTTTAATAATACAACCAGTGGTTATTACACCCTGCATAATAATACGACCGGCCGGGATAATACGGGTGTGGGATTCAATACGCTTTTTGCAAACACGACCGGTGGTTTCAACAGTGGATTGGGTTCTCTGGCACTTTCGTCCAATACGAGTGGCTTCCAAAATACGGCGATCGGAGCCGGAGCGCTCCAGAATAATACAACCGGATCCTTCAATACAGCAGGAGGCGCTTCCGCCCTTGCAGGAAACACCACAGGAAGTTTTTCAACGGCCTTCGGCCTCAATTCCTTAGCTTCCAATACCTCCGGCTATGGAAATACCGCCACCGGCTTTTCCTCTCTTTCTTCGAATACCACAGGTGGTAGTAATTCGGCATTTGGACTTTCGGCACTCTCTCGAAATGTAGAAGGTGCGGATAATACAGCCACTGGTTATAATGCACTGTCATCTAATACTGGTGGAATTGATAATACGGCGACCGGTTCCGGTTCGCTGTATAATAATACGACCGGTTCCTTTCAAACTGCTTTAGGCTATCAAGCATTATTTACATCCAATGCTAATTCAAATGTTGCTATTGGTTATACTGCTTTATCAAATAATACCAGCGGAGCTTTTAATACGGCAATTGGTACCGATGTAATGGTAGCTAATACAACCGGAAATCTAAATACAGCTATTGGTCAGCAAGCGGGTTTATCTATTACAACGGGAAGCTATAACACGATGCTTGGCTATATCGCAAATGTGTCAGATGGAACGTTTTCCAATGCTACTGCTGTTGGCTATGATGCAATTGCCACAGCCAGCAACACAGTCATGTTAGGCAGCACAACGGTTACAGCAGTAAATGCTTACGCACCCTATTTTAATCTTTCTGATGGTCGCTTTAAAAAAAATATACAGGAAAATGTTCCCGGCCTTGAATTCATTAAACAACTGCGTCCGGTTACTTATCACTACGATATACACGGAGTGAATAGCAAAACAGGCTTAACAAATGCGCCAAACAATGACGTAAATAATACTTCATCTGCTAAAGCAACAACAAACCAGGCAAGTGAAGATGCCATCACCGCAAAGGAAAAAAAGCTTTACACGGGCTTCATAGCCCAGGAAGTGGAAAAAGCGGCTTCCAAGTTCAATTATGATTTCAGCGGATTGTACAAACCCCAGAGTGAAAAAGATCTCTACGGTTTAAGTTATAGCGACTTCGTGGTGCCGCTGGTGAAAGCGGTTCAGGAACTGAGTGATTCCTTAAAGGATGAAAAGGATAAAAACGCTGCGCAGGATGCCAAAATCGATTCCCTCGAAGCTCGCTTGGAACGTATTGAACAGATGATGCAGGGAGGAATGTCCAACACCAGCGCCTCGCTTTCCGAAGGCAGTTCACTGGCACAGAATGCGCCGAATCCCTTCCAGGGGAAAACATCCATCAACTATACATTGCCATCCCGGTTCACGCACGCCGAAATACTGATCTCTGATATGAACGGGAAACTCATTCAGACCATCAATGTGAGTGGGAGTGGCCGAGGGGTTTTAAGTGTGGATGCAGGCGTGCTTTCATCCGGCGTTTATTCCTACGCGTTATATGCTGACAGCAAAATGATCGGTGCGAAACAAATGGTGGTGGTGAGATAACCTTATTCTTAAACTGAAAAAAAATTATTATGAAATCGAATTTTTATTCACTGGGGTTGCTTTTAACTTTTTTGTTTTTTTCTACGCACAAATCGTTTGCCCAGGCCAACAATGCCTTGTCCAATCTGACAACGACATCCATTAATGCCGATCTGTTACCTGGTAGCGACAACCTGCTGAGCCTCGGATCGGCAGCTAAAGGATGGAAACAATTGTACATAAACAACGCCGTTTTCCTCGGCGGAACCAAATTCATTTCTTATGGGAATACTTTGGGCCTCGGACTGACGGCCGTCGGAAATAATGCGCTCGCTGCCAATACCGGGGGTTTCGCCAATACCGGTATCGGATTTTATTCCCTGGCTGCCAATACGAATGGCAATGCCAACGCGGCGATTGGAACACGGTCCCTGCAGGCCAATACCACGGGCAGCGCCAATATGGCGATGGGATATTTTTCTCTCTTTTCGAATACGACGGGATATTCCAATGTGGCCATTGGCGTGCGGGCCATGTTGTCCAACATCAGCGGGTATAACCTGATTGCTATTGGCGATTCCGCACTGTTTACATCTACGGGAAGTTATGCCAATACGGCCATCGGTTCCAAAGCGATGTATTTTAACACCACCGGAGGTAATAATGTAGCCAACGGGTACCAGGCCCTGTATAGAAATACTACCGGGAATTACAATACGGCCCTGGGATCTACGGCGCTGATCTATAATACCAGTGGAAATTATAATACAGGCACCGGCTACGTTTCACTCTATTCCAATACGACCGGGAACTATTCTTCTGCTTACGGAGCGCTCTCGCTGCTCTTCAATACAACCGGATCTTTTAATACGGCCTCCGGATATGGGGCGCTGAAGTCCAATACCACCGGACAAAACAATTCAGCCTTTGGATACCAGGCGCTGAGTTTAAACACAACTGCTACCGATCTGACTGCCTATGGTGTGAATGCATTGTACTCCAATACCACTGGAGACCACAATACGGCTTTTGGATCCAATGCGCTCTTTTCCAACTCCAATGGATTAGATAATGTCGCTGTTGGATATAATGCACTGTACTCCGGTCCAGGAGCGGAAGTTAACGTGGCAGTTGGATTTGAATCACTCAAGTTAAATGGGTCGGGATCTGGCAATGCAGCAGTCGGGGCCTCTTCCATGTATAATAATTCATCCGGTATAGGTAATTCAGCCATCGGCTATACAGCGCTTTACTCCAACACGACGGGATGGTTCAATACCGCCGTGGGTACGGCCCTATATAATAATGTTGACGGAAGTTACAATACAGGTGTTGGTTATCTGGCACTGGATCAGAATACTGCCGGAACAGCCAGTACAGCGATAGGCTGGAAAGCCCTGACTTCCCAGGTAGGTGGCGACGGCAATACCGCCATCGGTGCTTACGCGGATTTAAGTAATATTTTAAACGTAAGCAATGTAACCATCCTTGGAGCGTATGCACAGGCAACCGCTGCCAACCAGCTCATTCTTGGCAATACCTCCGTGACCTCTATTATGGCGGCAGAGAACATTACACTTTATTCCGATGGGCGTTATAAAAAAGATATTAAGGCCAATGTCCCCGGACTGGAATTTATCAACGAGCTCCGGCCGGTGACGTATCACTATGACATCCACGGAATCAACGATCATATTGGGAACACCAAAAAACTGGCGGCCAAATCAACCCGCAAAATCGGCGAAGCGACAGAGATTACTCCGCCACCAGCACTAAATGAAGCCTCCATCACTGCGAAAGAGCAAAAACTATATACGGGCTTTGTAGCGCAGGAAGTGGAAAAAGCGGCGGTGAAATTCAATTACGATTTCAGTGGCCTGCATAAACCGGAAAATGAAAAAGACCTTTACGGACTCAGTTACAGTGATTTTGTGGTGCCGCTGGTAAAGGCGGTCCAGCAACTCAGTGCAGAAAACGATTCCCTGAAAGCCATGCAGCAGTCTGAAAACGATTCGCTGAAAGTAAAACTGCAGCGGCTGGAAGATCTGGTGAATGAACTTCTGAAGGGACAGTCCTCCGGCAGCATTTCGCTTTCGGACGCGACCCTGGGCCAGAACACACCCAATCCTTTTAATGGTTCCACCAATATCAATTATTCGCTGCCACAAAATTTCGGCCGCGCCAAATTATTGGTTACGGATATATCCGGTCGTATAATCAGGACCGTTATGATAAATGGCAGCGGAAGGGGCAATCTGAATATAGATGCATCGGGTCTTTCATCCGGTGTTTATAATTATACACTCTACGTAGACGAAAAAATGATCAGCAGTAAACAAATGGTGCTGGCGAAATAAGTATATGAAGTGGGGATAAAAGTCATGAATATGATTACCAAATCACCGTTATATCTAAGTGTTTCTATTTATGTTGAATTTATTTCTGAACCCAAATAAGAAATTTCCAATAGCGTTTATTGAAATTCTCTTAAAAAAAGCTAACTTATAGGTATAAATGGAATTTTTCATGCCGGATGATCAATTCAGAATAAGTGAGTTTAAGAAGGTGTTGCGTAAATATGCTGATGAGGGAGTGGTAGATCTGGATAAAAACTACCAGTATAAATTCAATGTTCAGATCCACCGTTTCGAAGACGTGTTGCGTAATTCAAAAAGGGATGAACCGCCAAACCGTTGGTCTTATCACCGGATTGGCTTCATTAAGGAGGGAGAAGGAGAATTAAAAACCGGTATTTTTAATTTCAAAGCAGAAAAAAATACGCTGGTCGTCATCCCTTCCCGTGTTATTTCATCCAGTAAGGGATGGGCACCTGGCACCAGCGGATATATACTGCTGTTTAACATGGATTTTTTTCTGGAGAATAATTTTTCCCATCAGTTAATCGGAAATAAAAAAATCCTGACCACATCCGTTCAGCCGTTTATTCATCTTACCAGCGAACAGTCAGAAGAAATAACCCGGATTTTTGAAAGCATTTTATTTGAGAAGAAAAAGAAAGATATTGTCAATAACGAATTGATTGCCGTTAAAATCATAGAACTACTCATTCTCAGCGAGCGGTTATTTGAACAGGTGCAGGGCATGGAAGCCAACCAGCCTTTTATTGAAAATATCAAAAAATTTGTCGATTTACTGGATCTCCATTATTCAAGGGAACACTCCGTGCGGTTTTATGCAGACAGGTTAGCCATGCATCCGAACCATCTGAATGCGCTTATTAAAAAGCATACGGGTTTATCTGCGAAGGAGTCCATTCAAAACAGAATATTGCTGGAAGTTAAATATCTTCTTCATTCAACGAAATTATCCATCCGGGAAATTTCAGATCAGACGGGATTCAACGATCCAAATTATTTTACCGTGTTTTTCAAGCGGTCTGAAAGCCTGTCACCGGTCAATTACAGGTCTTCTTTTGGTTGATAATCACAGAAACATAGTTGATTAGCAAAGATTTAATATTTATATATATATGATCTTTGCATTTCTCATTATGGACACAATTACTATTGTTTTTGTTGATGATCACCCGCTGATCAGAAAGGCATGGGCATTTATATTGAAACAGGATCCACGCTTCAAATTAATTGCTGAATGTGAGAGTGGGGAGGAGGCTGTTGAAATGTCGGGTAAATTATGTCCGGACATCGTTATTATGGATATCCGGATGCGTGGGATCGGTGGGATAGAAGCTACACAATTGATCCATAAAAATTGTCCGGCAACAAAAATCATTGGGTTATCTTTCCATATTCTTCCCGAATATGCCAGGGAAATGATCCGGCGCGGAGCCGTGGGATATCTAACCAAACACTCTGAACCCGAGGAGATTTTTAAAGCGATTTTTGAAGTGCACAAAGGGAATCATTACATATGCCGGGATATGACGAATATACTTTCGATAGCCGGATAAAGTGCTCACCGGCAAATTACTGACCGAAACACGCCACTTACACAGTTTATTTTAATACTATTAAGACTTTCTTTACATTCAGGGGGAGCTATTTTTTTACTATAATATCTCACTGCCATGAAATGGAAAGTCATCATTGTGATTTTCCTGATCGCAAACCATTCATCATTATGTGTGAAAGCGCCACCCTATCCGGATAAATCGATTAAGTATTAAAGCAATGGAAATAAAATCGGTAAAAACAAGGCAAATATTTTTAGCCGTCGGCGCTGCTATTGGATGGTTTGCGGTGATAATTCAGTTTTATCTTCAAATAGTTAACCGGGTAACCCCGGTACCTGAGGCGATCATTCGTTTTTTCAGTTATTTTACCATACTTACCAATATACTTGTTGATTTTACTTTTATAATCCTTTTATTGAGACCGAACTCTGCCTGGGGAAAGTTCTTTTCGCAACCCAGAATATTAACTGCAATTGCGGCTTACATCAGTTTTGTCGGGATTATCTACAATATTATTTTACGGCATTTATGGAACCCTAAGGGAATGCAACTGGTTGTTGATTTATTACTTCATTCTTTTATTCCTGTATTTTTTGTATTGTATTGGCTGGTATTTGTAAACAAAACGGAATTGCAATGGAAAAATACGCTGCCCTGGTTAATATATCCGATGGTCTATTCCCTGTGTATATTATTCCGAGGCGTATTTTCCGCATTTTACCCTTATCCATTTTTTAATGTAGCCGATCATGGCTATGTTCATGTACTTTTAAACGATGTCAGGTTAATTATTGCATTTATGCTGATCTCGTTGTTATTTGTTGCCGTTGGGAAATTAGTGAACGGAACTTTGCGTAAAAATTGATTTATCCGGATCTGATTTCGCTATCTGATAAATTTTTTCAGGTGATGAATGTATATTTACATGAGCATGTTTATCTGAAGATCTGAGTTGCTGCAGACTGGTCAGTCTGAATTGTACGCCGATAAAAGCAATTAATAATATCGAAGTGATGATGGTGTTTATTTTTGTTTCCGGTTTGCGTATTCCTGCAATCAGGTAGGAAGGTATAAATACGAAACTTCCTAACGCAAGACCCGTGAGCCACATGAAAAGCCATGCATTTCCGAAATTTTCCAGCCCAAGATGTAGGTTGGAAGCGGGCACTCCCAGGCACTTCGTCAGCATGCAGGCAAAATAAAGTATTAAGGATAAGGTTCCGCTGCCGTAGATGATCAGATCTTTTTTGGATTTTAATTCCCTCAATAATACGATAAATACCAGAGGAAGAAATACCAGAACGAAACTTATGAAACCGGAAAGCAGAAGGAAATCTGTAAAACGGGATAATACAATTTTTCCAATGGAACCTCCAATAAACCCTGCAGCAGAGAATACTCCGCTGATAATCATTACTTTTTTCATAATGGGATTATTTTGATATAATAAATAATAGTTAGTTTGTTTTTCAAGCTCGTATAATTCAATTTCATAAAAGGTCTGGATCGTTCTGTAATAGAACTCCCCGAAATCCCCGTTTTCTTCCAGGTTCTCCTCGATAATAATACAAACGTGATCGAGCAGGTTCAATCGGAGGCTCTCCGTGACAATGCCTCGTTTACTAAGATCTTCAAGTATAAAATCTATATTTTTATCAGTGATCGTATACATCTATGCGATTTTCGATCTGATGTCTAATAATATGATCATGGTATTGATAAATTCAGAAATCTCACAGAGTTTTTCTTTGGTTCTTGCTTTGCCGGTTATGCTTAAGCTATAATATTTACGTACCCGTTTACCAACATATTCAGTTTGGGTTGTAACCAGCTTTTCTGATTCCAAAGCATGCAGGGTAGGATATAAAGCGCCTTCGGTTATTTGGATTTTATCGCGGGTTAAATCCTTTACTTTTTGGGTAATTTCGTAGCCATACATTTTCTTATTGTCGGCCAATAGCTTTAGAATGATCGTTTTAAGGGTCCCTTTTAATAATTCTGGAGAGTAGGTCATCAGATTGTTATTGACATGAATAATCAAATATACATAAGAGTCAGATGTATTGCAAATAAAATATGGATTATTTAAAAAGCTGTTTTATTATAAATCTTCATTCAATCCCTAAATCATATTCAAAAATTGCGAAATAAGTACTATATTTTAATTTCCTGATTAAGAACCATTTGATAAGATTTTATGGCGCAAAACCGGCAGCTGGCAGCGATCATGTTTACCGATATTGTCGGCTACACCGCCTTGATGGGAGATGATGAAGGGAAAGCATTTGAACTCCTGCGACGGAACCGCCAGTTGCAAAAACCATTGATTGAGCAATATAAAGGGAAGTGGATTAAGGAATTTGGAGATGGTGTCCTGGCGAGTTTTCAAACAGGAACGGACGCCGTAAAATGTGCCAATCAGATTCAATTGGCAAGTTTAAATACCAGTGATCTTAAACTTCGCATTGGTATCCATCTGGGGGAAGTTGTATTTGAAGATAATGATGTATTTGGTGATGGTGTTAATATTGCATCGCGCCTGCAGGCATTGGCGCCCATCGGTGGAATATATATATCAGAAGCTGTATTTCGGAATATTGAGAACCAAAAGGAAATTGAAACAGAATTTGTTAAGCAGGAAAATTTAAAAAATGTTAAACATCCTGTCAATATATATCAACTCAAAATTATCAGTCCGATCAAGGTAATATCCGACATAGATACCCTGCCTGGTAAGCCGGTCAGTAATAAAAAAGCCAGTCAGCAGTCCATCGCCGTACTTCCTTTTGTAAATATGAGTAACGATATGGAACAGGAATATTTCAGTGATGGAATTTCTGAAGAAATCATCAATTCCCTTGTACAGCTTCCCCAGCTGAGAATAGTCGGGCGTACTTCATCTTTTTCATTCAAGGGGAAAAATGAAGATTTGAGACTGATCGGTGAAAAGCTGGGCGTAACCAATATATTGGAAGGCAGTGTACGGAAGTCCGGGAACAGGATCCGGATAACTGCGCAACTTATAGAAGTTGAAAGCGGATTCCACTTGTGGTCCCAGAAATTTGACAAAGAACTGGTGGATATTTTTGAGGTTCAGGATGAAATTTCCAAAGCGATCGTGGAGCAGTTGTTGATTGAATTGGACAAGTTCCAGATCAAAGCACCGGCTAAAACATCAACAAGAAATGTGGAAGCCTATAACTTCTTTTTGAAGGGCCGTTTTCAGTGGAGCAAACGATCCGCGGAGGGATTAAAAAAGAGTATCGAATATTATGAGTGGGCCATTCAGGAGGAACCTGATTATGCGGCTGCTTATGCGGCGATGTCTGACAGCTATTCCTTATTATGCGCCTACCATATTGTGGCCCCTGAAAATTCAATTTTAAAAGCCCGGTCAATTGCTAAGAAATCAGCCATGCTTGACCCGACACTGGCAGAAGCTTTTGAAGCCATCGGACATGTGGAATTACTCTATGACTGGAATTGGGAAAAAGCGGGGAAATCTTATCAGCGTGCACTGGAACTAAATCCCAATTACGCCACAGCCCTTCAGCGTTCAGCCCTGCTATCCTCTCTTTTTGACCGCCATGACGAAGCCCTGGTGCGCATTTTACAGGCAGTGTACCTCGAACCCCTTTCCTTAATCATAAATACGGATGCGGCACTGATTTATTTTATAAAAAAGGAATATGAGCTGGCTATTGAAAAATGTTTACAGGTTTTGGAAATGGACCCGGCATTTGCAGTCGCGCTATTTGTTATCGGCCTGGCGTATGAACAATTAATGAAATTCGACCTGGCTTTGGAATATTTTAATAAAGCGGATAAATTAACCAACGGGAATACGATTATAAGAAGTTCACTGATTCATGCCATTGGAAAATCGGGGGATAAGAATAAAGCGGCTGCACTTTTAGAAGAATTAAAACGTGTACCGGCCGACATATATTTATCACCTTATTCTTTGGCATGTGCCTTTATCGGATTGGATGACGTGCCCTCGGCATTGGAATGTCTTGAAAAAGCGGTGGATGCGCACTCTGTATGGCTGATTCACCTGCATATGAAATCGGATCCCAGGCTTATTCCCCTTAAGGGAAATATCAGGTTCCTGGCGCTATTAAATCAGATGGGCTTAGGTTGATTAACTATAGTTTTTAAATTTACCCATGTCCCAATCCCGTCAGCTCGCAGCGATCATATTTACCGATATTGTTGGTTATACCGGTTAATTTAGTTTTTCCGGAAGCGTATAATTCCTCCCACTATTAATTCTTTGCAAATAATTTAAAAGGGGTTTGAAATAATCCATCATTGCTTTTGCGCTTATATTACTGTGGATATTGGTTCGGAGATTTTCCTGCCAGGGAATACTCGCGCCCGGCCGCATTATTTTTTTCAAAAACGCACCAACATCTTTTTGCCCCCAGTAATTTGTTGCCCGCGGATCCTGATGCAAAATACTGTCAGCAATATATTGATGAAACTGATATTGAAGCACCCTGGCAATGGCATAATTGTAATAATATGCAGGCGTAGTCGTCGTATGCGTTTTTGAAGCCGCATCACAGTATTCTTCTCCCCGCGGACCAGCCGGTACGATGCCCTGGTATTTTTTGACCAGTTCCCACCACAATTTATTAAACTGATCTTCAGGCAGATTTTTTGAATAGAGGTTATATTCAAATTCTGTCATGACACCGGCACTCCAGGGAATAAAAACAATGGAATTGAGTGCTTCGTTCAAGAGATTCAGCGTGTCGTTCATCACAAGGCCCTTTTGAATCAGGCCCTGGCTTTCCAGTAAAGGTTTTTGCAGGGAAGCCATTCCAATCATTGTTCCGAATGCTTCATGAAACCCGCTGTTCGCTCCATTCCTTAATACATAGGGGACTTCAGGTGTTGAATAGGATAGAAAATAATAGATATGTCCGAATTCATGAAGTACGGTACTCCAATACTCTGTTGTGGGTGTAATGCTTTGCAGGGACCTGACATCCGTATCCAGATCAATATGCCAGGCACTCGCATGGTTGTTTTTTGTATAAGGAGAATCCGGTGGTGCCGGGTAGAGGCTGCTGTTTTCCCAGAAACTTTTAGGCAGAGAATCAAATCCCAGGCTCATATAAAACTTCTCGCCCTGATGGGCCAGCCATTCTGCCGAATGTTTTTTTAATACGGAATCAATGGACATCGATTCAATTTTTGCCAGATGGTCCCAGTTTTGTCCCCAACGATCGGGAAGCCATTGGGCCGGAATGAAATCGGGAACAGGCTGATGATATTTTGCCGCCAGATGATATCGGGCCCAGGTATGAATCTCGCGGTAAAGCGGCCAGATATCCACGATAAAACCCCGCGTGAGATCAACCATCTGATCTCCGGTCAGGTCGTAACTTTCAGAAGTGTAATCAAAATAATTTTTATAACCCAGTGGTGTAACGTTGGCATTGAGCAGATCCCGGAAGCTGTCGAGCCCCGTTTTCAGGGTTTTTCCAATTTCTTTACTTGATTCCCAGGCTTTCAACCGGAGTGACAGGTTCTGGCTGTTTTCCAATATGCTGTCAATGGAACCGATGGGGATGGATTTTTTATCAATATAAAATTTGGATCCATACAATAGGGTCGTCAGCTGGTTTGCTATTTTGATCCGTTTATCAACTTTATCGCCGGCGATTTCAGGATTGTTACCGGCATTATACAGGATGATCTGGAACTGTCGGAACTGGAGCGGGGTAAGGGAATCCTTCAGACCCAGGTATTTTTTTGCAGAATCGATATTTTCCTTACTTCCTGTGAATTTCGCAAATACCTTATCAGCCAGCCCTGCCTGATATTGTGACATCGTATCACCTTTCACAATACGGGTATTCAATTTCCATTGCGCCAGATTATCGACCGTTATAAGCGCCCGGTACTTCACATTATAGGCATCAAGAAAAGACTGAGCCTGATTTTGGACTATATTTATTTCATTTTTAGTTTGGCAGGCAGCTGCCAAAAGGAATAAGGGCCATAGTATTATGTTGCTGGATTTCATCATTAAATATACCCATTTCATTTTTCAGGAAAAAAATTTGTCAATGAATCTGCTAATCAACAAGACAGTTCTCATCCTGGGGGCGAATTCCGATGTGGCAAAAGAAGCCATTTTATTATATCTGGAAAAGGGCTGCCAGGTTATTGCCGCTTCCCGCAGCACGGAAGAAATAGCGGTATTCCTGAAAGAAAAGAAACTGGTATCTCCGAAAGTGATGATTCGCTACTTTGACGCGACTGCATTTGGGGACCATAAATTTTTTTATGATTCCCTTCCTGCTAAGCCGAATATTGTATTGTATGCGGCAGGTTTCCAGATAGAAAACAGGGCGGCCATGGAAGACTGGGATGGAACATTCCAGATGATGAAAGTGCATTACGCAGGTGCCGTATCCATTCTCAATTTGATTATTATGGATACTGAAAATAATCCCCTTGAAAGGATTATCGGTATGTCCTCTCTTTCTGGCGTGCGGGGGCGCAAAAGCAACTTTATTTATGGCAGTACGAAAGCCGCTTTCACCCAATACCTGGCAGGGTTAAGGCAATGGCTTCATTCCCGGAAGATTATTGTCAATGTGATCGTTGCGGGTTATATCCGGAGTAAAATGACGAAGGGACTCAGTCTTCCTGAAAATCTTTTGATGGAACCTTCATTCATCGCCCGGTCGATCGTACATGCCGGAAACCGTTTTACCATTGTACCGGGATTTAAATGGAAAATAATTTACAGGATCCTGAAATGGCTGCCTGAAAGGCTTGCTGCCAGGTTGCCGTAAGTAGTTATATAATTAATAAACCCCATCATATGAATAAGTTATTGGTTTTGCCCTTCCTCTTCATTTGCACAGGACGCGTTTATGCACAATTTGTGACTGCCATTCCACCGGTTGCACCAGTAGAAACACACTGGCGTGTTATCCAGGGGGACAGTGTACTGGATAATTATTACTGGATGTATGACTATTTCGGCAAAGGTCCGGATAGTACCAAAGCAGTTGATTATCTGGTAGCCGAAAATAAATACCTGGACACTGCCATGCAGAAAACTGAAAAATTTCAGACCCTGTTGTTTAATGAAATGAAATCAAGGATTAAGGAAAAGGATGAAACACCGCCCTTCTATTATCATGGTTATTTTTATTACCGCCATACAGATACCGGGAAGCAATATTATAAATATTGCAGGAAGAAAGGGAGCCTGGATGCAAAGGAGGAAATTTTACTGGATGTGGATAAAATGGCGGAAGGGCACGCTTACTATGCGGCGGAAGGATATGACATCAGCACGGACAATAAATGGATGGCTTATGGTGTGGATACGGTCAGCAGGAGGCAGTACATTATATATGTGAAAAATCTTGAAACAGGTGAAATACTGAAAGAGTGTATTCCGAATACAGAAGGGGATCCCTGCTGGGCAAATGATAATAAGACTTTTTTCTATACTTCCAAGAATCCTGTAACGCTTCTCTCAGAAAAAATAAATCGTCATACGATGGGTACGGAGTCCCCGGCTGACATAACAGTATACGAAGAAAAGGATAAGAGTAATTATATTGGTGTAGATAAAAGTAAGAACGAAAGGTACATTTTTATCAGGTCACTGGCAACACTGTCTTCAGAATACCGGATGATAGAAGCAAATAAACCGTATAGTCCCTTTATCGTGTTCCAGCCAAGAATGAAAAATGTTTTATACTATGTAATGCCTCTGAACGATAAATTTCTGATTCGCACGAATAAAGACAGTTCAACCAATTTTAAATTGATGGAATGTCCCCTTGAAAAGACTTCTGCAGCCGACTGGAAAGAAGTGATTCCCGCCAGAAAAGATGTCTTATTGCAGGGTGTGGAGACATTTAAGGATTTTATTGTTTTGAATGAACGTAAGGATGGTCTCGTAAAATTACATGTGATACGATTAAAAGACAATACGACATATGAGGTGGATTTCAGCCAGGCTGCTTATTACGCGTCTTTAAGTGCAAATCCCGAATATGATTATTCGGTAGTCAGGTACGTATTTTCGTCATTGACAACACCCTGGTCAACCTATGATTACAATATGGTTACCAGGGAAAAAAAATTAATCAAACAGCAGGAGGTTATCGGCGGTTATAATCCGGATGACTATTCTATTGAGCGTTTATATGCCATTGTACGGGACGGCACCCGTGTCCCCATTTCCCTGGTGTATAAAAAAGGATTTAAAAAGGATGGGAGCGCTCCCCTGCTCCTGTATGGCTATGGAAGTTATGGCTTCAGTATGGACGCTTATTTCAGCAGCGACCGGTTAAGTTTATTGAACAGGGGATTTGTGTTTGCAATCGCTCATATTCGCGGCGGCCAGGAGATGGGCCGGCAGTGGTATGAAAACGGGAAGTTGATGAAAAAGAAAAATACGTTTACTGATTTTATTGACTGCGGAAAATTTCTGGTGAACGAAAAATATACCAGCCCGGTACACCTATATGCGATGGGTGGAAGTGCGGGTGGATTGCTGATGGGTGCAGTAACGAATATGGCGCCCGATCTGTGGCACGGAGTGGTTGCGGTTGTACCTTTTGTGGATGTAGTCAATACCATGCTGGATGAAAACATTCCCCTGACTACGAACGAGTTTGATGAATGGGGGAATCCTAAGGAAAAAGCAGCTTATTTCTATATCAAAAGTTATAGTCCGTATGAGAATGTCATGCGGAAAAATTATCCAAGCTTACTGGTGCAAACAGGTTTGCATGATAGCCAGGTTCAATACTTTGAACCGGCAAAATGGGTAGCCAAGCTCCGGGCCATGAAAACCGACAAGAATATTTTATTACTTCACACAAATATGGAATTTGGTCATGGGGGAGCCAGCGGACGCTTTGATTATCTAAAAGATACTTCCCTGGAAGATGCTTTTTTATTCACGCTGGAAGGGATTTATAATTAATACAGGATTATCCGGACTAGAAGGTTACATATCAGGGAGTTATTATTTGAAAGGTATTGCCCCCCGGTCGCTCCCAAAAATCCGCCCGTCGCCAATGCAGGAACAGACCAGGAGCCTTTGCTCTGCCTTTTGGATATTAACCTGAGCAGTGCTTCCATCATTTCAATTCTAAAAGTACCATGGCCTGCCTTTCACCGTGGAAATCTGCCGGTTATCCATTTTATCATCATATTTAACTACGAAAAGTTTCTTTCGTGAAATAGAAAATATATATTCATTGTATACTTTATCCGGAAGATAAGGTTTCGGCGGTGGCACCACATGAGATTGAATATTTTTAAAAAAGTAAAAATATTAATCTATGCTCCGGAATTATCTGCTCATCGGCTTTCGCAATTTCAGGCGAAATAAGCTTTTTACATTCCTGAATATTTTTGGACTTTCCCTGGGTCTGTCCAGTGCGATCCTTATTTTTTTGTATGTGAGTGATGAGTTGCGGTATGACAGCATGCAGCCCGAGTATAAAAACACCTACCGGGTTGGCTGTACATTTATCAATCCAGACGGCCAGCGGTTTGACAATACCAGTGTCCCAGGTTTTTTTATGCGTTATCTGAAAGATAACCGGAGCGAAGTGCGCTATACCACCCGTATAGATAATATTGGTTACCCCGCGTCACTGAACTACAAACAAAAAGATAAGATTATACTTACTGAGGAGATACGGTGGGTCGAACCTGATTTTTACAAGATTTTGTATTTCGATTTGCTGAGGGGAAGTAAGGAAAAAATGTTTGAAAATTTCAATACCATTGTTCTAAGTGAAAACGGCGCCCGTAAATTATTTGGCAGTGAAGATCCGATGGGCAAAGTGATTTCTTTAAAACATTTCTGGGGTACCCATGATCGTGAAATTGATGTCAAAGTCACCGGTGTATACCGCGATTATCCTTCGAATTCGCATTTTAAGCCGGATTATATCGTAAATATCAATTCCCTGCGCAGCATTCAGGGCGAACATTTTCCGGAATTTCTGGAGGGCACAAGATTCAGCGATTTTACCGAGTTTTTTGAAAGTTATGTGGTATTAAAACCGGGTGCTGATATAAAACCCATCAATGCAGCGCTGAACAGGCTTGCAAATCAAATGATACAGTCTGATTCCGGGGCCCGGGCCAGTGGTGTAAAGTTTGAAGGTTTCATGGTGAAACTCGCCGATATCCATTTCGATTCAAAAAATTTATGGGAAAACAATGTTCATGGGAATAAAACCTATCTCACCATTTTCAGTGTAATTGCCATCATGATCATGGTGATTGCCTGCATAAACTACACCAACCTGGCCACTGCCCGGTCTACCAAAAGAGCAAAAGAAGTTGGGCTTCGAAAATCATTTGGAAGCAGCCGGTCAGAAATTGCCAGACAGTTTTTTCTGGAATCGTTTCTGATGACTGTCAGTGCGCTGCTGATGTCGGTGGTTCTGGTCCTCCTGTTTCTGCATCCCTTTAACCAGGTTGCGCATAAATCTTTTACCATAGGGTCTTTATTAGATCCTTATATGGTGATTATCGTAAGCAGTGTTGTACTTTTCATGACATTTATTTCGGGCATTTATCCGGCACTTTATTTATCAGCTTTTCGGCCGGTGAATGTATTAAAGGGGCAGATGTCAAAAGGTAAAAACGCGGAATTTTTTAGAAAAGGCCTGGTCACCATCCAATACACGGTGGCCATGGGACTGGTCATTTATACATTTGTTGTTATACAACAGATGGATCAGTTGAAAACCACCAAACTGAACGAGCAGGGCAGCCAATTGCTTGCCATCCGTTTTGGCGGTATCGCCCGGCAGGACCGGTTTGCTACGTTCAAACAATCAGTACTGGAAGATCCGCAAATTGAAAACGTAACGATGGCAAACCATCTTCCAAGGCTTGATTATTTCGGATGGATTGGTACCACCGTTAAATTTCCTGCATTTGGAGACAAGGATTTGCAGTGGAACCAGCTGAGTGTGGAGTTTGATTTTCCAAAAACATTTAATCTGGATTTTGTTGCCGGTCGCGATTTTCAGTTGGGTAATATAAATGACAGCAATTCGATCATACTGAATGAAGCTGCCGTGAAATCCCTGAATCAGCCGGTTAGTGCGGTGATGGGTTCCATGGTAAAAAACAACCAGGATACCAGGTTATATCGTGTGATCGGGATCGTTAAAAATTTCCCCTTCAGGTCCATGCACCAGCCCATCGAACCCCTGATATTGAGTCCGCATCTTCATTCAATCGACAAGATTGCGTATATAAAATTACCAGCCGGAAAATTCCAGGAAAAGATTGCTTCCATAGAGAAAAAATGGAAGGCAGCTTTTCCCGGCGCGGGGTTTGACCATTGGTTTTTGAGCGATGAATTTAACCGCATGTACCTGGTAGAAGGTACTGTATCCTCGCTGTCAAAAGTTTTTGCCGTCCTTGCCATTTTGATTACGGTCTTGGGCGTTTTCAGTCTGGCTTCTTATACCGCCGAGCAACGTACCAAGGAAATCGGCATTCGAAAAGTGCTTGGAGCGGGAGACATACAGGTTTTCGCTGTATTTGCTTCCCTATTCGTTAAGATTTTCATCGTTGCCAGTCTGATTGCAGTCCCGATCTCCTGGTTTGTTGCATACAAGTGGTTGGAAGGTTTTACATACCGAATTTCTATAAATCCGTTGATTTTTATTTTGAGTTTAGCGGGTTTACTGATGGTCACCCTGCTAACCGTAAGTTATGAAATCTGGAAATCTGCAAAAGCAAATCCTGTTATTTCATTAAGGACCGAATAATTCATCTTCACCTTTCCACCACTGAAATCCACCGGTTATCAAATTTATCAAATATTTAAACTACGAAAGATTTCCTTCATCAAAAAGACTGTATACATTCAGCCTGTATTTTGTTGAGAAGGAATCCTTCACGCCCTGAAATCAATACGAAACCTGTTCATGAAAACCTTATTACTAGCACTGTCCTTATTCTGTCTTTTGTGCAGTGCGCAGGCGCAGACGAATTCCATCATTCATGTGAAGGGAACGGTCGTTGATTCCGCCAGCCGAAAGCCCTTATCTTTTGCAACGCTGGTGCTGCAAAATTCCAAAACCATGGTTCCGGTAAAAAACTTCTTGTCAGGTGACGATGGGAGTTTTGACATGCCTGTCTCAGACAGTTCAGACTGGCTGTTGGTTTTTGCCTTTACCGGGTATGATAATAAAACCGTTTCCATCTCCCACGGACAATCCACGGATCTGGGTTTGGTATCTTTGCATCTGTCCGGAAAACAACTGAACGAAGTATCGGTTGTCGCAATAAAGCCTGTTATAAAAAGGGATCTGGATGGAATAAAGTACGACGTAAGTGCGGATCCTGAAGCGCCCGTGCTGACCGCATTGGATATGATGCGTAAAGTGCCATTACTTTCCGTAGATGCAAATGACAATATTAAACTGAAGGGGAAAGGCAACTACAAAATACTGGTCAACGGAAAGGAATCGGCGCTTATGGCTAAAAATGCCACCGATGTACTGCGTTCTATGCCGGCAACCAATATTGAACGGATCGAAGTCATTACAACACCACCGGCAAAATATGATGCGGAAGGATTGGCCGGCATCATTAATATCGTCACCAAAAAGAAACTGGATGAGGGGTATAATATCGGCGTGAATGCCAGGTTGAATACGGTCTGGGGACCTGGCATTAACCTGAACGGAACCTATAAAAAGGAGAAATTCGGTCTTTCCGGATATGCAGGTTATAATGTGCGCCACCAGCAGACCAATAATTTTGGCGGTGAACAATTCTTCTACCAGAGCAAGTCCACTTTGAACCAGCAGGGAACCAATACCAATGCGGGACATCATACGTATGCGGATGCAGAATTGAGTTATGAATTTGACAGCCTGAACCTGCTTACCGGTTCCATCGAATTATATTCCGGTAATCAAAGCCAGAACGGCAGTAATCTGTCTGTTTATTCCGACAGTATGAATATTCCGACACAGGCGTATCGACTGCTGAACGATGGCAATAATAGTTTTGGAGGTTTGGACGCTTCATTGAATTATCAGCTGGGATTCAGAAAAGATAAGAACCGCCTGTTGACTTTGTCTTATAAATACAGTTATTCTCCCAATACTCAGAATATAAACAATACAGTCACCGATACCTTTAACTTCTATCTGCCGGATTATATACAATACAATAAAGCAGGAAACAAGGAACATACGATACAGGTAGATTATGTGAATCCGTTTAAGAAATTTAATCTGGAAGCCGGAGCAAAAACCATTCTGCGGAATAACTATAGCAATTTCGAAACCAGCAATTATGATGCGATCACAAAGAATTATGAAGTAAATCCTGCCCAGACGAACGATTTTAATTATAACCAGGATATTTACAGTGTTTATAATTCATATTCTGCGAAATGGGACAAGTGGAATGCCAAGGCAGGTCTGCGACTGGAACATACCACGGTAAGGGCAGATTTTGTTTCCACTTCGAATACCGTTAACCAGGACTATAACAATCTGATTCCATCCTTATCCATGCAGTTAAATTTAAAGAGCAGTAGCATTTCGATGGGTTATACGGACCGCATCAGCCGGCCGGATATTTACCAGCTGAACCCGTTTGTCAATGCTTCCAATCCGAATTTTATTACAACAGGAAATCCAAACCTGCAACCGGAAGTAAATCATAATTTTGAACTGAATTACAGTAATTTTTCAAAAAATTCTCTAACAGCGGGACTGAGTTATTCATTCTCCAATAATTCCATCCAGAACGTAACTTATCTGCAGGCAGTCAGTTCCGGGGGACTGAATGATACGGTTACAATTACCACCTTTGAAAATCTGGGAACGAACAAGAACCTGCAGTTGAACCTGAATTTTAATTTGTCAAGCGTCAAGAATCTGAACGTCAGCCTGAATGCAGAGATTGCCCATGTATGGCTCAAAGGGACCTATAACGGGCAGTTCTATACAAATGATGGATATATGGGGAATGCTTTCTTAAATATGGGATATAAATTTGGTAAAACGTATCGGGTTGGGCTTGACGCCGGGTTTTTCAGTGGTGAAATAAACCTGCAGGGGAAAACCGGTCCTTACGTTTTTTCTTCTTACTCATTTTCAAAAACATTTTTTGACAAGCGACTTACCCTGGCAGTTGCGATGAACAATCCCTATAGTCAGTTTTATACTTTTAAATCTACCACCTCAACGCCTGATTTTAACCAGTCAAGTCATAATCAGATCTTCTATCGCGCCTTTGCATTACGGGTCAATTTCAAAATAGGAAAATTGAACAGCGATATCAAAAAAAATCAGCGGGGCATCAACAACGACGACAAGAAAGCAGCTAAGCCGGCGGCGGGGGGATCATAAACAATATGCTTCCTTTTTCATCACCTCTGGAACCTGGTCCGCAGATTCATTGAGAAAGCCCGGGGTTTACCTTACGACGATTCAATTTAAACGGAAGCCTTTAGCTCATCCCCCACAAAATACATCTCAATCCCCCTTTTACTTTTAACTTCTATCTTTCCGCGGCTTGCACATTCATAACGATCCCTGATCAGCGAATATGTGCTGGCTGAAATATTGATCCTCCCTACTTCGCCGTGCTGTTCCATTTGCGAGGCGATGTTGACTGTATCACCCCAGATATCATATGCGAATTTCCGGCTCCCCACCACGCCGGCAATGACAGGTCCCGTATGTATGCCGATGCGGATTTCAAATTCGGGAAGGTTCTGAATCCTGCAGGCCAGGCCAAATCCGTGGATAAACTGATGCATATCGATGGCGGATTTAATGGCTTTTATTGCATTTTCACTATCTGATCTGGGAAGGCCACAGGCACACATATATGCATCTCCAATTGTTTTTATTTTTTCCATATCATATTTGTCAACGATATTGTCAAAAGCCCGGAATACTTCGTCCAGTGAGGTAACGAGTTTTTCCGGAGAAAGGGTTTCAGCAACCTGCGTAAATCCTTTGATATCAGCAAACAACACGCTGACCTGGGTATGCTGCCTGGCATAGGATCTGCCGAAACGCTTCAGTTCTTCGGCAATTTCATCCGGTAAAATATTCAAAAGGAGTGAATCAGACTGCAACTTGGCAGCTTCTATAAGTTCTTTCTGCCTTTCCACTTCCAACGTCCGGTTTCTTACCTTTTCTTCCAGATGTTCATTATTGGACTGAAGTTCATGGATCAGTTTTTTATTATTTCGTCTGAGCATGACTGTTTCTACAGCATTGTCAATAGTAATTTTCAATTCTTCCTTATCCCATGGTTTGGTAATATACCGGTATACCTTACCGGTGTTGATTGCTTCTATAATGGATTCTATATCACTGAACCCGGTGAGGATAATTCGGATATTATCCTGGTCTCCGGGAATATGCTGAAGAAACTGAACCCCGGTCATATTGGGCATCCGCTGATCCGTTACCACAACATGGATATCATTTTTTGAAATAATCTCAATTCCTTCTGCCCCGCTTTCCGCAGTGAAAACATTATAATGTCTCCTCAGCGCCGCCCGGAAGGAATTGAGATTATTTACTTCGTCGTCCACATATAATATATTGTATTCACTCTGCTCTTCCATATTCAGACAGGTTTTTGTTGATTTATAGGTATGGTTATGACAAATTCCGTTCCCTCCCCGATATTACTAAAAACTTCTATTTTCCCATTGTGCTTTTCAATAATACCGTACGAAATATAAAGACCCAGTCCCGTACCTTTTCCCACTTCCTTTGTCGTAAAAAAGGGATCATATATTTTTTTTCGTGTTTCCTCGGTCATTCCGCTTCCGGTATCTTTCACAGAAACCTTCACCATATCTCCCGTAACCCGGGTGCTTATAAAAATCTTCCCCGCTTCAGGTATGGACTGAATCGCATTCGACAGAATATTCATGAATACCTGGTTGATCTGACCGGGAAAACAATCCACCTCCGGTAAATCTCCATATTTCTTGATAATTTCAACTTTTGTTTTGTATGAGCTGTGCAGCAGGGTGAGTGTCGATTCAAGACAATCATTCAGGTTGGTTTTCATAAAGACATTCTGGTCTGCCCTTGAAAAATTCCTGAGTCCCCTGACAATTTCAGACGTTCTCCTGGCGCCATCTTCAATGCCCGTCAGCAATTTTGTTACTTCCATAACCGTTGTGTCAAAATGAGCCTTCTCTTTCAATTTTTTTGCTTCTGTAAAATCCTTCTCCAGGTTTTTTTCCAGTATTATTTTATCATAGCAGCTTAAGAGCAGCAAAATATCCGCCATATCTTCTTTTAACGGGGTAATATTTGCTGATACAAAATTTATAGGATTATTGATTTCATGGGCGATACCTGCTGTCAGTTGACCCAGGGACGCCATTTTTTCAGCCTGTAATAGTTGTTCCTGCGCCTCTTTCAGATCTTCCATGGAAGCGCTGAGTGCCTGGTTCGTGGATGCAAGATCAATATTTGCCTGATTCAGCTCCACCCGGGCTTTTTTCAGGTCCTCCACCATTTTATTGAAAGCAACCGTCAGGTCTCCAATTTCATCCCTGGTTGATTTCCTGACTCTTTGTTCCAGGTCCCCTTCACCTACCCGTCTTGCAGCTTCCCGGAGGGCAAGTATGGGTTGTGAAATATTCCTTGACAACCAGAACCCCACCAGGATGGCCAGCAGACAAACCACGGCACTTGCCAGGAACGAGACTTTGCCGATCCTTTCTTTGATCACTGCAATTTCCTTTGTTTTGAAACCCAGCTTAATGGCTCCGTATCCTTCCATTATTTTTGTATTCAGGGATGCCCGTTTTACGATCAGTAAACCATTAGACGAAATCCCGGCCGGAATGGAAACACCTGTGGGGAAGGAATCCAATAATTTGTCATGGATCACATACTGTCCCGGTTTTTCGGTCCACTGCGTATCTTCTTCCAACAGGGCGACGAAACTCAGGCGGGGATCATTTTTCACTATCTCCAGCTCTTTCTGTATCCCCTTGAAGTTTTGTTCCTTAATGGCAATTTCCACCCCAACCGCGACAGTATTTGCAAGATTCTGCACTTCATTGTTATAATTCTTGAGAAGGTATTCTTCCTGGCGGGCTGGGAAATATAAAAAAGTAAAGAAGGAGAACATGATGACTATAGTAAGAATCGTCAGCCAGATCTTGGTTTTTAAATTAATACGCATAAGGGAAAAAACTGAATTGGTGATTCCAGGCTATATTCAGAAAGTCTTCTTTCCTCCAACCAGAATGGTTTTTATGTCTGCAGTCGTAACTACTTTATCGATGATGGCAATTGCTCCGGGATTCTGTGAAACAAAGGTCTCCACTTCGGCTTCTGTATTAAACACATTGGGTGCATCAAATTTGCCAGCAAACATAATTCCCGCCCAGAAACCTCTTACTTCTTCCCCGTTCTTGGAATATATTTTCTCACTGATCTCATTTCCCAGCGGGGTAGTGGTCTTGATCATTGCAATGATTACTTTGGTACCATTACCCCATCTTTGTCTTTCACCGTGAAACACGGCTTTTAATTCACTCATTTTTATTTCGGAAGGCACACCTATCTGGTTGCCAATGGCCACCAGGTTGTTATCCTGCGCCCTGGAGGATAAGCAACAGGAGGTCAATAAAATTCCTATGAAGAAATATTTTACCAAGTGATCATATATAATAGCCCGAATGCGCATTATTCTTTTACTGTTTAAAAACCTACTGCAATCTGAAACGTAACCGCGAATGTCTGGCCCTGGATTTCAGTATGCAGGTTCTGATATTCAAGTTTGAGAACCAGCAGATAGTCGACATAATATCTCATCCCTACTATGTAGGACCTCGTATTATTTTTAATATAATAGACTTCTCCGGAACCATACTGAAGATTGTCCAGCCTGATATAGGGCACAAACTTATCGGTGACCCGGTATCCGGCATATAAATAAGAAGCCCAGTCGTGCTGGGTTCCGGTGGAATCTGTTTTGTCGAGGGCCAGGGTTCCTTCCGTAAGTAATTCGAATTTTTTTCCGAAATAGGAAATCGATCCGGTAAATAACTGTTGATGGACCTGAACGGGAATAATCCTGTCATTTACTGTTGCATTCGCAGATATGACATCATTATAATAGGAAACGCCCAATTTGAGATTCTCTACCGGTTTGATATGTACGGCTGCTGTTACCGAAACCCGCTCATCATTGTTTGCCACATCGCTGGAACCCAGCCCGTTTCCAATCAGTAAATTATATCCGAACCGGATATTCCCGAGGTCATGGCCTTCGGCCGCTACTCCCGTGGTGTGAAGGGGGATAAAATTGGCGGGAAATAAAAGAGGACGTTCTATGGTTGGGTAGAATACCCTGCCATGATGGTAGGTATCATTCCAGAAATTAATGGGCGTATGCTGTTTTCCCAACAGCAGATTGTTATTGCCTGAATAATTGTATTTGACAATGGCGCGTTCTATGCTGACGCCAAATTCGGTCGGAGAGGCAGGTACGTATTTAAAAACTGCTTCCCCCAAAAAAGAAAACCGGTCGTTGAGCTGGGATGTGATAAATAAATCCTGCTCACCAAATCCAAAAGTCATTTTTTTATCATGGTAGGCAGCGTCGACCTCCATAAATCCCCTGATATGCGTGTTCTGGAGAATTGAATTCTGACCAAACCCATCCCCTGCAATCCCTAATATGATAAGAATAGCTAATATTAGCGATTTCTGATGTTTTTGCTTCCTCACGATAGGTTGTTTTGAGGATCAAAAAATATTGGTCATCTAAATATAATTTTTAAAAGTGAGAACTAAAAAAAAAGTTAAGAATTGACAAAATGTTCAATTGCATACATATATTTACTAAAGACATTTTTATATAATCATGCAGATATAAGAATCCGGGGTTCTTGCTATAATGAAAGGCCTTTGTTTGCCTGTTCATAGTGAATAATTATGCAAAATGCCTATAAGGATAATGATCTGTTTACTTGGTTTCGGTTTACTATCAGCCTGTAAAACGGCAGAAGACTACTTAGCTGAAGGCCAGGAACTGAATTCCGTGGGGAATTTTACGGCTGCCCTTTTGATTTTTGAAAAAGCAATGCAGGAAAACCCGTTTTTGGAGGATGTCTATATTCAATTGGGCCATTGTCATGAAAGCCTGAACCATCCCGATTCTGCCATCCGTGTTTACATGAAATTGCTGCAGCTGTACCCTGATAATACGGCGGCTTATTATTATACGGGGATCTGTAAATACAGGCAGAAGAAATTTGATGAAGCCATTGCATATTTTAATAAGGCTATAGAAACGAAGGGGGGATTTAATTCTGCGGATACAACAAGTATTCAGGCCCTCATAGATTTAAATAAGGATAATTTTGAAAGTGAATTGGCTGAAATTGACATTCCCATCCGTGAAATACTGTATGACCGGGCCATGGCTTATTATAAAACCGGACAAATAAAAAATGCCAGCTGTGATTTTACCAATTGTATCATGCAGAAATATAATACCGAAACAAGTTTTTACATGATAGACATTTGTAACCGGAAATAACCTGAAGTATTATTCTTTTAGAAGTTTCGCATAATCATATACTATCGATTCACCCCCCAGTATTTTTTGCTGACTATCTTTAAATGAAGGACTCAATATGCTTTTGGTGCTGTCCAGGCTGGGAAAGCTCAGGGATCCCATTTCTGCCAGGCTGGGAAAAATATTTTCGGCTCCGATTTTCCGGTCCTTATGATTGTAAAGCCAATTTATTTTTTCTGGAAACAAATCTCTGAATTTATCTGAATACCATACGAAAAAGGGGATGTGGGCCACATATTTTGAAGGATGGCTGCTGCTGTGGAAAACCCTTTCTTTTCTGTCATCCAGGAGGTCTTCCCCATGATCTGAAGTATAGAAAACAAATGAGCAGGCTTTTTTCTGTGCAGTCAGGGCAATGACCGTATCAATGATTGCATCGGAATACAGGACGCTATTGTCATAAGAATTGATGATTAAATTTTTGTACCTGATCGGGGAGGCAAGGATATTGTAATTATTCAAAGCCGGCTTAAAAACATCAAAAGCGGGGGGATATCTTTCAAAATAAACCCAGTGATTGCCAATTGTGTGAAGGACGATAAAAACTTTCTCTTCATTTTTGTTCAACACCCTGGTAAGCTCATTGTCAATCATTTTCATATCCAGCGGATTGAAACCAATATTTACAGTGAACTCGTCCGCTTCCTTTGCGTGCATCTGTATATGTCCGTCATCTAAATTATTACTTATCCAGTAAGTTTTAAATCCTGCTTCTTTAAATGCACTGACTATACTCTTTTCCCTGTTCTGAAGTTCAAAATGATCGGGGGTGGCTTCGGAAATAATTTGTGGAACGGCGAATTCTGTCAGATAACCGCCAGAAACCATATTTGGAAAAGAAAGAAGGTTCGTCCTTTTCAGAAGCCTGGGCGAAGTATTCCTGTAATACCCGTTAATCGCCCATTGTTGGGCCCGGCTGCTTTCCCCAATGACCAAAATATAGATCTGCCTTTCGCCTGGTTGTATTACCTGTTTGGCATTGAAACGGAAACTATTTCGTACCTGGGCGTTGTTACTGATGTCTTTATAGAATGAATACACTTTTGCAACATCGTAAAAAAAGGAAGCGGGTAAAGATGTATGCGCATACCCTTTCTCCCTGTTTAAGTAGCCTTCTTCGTCCTTCTGGAAAAATGGTAGCAAAAGAAAAATTCCAGCAGCGGTTAAACTGATATACATACTTTTTTTGGATGGCATTTTCGCGGGAAGTCTGATGGCCAGAAAAAAATAAATAGTCATCATGATGAGCAGGATAAGCAAATAGATCAGTATATATCCCCTGGCTAGCTCGGTAGCCTCCCGCAGGTTGGTATTGGCAACAACCAGGATAACTTCAGGAGTTATCCGGATATTAAAAAACAGGTTACAGGAAATTGCCAGGGAGGAAAGTATGATGAAAGGAATTAAAAGCCAATAGTAGATTTTTAAATGATTTTTGAAAAAATATACGGGAATCAGAAAAAGGCATACGCGCCACACCAGGTGTAAGAATATATCACGGAAAAAGCGCTGATCAGCAATAAAAACAAAATCTGAAAGGGAAATCAGTATGACTATGAACAAAAAATACTTAAAAGAAATGGAACGAGATGGTCGTCGATTCATAAAACCTACCGATTTAGGAGTGATGGGGTATATTCGGTACGGTCCCTTTCTATGGCTTCAAGTGAAAATACCAATAAAATAGAAGTTTTGGAAAATAATCCTACGGGATCCCTGGATCGGGCAAATGTAGTTAGCCCTTCGGTCATCCGCCTCCACCGAAGTCTCGAAGCAGCAGGTATTCAGCTTGTTATGAATGACGCCCGAAGTAGGCAGGAAGGAGCCGGGAGTCACATATTGGCGACTTCCGCTATAGTAGTTTATTTTCTACAGCAAATTTGATGAGCATCGCTGTATTTTTTACGTTGAGTTTGGCCAGTAGATTCTTCCTGTGGCTATCAACCGTAAACGGGCTCAGAAATATTTTTTCAGCGATCTGCGGGTTGGTATATCCTTCAGCGATCAATTGCAGTATTCCTTTTTCCCTTGCCGTTAAAAGAGGTAATGCCGTTTTCGAATATTTTTGATATTCGCCCAGGGCTTGCCCAACTTCTCCACTGAAAAAGATGGATCCGTTATATACTGCATGAATGGCCGTAATCAGTTCTTCTTTCGACGAGTTCTTCAATATATAACCGGAAGCGCCATGCTCCATCATTTTCTTGATGTAAATACCCTGGTTGAATGTACTCAGACCCAATATAAAGACACCTGGATATTTTTCTTTCATGATGGCACATAATTCAATGCCATCCATACCCGGCATACTGATATCCATGAGTACAACATCGGCTGTATTATTTACAAAAAAACCAAGGCAGGATGCTGCATTCATAGCCTGCCCCACCCAGGCAATATCTTTTTCATGCTGAAGCAAAGCATGAATTCCTTCAATAACAACTGGGTGATCATCTACGATGAACAGGTGGATCATGATTAAATGTTGAATTCAATATTTACCAATGTGCCTTTGCCGGGTTCCGAATGAACGTCCAGCTGTCCTTTTAAATAGTCGACCCGGGAGCGTATATTCGTCCAGCCGTCGCCCCTGCGTTTTTGCAGCAATTCAGTATCAAAACCCTTCCCATTATCTTCCGCCACCAGGTTCAACCGGTTATTTTCTCTTATCAGCTGAACAAAAAACTCTGTTGCTGCGGCATGTTTCATGGTATTATTCAGCAATTCCTGTATAATCCTGTAAATTATGATCTGGGTTGATTTATCCAATGGGGAGTCCATGCCAACAGACTGGTACCTGACTTCCAGCAGTTTGGTTGCCTGGATGGTGTTGCAATATTCTTTCAATGCTTCATCGAGGCCAAACTTCGTCAGCATTTCCGGCATCATATTATGGGCCACCCGCCGTAGTTCGTTGATCGACCCGTCAATCATATCCAGTGACCGTTCAAAGAGTGCCATATTTTCCGGTGTTACAATTAAATTGTCTTTCATATTGCTTAATGAGAATTTTACACCGGATAATAAACCGCCCAGACCATCATGAAGGTCTTTCGCTAAGCGGCTTCTTTCTTCTTCCTGCCCCTTAAGCATCGAATCAACGGCCACCAACTGCCTGTCTTTTTCCAATTCGCGGATCCGCTGTTGCTGTATTCTTTGTTTTTGTATATAAGTCCGGTAAGCCAATAATGAAATGAGAAGAAACGTAACTGTTCCACCGATCAGAATATAATTGAGCGTGTTTTTTCTCTGAATTTGCACCTGCTGCCGTCTTAAAAGATTGTCTTTTTTTTCTGTTTCATACTTTTTTTCCAATTCGGTAGTGTTTTTGACCACCTCGTTGTTCAAAACAATTTCGTAAATGGAATCTGTTTTCTTCTTTGCCCAAATCAGCGTTTTAAAATCCCCGTCCCTTGCAGCGATATAGGAAAGATCCGCATAACTATTGATCAATTCCTCCCGGAGCGAATCCTTCATTGAAATTTCGAGCGCCTCAGTTATATTTTTCTTTGCTTCCGAATTATGGCCGTTAAAAAAGTTGGCGTATCCCAGGTTATATAATGCGCTGGCCACCATTTGACTGCTTTGTAATTCCCTGGCCAGAGCGAGTGATTTTTCTGACACTTTCAGCATGTCGTTAAACTGGTACCTATCAGCATATAAACCGGATATAAATCCGTAAATGGATGCTTCGGCATATTTATCGTTTAACCGGATCGACTCTTGGACAGCCTTGTCATAAAAATACAGCGCACTGTCAGTCATTTGCAGCCCTTCATAATTTTGAGCCAGTGTTGCATACACCCGGTTGATATAATCATTCTTTTTTTTGTAAACAACATATATCCGGATGGACAATAAAGCATAATCAACCGCTTTTCTATGTTGTTTAAGGTTGTTATAGCAGTTGGCCAGGTTATGGTAGGCTCCTGACAATCTGGTAGAATCATTCATTGACTCCACTACATTTTTAACCTGTAGTGCAAAGTCCAGCTGTTCATTATATTTCTGCTCCAGCCCATATACGATTCCAATATGATTCAGCATCATGATGACCAGGGATGAATCTTTTAATTGTCTTGCAAGGCGAAGCGCGGTGTTATTTTCCTCCATCGCTTTTTCATAATTTCCCCTGGTAAAGGAAACGATTGAATTTTGCTGGTAATAATAGAAAATTCCTCTTGTAAACCGCAGGGATTCAGATAAGGTTTTGGATTTTTCCAGATAATAAACTGAGGAGTCCTGGTTGTTGGTTTCATAATACTTGGCCAGGTGAAGTAATGTCCAGACCTTATTGGTATCTTCTTTTGCCTTTACAAGCTGTAGCAACAGACTATCTCTATTATTGGGTTGCTGCGCCCGGACAAAGGCCATCGGCAGGAATAAAATAATAAATATTGTCCTTATTCGCATACTTCAAAATAACACTTTACTTCTGGTAATTATTATACCTCGTTTTAAAATACCAGTTTCGGGTGATTCCGGTCAGTTGGTGTGACCATCATGTGCCAGCTTTTGCGCAGTTGCGAAACCTATGCTGGTACTGCTTATTTCAATACCTTGCAGCCACACACCCGATGCTGTTTCTGTTAAATGACCTTCCTTTGTAAAAAATGTTTGTATGAAAAAATATATCTGTTTCATCTGTATATTCATGTTGATGGCAGGAAATTCCAATGCACAGTCTGCCAATTATAAAGTTGTTTTTGACATGTCGAGCAATGACTCTGTCAATCAGCAGGCAATTATCCGGGAAATCGGCCTGATAACGGACGCGAGTCCCAATGCAAAACTGGAAGTGGTGATATATGGTAAGGGCATGGACTTTCTGGTAACGGACCGGTCGCCGCAACATGAAGCGATCCAAAAATTAATTGCCGGGAATAAAGCAACATTTAAAGTGTGTGCGATGACGATGAAACGGAATAATATTGATAAGTCCCAGTTAATTCCGGGTGTGGAGCCAGTACCTGACGGCATTTATGAAATCATTTCAAAGCAGCAGGAAGGCTGGGGTTATATTAAAGTAGGTCATTGATATTGGATTAATTATCGTTCCTTTGCGGCCAGTCCCGTAATAATTATCATGCGCACCGAATTTTTGTCTTACTCTTTACAAATCTGGAAAAATATCATCAGCCGCCCATCCTGATTTTCCATGGCCTGTCCTCATTTCATTTCCATTTTTTTTGAAATTTTCAAACATATCAATCATTGTTGAATGAAAACAATCATAGAACCATTCAGGATAAAATCCGTTGAGCCCATTTATTTCAATACAAAAGAAGAACGAAAAATAATTCTGGAAAAAGCTTTCTACAACCCTTTCCTTATACGATCGAACGATGTGCTGATAGATCTGCTCACCGACAGTGGTACCAGCGCCATGAGCAGCAGCCAGTGGGCCGGAATCATGCATGGAGACGAATCCTATGCCGGCAGCCCCAGTTTTTTTCGGTTTGAAAAAACCATCCAGGAAATAACAGGAATGCCTTTGGTTATTCCAACACACCAGGGAAGGGCTGCGGAAAAGATTTTGTTCAGCATACTGGGGGGAAAAGGGAAATATTTTATCAGTAATACCCTGTTTGATACAACGCGGGCCAACATTGAATTCTCAGGTGCTGAAGGCATCGATCTGATCTGTGAAGAAGGAAAACATCCGGATATTCCCGCGCCGTTCAAGGGCAATTTGGACGTCGTGGCGTTAAAAAGGGTCATTGAAGAAAAGGGGGCAGTCAATGTTCCCCTCGTTATTATTACGGTTACCAATAATTCCGGCGGTGGTCAGCCGGTTAGCATGAAAAACATCCGGGAAGTAAGGAAGATCTGCACTGAAAACAACATTCCACTTTTCATTGATGCCTGCCGGTTTGCCGAGAATTCTTATTTTATCAAATTGCGTGAAGAAGGATATAGTGATAAACCCGTATCAGAAATAGCCAGGGAACTTTTTTCATATGCAGATGGTTGTACAATGAGTGCTAAGAAAGACGCTTTCGCCAATATTGGTGGTTTTCTTGCGATGCATCAGGAAGAACTCGCGTTGAAATGCAGGAATCTGCTGGTCATTACGGAAGGGTTTCCAACCTATGGTGGGCTTGCAGGAAGGGATCTCGAAGCCATTTCTATCGGATTGAAAGAGGTGATGGATGAAAGTTACCTGCAATACCGGATCCGCAGCATTGAGTACCTCGCAAATAAGTTAATGTCGGCCGGCGTACCCATCATGCAGCCTGCAGGCGGACATGCGGTGTACCTGGATGCAAAGGAATTCCTTTCCCATATTCCGGTAAATCAATATCCCGGTCAGGCACTGACAGGGGCTTTATACTTACACGGCGGGATCCGTAGCGTTGAAATCGGTTCGCTCATGTTTGGGAAATATGACGGTGATAAAAATCTCATTCCGGCACAGCTCGAATTGGTCCGCCTGGCTATTCCAAGAAGAGTATATACACAAAGCCATATTGACTATGTCGCCGAAGTGATCATTGAGGTTTTTCTTGACAGAAAAAAAATAAAAGGACTCCGCATTATTGAAGAATCGCCCATGCTCCGGCATTTTACAGCGAAGCTGAAACCTGTTCATTAAAAATAGGAAGGAGGAAACTTAGCAGAATCCCAGGGGTTATCTGTTTTTTTTAAAGTATTGCAGGGCAGGAAATATCCTCAAAAAGGGGTTCCTGCGTATATTTTTAATCCTTAGCTTTAAGAAATTGTGAGGCAAAATGGAATGTAAGCCTGAATCTGTAAAACCTGAATTGACAGCAGATGAAGCCGTTATTTTGGTAACTCATTTAACCGAATTCTTAAATGGGAGTCAGCGGCGCATAAAAAGACTAGAAACTTCCACCTTATTTTTCTGAAAATCACTGGCAATTGGTTCGGGAGATTATGGAGATTGAAAATAAGATCAGGAGAATGGAGTATTCCAATCACTATCTTGGAAAAATAAATAAAAATATTGCTGAAATGACGAATTCAGGCAATCCAAACTACGAGTCATTCCTTTTGTACGAAGCTTTAAAGTGGAAACAACTGGAAGATAATTATGTTAAATTGGGTGTTAATAAAAGTGAAAATGAACTAAGAAGGGTAGTAGCTGATCTTTATGACAAATGTTCTTAAATTATATAAGTGCGGAAAATTTACTCCATAATATTTCTAATATTATTTTCCGAATATGCACATGCACAAAAGGAAATAAATATCAGCGACAGCCTTGCGGCAAATGGAGAAATGTACAACATCAAATTGGGTAGCCAGGGGCCGGGAAAAATCTGGAAGCTGCATTTCGGCGATTACGGAATTTTTTCAAGTAAAAAAAGTTGGACTTCCGGATCCAGCAAAACGAACCTTCTGGGCACCAAAACGGAGAGTAAAACCACTGATAAATTTTCATTTGTGCTGGGCAACAAATCAAATGATACTGCCTGGGTTAACGCGGCAAATAATATAAATATTAAAGCAATTCAAGAGGTTGAGATCATCCCACATTTTACATCGGGTGGAAACGAATTTATGGAGGAATCACACAATTTCACAGCTTTTATTTCTGTCAGCGGGGACACCAGTGAAACATGGACGTTGTTGATGTATACGACAAAAGGAACTCAGGTCAATTCTAAAGGCGAAGCGTTTCTTACCAATGGAGACAGGAGGATAAATATTTTATTATCCATATCTGGTAAAAGTAAAACCATGTTTTCGGTTCCCGTTGCCGGGTACGAATTTATGGAGAACAATCACTCCTTAAGCGCCCTGCAGTATGGAGGCATGTTCGGAGTGAACAAAAATATTATCTGGTTGGGGAAGGACTTAGATCCAAAAATGAAAATTATTCTGGCGGCGGGTGCAGCGGCCATTCTCGAAATGGAGCTGATTGAAATGGATCAGGGTCATTGATAACATTATTTGTTTCACATTGAAAATGACAATTATGACAGCCATTACTGGCGAATTCATGAGGGAAATGATGACCAGATCAAAGGATTATACGCTGGTCATTCTGAAAACGGGCCCCCGGACTGAAAGGCCGGATTTAAAAGAAATTGTTTGGGAGCATGCCCGGAGGAATTTCGCTCTGCGTGCCGAAGGGATCCTGTGTATTGTGTGTCCTGTGAGAGACGGGGGAGATATAAATGGAATCGGAATTTTTAATGCCTCAGTGGAAGAAACAAAAAAAATAATGGACGGAGATCCCGGTGTGATGGAGGGTGTTTTTATGTATGAAATTCATCCTACAAGAAGTTTTCCGGGAGACGCGCTTCCATAAAAGTCTGATTAAATGCTGAAAGACCATTCCGCAATTATGGGCTATACCGCACACTCAGAAATAGGAAAAATAAAAGCACTGTTCATTAAAAATGTTCAGCAGGCTTTTGTCAGCGAAGCACATATTGCACAATATTGGAGGGAATTAAATTATCTCAGCAAACCGGATTTTATAACCGCATTGAAAGAATACGGAACCTTCCAGTCAATCCTCAAATCACATGGAACAGAAATCAGTTATCTGCCGGAAGATGAAACTGTCAATATGGATTCTATTTATTGCAGGGATGCGTCTATTGCAACCAATAAAGGAATGATCATTTGCAATATGGGAAAGCCTGAAAGAATGAATGAACCTCTGGCTGAAAAAAAATCCTTTGAGGCAAATGGGATTCCGGTGTTGGGTACCATCATGGCCCCGGGAACGGTTGAAGGCGGTGATGTTGCCTGGCTCGATGAACAAACACTGGCTGTTGGTCATACCTACCGTACGAATGAGGAAGGCATTCGGCAATTATCACTTTTGTTGCAGCCACTGGGAGTCAGTGTAGTGATCGTGCCACTGCCCCACTACAAGGGGGCTTCAGACGTTTTCCATTTGATGTCTATTTTGAGTCCGGTAGATAAAGATCTCGCGGTCGTATATTCACCTTTAATGCCCATTTCATTCCGCAATGAGTTGCTGAACCGGGGTTTCCGGCTGATAGAAGTACCCGACGAAGAATTTGAATCCATGGGTTGCAATGTGTTGGCACTGGCGCCGGGCGAATGTCTGATGGTGGATGGCAATCCTAAAACAAAATCTGCATTGTGGAAAGCCGGCTGCAGCGTGACCGTTTACAAAGGCGAAGAAATTAGTGTAAAAGGCGGTGGCGGCCCAACCTGCCTGACGCGGCCTGTTCAACGATATATTTAACTCAGGAAAATATAAAATGGAATCTCGAAACATGAACCTGCCAGTTAGCAAATACGACGGGGTGGTTGTTGGATCCGGCCCCAATGGATTATCGGCGGCCATCGTTCTGCAACAGGCGGGATTGAAAATATTACTGATAGAAGCAGAGTCAACCATCGGGGGCGGCATGCGCTCCGCTTCATTGACCCTGCCCGGTTTTACACACGATATCTGCTCAGCCATTCATCCCATGGCAGCCGGATCTCCTTTTTTCATGTCGCTTCCGTTGAAAGAATTCGGATTGGAATTCATCCATCCTACATTTGAAGCTGCCCATCCCTTTGATGACGGATCGGCTTCCGTACTGAAAAATTCAATGACAGATACGGCCTCCGGATTAGGGGATGATCGGTTGGCTTATATGAACCTGATGACTCCTTTGGTAAATGACTGGCCACTGATTGCTTCGGATGTGCTGGGACCATTCCGGATACCGCATCATCCCATGGCTATGGCCAGGTTTGGAAGAAAGGCCTTGCTTCCGGCTTCTGCCTTTTCGCGAAATTATTTTAAAGGGGAAAAAGCAAAAGGACTTTTCGGTGGAATGGCATCACACAGTATGCTTCCTTTTACAAAAACGGTCAGCTCGGCGGCAGGGCTCACCCTGATGATTCAGGCTCACCGGAACGGTTGGCCGGTGGTCAAAGGCGGTTCTCAAAATATAGCCAATGCACTGGCATCTTATTTTTCTTCACTCGGTGGAGAAATTCAAACAGGTTTTCGCGTGAACCGGTTGCAGGACCTGCCAGGTGCGCGGGTCGTCGTGCTGGACCTGTCTCCAAAAAATGTATTAAAAATGGCCGGGTATAAATTTTCTTCTTTCTACCAAAGTCAACTGGAGAAATTCCGGTATGGGATGGGCGTGTTTAAAGTAGACTGGGCCCTGGATGCACCGATACCTTTTACTGCGGAAGAATGCCGGCAGGCTGGCACGGTACACCTGGGAAATTCATTTGCGGAGGTCGCAGCGAACGAACAAATGACGATAAACGGGAAACATCCGGATAAACCTTTTGTGATCCTTGCCCAGCAAAGCCTTTTTGATCCATCACGGGCGCCCGCAGGAAAACATACGGCCTGGGCTTATTGCCATTCCCCTTCGGGATCCACCGTTGATATGAAATCTGCGATAGAAAATCAGGTAGAACGTTTTGCCCCCGGGTTCCGGGAACGGATTTTGTCGTCCCATACAATGAATGCGGAACAAATGGAATCCTATAACCCGAATTATGTCGGGGGTGATATCAATGGAGGCGTCCAGGATATCCGTCAGCTTTTTACCAGGCCTGCATTGCGGTTTTCTCCATACCGCACATCCGCCAAAGGAATTTATATTTGTTCCGCGTCCACGCCGCCCGGGGGCGGGGTGCATGGCATGTGTGGTTATCAGGCGGCCAAAAGAGTGTTGCGGGATATTTTTAATTGAAAAGCTGCATAGAAGCAGTCGTCGATTTCGCTGGAGAGCATCCTGTTTTCACGATTACAAAATGCACAACAAAAAAATAAGATGCCGGATTATAAACAGATTTTGTATGACATGGAAGTACATTCCGCAGAAGGAATACAAAAATATTTCAGGGAGGGTGGAGATCCGAACGAAGTGCATGAAGGGGTTCCGCTTTTCACCAGTATGGTTGAAATGTACACAAGGGGACAAAATTTCAGGGACTGTGTAAAAGCATTTGTGGATGCAGGACTTGAATTTGAAGAGGAGGCCTTGCTGGCCGTATTGTGCCACAACCCTGAAAAACTGCATGAGATAATAAAGAAAGATCCGGGCATTGTCTCAAAAAAATATTTCCTGTTTAACAATACATATACCGCATTAACCGGTGGTACGCTGATGCACTTCTGTGCTGAATATAACAGTGTGGATTGCGCAAAACTGCTTTTTCAGCATCATGGGGATTTAAACGCAAAAGCCGCTGTGGATGACTATGGATTTGGCGGGCATACGCCCATTTTTAATACAGTGAATCAAAATGGTAACAGTTCTAAAGAAATGCTTCAATTTTTATTACAGGAATCCGCCGATCTTTTCATCCAGGTCAAAGGCCTTATCTGGGGGAATGGGTATCCCTGGGAAACCTTTATTCCGGCTGTAAATCCAATGAGTTATGCCATGATGGGATCTTTGCCACAAATGCACCGTAATGAAAAAACCATTTCGGAAACAGTGATTTTACTTATTAAACATGCTTACGGAATCGATTATCTTCCGAATAATGTACCGAATGCCTATTTGAAATAATTCAAATTCTATTTTGTATCCGGACCGGGTAAAATGATATTCCGGTCTCTCAGGAACACAGCAATCCATACAAGTATGATCGGGATAAAAGCCTTGAATGGCATAGCATGGGAAAGCTCGGTGAGAAAATTGTTAAGGTCCTGAGCGGGTGGGGCGCCATGCGCAAAAATAAGATCGGGCTGGAGAGTAAAAAGAAACCCTGATCATCTCCGTGGTTTATGAAAAAATCGTATATTTTAAAAAGATTTTCGTTCGCCTGAACAGGCTATATGGTTCCTGCATACTGACAATCCTAAAACCTCCTCTTTATGAACCCCTTCATCAGAAACCCACTTTCAATTATTACCGGCATTTTACTTTCAGTAACCTGTTTTGCCCAGCAGGATGAAGTGATTTCAAAACTGAATGGTCTGGATGCGTATATGGCGAAAGTGCTGAAAGAATGGAATGTGCCGGGAGCCTGCATTGGAATTGTAAAAAATAATAAACTTGTTTTTGCCAGGGGATATGGGTACCGGGATTATGGCAAAAAACTTCCGGTTACCCCGAATACACTCTACCAGATCGCCTCCAATACCAAATTGTTTACTACGATCGCTATGGGTATGCTGGTGCAGCAGGGAAAAATTGAATGGGACAAACCCGTCCGGAATTTTGTTCCCTCCGTTAAATTCTACAATGACGAACTGGATAATACAATCACCATACATGATATGTTGTCCCACCGTACCGGTATTTCAAGGCATGACCTGATCTGGTATAAATCAGATTTTACCAGAAAGCAACTGTATGATAAACTCAGGTATCTGGAGCCCAGCCAGCCACTTCGCCAGGGATTTTTATATAATAATATGATGTATGCATCTGCCGGATATATCATTGAATTGCTGTCGCAGAAAAAATGGGAAGACTTCGTACGGGAAAATATATTTATACCGCTGGCCATGAACAAAACGGTTTTCAGTATTGAGGATATGAAAAAACAGGATGATTACGGTGTGCCCTACAATGAAAAAAGAGACACGACTACCCTTTACCAGATTCCATTTTACGAAGAAACAGGCGGACTGGGGCCGGCCGGTTCCATCATTTCGAATGTTGAAAATATGTCGCACTGGCTGATCGCCTTAATGAATGACGGTAAATACGAAGGCAGACAGGTACTTCCTTCTTCTGCGCTGAAATCAAGCCTTGAACCATCTGTGGCACTTATCAATTCGTCCCTGGAAAAAGGGTATACCGAACTTCAGAGCCCGGTATATGGAATGGGAAGGCAAATGGTATCATACCGCGGTCACCTGCTGACTTATCACGGCGGGGATCTTCCGGGATTTCATTCCCAGATATCTTTTATGCCGCAGGACAGCATAGGGGTAATTGTTTTTGAAATCGGCAACCAGGGTCAGCCCTTGTATAATATAATTACGTATAACGTTTATGAAAGACTGCTGGGGATGACTCAGACGCCCTGGAGTGAACGCAGACTGAAGGAACATGTTGAAGGAAAGCAGGCGGACAGGGAAGGCCGGCAAAAACGGTCTGTCGGTCAGGTTCAGGGTACAAAACCATCGCATCCGGTAGATGATTATTATGGACAATATGAAAATCCTGCTTATGGTGTTATCCGTATTGACAAAAAAGACAGCGCCATGCAATTTACATTGCATAAAATTGTGCTTCCCCTCAGTCATTTTCATTATGACCGGTTTGATACGCCCAATGATGAAGAGAATGGTCTGTATTCACTGAACTTCTGTACAAACCCACAGGGTGACATTGACCGGTTTGTCATTTCATTGGATGAGAATGAAGCAACATTTGTCCGGAAGCCGGATGAATCATTAAGCGATCCCGCAACTCTGGCTCTTTATGCGGGGAAATATGATATTGCGGGAAATCTGGCAAATGTAAATCTGCAAAACGGGAATGAATTATTTCTTTCATCTGCCGGATCTCCCAGTATTAAACTGATACCTTATAAGTCCAGGATATTTCATACCAAAGAATTTGCCGATTTCACCATAGAATTTACGATCGTTAATGGAAAAGTGACCGGTATGATTCAAAAAGATCCCTCTGGTGAATATGTATTAATAAAAAAATAGCATGGGATGTGAGTAGTGTATGGAGTTCTTATTTTTCATCCTCGATTTCATATAATACATACCCCTTAAGCTGGTAGGTAGACAAAGCCACGTTAGCGCTTAAAGCTGTTTTTACTACTGGAATAAAATCATCTGGGGAAATATTCCGGAATACTTCCGATTGCCCGCAGGCAATCAGGTGGGTTTTCAAATCCGTAAATTGCCTGAGGATATCCAGATTCGGATTATTGGTTTTGAATTTTTTCAGGTACACATCATTTTTTAAATACACATTCATCGCACTTCCGTTTGTCACAATGGCCAGTTCAAGGTTTTCTTTTGGAATGCCGGCAGCCACGTGCAGGTTGATGATCCGGCCGATTTCCGCAAGGCCCTCGTTTATTTTTGTTTTACCGATACTGTCCCTGGACCAGATAATCATATGAAATAATAATTTGTACTTCATCGTCGGATCTGCTTTTTCTGTTACCACGGGCACAGGAAACACAGCAGATTCTATACTGTTATTAATGAGCGGGTATACCGCAGAATTTTTTAGTGACTCCCACCGTAAACTGTCAGCTGTTTTTTTGGTCACGCTATCAGAAGCCGCTTTTTGCGCATACGTGCTGATTCCCGGAAGGATTAAAAAAATGAACGCAGTGAAGCAGGATCTCATATCACTGGTTTTGGTTGAAAATCAGGTTCATTGTTTATTTTTCTTTCTTTACAAATTCACCATTGACAGCTTCTTTAATTAATGCAGGAGGTAAAATACCCTGGGATAAAATGAAGTCGTGAAAATGCTGCTGGTTGAATCTGGCACCCAGGGTTTTCTCGGTTTCTTTCCGGAGCTCAATCATATTAATGAATCCGTAATAATAACTGTTGGCTTGTCCGGGTGCCCGCAAAGTATAACGTTCCACTTCCTGTTTTGCCATTGCGTGTGAGCACATCACATCATTCATCAGAATATCCATCGCCTGCTGAGGATTGACGGTTCCGGCCTGTAATTCCGGATCTAAAAACGCACGGGCGGCACGCAGTAAGCGGTAGTCCAGCGAAACCAGCTGACCTTCCACCGGCATATAAGGAAGTGTGATGGACTCGGAATAAAGAGCCCAGCCTTCAACGTTTGTAGAGTTAAATGCATACAGGGCACGCGCCTGGGATACACCTTCTTCCACCATTTTGTCGAATTGTAATTCATGACCAGGCCTCACTTCATGTGCTATGATTGTCCAGGATGCCGCGTCAAAAGTAAAGTCGTCATATTTATCTGTTTTTTCGCCGGCAGCCGTTGGCATATTCAGTGGTAAAACAAATACACCCCGCTGTCCTGTATTATTCAGAAATGGCGGTGGCACCATATGAGGAGCCGGTTGCTGGGCAGTTTCGGCAGCGCTGGCAAGCCTGATAATCGCCGCCCGGTTGGGTAAAGTGACCAGGTGTTGTGTCCTGATAATATTTTCAATGGCGGAGAGGTTGGCTTTATAAACGATCATAATAGAATCACCCAGGATCTGATCTTTTTTCAGGAACTGAATGACTGACCGGTAGTCACCGGAAGGAAGCTTGTACTTTTTAGCAATCCGGATGGCTAGGATTTTCATCTGATCCTGGATGCTGATATAAGTTGCATGTGCCATCTTAGCCAGATCACCGGGAGGGATATCGATCCCATACCCCTCCAGGGCCAATTTATATTCTTCCGGTGGAAGCCTGAAATCAACTCGTGCTTTGGGAAGGACTTTTTCTTTCACCCATGCATCATATTCTTCCAGTTGTTTTTTGATGACGGCATAGGTTTCTTCCCAGCCACTCATTTTATACTTAATACATAACTCCTGGATACCTGTTACCATGTCGGCATTATGTGACAGGGCAACTTCCAATTCCTGTTTGGAAGGATAGATCATGTCCGCCTTGTTCATCTGATAAACCGTGCGTTCCTGTAAAATGCCGGCGAATGACTGATAGCCATTTTCCAATCCCGCATACTTGCGTAACCGGATCAGTGCGGCTGTGCGGCGTTCTGCGGGTACCTGATCATCCAGCAGTGTCTGAATACCGTCGAAGATACTGCTGGTGGCATTTAAATAAGAAACTTCCCTGTTGAAATCAAAATCTTCCTGGCGGAAACTCAGTTGTGTTTGATTGATCAGTATGTCCAGATCCTGTTTTACAGCAAGATTTGATTCCTTGCTTTTAGCCTCTTTGAGAATGGCCAAAGCTTTCATCTTGTCTTTTCGCGCCGCCTCTTTATTGACCAGCGTTGGAACAGAAATCAGGGTATCGTAGAAAGCCAGTCCCTGTGAAGAACCAAATTCCGGGGAAAATTTTTCATCAATGTCTATCAACAGTTTCGTATAGTGGTTCGATACAGTTACCCAGTTTTTATTTTCCGTTGACGGAGCCGGGGTTTGTCCGGAAGAAATCCCGGGAATAAGGGCAAGAAAAAAGCAGGGTGTAAAAAGGCCAATTTTGTATTTCATATAATAATGATCATTTTCGGCCCGAAGATATAATGAATAAAATGTATATCAATGAAGCAGTCTTAATCCATTTTTTAAAGATATGGGTTGCCGTTATGATTTAATAATTTTTACGAATTATTACTGATTCCTTATGTAATTTTGATTCGTAACTGATTAATACTTAGTTTTAAAACCGGCTCCTGATTCACCCCTTTAAAACAAACCCATACATTCTACGAAAAAACGCTTTGATATCCTCTAAATTTCCGCGTGAGCAAGAAAGGAGGGTGAATGTGTTTCAGCAAAGATTGCTTCCCCTATAAAGCCTTTTTTAATTACTGGCCCGTAGCTTTTACCTGACCCCAAACCTTGTTTCACATGAAGCATTCCGGCTATTCCCTGCGTAATATTTTACGTTGTCTTACTATTCTGCTGCTTGTCAGTTTCCAATCAGGTCTTCTATATGCACAAAGTTCAATAACAGATTATGCCCTGTTCGGTGGCAACGGGGCATGCCCGATCGGGCCCGGACAAAAAACGCCGTCTTCCCCGGGTTGTGGTGTGATCATTGGCAACGGTTCCAAAATCCTGGGAGGAGCCATTGGTAGTTATTCGCTGATCCAGGGATCCGGCAATATCAATATTGCAGGAAGCATGTATAGCGGCGGTAAGATTATTTTTTCAAACTATGATACCATCGCCGGCAGGATGACTGCTGCAAATGCTTCATCATTTACCGGGAATATTCTTCAGTTTGGCACCAACGCCCGGCTGAACGGAAATATCGACGGGTATGGGAAAATTTCCGTGTCAACAACGGGCAGTGTGCTGGCAGGAAAAGTGACCTATCCGGCCAGTGGCAGCTATACCGGACCCACTCCGGCAAACGGGCAATCGGGTACATTAACACCGGCGGGGCTTCCATCCTTACCTGTCATGCCGCCCATCACGGTATTCCCTGCGGCCGGAAACACGAACATCACTTCATCCAAAACAATTTTACCAGGATCTTATGGGAATCTGACTCTGTACGGGGGTCAGACGGTTACCTTTTCCGGTCCGGGTGTGTATGTTTTTAAAAGTATCAGGAACACAGGATTGCTGATCAACAATTTCAATTTTGATTTTTTAGGGAATACAACGGGCAGTTTTCAGATTTATGTATATGGAGACGTTGACGTAAATATATTGAATGAAAAATTTATTGGGGGCAGCGCTGACAACAACGCAAATGCTTCCCGGGTATTTTTGGAAACGCATGGAACGGGAACCAGTTGTTCATTCGGGAGCTTTGCATTTACTATTACCAATTATTTTTTATTAGGCAGAACTTCACAGTGGTTTGGATCTGTATGGGCCCCTTATGCCGGTATAAATATTGGATCCAACACCATGTCATCGGCCATTGCAGGTGCCATGTGGAGCGGTACGCAGGTGAATGTGCAATGTGGCGTGAAATTCAATTTTGCTCCCTTTAAGTTCTGCAGTACGCCCAATGTCAATGCCGGACCTGACCAGTCGCTGACCTGTTCCGTATCATCACTGGCTTTGAATGGGTCTTCAACAACACCCGGCGCCCGGTTTCAGTGGACTGCTTTCAATGGAGGTACCATCGTTTCAGGGGCTAACACATCTGCCCCCGTCGTTTCATCCGTCGGATCCTATGCATTGACTGTTACCGATCCAAACGGCGGATGTACGGCGCATGATACGGCGGCTGTCAATTTTATTTCCTGTATTCTGCCTTATTATCCACCCCCAGCCGGAGGAAAATCGGCTAGTCTTATCGGATCAGAATTAAATTCACTGTACGCAAATTTTGGCGTGGTGACAGACCCGGCGAAAACAATTTTTATCATCGATCAGAATACTGTCCAGATAGAAGTCATTTCCAGGAGCAAAGTGCCGGATAGTATCTTATATCTGCAAAACTTATTAAGGGATGTTTATGGGTTAACAAACCTTGTAAATAACGGTCCCAATTCAATGATCATCACCGGTACCTTCCCCATTGCCAATCTGAAGAAACTGGACAGCCTTCCTGAAATCATTGATTATGTAAGACCATTATTCCCTCCGTTAGGGAATGCGAACCTCTTACCGGTTCAGGGAGATGCCATCTTACATTCCGATTTCGTGAAGCAGGGATATAATATCTCAGGCGATGGTGTTAAAGTAGGTGTACTTTCTGATAGTTACAATTCCCTTGGTAGGGCATCCACAGATGTTGACAATGGAATTCTCCCGGGCTTTTCGAATCCGGATAACCCGGTTGCCGTAAACGTACTTCAGGAATATCCATATGGAAAAAGTTCGGATGAAGGTCGCGCTATGCTGCAGGTTGTTCATGGAATTGCACCGAAAGCAGTCCTGGATTTCAGGACAGGTTTCATAAGTGCGGGGGATTTTGCACAGGGAATCCTAGCCCTCCAAAATGATAATTGTAATGTAATAGTGGAAGACGTGTCTTATATCACAGAACCATTTTTTCAGGATGGAGTGGTTGCACAGGCGGTTAATACGGTTACGGGGAAAGGAGTTTCTTATTTTTCAGCGGCAGGCAATAGTGGGGCGGCTTCTTATGGAGGCACTTTCAATGCGGCCACTCCGCCAGCCGGCGTTCTGGGTTCTGCGCATGATTTCGGCGGAAGTATTTATCAGAGTATTTCCCTTTTGCCAGGAACATATACCATTGTTCTTCAGTGGGACGATAATTTCTTTTCGCTGGGCAAAACAAGTTCGGGTGCCCAGACAGACCTGGATATTTATCTGACAGATAATACCGGACATGCATTGTTTGGATTTAACCGGAATAATATTGGCGGTGACCCGCTTGAAGTGATGCCTTTTACAGTAACTGCTGCAACAACGACCAATATCATGATCGTTCGTGCGCCGGGAAGTACAGCCAGCGTAAATTTTAAATACATTGTATTCCGCGGAAATCTGACTATCAATAATTTCAATCAGGGTAGTTCGACGATTGTAGGACAGGCGAACGCAGCAGGCGCTATGACGGTGGGTGCTGTTCGATATACAACCCAGGCGCTGGAAACTTTTTCTTCCCGGGGCGGAGCTTTGATTCCCGGAGGACTTGACAGGCACAAACCTGATTTTGTTACGCCTGATGGCGTCAGTACGACGATTGATTTTGGTTCCATTAATATCACCGGAACGCCGTATCCCAGTTTTTTTGGAACATCCTGCGCAGCGCCGCAAGCCGCCGGCATTGCCGCCCTGCTGATAGAAGGGAAGAAAAAATTTACCGGAGAAACGCTGACTCCGGCTGCGCTAAGGACGCTTATGCAAAACACAGCAACAGGTGCAGCGAGTTTTAATAACGCTTCCGGATATGGGTTGCTCCAGGCTGATTCAGCGATGAAAACATTTGCAGCCCCAACGCCTGTTATTTCGAAACTTGTATTAGCTGACCCGAGCATTGTTCCGGGGACACAACCCGTTACATTGACAGTTGAAGGAAATTTTCTGGACGGGAAATCTGTTATAAAATTCAGGGACCAGGTGCTTCCGACAACCATAAAGAATGCTACGCAGGCAACAGCCATCATTCCGGCTTTTACTGGTAACCCTCCTATTTCGGTGTACACGACTCCGCTGACCGCAAATCATGATGGAGGATCTTCTGATACTTTGTATTTCTTTACGCCGGTTAAAAAAACTATTATAGTCCAGGCCAATGATAAAACCAAAAAGTATGGCGAAAAACTGCCAGATTTCACTTCCACCATTCTGATAGACAGTGTGCCCATTGAAACCACGGCGCTTACCGCTGCCCAGTTGCATTTGGATAATCTGAACTATTCAACACTTGCGACAAGTGGATCCACCGTTGGATTCTATTATATAAGACCTGCTCCGAATAAGCTGCTTGATCCAACTATAGATGCTGAAGCGGCATTGCTGGAAACGTATAATTATGTTCTCAATGATGGTACGCTTACAGTTAAAAAAATGCCGCTGGTTATTACGCCCAAAGACATGACAAAAGTGTATGGTGAAAAGATTGGCGATTTTGATTTTACGTATTCTTATCCGGATGCGCTGATCCTTCCCGAAGAGAAAGACGTATTCCTGCAAAATATCCAGGCTACGCATCAGTCAGATCTGGCTGAAGATGTATTTGCGCTGGTAAGTGCTAATGTAGTTGCGGGGGTTCAAACCCTGTCAGATGCGGGGCTGAGTAACCTGAGCATGATCGCCAGCAGAAAAGCGATCCTGAGCAGAAAAGCGATTTTGAGCGGTATGTCTGTTGTAAACGGTCAAATCGTGTACGATCCGGAGAATGTGGTCGACGTGCCCGCACAAACTATTTTAAATTATGAAGCAGACGGTGCAAATGTGAATTTGGTGAACAGAAAAGCCATTTTAAGTGCTAAGGCTTTATTGAATGGAACCGCCGTCCTGAATAGAAAAGCTATCCTAAGTGGCGATCCAATCCTTAACGGGGCGGGCGTTTCTGACAATAGTAACAGCAATGCCGCAATTATTTTAGACGAAGGCGATCTGGATGATGAATCCATTACTGATTTGCAATCGATCAATATGGTAACGGGTATTACGGTTGGAACGAATACCATTATTCCGGGTGCGATGCTGTCAGATAATTTTGATATCACGTACGGTCTGGGTCATTTGACGATCACATCTGCCCCGCTTACCATAAAAACTATGGATACCTTCAGGTTCTATGGAATCCAGCCCGTTTACAGGGATAGCATTATGGGACTCGAGTATGGGGAAGCGGTTGGAGATGTATTATTATCACAGGCGGATCATCTATTACAAAATACAGGGGGAGATTTCGTAACCGGAAATCCGGGAGCGGGTCAGTACCAGATTATACCATCCGGTGCCCAGCTGGTCGCACCTTCAAATTATCAGCTGAATTATGTGAACGGCACCCTGATAGTCAATAAGGATACGATCCTGGCAACGGCACAGGATGCAACCCGGACATACGGGTCACCGGATCCGAATTTTAATATCATTTATACCGGATTCTTATTGAATGATGATGCGACGGCTGTAAAAAAGAAACAGGCCGCCACCTCAACGGCAACGGCCACATCGCCGGTGGGAACTTATCCGATCACGCCGGCCGACGTGTCTTTGCAGAATTATGCTGACAATTACGTGATCAAAAATAGCCTGACAACGGGTACCCTGACAATTACCCAGGCGCCACTTATCGCCACTGCCGACAGCTGGACCAGGGTCTATGGTGATAAAAATCCGACCCTGACGATTTCTTATACCGGGTTGCAGAATAATGAAAATGCAGCCAGCGTTATCACACCCCCTTTGACGGCACAAACAACAGCCACCGTAACGACTCCGGTAGGAGGGCCATATCCTATAACACTGAGTACCGGTATAGCATTGAATTATTCCATTTCATATGTTCCGGGTGTATTGATGATTACGCCTGCTGCCCTGACAGTGAAGGCGGATGACAAATACATTGACGACAATGATAATTTGCCCTATTTTACTTCCACGATTACAGGATTTAAAAACAACGAGAACAACACGATCACCTGCTCTCCTGCTTATTCTGTAAATCCTGTTTACAAAAAAGGTCATCCCGGTCTTTACACGATCACGCCTTATGGTTTACAATTGAAGTATGCTAATAATTATGCAATCACTTACCTGCCGGGCAACCTGTTCGTAAATGATAATTATGGTAAAAATGTTTTGCCGAAACTGGATTGTGTGGAAACCTTAACCGGCGATCCATCCGGTTTCCCTTATGCAGCGCATTTTTCATATAATAATCCGAATGTATATACAGTCTATGTACCGCAGGGTGCAAATAATAAAATCACGACGACAGGATCCAGAGGATTCAGCGGTCAGTTGCCAACAGCCTTTGCACCGGGAAGCGGGCAATTTAAAATATATTTTGACGGGTCAAAAATGATCTGGACGCTGGCTACTTATAATAACTACTATTGTTCTCCGATAACCGCCGTAGCCAGTTCGTCTTCCCCCGCCTGTAACAAAAAGACAGGGGTTCTCGGCGGCGTTCAACTGGTTACAGCTACGGATGATGTGGGCCCTGACGTGGCCGAAGAAAGCATAGATCCGGTAGCGTCTGTTTACCCGAATCCTGCCCGTGGGCTGGTTACAATTCATATTAAAAATGGCATATTGTCTGCCGAGCATGTTCAGATCATTGATACTTACGGACGCATGTTTGGAGCAGGTGTTAAGAGTCTGACTGAACAAAGCCTTCAGGTTGATCTGAGCAGGTTAACCAGCGGCATGTATATTATCCTGGTGAAAGTGGATAATACGTATAAAAAATTCAGGGTCGTTAAAGAATAGAATAAATGGCAGGGGATTCTATGAAAGTGAAAAGAAGGTTTTTATTTCTATTACTGATAATTCATTCTTTATCCGGAATATGCCAGGATAGTACAGCAGACAAAATAAAAGCAGATCTTCTAACCGCAAAGGAGGATACGAATAAGGTCAAATTACAGCTCAGTCTGAGTGAGTACTACCTGAATTCTGCACCTGATGATGCCAGACGGTACAGCATGCTGGCATTGGCACTTGCCCAACGTTTGAAATTTCAACCGGGACGTGCACATGCTTTGAAGAATATCGGTTCGTCTTATTATTTCCAGGGCAATACAATTTATACACTGGAATATTATGGTCAGGCGCTGCACGTATATGATTCCATTGGTGACCTGCTGGGGAAGGCAAAAATCCTCAATAATTTCGGCACTGTTTATTTTATGAATGGCACTGATGACAAGGCCCTTGAAAATTATTTTAATTCACTGGAAGTAGCAGAAAAAATCGGAGCTAAATCTGATATAGCGACGGCTTACGCGAATATCGCCAGTGTATATTCCAACAAACGCGCAACGCATGATAAAGAACTGGAGTTCTTATTAAAAGCATTGGTTATAAGCGAGGAGATCGGGAATAAAAATGTCATTGGGGGCGTGAGTGTTAACATTGGAGAAATTTATTTTGAGTTAAACAAGGATGATTCCGCGCTCTTTTATTATTATAAATCCCTGGATGCCTATGCAAACACGATCAACATTCCCTATCCTTTGCGCGATATCGGGATATTTTATGCAAGAAAAGGGGATTTCAAAAAAGCCATACAGTATCATGAAAAGTCTTATAAAATGGCGCTCCAATTTGATTCTAAGCTGGATATGACCCAGACGCTCAAAGCATTGGGAGATACCTATTTTAAAAAAGGAGATTATGCGACTGCACTCAGTTCTTACAGGCAGGCTGATTCCATTGCCAGCATCATTCCGGCTTATAAGGAGTTGGATGACGGGTATGCCGGAATGGCGGCTACTTATTACAGGTTGGGCGATTATAACAATGCTTTTATTTATCAGAAGAAATTTAGCGATCTTGCTGATACATTGAACAACCAGATGCTGGCAGATAAACTGACTTCACTTCAAAAGAACTTTGAAATTCAGACAAAACAGAACCATATCAACTTACTGACGAAGGATAAAAAACTGCAGGAGCTGGACCTGGATAGTCAAAAACTTCAAAAAACCATTATTTCTGGCGGGTTGGCCCTCATCCTGATCATAGCGCTCATTATTTTCAGGAACTATCTCCAGAGTGCCAAAACGAATAAACTGCTCGACCTGCAAAAAGCGCAGATTGAAACCCTTTTGCAAAATATACTTCCGGCTGAAGTGGCGAAAGAATTGCAAAGGGATGGTCGCGCCACACCAAGGTACTACGAACATGCTTCCGTTCTTTTTACAGATTTTAAGGATTTTACAAAACATGCGGACAGTCTTTCTCCACATGAAATCGTATCGGAATTGAACACCTGTTTTATGGCATTTGATGATATTATTGAGAAGTGTAATCTGGAAAAAATTAAAACCATCGGAGATTCATATATGTGTGCCGGCGGAATTACTTCCGCAAATGAATCGCATACCCTGAATATGATTCAGGCCGGTCACGATATTCAGTTATTTATGAATATGCGTAATGAGGAAAGGATTTTTCAGGGATTGGAACCCTGGAATTTGAGAATCGGTATTCATGTGGGCCCGGTGGTAGCAGGCGTAGTGGGCCGGAAGAAATATGCATATGATATCTGGGGAAGTACGGTAAACATCGCCAGCAGAATGGAAAGTAACGGGGAACCAGGTATGATAAATATTTCGGCTGCAACCTATGACCTGATAAAGGAACATTATCTCTGTGTTTACCGCGGCAAAATTTTTGCAAAGAATATTGGAGAAATAGATATGTATTTTGTGGATAAGAAACACGTTTAGCCATCTGAATAATTAGTCGTGTGAAAAAGGATACACCTGATTTTACAAACGCCGAAATATTTATTATTTCGATGCTGGAAGAAAAACTTTCTCCCTCACTTAAATATCATAATAAGGATCATACGCTGGACGTGTTGCAGGTCGCTATGAAAATTGCTGAAATCGAAAATATTTCAGCAGATGAAATAAAATTATTACGTATGGCTGTTTTATTTCATGATGCAGGGTTCATTTACGTTTACAGGATGCATGAAGAAAAGAGCTGTGACATGGTTCGGGAATTTCTGCCGGGCTTCCATTTTTCGGGTGAACAGATTGGGGTGATATGCGAAATGATCATGGCAACGAAAGTCCCCCAGACCCCCATGACCAAACTGGATCAGATCATTGCAGACGCAGATCTGGATTATCTGGGAAGGGAGGATGTTTTCACAACAGCCCAGAAGCTTTATGAAGAGATGAAATTACACGATCTCCTGCCTGACGACAGGGCCTGGATCCCCTTCCAGGTGAAGTTTTTAATAAAGCATAATTATTTTACGGAATATTCCATCGAACGAAGAGGCCCCAATAAGGAATTGTATCTCAAAAAGATCATGGAGAAGTTAAATCACTAAGGGGAGAACTCATAAATTTTAAAATCATCCATCAGTCCGTAGTCATAAATATCGTAGTCTTTACCCGGCGGATAATTGGGCGTATACCGCCAGTGCCAGGGGGAAACCATACCGGGTGCCGGCTTCCTGTGGAATGGCCCAAGGACATTTTTTAAACTGCCGATTACGTTTACTTCTACTGAATTTTCCCCGTTCTCTAAAAATCCTGTGATGTCTAATTCGTATGGATTATATTCTCGCTACGGATAAGAACAAATCATTTTATGTTTCCAATATGCAGGGATATAAAGACCAGCTCCTTCAATTGGAAACAACGGGAATCGTGAATCTGGATATGACCACATTGACTGATGCGATTTATCTCCGCAAAAAAGCGAAAGATTGCATCGCAAATCCCCTTCATCCCAATGATTATCTGGCAAGGTGGTATGCCCAGGCACTAACAGCCCTTCTTCAAAATTGACCCCGTAAAACACATCAAATGAGCAGGAACTGACTATTATTAAAGTAATATTAAACAATATTAATATTTAATTGGATAATATTAATATTGTTATTACTTTTATTGAATATGGGAAATCTCAAGAAACTCCCCCAGATCTGTCCTGCCTGTAGTGCGTCCCTGAAAGTAACCGCTCTTTCCTGTGAATCCTGTGATACGATCATTACCGGATCATTTGAACTTCCTTCCCTATTCAGGCTTTCTTCAGAGGATCTGCAATTTGTGCTGGATTTTGTAAAGTGCAGTGGGAGCTTAAAGATCATGGCGCAACAAATGAAACTAAGTTATCCCACCGTACGAAACCTGCTGGATGATATTATAGCCCGTATTAAAACCAATGAACAGATTTCCCAATAACATCTTATGAAAAAATGGATCTTCTCTCCGTTCAGATTTGTTGCAGGTGAAAAAGCGCTGATCATCGGATGGGCGGTCATGATCGCCACAGCCTGTATTGCATTTTTCAACAACGCACATTTTGACGGTGCGATCGATGTACACGTGGGAAGAATCAGTTCATTTCCTCTTTATTTTCTTGAACAGTTTATCGTTTGGGGGTCTGTAGTTTTAATATTTTATTTTATCGGCCGTTTATTTTCAAATACTTCCGTCCGGTTTATTGATGTGGCAGGAACGATGGCGCTGGCCAGATGGCCAATGATTTTTGTAGCGCTAATAAGTTTTGCCGAGCCGTCAGATCTGCTGATTAACCCGATAAGTACTGCCGCCATACTCGTTGCTTTGTCAAGTCTGCCTTTTATAGTTTGGATGATCGCATTGATGTATAGCGCATTCATCATATCCTGCAACATGAAGGGGGGAAGGGCGACAGGTCTTTTTATTCTGGCGCTGGTCCTGTCGGAAGTTCTATCTAAAATATTATTTTACCTGATCTTCACTCATACCACCTGATTTTAACCGGTACACAATGAAAAATTATATTTTTTATATTATACTTACCTGTTTCGTCCTGGAATGCAGCGGCCAGAAGGACTATCAGCAAGTAGCTGATAAGTTTCAGCAATTTTATAACCTGGAACAGAGCGACAGCATATTTAATTTGTATGCCCCCGTATTAAAGGATCAACTGTCACTTGAAAAAAACCGGGCGGTCATAACCGGATTGCATGTTCAGTTCGGTGATTTAAGGCAGCTCAGTCTTCTAAAGCAGGACACGGGTTATGCGAAATACAAAGCCAGTTTTAAAGATCAGACTCTGACCCTGGTGCTTGCTTTAAACAATGCAGACCTGATTGAAGGTCTCCGGTTTATTCCATATACACCCGATCCTCCTGCCGGTGAAAAGAAAAAAGACAGTTCAAACATTTACCTCAAAACACCCCGTGGGAATATTTATGGCGAGTTGGATCTGCCGGCGGGATCGAAAAAATTCCCCGTTGTATTGATCATCGCCGGTTCCGGACCAACCGACAGAAACGGAAACCAGGGAACGACCATCCATACCAACGTGTATAAAATGATTGCGGATTCATTGAATAAAAAAGGAATTGCTTCGGTGCGATATGATAAACGGGGCGTGGGGGAGAGCACGACCGCTATGGGATCCGAATCTGAACTTTCATTTGAAGACGGGATAAATGATGCGGCAGGATTTGTGAAAATATTAAAAGCTGATAGAAGGTTTTCAAAAGTAATCGTGCTGGGTCATAGTGAAGGTTCCCTGGTCGGTATGGTGGCTGCTTTACGTGCGCAGGCAGATGGATATATTTCTGTTGCGGGTGCCGGGGAACGCATCGATCTGGTCATCGAAAAGCAGATCAAAGCACAGTCACCTGCGCTCGCTGCAAAAACAAAGATCCTGTTTGACAGTCTGCGCAACGGATATTCTGTTCAACCGGAAGCAGATCTTCTTTTTTTATTTCGTCCTTCGGTACAGCCCTATATCAAATCCTGGTTGAAATTCGATCCGCAGCAGGAAATAAAGAAATTAAAAATGCCTGTGCTGATTATTCAGGGCACTACCGATATGCAGGTAAGTGTAGAGGATGCGAAATGGCTGAAAGCGGCCGATCCAAACGCCAAACTGGTCCTGATAGAACAGATGAATCATGTTTTAAAACAATCCGGTATGGATGCGAATGAAAATTCGGCTACGTATAATAATCCGACGCTTGCGCTGAAAAGTGAACTTGTAATGAGTATAGAAAATTTTGTGTTCTCTGTTCAATGAGCCTTTATTAGGCGTGAAGCGCGAGGCTTGAGGTTGGACGCCTCACGCTTCAAGCGTCTAACCTATTTTTTTACCGGAAATTTTTTAAACATAATGGGCACAATCTGATCGACGGTAGGCCTTACGCCCTGCCTGGCTTTTTCATTCACACTACCCGCTGCGCTGGTGCGCCAGACAATTTTATTTTCCTTTCTGTCAATCATGTCAATCAATAATGACCCGTCCCTGAACGTGCTTACCTGTAAACCGACGGTATATTGATTCTGATCATAATTCAATGTGGAGGAAGGATACCAGTAATACATATTATACTGACCGGGATTCGGGCCTGTATTGGGCGTATTGGCATATACGGGTGGCGGGTTATCACCTACCGTGTACGTCTTTTTCAGTACGAGTGTATAGGTAAACAGGCAATCCGGGTTCAGGGAATCGTAGGTCATTCCCCGCTGGGTTAATTGCTGACTGACGGCCTGCACCAATGCGCCTTCCACTGCTTTTTTACTCGCCAGTTTGGAATAGGAAGTATCTTCTTTGGTTGGCAGCCAGGCGTAGGTTTTATAATTCTGATAGTTTACTCCTTTGGTGCTTTCTGCCTGATACACATTATTGGATGTTGGAAAACAGGCAGCCAGGGAAAAAATAACGATGGCTAAAAGCAGGTAATTCTTTTTCATGGTCCAATTTACATAAAAATATAATGGTTTTGGAAATCCCGGTTTGCTGTCTTATTTCAAAAGATTATCTTCAAATGTATATAAAGCAATCAAATGACTGATATGAAAAAGTGTTTTTTCATGTTGTTGACAGTAATCCTTTTTCAATCATCCGATGTTTTTTCCCAGCAGGTCACATTTAACAGGGTTATTTTTAAACCCGAAAAAACAATAGGCGGTTTTTCAGGCATTACACAGGATCAACTGGGATATATCTGGTTATCTGCAAATGGAGGAGGGTTATACCGGTTCGACGGATCAGAATTTATTAATTATTCGCATGATTCCAATTCAAATACCATCGCCAGCGACAAGGCCAATACGGTCTTTGCAGATTCATCGAATATGATCTGGATTGGTACATTTGGTGCGGGACTGGACAGGTTTGACCTGTCTGCTAATTCCTTTGAACATTTCCGGCATGATTCCAAAATCCGTACTAGTATAGCAAATGATACTGTAACAACGATTTTCGAAGATCGTTCGGGCAATCTTTGGGTGGGCAGCTTCGGAGGATTGGATCTATTCGACAGGAAATTAAAAACTTTTATCCATTATCAGCATCAGGCAGATGATTCATCCAGTTTAAGCAGCAATGAAGTCAGTGTCATCTATGAAGACCGTCGGGGTACGATCTGGGTTGGAACTGGAGCTCCCCCTCTCTCGCAGACAATAAATCTGAATACCGGAGGATTAAACCGATTTGAACGGGCGACCGGCAAATTTACCCGGTTTATGCATGATCCGTCCAATCCCAATAGTATAACCGGGAATAAAATTGAAGCCTTGTTTGAAGATAGTAAGGGTAATTTTTGGGTTGGTAGTTCCGGCGACGGATTGCAGATCCTGGACAGGGAGACCGGAATTTTTACACATTATTATTACGATCCATCACATCCAGAGCATATAAGCCGGCCTGCCCTATTTAAAAAAGCGGTTGATTATATCACATTCATAAACGAAGATGTGAAAGGAGGAATCTGGGCCGGATCGATTTTCAGTGGAATTAACAGATATGATACCACTTCCAAAAAAACGACTCATTTTGGACTTGTTGTGAATGATTCGAGAAATGCCATCGCAAAATGGGATACAACAGCCGGTTACGACGATTTTTCTTCTTTACATTCACTGTTTACAAAAGATGGAATTGTCTGGATTACAACGCTTAGTTCTTTTGCTGGAAATTTTCTCTATAAAGCGAACCTGTTTAAGAAAACCGTTCCTTATTTCCTTACGGGTAAATATAATGGTGCAAATTCATTTTATTCTAGCGGGGACAGCATATTATGGATTGGTACCGACAGTGGACTGGTGAGAAGGAATTTACGGAGCCAGGCGGAGAAACATTATATCCCGGAGCCCGGGAATCCAAATAGTCTCAGCCATATAGGGATTAATGCATTACGAATTGACAAAGAAAATAATATCTGGTTGGCAACAGAAAAAGGGTTGAATAAATTCAATCCAAGCACAAATGTTTTTACCAGATACATTTCAGATAAGCAGGTGAATGCAAGCTTGAATAATGATACTTGCTTGAGCTTATGTGTGGATCATAATAATAATGTGTGGGTAGGAACATCGAAAAACGGTCTTGATAAACTGGATGAACATTCAGGTACATTCAAACACTACCTGCTTCTTAGTACCAGAAAAATCCCCAGTTCAATGGTTTACTGCATTCGCGAAGGGCATGATAATGAAATGTGGGTCGGGTCGGATGAAGGTCTATACCGAATTGATATAAGGAGCGGGTTGGTTAAAACGATTCTGAAGAATGCTATTGTTAAAACAATATGCATAGATGCTAAAAATATTTTATGGATCGGCGCAGATACATCCAGGGGAGGCAGTGTTTCAGATCTAAAGCTTTATCGGCATGATCTCAAAAGCAGTCAATTCATTGCTTTCACGGATTCAAATACCAGAACGCATATTTATAATGTGCTTGACATTATGCAGGACGACAAAGAGGATTTATGGGTTAGTACAACAGATAACATTATAGAAATTAATCAAAATGGAAACGTCGTTCGTAAACTGGGCGCTGCGGATGGCGTACACCGGAATGGTTTTGTTTTCGGGGACAACTTTAAGGACCGGACCGGAAGGATGTTTTTTGGAGATGATAAAGGGTATTATTCATTTTCACCCGATGAATTAAATAGTCACTTCCAGCCCCGGTTGAATTTTACGGGGTTCAGGATTAATGGAAGGAAAATTATTCAGGACGGAGATATTCTGAAAGCTCCTATTTGGAAATCCAAAGAACTGGATCTGGCATTCAACCAGAATAGTTTTTCCTTTGAATTTGCAGGGTTAAATTTCGGCAACCCGGGTGATGTGAATTATCTGGTGATGCTGGAAAATTATGATGATGACTGGCGTGAAAATAAAGCTGACAACCGGGCCTTTTATTTCAATATTCCTCCCGGAAAATATGTATTTCATGTAAAAGCGTACAACACGGATGGTGGCTTTAGTGAAAAATCCATTGAAATCATTATTTCACCGCCCTGGTGGAAAACCTGGTGGGCTTATGCGATCATTGCCTTTTTATGTGCTGCATCCGTCTGGGGTTTTATTTCATACCGTTCCAGGAAACTGAGGAAGGAAAACCGGATCCTGGAAGAAAGGGTCATTCACCGTACGAATCAGTTAAATCAATCACTGGAAGATTTAAAAGCTACCCAGAATCAGCTGGTCCAGTCAGAAAAAATGGCTTCTCTGGGAGAATTAACAGCAGGTATTGCGCATGAAATCCAAAACCCTTTGAATTTTGTGAATAATTTTTCAGAGGTGAATGCAGAACTGATCACAGAAATGAAAGAGGAGATCAGCCGTGGAAATATGGAAGGAGTCAAATTGCTTGCAAATGACATTGGGGAAAACGAAGCAAAAATAATGCATCATGGAAAGCGGGCGGATGCCATTGTCAAAGGCATGCTGCAACATTCCCGGTCAAGCTCAGGACAAAAAGAACCAACGGATCTGAATGCACTGGCTGATGAATATTTGCGTTTAAGTTATCATGGTCTGCGTGCAAAGGATAAATTCATCAATGCGACCATGCAAACCGATTTTGATCCGATGGTAGGGAAAGTAAATATAATACCCCAGGATATTGGGCGGGCCCTTTTGAATTTATACAACAACGCCTTTTATGCCGTATCCGAAAAAAAGAAAGAGCAGCCGGAAGGTTTTGAACCGACCCTTTTTGTCGGAACGAAAAGAATTGGAAATATGGTGGAGATCCGGGTCAGGGACAATGGCCGCGGAATTCCGGGAAAAGTCCGGGACAAAATATTCCAACCTTTTTTTACAACAAAACCGACCGGTATGGGAACCGGTCTGGGATTAAGCCTGAGTTACGAAACGATCAAAGCACACAGTGGTGAATTAATGGTTCAGTCAAAGGAAGGGGAAGGCGCTGAGTTCATGATCCGTATACCGGTTGCTTAAGGTATTTTTTGTACTTCCAGATTGAAACCGACTCCCAGGCCGGATGCTTTTTTCCAGGAACCCTGGCTGGTCAGCCGGTGCCAGGTGGCGGAACTCAGGAAACTGGCTGATAAAAAAAGCGCTCCGTTTTCTTTTCCGGAAGATGATCCTTCGATCCATTCAATGGAAACAAGGATATCACCGTTTAAAATCAGTTTGTCTTCAGATAAATGAACGGTTACTCTGCCCGTTTGCCGCCCAACGGGGATCAGGATGTTTTTTTGCAGGATATTCTCCCCCGGAATTCCATTTTTAAAACGGTAAATATTCAGCCTGAAGACAGCGGTATCCAGACGGATATCGGAAATATTGAAATTAAAATTTTTTAATAGTTCCGGATTTTTACCCAGACTGAATCGAATGCCTATTTCAGAACCCAGGAATTTGAGGGGAAGTCCCACATTGATAAACCGGCTGGTCGTTGTATTGCCCAAAGTTTTTACAGGTAAAAGTTTCCGGGTTACCAACACTTCGTTTAATTCGGCAATATTTTTTTGAAGGCTGACTAAGAACGGGGCAGGCAGTTTTACAATATCACGAATACAAAATGACTGGCCGGAGTATCCGGCCATGGAAAATTTAAGGCTGTCAGATGCTGATCCGTCTCTTATATTTATTTGGAAACCGCCGTCCCGGCTGGTAACAGTACCTGTATTTTTATTGGGTATACCCGCATTCACATACGGCAAAGCCTGTTTGCTTTCCGCATCCACTACGGTTCCCTTTACAATATACTTCGTTTTTAATGAGGGGTTCACAATGGGATATGTGGAATCTGCCATCTGATGCTGAAACAGGAAAGAAACCTGTCGGGCATATCCGGGGGATTTATCTTTCATCCAAAAATCAAAATAATGCAGTGAAAACTGGCAGAGCAGATGGTAAAAGCCAAGACTGTCATTATTGAAATTAAACAGGTAAGGTAAACAGGAAAAATCTTCATGGGTAGCTTTGGGAAAATGGGCATAAAGGTGCTCACGACGGAGTTGGGGAACCATATTAAAAATGGAATCCACATCGCGATCGGTTTGTTTAAATCCGCTTTCCAGGTAGGCATATGGAACCAGTATATTTTCAGACCAGAGTAAAGAAGGTGATCTGAATGCATCGAAATCTTTATCATCGTCCCTGGATTCGCCATAATAATGTATCTCAGAACCATCTAACGACAGAATGCATTTTATTTCCGGGTCTTCGGTGGCTAATGCCATAGCGGCCAGTCCGCCCCAGCTATAACCCATCACTCCGATTTTAGTCGAATCAATTTGGTTTCGCTTTTTTAAAAGACGGATGGCAAATGCGCCATCTTCGACCTGTTCCAGCAGATCGGCCAGTTTCGTACTCATATTGCCGGGATAGCGGCCTACAGAAGTAATGCAGGCAATTGTATAACCATGTTCTGCGAGGAATTCAAACAGCCTGATATTTTCATAACTCATGCCATTGTAAGAAGACATATACACGATGAGCGGAGATAGCCGGGAGATAGAAACTGCATTTGGATAACTCAACGTCGGGAGCCTGGTCAGTGTTGAAGTGTCACCGATTTGTAAGTTTATACCCAGCCATTGCACCAAATCTGTGCTCATGCTTTTGTAGATCGTGTCATCCTGAAACCTGTTTGATCTTTCTTCCAGAAGATTCAGAAAATCTCCAAAATGCAGGGGTGTATCTGATGATTTAGTAATCATTGCGGGGTACCAGAAATCAATTTCAACCGGCCGGTAATAGAATTTATCAGCCCGGAGAGCACTTGGTTTATAGGTTCTGCCGGAATCTCTAACAATTATATTCTGATAGCCAACAGGATATAAGACAGGAAAGTCATTACTTGCGTTTTGCGCGAAAAGGAATGATCCGGTTGAACACATGAAAAAAAGCGGAAGGAAATATTTCAAACAGGTCTCGCGGTTTGTCTATCTAAGGTATATGCTGCAGATACAATTCGGGCGACGGATATCCTAAAGTATGCTTAATTTATCAGGCTGTTTATATTCATCCATATTACCTTCGTAACCAAAAGTCCATCATGCAGGAAATTCAGAAATCGAAAGCCGAACAGTTCAGAAAACAACATGTGAGTGGAAAACTGCTTATCCTGCCCAATATTTGGGATGCCTTGGGCGCGCGGCTTATGGAAACACTCGGTTTTCCTTCTGTGGCTACGGCCAGTGTGTCTGTCGCTATTTCCAACGGATATACAGATGGCGAAAATATTCCTTTTGACAAACTCCTGGAAGTGGTTAGAAAAATATCTTTGGCGGTACAACTGCCGGTGACAGTGGATATGGAGCGGGGATACGCAGATACGATACCTCAGTTAAAAGAAAATATCCGGTTGCTGATTGAAAATGGCGGCATAGGGATCAACATAGAAGACTCGCTACCAGACAGAAAAGGTTTTTATTCTGAACAGGAACAATGCAAAAAGATTGAAGCGGTAAAGGAAACCGGAATAAAATACGGAGTGCCAGTAGTGATTAATGCAAGAACGGATTCCTTTATGTTAAATAAAGATCAGGACGCGATCGGATTCGCCATACTAAGGGCAAAAGCATATAAGAACGCCGGGGCGGATTGTGTTTATCCGATAATGATGAATCAGTATGATGAAATTTCCCGGTTTATTGCGGAAGTGAATATGCCGGTGAATGTGAACCTCCAGAAACCCATACCAGATCTCCCGCGGCTGGAACAGATAGGTGTTGCACGGGTCAGTGTAGGTCCGCAGTTGTTGAATCATGTTTTATCAAACATGAAGCAACTGGCCGAAGGGTTGCTGCAATATGATTCCTCTCCGTTTTTCAGCCGTGACTTACTGTCCCGCGATTATTTGGACTCACTGGCATATGTTCAATAGTGCGGTCCGCTTTTGTTTACTCGGAACGAAGACTGGTAACGGGATTTGCCATGGCGGCCTTAATGGCCTGGAAACTGACTGTCGAAAGCGCAATAATCATCGAAACCAGTCCGCCGGCCAGGAATATCCATATGGTTAGTTCTATCCGGTAGGGATAGTTCTGGAGCCAGTGGTTCATAAAATACCAGGTGAGCGGTGTTGCAATCCCGAAGGCTATACATATGAGTATGATAAATTCCTTTGAGAACAGGTATACTATGTGTGCACCTGTAGCGCCCAGCACTTTCCGGATGCCCACTTCCTTTATCCGCTGAACAGCCATGAAAGATGCCAGCCCGTATAAACCCAGGCAGCTGAGAAAAATGGCGATTACAGCAAAGACTTTATATAAATTCCCCAACTGGTTTTCCTGCTTGTAAAAACTTTCAACTTTTTCATCCATAAAAGCGTATTCAAAAACAAAATCCGGAAAAGTTTCATTCCATTTTTTTTCAATGGCGTGCATCGACAGGGCCAGGTCTTTTGACTCCAGTTTGATAGAAGCTTCGGAATAATCTCTCTTGTAACTGGCAATGACCAGCGGCGCCAGATCATCCCGGAATGAACGGGTATGGAAATCTTTCAGTACGCCGACAATCGGTCCTACGGCGTGGTCAAAGAGGTAGATCTGCTTATTCAGTGCTTTTTGTGGATCCGTAATTCCCAGATTCCTCAACAAGATTTCATTTACCAGGAATTCTTTGATTGTATCGGAAACTTCCAGATTTCTTCCCGCAATGAGCGGGAGTTTAAAGCCTGGCACATATTCATTATCCGCTTCCTTAAATATGGAATAGAAATCCGTTTGTTTTACGGCATGGTCGAATTTGATATTCGTCCAGTTGTCGTTATTGTCTTCGACGGGCGTATTTGAATTGAAACTCACGTCCTGTATTCCATTGACAGATTTCAGTTCCCTTTTCAGGAAATCAAGTTTTAGATTACTGATGCTGTCAGTTGGAATGGGAATGTTTACCAGGGCTGTCTTATCGAAACCCAGCGGCTGGCTGGTAAAAAATACCATCTGTTTTGTAATTACCAGGGTGGCAAAGATCAGCGACTGGGCAATGATAAATTGAAAAACCACCAGGGATTTTCTCAGGGTAAACCCTTTGGATGTTTTCGCCGTCAGTTTACTTTTTAAAGCGTTTATGGGACTGAACCCGGAAAGAACAATGGAAGGATAAAAACCTGCCAGTAACGTAACAGCGATTGCCGTAATTGAGAGAAATATAAGAATGGGATGGATATTATTTGTATTGATCGGCAGGGATAAATCCAGCAGGTGGTTGATAGAGGATAGTGACAGGAGGGCTAAAACCAGGGAAATGAAAATGGCTGTCAGGACGATTAAAAAAGTTTCTGAAAGAAACTGAAGTTTCAATTGCAGTTTATTACTGCCCAATACTTTTCTTACACCCACTTCCTTTGAACGGTTAACTGCCTGCGCGGTTGAAAGATTGATGAAATTAACGCAGGCGATCAGTAGTATGAACGCGCCGATCAGCCAGAGTGCGTTTATCAGTTTCCGGCTGATGGTTTTCCCGCTGTAATCGCCGGACTGTGTATCAAAGTGAACCGCCTGTAATGCCTGAATCGTTTGTACATCTTTGTTACCAGCGGATTTCACTTTTTTTGAATAGGCAATCAGTTGGTTGTTGAAGGAAGCGGCAGGTTCATTTTCCTTTAGCAATACATAACATCCGTTAGCGGAGTTCGTACCATCCCAGTTATTGGAGTTGATAAACCGCCTCGTAAAATCGGTTCCGTAGGCAATCACCACTTTTAATGGAAATTCCGTATTGGATGGGGTATTTGCCAGTATTCCGCTTACCCGGATGGCAAATGAGTTATTTACTTTTAATGTTTTCCCGATCGCTTCTTTCCAGTTTCCAAAATACTTTTCAGCCGTTTCCTGTGTCAGCAATGCGTTGTCGGGGTCTTTTAAGGATTCATAGGAGCCAGCGAGCAGCGGGAAATCAAAGATTTTAAAAAATGACGGACTGGTGTAAAAGACCCCACGTTCTTCCTTGAATTTTTTTGGAACCGAACCTGCGCCGTTCAATGACAACAGCTGAACATTATAATCCGCAAACACAGGAGAGACTTCTTCCAGCTGTTTAAAAGCTGACTGGATCCCCCTGGGCAAAGCAAACGGAACACCGCGACCATAAAAGATATCTTTTGTATCGTTATGGTGATATTCCGTAAGCACCCGGTATATCCGGGTCTGTTTTTTATGGAAATTATCGAAACTTGTCTCAAATGAAATCACAAGAAAAATCAGCAGACAAACGGCGATGCCCATGGAAAGGCCCAGAATATTTATAAAAGCATATCCTTTGTGGCGTCTTAAATTTCTAAAGCTGATCCTAAAATAATTCCTGAGCATTTATATGGATTTAACGGGTGGACGAGCTGACTTTACACAGCGAACCCAATGCCATGAAATAAAATTGTGGTAATCAACTAATTAGTTTAAATAAAAGGACGGGAATTGTCCGCTTTCGGTACGCAGGTGTCCGTAAGCACTTATTTCATCAGCTGCTCATACGTAATCTGAAAAGGTTCTGAGCTTACTTTGAACCAGCCGCGGAATGGAAAATCCATTACAACGATCAGGAATATTAATGCGCCGATGAGCGCACCCAGTAACCCGTTCATCAGAATATGGAGGGATGCATTCTTTACGACAAACAACCAGGACAGCATCAGATTGATCATGGCTCCGAAGAATACCACCCACCAGATCATCACCGCCACTCCTTTGGTAATATTCTGTAAACGAAGTCGCCGGAGCTGGATATAGTCCGAGTAGTCTCTCAGGGCGGTGGCATGCAGGATTTTCTGACTTTCTGTAACCGGTTCAAATGTATAAAGGGTTTTCTGAAAACTGTCCATGAGATCCACTCCGCTGGAAGGCACGATTCCCTCTTGCTGCTGCGGCCAGGCGACCTCAATAACATATCGGGTATATGATTTCAAATCTGACCTGAGCTGGGTTCTGTAAGGTTCGGGATAACTGCTGACTCCACGGTATAAGGAGCCGAGTGTTGCCGCTTCTTCTTCAACTTTTATATTTACATGGATATAATTTTCCCAGACGCCGACGGCAATCAGACCGAGGGTAATGCCGTATACGACCCCGGTAGCTGCGATATAATAGCTGATCACTTCATTTTGTGCGGGAGGTTTACCCAACCATTTTTCAACAGATTTCCGGACAAGCAAAAATCCGGCAATGGATATCAGGCCAAAAAAAATGATAACCAGTAAAAAAAATAAAAATGCGGGTATACTGTACAGCCAGGACAAATTCATACTTACTGGTTAGGTCTTTGCAATGTATGAAAAAGGTTATAATAGTCTTACATAAAATCGACCTGATAACTTGGCTTAAAAATGGGCTATAAATTTATTTTTTTGCCTTCTTTGGCTGAGCGAAGAGCAGATTCCAGTATCCGGACAACGATCACATTATTTTCAAGGGATGAAAGGTCGTTACCCGGTTCTATTTTTCCGCTGAGCACATCTGATAAATATAGTAGATTATTGGTGTAACGGGCAGCCTTCACCGGTATACTCACATATTTGTCTTTTTCCCTTTCCTGCAATTCATTACCATTCAGGGCATGCAGATAACCCTTCGTGCCAAAAACTTCGAAGTCCTTGATTCCAAATGGCCAGTCCCAGGAAGCTTCAATGATGCCGGTTGCATCCGGATATTCCAATAAAATGGTCGCATCATCTTCCACCTTCGGATAAATAAGTGGTTTCAAATGATGTGTAACGGCGGTAACTGCCCGGGGTGCCTTGCCATTCATCATCCATACCATCAGGTTCGCACCGTAACAGCCAAAATCCATGAGTGCACCGCCTCCGTTCAGAACCGGATCGGTCAGCCAGTTCAGGAAATCCGGGCTGCATCCAATCTCTTTTGGGCCGTTGTGTCCATCGTGCACCGTCATTTTTCTTACCTCCCCGATGGCATGCTCGTTGACCATTTCTTTGATCTGCTGGTTACTGTTATACCAGGTGGTTTCATAGTTTGTTAAAACATACACATGATACTGCTTTGACAATGAGGCCATCCGTTCTGCATCTTTAATGGTAGTTGCGAGGGGTTTTTCAACCATCACAGGAATTCTTACAGGCGCGCAAATCTCTACCACATGGATATGGTCTGAAATGGCAGTATAAGCCAAAACCACATCGGGTTTTGTATGTGCCAATAACAATTCTAGATTTTTAAAAAACAGTGAATCCGGTAACTGATAGGTTTTTTTATAACGTGCCACCAGCGCATCATCTTCTTCTGCGATTCCGGTAATGATCACTTCCCCGTTTTTATACTGGTTTAAAATTCCGTGAACGTGGTCATGGGCAAGTCCGGCCACTCCGACCCGGAGGATACTCTGGGCGGGACTTACAGATGTTGCGAACAGGAAGACAAGGAGGGCAATCAGTTTTATTTTTAAATGGAGGCATGGCGGCTGGACTTTCATTTTATTGATTTGAATGCTTAAATGTAGGAAATACTCCCTTTATTTAATTTAACAGTGTAATTCTCATACATTTAAACCTACTATAATTTTTTTATGAATGGTTGCCCGGTTTTTTTCTCCGGAGTTTTCCAGGGCTTAACGCTTTTAACCTGCACCGGAAGACGAATTTATATTAAACCTTTCATGTTTAAAGCAGTCTGTTAAGACTGGAGTAATTTACATGAGAATGAAAAAACGGATTGAGGAGTTAAGTATGGCGGGTATTAAAAAATCTTGTCTCTTTTTAGTTATTATATGCTTTGCAGGCATATCATCGGCGCAATCCGGCTATTCAAAACTGGACGATTGGATGGAAGCCAATACAAAAGAAATGGGCGGCCGCGCCATCCTGGTCATTTACAAAAACGACAGCATAATTTATAATAAATCCGTCAGCGATATGAATCGCCGTCAAAAGACGATGAATAAATATGTTGCAAAAAAACAGGGAAAAGATGCCAATCTGGAGGAATTTACAGTGGATAGCCGTCAACTGGTTGCCAGTTGCAGTAAATGGTTCAGTGCTGCCCTGGTCATGACATTTGTTGACGATGGCAAACTGCGTTTGTCCGATACGGTGGGTGCCTACCTTCCGGTGTTATCCGCACATGGGAAGGGAGATATCACGATCAGCGAATGCCTTTCCCACCTGACCGGAATTAAAGCGCCACCCCTGAAGGAAAGTCTGAAAGGAATGAAAAATATTACCAGCATGGATCAGGCCATAGAAGAAATTGCGAACCTGCCCATGGAAGGAAAACCCGGGAAAACATTTCATTATAGCAGTGTGGGACTGCAGATCGCGGGTTCCGTGATTGAAAAAATAAGTGGAAAATCATTTGAAACATTATTTGCTGAACGCATTGCCCAACCGCTCGGATTGAAAAATACGGATTTTGGAAGAAGAGCGGTGACATTGCCTGCGGGGGGTGCAAGCAGCACACCGGTAGATTACCTCAGCTTTCTAACCATGATCCTTCACAAAGGCCATTTCAATGGAAAACAAATTTTGAGTGAGAAAAGTGTAAACGAAATGGAAATCAACCGGATTGACCCTGATGTGAAAATCGGGTACACAACTGCTGAAGAATTAGATTATGGATATGGAGAATGGGTATCAAAAAATTCTCCGGCCGGCATTCCGGGTAAATGGGTAACCAGCCCCGGACTTTTTGGAAGCTTTCCCTGGGTTGATAACGAAAATAATTACTGCGCTTTTTTAATGACTTTTTACATGCCAAACAAAGGCAGACAAAACCGGTATTTTGAATTGAAGAAACTTGTGGATGAATCCTTTCAATGAGCATTGGCGATTAAGGTTATCTTTAAAGGAATTGGCACTTGCATATGGAATTGAATAAACCAACATCTCCGGCTGTTCTTTTTTGCCTGCTTGGCGCAATCTTCTTTTCCATCTCCCTGAATGGGTTTACACAGTTATCGGGGAATAAAGATTCCGTTCATTTTAAAAAAATTATCCTTACCCTGGATTTTATATCTGAAGGCGTTGCTACTGGAGATGTAAATAACGATGGAAAGATGGATGTAATGGCCGGAAGCTTCTGGTTTGAAGCTCCCCGCTGGAACAGGCATGAAATCACATCACCCGGAATCTATTTTCCGGATACCGCATACAGCAATTCATTTCTGGATTTCAGCATGGATGTAAACCAGGATGGTTGGATTGATCTGATCCGCATTGGATTGCCTGGAAATGAAATTGTATGGTACGAAAACCCCCGGAATAAGCCTGGTCACTGGAAGGAACATATGATCTGCCCGAATATCGGAAATGAATCACCCGCCCTGGCGGATGTGGATGGAGATGGCAGGCCGGACATCTTATGCAATGATCCGGTTGGGGGAAAAGTGATCTGGATTAAATCACCATCCCGTAAAGGAGATACGCTGTGGAAAAAGTATATTATCAGTAATCAGGCCGGTCTTGGAACGGACAGGTACACCCATGGATTGGGTTTTGGCGATATGAATCAGGATGGGCGCAAGGATTTGATCATTACGAAAGGATGGTGGGAAATGCCTGCGGATCCAACGCAACCGGATTGGGTTTTTCATCCCGCGGATCTGGGAGAAGACTGTTCTCAGATCTATACCCTGGACGCGGATGGCGATGGAGACATCGACCTGATCAGTGCTTCGGCGCATCATTACGGGATCTGGTGGCATGAACAGACAAAAGATTCCATGGGCAATATTGTTTTCAGGCATCATGAAATCAGTAAGGCATTTTCACAATCACACGGTTTGATCATGGCAGATATCAATGGTGACGGTCATCCCGACCTGGTGACGGGGAAACGATATTTCGCGCATAACGGGAAGGACCCGGGCGCCTTTGAACCGGCTGTATTATACTGGTTTGAATATATACCGGGTAAAAATCCGCAATGGATTCCACATTTGATCGATGATCAGTCAGGTGTCGGATTATTACCTTGCGTAAGGGATATGAACGGGGATGGTTTGCCTGATATTATCGTTGCAAATAAGAAAGGCGTCTATATTTTTGAAAGAGTGAAATGAAAATAATTAAATTTCCTGCCATGATAAAAAGGATTGGTTTCCTGTTTTTGCAATTTTTTATTTTTTCTGTCAGTTATTCCCAGCAGAAAAATCCGGATGTACTAAAATCAGGATCTGTAGACGGCCATCCTGCCTGGATCATGCAGGGAAATATTTACGAAGTGAATGTTCGCCAGTACACGCCGGAAGGAACCCTGGTTGCTTTTGGAAAACACCTGGATCGTTTGAAAAAAATGGGAGTTCAAACCCTATGGTTCATGCCATTGAATCCCATCAGTGTGGTTGATCGTAAAGGAACCCTTGGAAGTTATTATGCAGTTTCAGATTATACTGCCCTGAATCCGGAGTTTGGTACGATGAAAGACTGGATAGAACTCGTAAAGGAAATCCATCAAAAGGGAATGAAGGTTATCATAGACTGGGTTCCGAATCATACGGGGGGCGACAATCGCTGGCTCAGTGAACACCCGGACTTTTTTGTGAAGGACAGTAGCGGAAAGGCAGCCATCGCGAAGGACTGGTCAGATACACGACAACTGGATTATGGCAATCCCATAATGGGGGATAGCATGATTGCTTCCATGAAATGGTGGCTTATTCAATCAAATATCGATGGATTCCGTTGTGATGTTGCCTGGAATGTTCCGGCTTCATTCTGGCGTAAATGTATACCTGCCCTGAAGCGAATAAAAAATGTATTTATGCTTGCAGAGGGAGATAGTGTCTATCTGCCCCAGTCGGGATTCGATGCCATTTATCCATGGCGTATGTTTCATAGGATGGTAGATGTAGCCAGGAGTGATAAACCCGCATCTTCACTGGATAGTATTGTAAAACAAAATATAGGGTTATATCCTTCGAATACGATTCAAATGTATTTTACCAGTAACCATGATGAGAATAGCTGGAATAAATCGGATTATGGAACTTTTCCGGGGAGCGCGCATGCTCCATTCGCTGTATTTACGCAAACCATGGTAAGTGGCGTACCCCTTATTTATGGCGGACAGGAAGAACCGGTGTTAAGGCCCATATTATTTTTCGAAAAAGATCCGATCAGTTTTGGAGAATTTGGAAGGGCCTCATTTTATAAAACACTGCTGAATCTCCGAAAAGATAACCCGGCGCTTTCGGCGAATGCGACATATCGTAAAATCAATGCAGGCAATCCAAAATCGATTTACGCATATGTAAGGCAAAAGGGCACTGATAAAATATTGGTCATTCTCAATCTGTCAGAAAAGGAGGAAACGATCTCCGTAAATGATAAAACCCTGATGGGGAATCCCTATAATGTTTTTAAGGGAAGGAAAGAACCATTGACTTCAAAACAATGGAAGCTGGAACCCTGGGGTTACGTGGTCTATGTATATCATTCAATAAATATTCATTAATGATTAATTATTAATTCTGCTTTGAAAAATTTCATTATTTCAGAACTCCATTCAATACGGTCTTGTTTTTACCAAAATCCAGGCTGTTTTCAATATCCACCGATATTTTTTGCCCTTCAAAGTGAAAAGTCATGGTTTGCGAATGCGGGCTTTCAATGTATCGCATCAGCAGCACAAGTGTCTGATCATCCTTCCAGTAAAAATTCCCATCTACTTTAAAGGGCGCTAAAATGCCGAAATTTTCTTTAGCAGCGCCGAACAGCGAAGGACCGGGTTTATTGGTCTGACCGGCTTTCCATGAACCTGCATTATAATAAAGATTGTAAACATCAGATGCTGTATTCATGATAAAATGACAACTGCTGTCTTTTATCTGAAGAACGACAGATCTGATTTGAAAGTCATTTGGTTCCAGGATAAATGTTTTATTCAGATTTTTATTGGCAGCGAATGAGGTATAACTTCCCGCTGTGATCGGGACAGCCAGTGACGATAATTTTGCTTTTAATGCATATTGCGATTTTTGATCGGCGGGAAGTTTACCCTTTTTCATGGAAGGCAACAGGTATTTCCAAACGAGGTTCAGTTCGTCCTGCATATCCGCGGTTTCTGACAGGATAGCGATCACGGCATCCTGGTCAGGCATCACAATCATGTATTGACCGTAAGCGCCGTCTCCGCGGTAAGACTGATAGCGGCACCTCCAGATCTGATATCCATACCCCTGTTCCCAGTCACTCGAATCTTTTTTAGATTGTTCGAGACCCGGATGTTGAATAATTTTTAATGTTGTTGCTTCTTCAATCCAGGCAGCGGGAATAACCTGTGTACCATTCCACTTTCCTTTTTGCAGGTACAGCTGACCCATCTTGGCAATGTCATCCGTTTTCAATCGCAAACCCCATCCGCCGGTATTCACACCCGACAGATTTTCTTCCCAATCCATACCAGTGATACCGAGCGGATCGAAGAGCCGGGGTTTGAGATAATCAATAACTCTTTGTCCGGTTACTTTCTGAATGATGGCTGACAACATGAAAGTCCCCATACTATTATATAAAAACGCTGTACCAGGTTTTTTTACAATGGGTGTTGCCAGAAAAGCCTTTACCCAGTTTTTGGATTTTATCCCGATTGTAAAGGACGGATCCGGATCCTGACCGTCTGACATGATAAGTACATCCTTGACTGTTAAACCGGCGAGAAATGGCGAAATGGTATCCGGGAGGTCATGCGGGAAAAAGGAAATGACTTTGTCGGTCAGTTTCAGGCTGTTTTCATTTACTGCAAAACCAATGGCTGTGGATGTAAATATTTTACTCAGAGAATAAAGGGAATGTTTTAAATCCGGTTTGTAAGGATCCCACCAACCTTCGGCAATTATTTTACCATGCCGAAGGAAAATAAAACTGTGCATCCCGTTTTTACTTTGCTCCACAGCGGTTATAAATTGAAGAATACCGGTGGAAGAAACACCTTCTGATTCCGGATTACTCTGGAGAAGGGAGGTTGAATTCTGAGCCGGTAAATAAAATGCGGCAAATAAAAAAATGACCTGAAGGGCGAATATTTTTTTTATCATATGGTGCCATTATTTTTTATTAAATGACTTAAGCTTTAGGCCTTGGCCTACAGCATTCAAATGTATGCTTTCGCGATTGGATAAAACCCGACCGGCACGATTGTTCGAAACCGTATTCAGTGCGGGATTTGCCATATATATATTTATGCACGTCCGATGTTGAAAAAGATCTTAAATATACCCCCTATTTTCCCTATTTTTAAACAGATGTTCGCTGACTGCAGGTTCACCCCAACGGAAAAAATGGACTCCAAATTACTCGTCAACCCGATTTTCCGGGACTATTTCGATATTCATCAGTCATACGGTGAATTATTAGGAGAAGACGGAAAAATACGCCCTCATTGGGAAACTTTTTTTCAGACATATACCCAGCTGGGAGAGGTTGAAATTAACAACCGGAATACGGATACACTGAGGTTACTCAGGGAGAATGGGGTTACCTATAATATTTATGGGGATCCCAATGGATTGAACAGGCCCTGGAAGCTGGATAATATTCCTTTTTTGATCAGCAAAGAGGAATGGGTTTCTATTGAATCCGGACTTACACAAAGAGCACACCTGTTAAATCTCATACTGGAAGACATTTATGGTGAAAGGAAACTGATCAAGCGGGGAATCATTCCTATCGAACTGATATATAATCATATTGGTTTTTTGCGGCCCTGCAGCGGAATTAAACAACCCGGGAAACATCAGCTGATTTTATATTCAGCAGATATCGCAAAAAGTACGGAAGGAAAAATTTGGGTTGTAAACGACCGAACCCAGGCCCCATCCGGGTCAGGTTATGCTTTGGAAAACAGAACGACCATGACGCGGGTAATTCCCGAGTTATTCGACGGATTAAAAGTGCGGCACCTTTCTCCTTATTTTACGGCGCTCAGAAATGGATTGAATGAAATCGCCCCGCACCGGAATCTGAATCCCCGCATCGTCATCTTAACACCCGGTTCAAAAAATGAAACATATTTTGAACATTCTTATCTCTCGTCATATCTCGGCTTTACACTGGTTCAGGGCAATGACCTGATTGTAAAAGACAATTTTGTATGGCTTAAAACCCTGGGCGGATTGGAACGGGTGGATGTTATTTTACGTCGCGTGGATGATGTGTATTGTGATCCCCTTGAATTGAGAACCGATTCACAACTGGGTATTCCCGGCCTTTTGCAATGTGTACGCAGTGGTACTGTGAGCATTGCAAATCCGCTGGGTAGCAGCGTGCTGGAAAATCCGGGCCTGATGCCGTTTCTTCAGCGGATATCCCGATATTTTTTATCTGAGGATCTGATTTTACCAACGATCGCTTCCTGGTGGTGCGGACAACCCAAGGAACTCAAATATGTACTGGATAATATTCAAACCCTGGTAATAAAAAGAATTCACCGGAACCCGACAGGCAGTTCTTCCATCGACGGCGCTTCTCTGTCAGCCATCCAGCTGGAAGCCTGCAAACAACTCATCATAGCGAATCCGGCGATGTATGTTGGACAGGAGAAAGTGGAGATTTCTTTAAGCCCTTCTTTAATCGAGGGAAGAATTGTACCGCAGAAAGTTTTATTCAGAAGTTTTCTGGTAAGTAATCAGAATGATTATGTTGCCATGGCCGGCGGCCTCGTCAGATCATCCTCCGATGCCAGTAATTTTATTATTTCCAGCCAGTCGGGCGGTTTTAGTAAAGACGCATGGATCATTTCTCCGGAACCGGGAAGGGTAGTGAACGTTTTAAAGGAAATGCCGGAAGAAGTTACCGAAACCTATAACGACATGCTGCCGAGCCACGCCGCTGAAAATTTATTCTGGGTAGGCCGGTACACAGAACGCGTTTTAGGAAATGCCCGTTTTCTAAGAACGGCGATGCAGTTTTTAGCGGAGGGGAATAAATTAATTAATGACAATAACCGGGAAACAGAAAGAAATTTATTTGAAGCTTTCACCAGGTATAGCTTTACCATTCCCGGATTTGTCGGCGAAGACGCGGAAGAAATTTTTGCCGATCCCTGGAATGAATTGGAAGATGTTCTTTTCAATGAAAAAAGACCCGGCGGGATCAAATATAATTTTATTCAATTCCACAAAGCCATTCATGAAGTGCGTGACCACTGGTCAACCGATACCTGGCGGGTGATAAGGGGAATGGAAGAAGGATTGCAAAACGGAGTCCCCCCTACCCATCACGGACACCTGCAAATGATTCATACACTGGATAACCTGATCACTTCTGTCGTTGCATTTATCGGATTAAACCGGGAAAGTATTTCCAGGGAGCAGGGCTGGATCATGCTGGACCTGGGAAGGAAAATAGAACAAAGCCTGCTGGTTATTATGATGTTGAAAACCACCATGGTCAAAAAAAATAATGATCAGGTGGCTTATAACCTGCAGCAAAGCGTTCTGATGAGTAATGAAAGCCTGGTGAACTACCGGTACAAATACCGGAGACCTTTGCAAAACCTGCTGGTTATTGACCTGTTGCTTTTTGATCCCAATAATCCGAGGTCGCTGACGTACCAGGTCGTCAGACTGAAAGCATACCTCCAGAATCTGCCGAAAAATAATGGCAGTTATTCATTGACAGAATATGAAAGGCTGATACTCGAAGCCGATACCCTGCTTAAACTGGCCAATAAAAATGAATTAGCAAAAGCAGATGGGGAAGAGTATGCGAAACTCGGTTCATTTTTGTCCAAATTATACAATATACTCGGCGCTATTCCGGGTGTTCTTTCGAAAAATTTTTTCAAACATGAACTGACACCCAAAACCATCATACTCAGATAAACGCGACGCGGATCAAATATGAAATATACCATTCAGCATACAACAGCCTATACCTACCTGGAGCCCGTGAGTTTATGCCATAATATTGCAAGGCTCAGGCCACGGAATACCCAGGAACAGATTTGCAGGAATACAAGAATTGAAATTCGGCCGGAGCCCGACTGGATCAATGAATACGAAGATTTCTTCGGGAATAAAGTGATTTATTTTTCTATTGAAAAGGAACATTGGGAGTTGACTGTTCACGTGACTTCAGAAGTGGAGAGAAATGTTTCCGCGCAAATGAAACTGCAGGTTTTCCGTAATGCAAGACCGGAAGATGTAAAGAAGGAATTATCAGATTTGAAAGCAGATGCACTGGATATTAAACAATATGTATTTGAAACACCCATGACGGCATTGGATGACAACATATTAAAATATGCACTGCAGTCTTTTACTCCGGGAAGATCCGTTTTTGAAGCGACAGAAGATCTGACACAAAGAATTTATACTGACTTCGAATATAAACCGGGTCATACAACCATTGCAACTCCTTTATCTGTTGTGATGCAGGAACGCAAAGGCGTATGTCAGGATTTTGCCCATCTTGGAATCGCCTGTCTCCGGTCGGTCGGATTGCCTGCAAGATATGTGAGCGGTTATATTGAAACGCTTTCGCCGGAAGGCGTTGAGAAATTGATTGGCGTGGATGCATCCCATGCCTGGTACAGCGTATATATTACCGAAATGGGATGGGTGGATTTTGATCCTACAAATAATTGTCTGGTTTCTGATCAGCATATTACAATAGGCTGGGGAAGGGATTATGCAGATATTGCGCCGCTGGAAGGTATTATTCTCAGCAGTGGTTCCCACGAATTAACGGTTTCGGTGGATGTGAAGAGAGAACATTAATAATTCTCTTCCTGGTATAGTTATTGATTAGCACAAGTTCCAATTTAAATTATGAAGCTGTATACCTGTAGTAATTGCCATAGCCTGATTTATTTTGAGAATAACATCTGTCTGCATTGCAGGTATACGCTTGGTTTTGAGGCAACAAGTCTTTCCATGCTCACCCTGGTTACCGAAAAAAATAATCTGTTTGAAAACATTAAGGATAAAGAGCAGAAATTTCATTTTTGTAAAAATGCAGAATATGGAACCTGTAACTGGATTATTCCGGCAGACCAGGAATCCGTTTTTTGCCAGGCCTGCGATTTAAACCGGATCATTCCCGATTTAAACAACAATGAAAATCTGAAGAGGTGGAAAAATATTGAAATCGCCAAACACCGGCTTGTTTATTCCCTGCTTCGCCTGCGTTTGCCGGTAAAGAAAAAGATTGCTGATGAAGAAGCAGGAATTGCCTTTGACTTTATGGCGGATACATCGCCTAAGGAAAAAATAATGACGGGACATGATAATGGTATCATCACATTAAATATTGATGAAGCGGATGAAGCTGAACGTGTCAAGCATAAATTAGATCTTGGCGAAAGATACAGGACCCTGCTGGGGCATTTTCGCCACGAAATAGGACATTATTATTGGGAAGTGCTCATCAAGAATTCTGATTTGATAGAAAAATACAGGGCACTGTTCGGGGACGAAGAGAAAGATTATTCAGATGCACTGGAAATCTATTATAAAAACGGAGCGCCTTCCAACTGGAGCGAAAATTTTATAAGTCCTTATGCGACTTCTCACTCCTGGGAGGATTGGGCAGAAACCTGGGCGCACTATCTGCATCTGATGGATACCCTGGAAACTGCATTTTCTTTTGGGATCCGTATACAGCCGGACACTGTGCAGGATACTAAGGGCATCCAGGCCAGTATCCAGCAGGATCCTTACGATATGGACGATTTTAAACAAATCATGAAGTGGTGGCTGCCACTCACGTTCGCTGTGAATAGTTTAAGCCGGGGTATGGGTTATGCAGATTTTTATCCCTTTGTCATTTCCGAACCCGTGGTTAAAAAGCTGCAGTTCATACATGAACTCTGTTTAAAGAATGCGGGTAATGCGAGTTTACCGCGGTGGTAAGCTGAAAGCCCAAAGCCTTAGGCCTTTAGCCTTAGGCTTTATGCTTAAAAGATCTTCTCAAATCCAGCGTATAAACATACTCCCTGTTAACATCCGCAACCGGCGCATCGAAATAATAGGGCAGCCTGTTTGGTTCGATATAGTGCCGGATTCGTGAAAAGTAGGGGGCCGGGCGAAGCGGATCCTGTGTATGTGAAGTATCTGCGAAACGATTTACCCGCCTGGATTCCGCTTCATTCGCATTGATCGGGAAGCTGTCATAACTTCTTCCGCCCGGATGGGCGACATAATATGTACACCCGCCGATAGAACGGCTATTCCAGGTATCAATAATATCCAGCGTGACCGGTGTATCCACTCCGATGGTGGGATGTAAAGCAGACGGTGGCTGCCAGGCACGGTAACGAATACCGCATACATATTCTTCCTTGATTCCTGTTTCTCTTAAAGGAACGCGGTTACCATTGCACAATAAAATATAGCGGGCACTGTTCAGCCCTTTTAATTTTACCTGAATTCTTTCCAGTGAAGAATCTACATACCTGGCAGTGCCGGTGCTGGACATTTCCTCACCCAGTACATGCCAGGGTTCAATTCCCATGCGAACTTCCATTTCAATGGCTTCCACACGCACCGTTCCATAATGAGGGAAGCGGAATTCGAAAAATGGATCGAACCAGCTCATCTGGAATGGATAACCCGTATTATTTAAATCACGCACAACATCCTCTAAATCCTGATATACATAGTGCGGAAGCATAAATTTATCGTGCAGTTCCGTTCCCCATCTGACCAGGTCATGCTTATAAGGCTTGTTCCAGAATTTAGCTACCAGTCCACGAATCAGCAGCATTTGCAACAGGCTCATCTGTTTGTGGGGAGGCATATCAAAGGCGCGGAATTCAAGAATACCCAGTCTTCCGGAAGAGGTATCCGGTGAATATAATTTATCAATACAAAATTCTGAGCGATGGGTATTACCCGTGATATCGGTTAACAAATGCCTGAAAATACGGTCAACCAGATAAAAAGGAATAAAGCCGCTATCCGGAACCTGACTGAAGGCAATTTCCGTTTCATATAATTTCTCATCCCTCCCTTCATCAATGCGGGGTGCCTGGCTCGTCGGACCGATAAATGCACTGGAAAATAAATACGAAAGCCCGGGATGATGTTGCCAGTAAGCAACGAGACTGGCCAGCAGATCGGGCCTGCGCAGCAATGGACTGTCGGAAGGTTTTGCACCGCCGATGGTAATATGGTTTCCGCCACCGGTTCCGGTATGGCGGCCGTCCAGCATAAACTTCTCTGTTCCGAGCCGCGCTAAAAATGCCTGGTCATATAAAGTATCAATATTATAAACGAGTTCTTTCCAATTGGTTGAAGGGTGTATATTCACTTCAATGACGCCCGGGTCAGGAGATACCACCAGTCGCTCCATTCGGTAATCCCGCGGTGGTTCATATCCTTCAATACGAACGGGCATTTTTAATTTTTCTGCGGTGGCTTCTACAGAAGCGATAAGGTCCAGATAATGTTCCAGGTAATCTGTCGGCGGAAGAAAAACATGTATGATTCCTTCCCGTGCTTCCACGCATAAAGTCGTTTTAATGACAGGTATCTCATAAAGAGGTTTCAATTCCTCCTCCCTGATTATTTTTTTCTTTTCTAAATCTTTTTTTTCTATGGGCTTTTCCTGGAATTTTATTTTCTGTTTCGGTGCCGGATGTTCGTATACCAATCCATACCGGCCGGTGATGGTCTCATGGAAATTTTCCAGCTCGGGAAGTTCTTCAAATAAACTGCGTTCTACTTTCTGTGGTTCATTTTCTTTTGCTACGGCGGGCAGCGAATCCAGCGGAAGACGAAGACCCATGGGAGAATTGCCGGGAATCAGGAAAAGGTTTTTCCTGCTGAGCATCCATTTGCAACTCTGCCATTTACTGTTATCGTAATTCCATTTTAACGGTAATGTATAACCGGCCGGATTATCCAGTCCGGAATCCAGTAAGGATGAAAGCGTTCTCCTTTCGATGGAATCTTTCAGGTTCGATTGCAGGGGATCCACGTTCGCCGGTAATTTTCCTTCTGACCAAAGGAAATAAAAAATATCCTCGTAAGCCACGCTTACGTTTTCTTCACTGACTGCCAGGTGTCTGGCTATTTCCTTTATAAACCGTTCAGCATCCGCCGGGGTATATTTTTTTTCAATTTTTTCGTGGGCAACCAGGCTGATATTTTTCCAAATGGGGTAATGATCCTTTCTCCAGAAAAGGCCATATTGCCAGCGGGGAAGCGGTTCTCCCGGATACCATTTTCCAAGTCCGTAGTGGATCATGCCGTCAGGACCAAATTGTTTGCGCAGCCTGAAAATCAAATCGTGCGCCCGGATACGTTTTTCCGGTCCGTCTGCCGCCACATTCCATTGTTCAGATTCCATATCATCTACAGAAACAAAAGTGGGTTCACCGCCCATGGTCATGCGCAGATCCCCTTTTACCAAATCCTCATCAATCTTATATCCGGTTGCATTGATAGCCGCCCACTGTTCTTCTGTATATGGTTTGGTTACGCGGGGATCTTCATGAATTCTCGTAACCGTATTGGAAAAGGAAAACTCGGTTTCACAGGGATCCGATGCACCTACAACAGGCGCGGCACTTGCATAATCCGGCGTACAGGCCAGGGGAATATGTCCTTCGCTGGCAAATAATCCGGAGGTTGGATCCAGTCCGATCCATCCCGCACCCGGTACATACACTTCTGTCCAAGCGTGCAGATCGGTAAAATCTTTATCCGGTCCGGATGGCCCATCGAGTGATTTTAAATCAGCTGTTAACTGAACCAGGTAACCGGAAACAAAACGGGCAGCCAGTCCCAGTCTCCGGAATATTTGTACCAGCAGCCACGCGGAATCCCGGCAGGATCCCAGTGCGAGAGCCAGTGTTTCTTCGCAGGTTTGTACACCCACTTCCATCCGGATATTATAATTAATATCCTTGTTTAGTTTCTGGTTGATATAAACGAGAAAATCATTGATTGTTTTTTTACTTCTGTCGAGGTTCTTTATCCATTCATCCAGGAGCGGACCCTCTTCCTTTATTTCCAGGTAAGGAATCAGTTCGCCCTGCAGTTGTTTGCTATAAGTGAAAGGAAAGTCTTCAGCATATTCTTCCACAAAAAAATCGAAGGGATTGATTACCGTCATGTTGGCGATCACTTCCACTTCAATGCTTAATTCCTTTGTTTTTTCCGGGAAAACCACCCGCGCCTGGTAATTGCCAAAGGGATCCTGCTGCCAGTTGATAAAATGATCCTTGGGCATTACTTTGAATGAATAGGATTCTATTTGCGTACGCGAATGAACGGCCGGACGCAGCCGGAAAATATGCGGTGACAGGGATACATACCTGTCATAAGAATATGTGGTTTTATGATTTATCGCTACCCGTATGGCCATAGGTGAAAAGTTGACTCTTTAAATAGCCAGACAATCGTTAGCACTGAATTTGGCAAGGAGGATGAAGATAGATAATTATCTGATTAGATGGAAATTGGGCCTGTAAAATCGAAGCCTCCCAGGTGGTTACATGTATTTTTTCTTTCATTTGTTAAGAAAACCTTTCTTCTTTACTTATAACCGATATAAATCCAACAGAATTTTAGTGTAAATCCATACTGACAACCGGAATGTTTACGGATTTATGCAAAAACTGAAGATGAAATGGATCTTATTAGTGGATTTTTCATGCGAATGGTGACCGGAACTGCATTATTGCGGGGATTCAATTATCGTGAACCGCTAACAGTAAATACCCGTTTTGATGCAAATGCCGCTGATAGTAGGTTTGGCGGGTATAAGAATAGGAATTGCCAGCCATGAAAAAGAAACTTTTACATTGTATCCTGTTTATTTTGACAGCGGACACCGGGCGGATTTATGCACAGACTGATTATCTGCTTCATTACCCGGGTTATCATGTGAAGATATCAGCAGAAAACGGGAACTATTCGGGGCAGCTCAGTGAATTTACCGACTCTTCCATTTCTTATTATCCATATTACCGGCAGGACATACACCGGATTGAATTTGAACACATTTATACCATTAAAATCAGGAAACCTTTTCCTGTGATTGTTGGTGTGGATCTTTTAGCCGGCGCCGCCGTGGGCGGTTTTGTTGCACTGGCCATACTTCGGGACGATGCAAAATCGGATAATCCCAGTTATCCTCCTTTTGGAAGGACTGTATTAAACGGAATGTTCCTCGGGACCGGTGCCGGATTTTTATACGGAATCGGGGAGGGTCTTATCAGTATCAAAATTCCGATCAACCAGGGAAGATATATTTCCGATAAAGACATAAAAAGGGTCCAGGAATATTTGCGTCCCTAGAATGGATTTTAATTTTATAAAAATAAATAATTCGGATAGGTTTTCATGCGGGATCATTTCGGATTTTTCGAAATCAGGATATTGATCACTTCCACCAGGATGAGGATGATCACGACCCATTCCAGTGTTACGCTGTTGCGATTCTGTAAAAGATCCTTGAACAATTCCATATTCTCTTTTACAATACCGAGCCCTTCCTGAATGGTTCGGAAGCGCGCCTGCAGGTCGAATGTTTTCTTCAATCCAATGTCCAGCTTATTCAGATTTTCATTTTCCCATGTTTCTTCCGGTGAATCAAATATGTACAGGTTTCCTGAAATCCTGTTTTTCAGGTTCAGCGTTCGCCCGATATATTTTTTTAATTTTATTCCACCCATATCAATCTTTCCTTTTCTCTCCAGTACCTGGGTGTGGGAATTGGTCTCTTCCAGCAGGGAATTTGTTTGCTGGTTATAATAATCCAAAGCCACGCTTTGCGAGACATTCAGCATGATCAGCCGCAATTCATCTATATCCGGTGAAGGGATTTCAATTTTATTATAACCGTACTCAATCGACTCGGCTTCGGTTTCGATATCGAATTCATCACTCAGGCGATGTTCAAACTGGTTTTTGCAATAGGGGCCGATCATTTGGAAGAAAGCCGCCATTTCTGTTTCGGAGTAACCCAGGAAACAAACGATTCCGTATTTGAAAACGTACAGGTATTTTTGATTGGCGATAATATAAAAGAGTTCATCCGTGTCGGCATAGTGGATGGTCGCGGGGAAGGAGCCTTTAAATAATTTTACATCAATGGAATCTGCAATCTGGAAAGAAATGACTTTTAAATTCATACATGTTTATTTGCAGGACATAAAGGTAGGGGAATGCAAATAGTTGATGATCTCTTCAGTCATTGGAAGCAACTGTCTGGCTTTTCAACAGTTCATATTGCCGTTTACGGTATCTCAGGATATTCAGATAGCGGAGGGCCAGTTTATTTTTATAATCCTCATATGATTTTTGTGCCCATTGGATCGCGCCGTCAAGGTCGCCGTTTATTTCATCTATTATGGCCATATTATAGCAGGCCCGGCCAGCCAAATTCCCATCCGGATTTTTAGTTTCCTGCAGCCATATGGATGCGGCTCCGTCCCAGTTTCCAGATTGCGCTTTACGTTTCGCGGTACTGAAATCGTCATTACCTGCAACGAAATAGTCACGGGATACACGGATCCAGTATGGCAGTATCCGGGATGCATAGGCTTGTCCTGCCTGCCCACTGACTTCTTTAACGGCTTCTATCCGGCCGGCCAGTGCTGATGCGGCCACAACCGGATTGATACCGGAACCGGAAGAAGATATATCGCGGCCGATCACATATTCATCTAAAATTACCCGGTTGGAAGGATCGTATATTCTCCAGCCCGTTTTAACGGAAGTTGTCATGCTTACCTGGTGTTCAATGGCGGGCAGACTGGCCACACCCACGTTAATGTTCGTCGGAACCGCTGCGTATTTTATTTTCGATTCCGTATCAAAAAGTTCTAGGGAAAAGAGCGCATCCGAATTATTTTCCCTGCATATTTTTTCTACGCTATCCCAGGGCAATGCGGAAGGAAATACGCCGGCGCCATAGGACCGGAGGTCTGTATTCAGGAATTTAACCGCTGTGAAGCGGTTATTTTTCATGAGTTCATCCGAAAGACCCTGCATACTGGCCAGTGAACCTGCTTCCTGGAGATGGTTAGTTTCCAGGGAAAGTGCTTTGTGAATCGCATCGATCGTCTGTGTTGATTCTGAAGCTTTGCTTCTGTTCACGACAGCGACTGTTTTTATCTGGGCAGGTATCGAGACGGGTGCGGGTTCCATTACGCTCAGCGACATGATATTGGTTGAACTGCAGGAATAGCAGGCCAGTGTAATGCCAAGAAACAGGATTTGGTTTTTCATTCGTTGGAATTTTAAGGGAACCGCAGTTCATACCATCCATGGAACGATATTTCCTGCTTCATTAGTATCAAACTCCCTTAAAACATGCTAAAAACGGACCTGATTTGGCATATTGAGCGGGTCCCATTCACTGGCCAGCATGGCAAACTGAAATTCGCTTCCCCACTTCCCTTTAAAAAATATATTTTCAATGAAATGGCCTTCCTGGCGAAAGGAAAGACTTTTCAGCAGCTGGATAGAAGCAACATTCTCCGAATCCACCGTTTCCATAATGCGCTGAATTTTTTTTGCTCCGAATAAATAATTCATCAGACCCAGCATGGCTTCCTTCGCATATCCCCTTCGTTGATGCAGGTCCGAGATTGTAATACCGATCCCGGCAATCCGCGGGTCATCGGTATGGAGATGGATAGCGCAGTCTCCGATCAATTGATGATTATCGGTGATTTCAATTCCATACTGTACCCATTGGCCGGGGATGCCGAATTTTTTCCCCTTATGTTCGGTTATAAAATTAAAAGCCTGCTCACGGGTAAAAGTATCGAAGCCCTGGTATCTGGTGACGTCCGGATTGGAGCGGTATTGAAGGAAGGCATCCAGATCGGATTCCTTCAGATTTCTGATTGTCAAGCGCTGGGTGGTAAGAAGTAAATGATCCACAGACGGGATTTAGATTTTGCTCATAAGGATGTTGCATAGCCGGGGAGTTGAAATAACCCGGATATATTTTTATTTATGGGCATTTGAAAGATTGTCTTTTTTGTATTTGGCAATAGGTGCATAGGGGCCATATTTATGTTGCAAAGATGGAAAGGAATCAGCAAAAGGTCCATCTTCCAGATCAACCGGTTTTAATAAAATGACGGGCCAGTCCTTTTTAAATTTTTTATACGGCCTCGGCTGGCTATTTACAAATGCAGCAAGATCCCAGGCCTGTTCATTGCTGAGCTGTTCATTCGAAAAATTACTTCCGAATGGCATATTATCTTTTATAAATCCGGCAAACTTCGTCATCCGGTACATGCCGGCAGCAGTATTATAACTATGTCCGCCCCAGAGAGGCGGAAACACAAACCCTGATGTGGAATCCGGTTTCCCTTCTCCATGCATACCATGGCAGCTTTGGCATTTCACGGAGTAGATCTCTTTTCCTTTTTTCGGGTCGGCCGGCCTTTCCATAAAAGTTAATAATTCCAGCCCGGAGCCCCGTGGTTTTTTACCCTTCACCACGTCTTTACCCAGCCAGACCAGGTAGGCATTCATGGCTTTCATCTCCCGGCTGTTGCTATCGGGTGCTTCACCATTCATACTTCGTTCAAAACAATCTGTAATCCGCTGGTTGATGGATTCAACCGCTCCTTTCCGGTCGCTGAAACGGGGGTATAGGGAAGCCACTGCACCAAAACTTCCCGCCCAGGCCTGGGTGCCTGCTTTTAAATGGCAATTCTGGCAATTCATACCATTGGTCTTATGACCTAAGGATCCCTGCGGGCCAAAATACCGGGCGGTTGCACTGATTAGTTTTTTTCCATACCGGATGAGTTCACCGTTTTCATTATGCGGAATCGCATTCGAATCGGGGGCAGTCCAAACAGGTTCAATTGTTTGCACAGAAAGGGACTGCAAATGACCGTTTGCATTATTTGGAGGCGCTCCCTTGCGCCAAATCCACGTAAGTGCCAGCAGTAATACTAAGAGGGCTGCCAGCAACCATTTACGAATCATCGGATGCAATTATTTCCAACGACTAAAGTACATTAAACATAACAATAACCACATCCGTGTTCCTGTGCACGACCCACGGCCCAAACACCGGACGGCATCACCGGAATGCCCGGAATCAGATTATCCATGAATTCTTTTTTAACGGCCGCAGCGTCCTGATTTGTACCCATAGCTATTACTGCACTAAAAACGGTAAGGGCCATACCACAAACGCAAAACATGATACCCATGGACTGAAGTTCCGGGATGCCAAGCGTTACAAAACCAAGACCCGGGGCCGAAAAATCGTTCGGCTTGGGTTTCCAGAAAGGGTTTCTGATAGCAAAAGTTTTTGTTTCCGGGTCAATAACGGTAACCATTTGCTTGCCTCCCGCACTAATATTTCCCAGGTTGTATTTAGCCCACATAGTATCCTGTAAAGCGTAGCAGAATGCCGAATGACGCAGGACAACCACTGCCGTACAATCTTTTTCAGATGCTCCGGTGGCTTCGTTGGTCATCATATATATTTTGGGCCACGCAAAAGGAAATATATCCTTGGGTTCTGTACAATCAAATACAATCCGGTGTTTGCCTTTCACTGATTTGAACCAGTCATCCGGATCTTCCGCTTCTCCGGGAAAAGGGCGAATGACATCGTTTGCCTTAGCCGGGTTGATCAGGGAAGCAACGCCCATGAGTGCCGCGGCGCCGGTTACCTTTCCTAAAAAATCACGTCTGTTGGCAGGTTGTACGAATTTTTGCTTTGACATATGATAAGTTTTAAAAGTTTAAACCGGTCAGCATAGTAAAAGGCCGGTTCGCAAACCTAAACCCCTCTGCGTGTATAATAATTGGAAAAAAGTGACAAAATTCAACCCTGAAGGATTTTTTTGAACTCAGTATCCATGGAGAAATAATCATGGGGCAGCCTGCCGCTTAGCGTTTTGAATTCGTGAATGAAATGACTTTGATCGTAGAACCCAAACGCGTCAGCCAGCTGGCGCCATGGAACATTCAGGTTGGTTTCTATGAAATGAATGACCCTGTTGAACCGGACCAGCCGGGAAAAAGTTTTAGGATGAAAACCAACCTGCTCGAGAAAACGTCTTTCAAGTGTACGCTTCGTGGTATAAGTTGCCTGTTCTAATTCCCGGATCGAAATATTTCCATTATTCCCCTCAATGAGCCGGATGGCTTCGTCAATACTGGCATTCGTATTCTTTTGACTTTTTAACAGGCCGGTCAGCCAGTTGTTTATTAATTCAATTTTTCCGGAAAGTGAAATTTCCCTGAGCTGGTCACCGATTTCAATGATTTGCTGGCCAAGAAACACCCGGGCATCCTGGCTCCGGTTAATAAAATGATGAACAGGCAGATGAAAAATTTTGTATAATCCTCCGGGTTTAAAGTTTATGATCATTTTCTTCATCCCCGAAAATAATTTTAAATGGCAAACGGAATCATTCGGACCCGTAATAAAATGGTTTGCGCAGAACTCTGAATGTATGCAATCAAATACTGTATTTTCATCGTCCAGTCCAATAACCAGACTTTGTGTAACGTGGGGGAGCAAAGTATTTTCAATAAATCCTGAGGCCGGCTGATCTACAGAAATGATCCGGTAGGAATCTACACAATACCCAAGAAGAGTATGCGGGTTAAAAGTGTGAACATGAAACATGGATGAATGAAGCTACTATTTTAAGAAGCATTCTGACTTCCGGGGCACAAATAATTTAAATTGATTTATAAAAGACTGATTAACTTGTACTAATAACATTTTTGACTTTTAATAATGAAGAAATTATTCTCTATCGTCCTTGTTTTGGCTTTATTTCTTCAGGCCAGGGCCCAGGTACCGGTATATAAAGAACCCCGGCATCATGTGGTGCTGGATAATTCCCATGTTCGTCTTTTGGACGTACATATTGCGCCTGGGGATACGACGCAAATACATATACATGCAACCCCTTCCGTTTTTTTGGTCTTGTCGAATGTAAAAACCGGATCCCAGGTGATCCAGGAAGAAGACCATTCCAAATCACCGGTTCCTCATTTTGGCAATATCTCCTTCGAGGGGTTTTATAAACTTCCAAGAATTCACCGGGTATGGAACAGCGATACGTCGGAATTTCATGTGATGGATATCGAGCTTCCCAATAAGAATTATATAATGATTGATTCTCCGATTCAACAGGCGGCATTTACCTTTTTATTTGAAGAAAAACCGGTGCGTGCCTACAGATTAAAACTGGGACCCAAAGAGGAAGCTTATTTAAAGCCGAGGAAAGCAGATATCCTGATCATCCAGACAAGCGATTTGTTTGCGGAAGTGTACTCCAATGAAGCATCTTTTAATCGTAAAGGGGATTTTCTTTATGTCCCAACCGGACATTTTATTGATTTAGTAAATGTAGGTGAAGCGAAAGCCGAATTTGCATTTTTCGAATTGAAATAGATCCACTATAATTTTTTTACACGAATATTCCGGTACCACACTTCTTCCCCATGGTCCTGCAGCGCAAAATACCCTGAATGAAAACTTCCAAAACCGGGCATGGCATTAAATTTACTGCCGGCAATATGTTTTTTCCATTTTTCATCCCATAGAACTGTTGAAATAATATGAACAGCATTCAGGTATAGATCCAAATGACCCTGGTTGCTGATGATTTCCACCTGGTTCCATTCCATCGCCCGTTTTGCAGACATGGTGGTGGAAGAGACCAAACCGTAGAGGTCACCCGCTTCATGCTTGTAGCTGTGCGCGTCCTCATTGCTGTCGGGGTCGCATACCTGCATTTCGGGCCCCGTATTCCATGTTTCTTTATACTTCGCTGTATCATCCTGAACATAAAACATGATACCACTGTTTGCTTTCTTTCCGATCTTCCATTCCAGACGCAGGTCAAAATGGCTGAAGGAATCATTGCTGACCAGGTCTCCGCCACCCGCCGTCTGGTATCCGTTTTTTACGCCGGGTTTTAAATGAATGGACGCACTGTCAATATTCCAGGCTGCACCGGCTGTTTTTTTTCCATAAGTATGCCAGTCGTTCAGTGATTTTCCGTCAAACAAAGAAATCCAGCCACTATCCTGCATTTCATCGGAAGCTTTTAAAACAGTATCCACGGCAGGCTGCGGAGGAGTATTTGCCGAACCCGTATTATTATTACAGGCCATGATCATGGTCAAACCGGCGCATAGTATAAATAGTTTTTTCAATTCGGTATGTTTTGATGTAGTTTGAATGAATATCAGCCATTCAGAATAGATGCGTATTTTAAAGTATGAAATTTAATTGGAAAACCTCGTTATTATTATTTTCTCATGCGGGCAGTGGACATTGAAATCAAAAAACCAGGAACTGGTAATACGCTGTTCAAAACGCGTTTCAAAAAAAACCGGAAGTTTTATATGCAGGAGGCGCTCGGCCTCGCAATATTTATGGTTTCAGCCTGTTTTTTCAGTGGACTGCTTTTTGGTAAAAATGGTTTTCTTGTCCCGGATTTTTCAGCTCCCATCCGTCAAGTTATTCTCGGCGGGATGATGGGCCTGACGGCTCTTTATATTTTTTATTCACCGTTCACCAGTCTCTCCGGTTCGCATATTAATCCGGCTGTCACGCTCGCCTTTTTCAGGGTAGGCAAAATCGGCCGCTGGGATGCATTATTTTATATCATTTTTCAATTAATCGGCGGAACAGGGACGGTTTATTTGATGGCGGCCCTGATGGGCGAAAACCTGACGGCTGCACCGCTGCACGATGTGGTAACCATTCCCGGAGAATACGGACAAACGGCTGCCGCAGTCACTGAATTGGCCATTGCATTTATCATGATGAGTATGGTATTGTTTACTTCGGATCATGCGGTGCTGAATAAATATTCCCGGATTTTTGCAGGCATCCTGGTTTGTATGTATGTCATCATTGCCGGGCCCATTTCCGGCTTCGGCATGAATCCCGCCCGGAGTTTCGCCAGTGCCTTACCATCGAATGTCTGGACAGCTTTCTGGATATATTTATGTATGCCCCTGGCGGGTATGCTGGGAGCGGCGGAGGTTTATCTTTTGGTTAGAAGAAAATAAGGTTGACAGTTGGCAGTTGGCAGATGGCAGTTGGCAGATGACAGTTGACGGATGGGCTTTAGGCCTTACTTTACGCATTATTATACATCTTAAGCACCGTTTCTCTCATTGAAAGGGATTTATCGGATACCAGGAATTCAAGCGTTTCTGCAATTTCCTTCGGTTTTACCCAATTATCCGGATTCGCATCCGGCATGGATGTACGATTCAGGGGGGTATCCAGCGTACTGGGAACAACCACAGAAACACTTACGTTTACACCTTTGGCTTCTTCATTCAGAAATTCTGCCAGTTTAAAAAGAAGAGATTTACTCAGCGCATATGCGATCAATCCCTTTCCCTGGGCGGGATTCAGCGCAGGCCTGGCTCCGATAAAAACAACGGTTCCTCTTTTGTTTCCCATCAGGTGTTCAAATATTGGCCTTGTTACAAAATAAGCTGATTCAAAATTGAGGGCGATTTGTTTTTGCAGGTCTTTGCCCGTCGTATGTGAAATATCGCCCATGGCGAATCCGCCAACCAGCAATAAGGCAGCATCTATTATCTTATATTGCTGAATTGTTTTTTCAACAAACGCAGTTGCTTCTTTTTCGTCGGTGAGATTAACGGCCACCACCTGCAGATTTGGATGCGACTGAAAATCAGCCATTGCATTATCATTCGAAACCGTGGCTATCACCTGATAATTCTTATCCAGGAATTCTTTTGTTACGGCATTGCCAAGGTTACCATTGGAGCCGGTAATAATGACTGTTTTCATTTTATTAATTATTTAGAGGCCATGGGTTTTGTTCCAAGCCAGATCAGCGTATTCAAAATGAGTGTGTCCTCATCCGGACTGCTGAATGTTTGTGAGAGTTCTTTATTCGTTTTGTGCTCATAGTCCATATCGTTATGGCCCATATTAAAATATACCATCCGGTATTTTTTATTCGTCCACACCACCGGGTAAAATCCGCTGTGCCAGATCTCATAAAGCTTTGGTCCGGTGCCCAGTGGAAAACTGGTACTGTCGATAGAAATTAAGATATCTATTTGGGGGTTGTTCCGCAGGTCATTTGTCCAGCGATACCATTCATTCGCCGAAGACCGGAAGGTATCCGGCAGATTCAGCGTAGCCGGATGCTGATGATCCAATATGCGAAGTACGGCGGGTGTCGGTCTCCAGGTATTGCTGAGATAAGATCCGGAGCCGAGAAATTCGTTGTGGTACCAATCCCAGTTCTGCGGGAAATCGGATGGTGTCAGGGCAAATCCGGAAAAATGAAATCCCATCCATGCGCCACCGTTTTTCATATATTCTTCAAAAGCCTTTCTCTGCAGGGGATTGTCCGGCCGGGTGTCCAGAAAAATTACAACCTGGTACCGGGAAAGAAAATCTGCATTCAGATTTTCCCAGTTATTTGTGGAATCGTACGTATAATGATTTGCAGATGCCATTGAAGGAAACCACCGGTTGGCTTCATGGACAAAACTGATATGTGCCAGGTCTTCCTTCGCAGTATAAAATGCGACAACTTTGAAACCAGGGGGGCTGGTCTGGGCAACTGCCGATAGACAGCTGACGTATAGGAGGATACGAATGGTCCATTGAATTGATTTCATAATATGTGATTTATACCTGGATCCGGCAGCATGGTTTCCAATCTACGGATTATTGCCTGATATTTACCCTGCCCGGTTATCAAATAATTCGATTAATTTGGTTGTTCTTTCAGGGAAAACAGCCATCGCTTAATTTCGGGAAAGCTGTCAATATGACAATTGTAAATAAATGAAATTTATACTGTCGGCTGTTTTTTTTCTATCGCCTTTTTTTTCTGTTCATTCCGCCAACGCCCAGTTGCGCGGGGAGGATAGTCTCAATTTTCAGGCAGCAGCTCAAAAGACCATTGCAGTTTATTATAATCAACTCGATGATCAATCGCCACTGTACAATGGAAGTCTGTATATAGCGTATGAATTTTTATTCAAAACGGGATCGCCATATTTCTCAACAGATAAATTTACAAATGGTTCCCTGGTATACAACGGAATGTTGTTTGACAATATTTCGCTGTTATATGATGACCTGCAGCAATTCCTTATTTTGAATAAGACCAATTACCCGATTCAGCTGGTCAATGAAAGGATTTCTTCATTTACCATAACCGGTCATACTTTTATACGGCTGGTCGCCGACAGTTTAAAAACGGGAATTCATAAAACGGGATTTTACCAGATCCTTTATCCCGGGCGTACACAGGTTCTTAAATGGACCTCTAAAAATATTCAGACGGAACTTTCAATTACGGAAGGAGTGCTAAGGTATATAGAGGAAAGCGACGCCTATTATATTAAAGCGGGAGCTTTTTATAAGCGGATTAAATCGAAAACTGAATTCCTGGAAGTCATGAAGCTGCATAAAAAAGATGTTCAGCGGTTTATGAGAAAGAACAAATTGAATTTCCGGAAAGACAGGGATAATACAATCACCCAGGCAGCCGGCTATTATGATCAATTGGTAAAATAACATGAAAAACCCTTTCTTTTTTTTACTGCTGGTTTTTTGCGTGTTATGGTTTTGTCCCCGGGTTCAGGCACAAAAAAATCCGCAGAACCTGATCAGCGGGAATTTTCATGACCTGACCATCCGGGAGTTTGTGGAAGAAATTGAACATCAGACGAATTATTTTATTTACTACGATGATACAGATTCCTTATTCGACAGCCTGCGCGTTACCCTTTCAGTTAACAAAGAATCATTAAGTTCTCTATTGGATCAGGCTTTTGCAAAAACGGATTTTAAATATTCCATTACGGCACACAATGAAGTTTTTCTGACGAAATTTTCAACGGTTCAGACAAATTTCAGCATTCAGGCCGGTGATTCGGTTAAATTGAAACGACGCTATACGGATGAACCGGATAAAGACCAGCGCTTGTATGTACAGAATACGACGCTTGAAAATAAACTCTATCAGATCGGCGTGAATGCCTCCAATAACGGTCAGCCAAATGCCCTGCTCAGCGGATATGTGCGGGATATCAAAAGCGGTGAGCCGGTGATTGGTGCTTCCATCTATCTGGATAAACCAAGGATCGGGGTATCCTCCGACCAATACGGATATTATGCGATTACATTGCCCAAGGGCAGGCTGATACTGAATATCCAGAGTATTGGCATGAAGGATACCAGGCGGCAAATCAAACTTTCTGGTGATGGTAAAATGAATATAGATTTACAGGGCCAGGTTCAGATGCTGAAGAATGTGATCATTTCGGCTGAGAAAATGAATAATATCCGGGGTGTACAGATGGGTGTGCAAAAACTGGATATGAAAACACTCAAACAAGTACCGGTCGTTTTTGGGGAAACCGATCTGATGCGTGTACTGCTTACCCTGCCGGGTGTAAAATCCGTTGGAGAAGCGAGTACGGGATTAAATGTACGCGGGGGAGCCGCGGATCAGAACCTGGTTTTATATAATGATGCAACCATTTATAACCCGGCACATTTTTTCGGTTTCTTTTCAGCGTTTAATCCGGATATCATTAAAAGTGTTGAGCTCTATAAAAGCAGTATACCGGCCAGATACGGAGGTCGTTTATCATCTGTTGTGGATATCATCAGCCGGGAAGGAAATAAAAAGGAATTTGCCGGATCTGCAGGAATCGGCCTGATCACCAGCCGGTTTGAAGTGGAGGGGCCGCTGGTAAAAGATAAAACGTCTTTTATTCTCGGTGGTAGAACCACGTATGCGAACTGGTATCTGAATCTGCTTCCGCCAGAATATAAACTGAGTAAGGCTTCTTTTTATGATGTTAATTTGAATATCAGCCACCAGGTAGACAAAAACAATAACTTATATCTTACGGCGTATATCAGTAAGGATAATTTTAATCTGAACAGCGATACCACCTATGGTTATGGTAATCTTAATCTGTCCTTAAAATGGAAACATTCTTTTACAGATAAATTGTACGGGGTATTTATTACGGGATATGACCGGTATAATTATAGCATTCAAAGCGAAGCAAATCCCATCAATGCATACAGGCTGGATTTCAATGTCAATCAGTCCTATGTAAAGGCGCAGTTTAATTATTTTTTGAGTTCCAAACATTCACTGGAATTCGGCCTGAATTCCATTTATTACAAACTGAATCCCGGAACATATACACCGCTGGGAAAATCATCCCTTACAAAGCCGGACACGGTCAGCCAGGAGCAGGCGCTGGAAAGCGCTTTATACCTGAGTGATAAATTCACCATTACACCCAGGCTGGTTCTTGAAGCTGGGATCCGTTATTCTTTATTTAATTATCTCGGACCCCAAACAGTCAATTTTTATGCACCCGGTTTACCAAGAACAGAAGATAATATGATCTCTGTAAAAACGTATTCCGGCGGAGAAGTGATTAAAACATATGGAGGTCCGGAATACCGCCTGTCGCTCAGATACGAATTTTCCGATAATTTTTCTGTCAAGGGAAGTTATAACACTACCCGCCAGTATATCCATACCTTATCGAACACAACGGCCATCGCGCCAACGGATATATGGAAACTGAGTGATCCGAACATACTGCCCCAGCAGGGAAGCCAGGCTTCGCTGGGTATGTATAAAAATCTCAGGAATAATACGATTGAAGCATCCGTGGAAGTTTACTATAAAAAGATCGAAAATTATCTGGATTATAAAAGCGGCGCGGTCCTCGTGATGAACCATCATATTGAAACAGATGTGATCAATACCCATGGCAAGGCGTACGGGGTGGAATTCCTGATAAAAAAGACGGCGGGCAAACTCAATGGCTGGCTGAGTTATACTTATTCCAGGATTTTATTACAAATGAATGATACCACGGCCGGAGAATTAATTAACAACGGGAATTATTATCCTGCGAACTACGACCAGCCGAATTCCGCAACCATTGTTGCCAATTACCGGATTAACCACCGTTTTAGTATTTCCCTCAACAGCACGTACAGCACCGGCAGGCCGATCACACTGCCCATGGGGATATTTTATTATGGTAATTCGTTCAGGACCCTGTATTCGGCCCGGAATGCCTATCGTATTCCTGATTATTACCGTACGGATTTTTCAATGAATATCGACGGGAATCATAAGGTTCATCAGAAATTTCATAATTCATGGACGATCGGTGTGTATAATATTTTCGGCACTAAAAATCCATATTCAGTGTACTATACATCTGAGAATGGGGTGGTAAACGGGTATAAACTCTCCATTTTCGGATCTGCGATTCCCTTCATCAATTTTAATATCAGATTTTAAAAAATCATATGAAAGCGAAATATTTGTTTTTATTCCTGATCCTGAGTTTTTCATGTAAGGAAAAATACATGCCGGATATCCATGTGCCAGCTGCCGGATTTCTGGTGGTGGAAGGATTTATCAATGTGGGAAACGGAGCCACCAATATTTCATTAACACGCACTTCCAGCCTGGATAGCCCGGCAGTAATTCCGCAAACGGGGGCTCAGGTGGAAGTGCAATCTGAAAACGGATCCGTTTATCCGCTTTTTGAGAATGGACCCGGAAAGTATACGATTGACCAGATTCCCGCAGACCCCAGTCAGAATTACCGCCTGGATATCAGGATGGCTAACGGCAAAGAGTATGTTTCAGATTATTCCGCTTACAAATCCACGCCGGAAATCGACAGCGTAAACTGGAATGCATCTCCGGATAATATTTATATATATGTAAATACGCATGATGATAAAAATCAGACCTTGTATTATCAGTGGCAGTTTGCAGAAACCTGGGAATACCATTCAGCTTATTTTTCCACCATTGTATACCAGGATCATGAAATAAAATTCAGGCAACCGGAAGATTACTTCTATACCTGCTGGCAGTCTGACGTTTCAACCAGTATCGCCATTGCCTCTTCCGCAAAATTGCAATCTGACATTATTTCTGAACAACTATTGACAACGATCCCCTTCAGGACCAACAATAAATTTGGAATCAGGTATAGCATCCTGGTCAAACAGTATGCGCTATCCAGGGACTGGTATGAATGGATAGAAAAGGTGAAAAAAAATACGGAACAACTGGGAACTATTTTTGACGCGCAGCCCTCTGAAACCGGAGGAAATTTTCATTGCGTGTCGGATCCTGCAGAAACGGTCATCGGCTTTGTAGGATGCACGTCTGAAACAGAAAAAAGAATATTTATTGAAGGGACTTCCATTCCCTTGGCAACCCTTCCCAACGGGTATGAACAATGTACGATCGACACCATACCCTATACCCCGGAGGATCTGGAACGTGTGCTGAGCGGCCCCAACCCGATTCCGATCAGCGAGATCAGTTTTATGGGAGTCATAACCGGTGTGGCTGTTGCCAGTGCTGATTGTGTGGACTGCAGGGATAAGGGCGGGGTAAATATAAAACCGGATTTTTGGTAATAGATAAAAAACAGATGTACCATTCAACTTTTCGGATCCTGTTATTATTTTTTCTGGAATACCTGGTATTTCCGCCGGCATTTGGTCAGCATACGGTTACTGATCATCCATCCGGATCGGTCATTGGATCCGGGGGCATTCCTTATATACAGGAAAAACTCTATGTTCATACGGACCGGGAGACCTATATTTCGAGGGAAATCCTGTGGTTCCGTATTTATTATGTAAACGCACTGAATAATGAACCGGTATCCATCAGTAAGATGGCATATGTGGAAATACTGGATAAAAACAATCTTCCGGTTCTGCAGGAAAAAGTTTCGATCAAACCCGGTGAGTCCGATGGTTCTGTCATGATCCCGGTAAATATTCCTTCCGGGATGTATAAGTTCAGGGCTTATACCAACTGGATGAAAAATTTTGACCCCGGGAATTTTTTCGAAAAACCCATCTGTATCCTTCATCCGCAGGATGAACCGGCGGATTCCGCGCTGGCAAAAACAAAACGCTACGATATTCAGTTTTTTCCGGAGGGTGGCAACCTGGTGCAGAATATAGAAACGAAAATAGGATTCAGGATAACGGATGCTTATGGGAAAGGACTGGATTGTACGGGCACCCTCCTGAATGCGCATGGCGATACGCTGTTAAAATTTCATCCATTACATATGGGGCTTGGGAGTTTTATCTTCAAACCCGCTGCAGGAGAATCTTACCGGGCTGTCATCCGTTTTCCGGAGGGTACGGAGTCCATAAAAGAATTACCGGCTTCTTATATCGTTGGGTATGTAATGAATCTTTCTAAAACAGGAGAAGGGGAGATTTTCATACAGGTGCATGCGTCTCCTGACATGGACCTGAAGGAAGTTTACCTGATTGTTCATGACAGCCGCTCCAGGCTGCCAGGGAGGAAGCAATATTTGCAGGGTAATAAAGACGGATTTATTTTCAGGCCGGCAGATTTGCCGGACGGTATTTCACAATTTACCCTGTATAATAAATATGATCAGCCAGTTTGTGAACGTTTATATTTTAAATATCCGGAAGATAAATTATTAATTGCCGCCGGAACACAGCCGGAATATACCAGCAGGGGAAAAATTGAAATAAACCTCTCTTCGACCGACCAGGCGGGAAAACCGGTTCAGGCAGATATGTCTCTGGCGGTTTACCGGTTAGATTCCCTGCATCAGTTGGATGAAAGCGATATCCGGTATTACCTTTACTTAACTTCATATATCGGACCGGTGGAATCGCCCGGATATTATTTCCGGGATGATGGGAAATCCAGGGAGGAGGATATGGATAATCTCATGCTGACCCATGGCTGGAGGCGTTATCAATGGAACGACATCAGCAGTCAAAAAACGGCGCTTCTATTTCCGCCGGAATTTAACGGGCATATTATTATCGGGAAAGTAACCAGTACCCAAACAGGCGCGCCTTTTTCCGGAGAGAAAATTTATATTTCGGTTCCTTCCACCAGAACACAGTTCCGCCCCACGATAAGCGATGACAATGGAAACGTAAAAGTTGAAATGCCCGGCTTCTACGGATCCCGGGAACTGATCGTTCAAACCGATCCCGCAGATAGTGGAATGGCAACTATTGAAATAGCCAGTCCGTTTTCACAAAAATATTCTTCCTATAAGTTACCTGCCTGTTCTTTTATCCCTGTTCATTCTTCATCCCTGTTGGATCAATCGATCCGCGAACAGGTTCAGCATATATATTCAGGGGTGCAAATGAATCAGTTCGTATTGCAGGAAGTGGATACCAATACTTTTTATGTGGTGCCGGATGAAAAATATATGCTGGACGATTACACGCGTTTTCTTTCTATGGAAGAAGTGTTAAGGGAATATGTGCATTCATCAAACGTCACCGGCAGGAAAGGGAGATTTAATATCCAGCTCGTGGATAAAGGAGGAAAAAAATTCTTTGACCAGTCACCGCTCATTTTAATTGACGGAGTTCCTTTTTTTGATGCCAATGAATTATTCCAGCAGGATCCAAAGAAAATTAAAAGACTGGATTTAGTAAACAGGGAATATGTATTGGGTGATCTTACGTTTCCCGGTGTTTTGAATGCAACTACTTATCAGGGTGATCTGGGTGGTATTCAGATGAATACCCATGCCATGGTGCTTGATTATCCGGGAATACCGGAGCAACGTGTGTTTTTTTCCCCGGTATATGAAACAGAAAAACAGATAAACAGCCGGAAACCGGATTTCAGAACCCTGCTATTTTGGTCACCGGAATTAAAGTCGGGCGAACAGGGAAAAATCAATGTTAACTTTTATTCTTCAGACCTTCCGGGTAAATATGCCATCGTTGTCCAGGGCCTTACAGACCATGGAGAACCCGGAAGCGGGCTCAGCTTATTTGAGGTAAAGAAATAGTCTGGCGTCTCAGGTGGGAATTCCTGCTTTTTTTCTTCCACCGATATTGGGCAGGAATCCCGTAAACAAACCAAGGAGCGGCAAAAAGGCACAGACCTGGTAAACATAAATAATTCCTTTATGATCTGCCAGTATGCCGAGTAATGCGGAGCCGAGCCCACCCATACCAAAGGCAAATCCGAAAAACAGTCCGGAGATCATGCCGACCTTTCCCGGCAGCAATTCCTGGGCATATACCAGGATGGCTGAAAATGCGGAAGCAATGATAATTCCGATAACAACAGCTAATATGGCCGTCCAGAAAAGATTAGCGTGTGGTAATAACAGCGTGAAGGGCGCAGCACCCAGTATGGAAAACCAGATCACATATTTTCGTCCGAACCGGTCACCCAGCGGACCGCCCAATAAAGTACCGGCGGCTACGGAAAACAAAAATATAAAAAGAAAAATCTGAGCATGTTGTACAGAAACCCGGAACTTTTCTATCAGGTAGAACGTCAGGTAACTTACCATGGAAGCGAGGTAAAAATATTTGGAAAAGATCAGGACAACCAGGATCACAATCGACCAGAAGATTTTTGTTTTTGAGAAATGTAGATTTTCTGAGTCACGGGTTTTAATTTTCTGCTTCAAGGAATTCAGGTGTTGCTTATACCACCGGCCGACAAAGACCAGAACGACCATGGCGATTAAAGGAAGTACAGCAAACCATCCAATACTGCTTTGTCCCAATGGAACAATGATCATCGCCGCCAATAAAGGTCCCAGGGAAGATCCGGCATTTCCACCCACCTGAAAAATGGATTGTGCCAATCCTCTTTTTCCTCCGGAAGCCAAATAGGCTACTTTGGAAGCTTCCGGATGAAATATGGATGAACCTATACCGATCAGGGCAACAGAAAAAAGCAATACATGGTAATGACCGGCCTGCGACATACAGATCAGTCCGGCCAGGGTGATCCCCATGCTGGTGACCAGTGAAAAAGGTTTTGGCCGGTGGTCAGTATATAAACCAACCAGCGGCTGGAGCAGGGATGCAGCCAGTTGAAATGTAAGGGTTATCAATCCGATCTGGGCAAAATTCAGGTGGAAATTCGTTTTTACGATTGGATAAATAGAAGGGATCAGCGATTGAATCGTATCATTCAGCAGATGCGAGATACTGATCATCAGCAGGATCGGATATACAGTGGAAGTCAGGGCAGGGGATGCAGCGGGCCGGATGATTTGTTTTTCCATTATTTTTTGCATCAGTAAATCGTCATCAGGCCTGCAAGTTAATTCAGTTGAAGGGTTTTATCATGCCCGGGATCCGGTAATATACTTCCGCAATCATTATTTTTGTTTGTCATTCATTCCATATGATGAAAAAAATTCCAGGCTGCCTGCTCCTCTTTGTTTTTTTTACCGCTGCTGCGCAAAAAACAGACAGGAAACTCCGGCAACAAATCGAAATGCTGGTGAAAGGATTTCAGGGCACTGTTGGAATTTATGTTCATGATCTGAAAAAAGACAGGACCGCATCTTTTCAGCCAGACACCCTCTTTCCCACGGCCAGTGTGGTCAAGATTCCGATCATGATCGGAATCCTGAATAAAATCCAGAACAGGGAACTGACTTTTCACCAGGAGCTGATTTTTAAAGATACCCTGAACTATGATCCGGGCGAAGATGTACTTGCATCGTTCAAACCGGATCAAAAAATTCTGCTGAGTAAACTGATGTTACTGTCCATCTCACTGAGCGATAATACGGCGAGCCTCCTGTTGCAGGGGCTGGCGGGTGGAGGCCTGCGCATCAATCAACTGATGGACAGTCTGGGATATTTATATACACGCGTGAACAGCCGGACACCCGGTCGCGAAAAAGACCGGGAAATTTATGGATGGGGACAATCAACGCCCCGGGAAATGGCCCGCATCCTGGAAGACATTGAATCCGGAAAACTGCTGAGCCGGCAAAGCAGTGACCGGATGTTAAGGACCCTGGGCCGGCAATACTGGGATGAAGTGGCGAATTCAGAAATTCCGCCAAATATATTTGTCGCTTCTAAAAGCGGCGCGGTGGATGAAAGCCGGAATGAAATCCTGTATGTGAACGCACCGAATCCCTATGTCTTCTGCATTTTTACTAAAAACAACACCGATCAAAGTTGGGATTATAATAATGCCGCCTGGGTGCTGACAAGGAAATTGTCAGCTTTATTATTTAAATATTTTAATCCGGACATTAAGTTTGAAGCAGCGCCGGTGAGTAGGTAGATGACGCCTGCCTGCCGGCAGGCAGGGATGACGCCTGCCTGTCGGCAGGCAGGGATGACCGTTGACCGTTGACCGTTTATGGTGAATGGTGAATGGATCATTTGCATCCCGCCGAAGACGGGACACATTTGCACATCTGCACATTTGCACATTATGTATAATGCCTCCGGCATTATACAGTGATTTCCCTTTTCCGTGCAACCACATTCCAAAAACCCGTCACTCGGTTATTTTCAACGATATGGGCTTTATCGTACAGGGCAACCGAGGGACAAACATGCCAGGGAATGCCATACAGAACATCACCGGTTTTGAATTTGCCGGCATCGGGAACTTTCAGAACCAGGTGTTCTTCACTATGTGCAAATGGAATGGCATCGGGTGCATTTATAAAATATACCCGGGGGAGCGGATTTTCAGAAGCAACCGATTTGTATCCGAGGTCCACACAAATCAAATCCGGCGCAGGAATGGAAATAACGCGGCAGGCCAGCACAGCGGCCCATTCAAAAGGTTGTTCCGGTAAATGTTCTGAATAATTTTTATCCCAGAAGATAAATGTTCCCGGACTGCTTTCCCTTCCACCGGCGGCAGCGTGGATAAAACAGGTCGGCGTTCCACCGGCTATCAGGATAAGGGATGAATGAACGCGTTTTTCCAGCTCACGCTTTAATACAAGAACCGGTTCAAAAGCCTGCCGGCATTTTTGTGCACGTATTTCTACCTCCGGATCTTTAATATGCCCGTCGTAAGCATGTAATCCCATAAATCGGAGAGCCGGAAGAGAAACAATCTGATCAAAAAATTGTATTCCGTTTTCGGGCAGCACACCGGTGCGGTTCATCCCGACATTCAGGTCCATATAAATGTCAGCTGTCAGATTTGCTGCTGCAAATGATCGGGAAAGTTTTGCCAGGTTTTCTGCATTGTCAGTGAGGCAGGAAAATTTTGTGCCGGGATATTTTTTAATCAGGCGAATCAGCCGTTCAATTTTAGGCCCTGTGGGGGGATAAGCGAGCAGAACGTCCGGCGCCTGGATCATGGCAAGCATTTCCAATTCTGCAATGGTAGCCGCTTTGAATTTGCGGATGCCGGAATCCAGCATCATTTTGCATATTTCGCCCGTCTTGTTTGTCTTTACATGCGGTCGCAGGTTTTGGGGATCTGTTTTTTCGAAAAGTTTTTTGATATTCTTTTGGATACGCGCAGGATAAATAAGAAGTGCCGGTGAATCATATTCATCCACATTATCCGCCTCGTACCAAAATTTCTCCTTCATGATTATTACGTTTCTTCAAACAAAGATTCCAACCCGTTGAACTCATTCTGCATATCATCCCCACATTTTAATTTGCACATTTGCACATTTGCACATTTGCACATTTGCACGCTGGCACAGCTTACGCAAGCAGAAACACCGCCTCCACTTCAACCGGAATATTGTCAGGCAGGGAAGCCATGCCCACAGCGCTTCTTACGCCAATCCCGTTTTCCCTTCCCCAGATCTCCGCAAATAATTCGCTGCAGCCATTGATCACGTAGGGATGTTTTTCGAAAGAAGGATCTGCATTTACCATGCCGAGCACTTTGATCACCCGTTTTATTTTGTCCAGACTGCCCAGGTTATTTTTCAGGGTTGCGAGAATGGCCAGTCCGACCTGCTTTGCAGCCATCCTGCCCTGTTCGGCATCTAAATCCTCGCCCACGCGGCCCCGGATCAGGGTTTTATCCGGTAACAGCGGACCGTGGCCGGATACGTAAACATGTTTTCCGTCGATCAGGAAAGGAATATACACGCCGATCGGTGTAGGGGCCGGTGGAAGTTCGAGTTGAAGGGCTTTAAAATTCTCGTCTGCGGTCATATGAAATATTTAATGAAGGGTAAAAAAATAAATGATCAGCACCATGAACAGGCCGACAACGGAAACAATGGATTCCATCAGGCTCCATGTTTTAAGCGTCTCTTTGACGCTTAAATTAAAATATTCTTTGAATAGCCAGAAACCGGAATCATTCACATGGGAAAAAAACAAGCTGCCGGCCCCGGTGGCGAGTACGATCAGGCTGGGATTGATATGGGTTCCTGCCAGCATCGGTGCAATCATGCCAGCGGCTGTGAGTCCCGCTACTGTGGCAGATCCCAGGCAAACCCGTATGAAAGCCGCGATGATCCAGGCGGCCACGATCAGCGGCATATGCAAACCACGCATCAGCAGGGTGAGCTGGAGAGCGGTTCCACTGTCGGTCAGCACCTGTTTCAGTGCACCGGCACCGGCAATGATCAGCAGGATCATGGAAATATCCTTTACCGCTTCTCCCATGGAGACCATGCAGGGCTCTAGTTTTTTTCCTCTTTTTAATACCAGCGAATACACGGCATATGCCAGGGTAATCAGCAGGGCGATGGAAGGATCTCCGATCAGGTTAAAAATCCTGACGGCCAGGGCTTCTTTGGGTAAGAATAAGCGCAAAACAGTGGAAGTGCCAATCAGCACAACGGGCAGAAGGGCCGTAATAAAACTATCTGCGATACCCGGCATTTCATTTTCCGGAATGGTTTTGCCCGCAAAAGTTGCCAGCGGTTTGCGTTTATATTTTTTAAGGGTGGTGGCGAACAGCGGCCCGGCGATAACCACAGAAGGAATCGCTACGATGATTCCATACAGAAGAGTGAGTCCCAAATCTGCGTGGTACTGTTGGATCAGTGCAACAGGAGAAGGGTGCGGCGGAAGATAGCCATGTGTTACGGAAAGCGAGGCCAGCATGGGCAAACCGATATAAACTGCCGGTATATCATATTTGTAGGAAAGGGTGATGATCAGGGGTACCATCAGCACAAAGCCGATTCCATAGAACAGCGGAATACCCACAATAAAAGCCGTGACCACGAGGGCCCACATCAGGTATTTTCTTCCAAACCAGCGCATGAAGGCAGAAACGATCCGCTGCGCGGCTCCGTAATCGGCGATCAGCTTTCCAAGCATGGCACCAATGACGAGAATAACGAGTAAGGATCCCAGCAAATCGCCCATCCCGGATTGTACGGAATGGGTAACCGCATCGATGGACATGCCATTGGCCAGTCCGATCCCCATGGAAACTAGCAGGAAAGAAAGGAATGCATTCAATTTTGCCCAGGTCATCAACAGAATAAGGATCAGAATGCCTGATAACAAAATCAAAAAATACATGGCGGTCGTTTACGAATGAAGTTGAAAGATCAAATTAAATCATTTCGGTGACTGGCCATGTTTTTTGTAATGGGTATTCAAAGCATTGAATTCCCCGCTAATTTGCAGCATGTTTATTATTGATGCCCACCTGGACCTGGCCATGAATGCCATGGAATGGAACCGTGACCTCAAACTTCCGGTGGCCGATCTGCGCGAATGGGAGAAAGGAATGCATGATAAACCCGACCGGGAAAGGAATACGGTTTCACTACCTGCATTACGCGAAGGGAAGGCCGGACTCGTCGTAGCGACACAAATCGCCCGGTATGTAAAAAAAGGTTCGACCCTGCCGGGCTGGAATTCCCCGGAACAGGCATGGGCGCAAACACAGGCCCAGCTTGCCTGGTATCAGTCCATGGAAAACGCCGGCGAAATGTTGCAGGTAAGGGACCGCGATGCACTGGAAACACAGGTCAGATTATGGGAGGATGAAACCATTCCGGATAAAGACAAACCCATTGGATTTATTTTAAGTCTCGAAGGAGCCGACTCCCTGATTAATATCTCTTATCTCGAAAAAGCATATGAGTATGGATTAAGGGCATTGGGTCCCGCACATTACGGACCGGGCCGTTATGCAGGTGGCACCGGTACCGTTGACGGATTCAGTGAAGCAGGTAAATCTTTATTAAAAGAAATGGCCGCATTGAACATGATCCTGGATGTTACCCATCTGACGGATCTTGGATTCAGTCAGGCGATGGAAACATACACGGGTCCGGTTTGGGCCAGCCACCATAATTGCCGGGCACTCGTGAAGAACCAACGGCAATTAACCGATGATCAGATCCGGATTCTGATCAGCCGGGGCGCCGTGATCGGCGGCGTGATGGATGCGTGGATGCTTTCGGACGGCTGGATCCGTGGCGTTTCTATTCCGAAGGCCACAGGCACGGGATTAAACAAACTGATGGATCAGTACGATCATATCTGCCAGATTGCAGGAAATGCAGATCATATTGCGATCGGATCTGACCTGGACGGGGCTTTTGGAACAGAACAGTCGCCTTATGACCTGGATACGATTGCAGACCTGCAGAAACTGCCTGATTTATTAATGCAACGGGGATATACAACCGAACAAATTCATCAGATCATGCACGGCAACTGGCTCCGCTTTTTAAGAGGGGCCTGGAACTAAAAAAAAATAATATGGACAGAAGAAAATTTTTACGCAACGGATCTTTGGCAGTTGGGAGTTGGGAGTTGGCTGTTGGCAGTTTGGCCACGAAAATAAATCCGCACGCTCTGGCAACGCATAAGGGTTCTTCATTGGATCTGGAAGAAATCACAGTGGATGAACTGCAGAAAAAAATGCAAAGCGGGGAGCACACATCCGTTTCCATAACGAACGCATATCTCAAACGGATAGAACAGATCGACCGGAACGGTCCCGCTTTGAATGCAGTCATTGAATTAAATCCGGATGCATTGCAAATGGCGGCAGTGCTGGACCAGGAAAGAAAACAGGGGAAAATCCGCGGGCCGCTGCATGGCATTCCGATTCTCATAAAAGACAATATCAATTCGGGTGACCGCATGCTGACCACGGCCGGATCACGCGCAATGGAAGGGAATCACGCAAAGGAAGATGCCTTCATTCTGAAACAACTGAGAAAGGCGGGCATCGTATTACTGGGTAAAACCAATTTGAGTGAATGGGCCAATTTCAGGTCGGCCCATTCCTGCAGCGGATGGAGCAGCCGGGGAGGACAAACCAAATGCCCCTATATCCTCGACAGAAATCCATCGGGATCCAGTGCCGGATCCGGATCTGCTGCCGCAGCCAGTTTATGTGCGTTGAGTGTGGGTACGGAAACAGACGGATCTGTCGTATCACCGGCATCTGTAAATGGCCTCGTGGGTATAAAACCGACCGTTGGTTTATGGAGCCGCACGGGCATCATTCCCATATCAGCCACACAGGATACGGCCGGGCCGATGGCACGCACGGTAAGGGATACGGCGATATTGCTGGGAGCAGGAACCGGTGTGGATGCCCTGGATTCCATTACGCAGAACAGCACCGGAAAATCACATACTGATTATACGGTTTTTTTAATAAAAGACAGTCTCAAAGGAAAACGGATCGGTATCGAAAAATCACATTTGCAGGGCAACCCCGATATGGTGCAACTGCTTCGCGAAGCCATGTCCACGATGGAAACACAGGGCGCAACGATGGTGGAAATAGACGTAATGGGTCCGCTGAAATTGCTGGGCACGGCAGAATACCAGGTATTATTATATGAATTCAAAGATGGGCTGAACCGGTATCTGGCTTCATCAGACGGGAAAGTCAAATCTTTGAAAGAGCTGATTGCATTTGATCTGCAGAATGAAAAAAAATTGATGCCTTTTTTCAAACAGGAGATCCTCGTGGAAAGTGAGGCGAAAGGGGGATTGGATAGTAAGGAATATAGGGATGCGCTGGAAAAAACACTGGGCTTCCGGAAAACCGTGACAGACCTGATCGCGATCAATAAACTCGATGCACTCTCCGGATTTACCAACGGGCCTGCCTGTTGCATTGACCTGGTGAATGGTGATTATGACAATGGTCCCTCTTTGTCCACCCCCGCTGCCATCACGGGTTTTCCACATATTACCGTTCCTGCGGGCATGTTGCATGGATTGCCCATGGGAATTTCTTTTTATGCCGGGCCTTATTCCGAACCCTTGCTGATTTCCCTGGCATTTGCTTATGAACAGGCTTCCTTAAAAAGAAAAAAACCGGATTACAATAAAGACCTGCTTTCATAGTTCCTTACTATGATTATCTTGTTACTGCTAATACCCTTTCCGTCTGCTCATGAAGGATACCAACAAACACTACTGGCTTAAATCCGGGTCCTATACCCTCATCCTGAATATCCAGCAGCCCTTATTTGGTTTTCTTGGATTTTATATGCTCGTTCGGATCCTGGACAAACACAGTTTTGGAATCTGGACCCTGTTCGTGGCGACGACAACTATTTTTGAAATGGCCCGGAGTGGATTGATTCAGTATTCCCTGATTAAATTTTTGTCAGAAAGTCCGGAAGAAGAAAAACCAAAAATCATTTCGGCTTCTTTCGTACTGAGTGCGATCCTGATGGGAATTTGCATTGTTGTAAACCTTTCCATAGCGGGATATCTTTCCAGGTTATGGCATTACCCGGGCCTGGTGCCCATGTTCATTATTTTTAACGGCGTTTATATCCTGCAGGGATTTTTATCGCAGTTCCAGTGGATCGAACAGTCAAACCTGAAATTTGGTGGTATACTTGTAACCACGCTGATCCGGCAGGGTGGTTTTTTTCTTTATATTCTGATCTGCTACATATTTAAATTACATATCTCCTTACTGAGTCTGATTTACGCGCAGGCCGTCAGCACGGGTATCGCCGGGATAATCGCTTATTTCTATGTTAGGAAATATCTCATTTTCTCTTACCAGTTTCATCTCGACTGGGTCAAAAAAATATTCAACTACGGGAAGTTTGTGTTCGGCACATTTATCAGTACCATGCTCACCAACACCATCAACCAGATGATGGTGGGCACCATCATCTCTCCCGATGCAGCCGGTTCCTATAGTGTTGCCATCCGGATCTTTACACTGACCGATGTGCCCACCAATGCACTGGGTACCATCGTTTTCCCCCAAAGCGCCAAACGGTTTGCCCAGCAGGGGAAAGATGCTGGTAAATACCTTTATGAAAAATCAGTCGGGACCATCCTGGCCATCCTGATTCCACTGGTTATTTTTGTTTTTTGTTTTCCCGCCTTCGTGGTCCGGCTGGTGGCGGGATCCAATTATAGCGAAACCGTACCCATGGTTCAACTCGTGATCCTGACCTGTTTACTCAGCCCGTTTGACCGGTTTTTTGGGATCATCATGGATTCCATCGGCAAGGCAAAACTGAATTTTATAATTGTTTTGGGGTTTACCATCGTGGTCCTTACACTGAACTATTTTCTGATTGGCATTTATGGTATCATGGGTTGTATTTACGGAACCCTGATCGCCGACCTTATTCTCTTCGCAGTGAGACAATTTATATTATTTAAAATACTGCATGTCAATGCTTTAAGCCCTTTCATCTATGCGTTCCGGTTTTATCCTGAATTCTTCAGGAATTACATAAAACCGATGTTGGAAAAATTACCGGAGTAATTGGCTTTTCCGGCCCCCGGGTTGTATGATTTTCTGAAAATTATGTTTAATTTGGCTGAGTTCATCGATAAACCCCACTCCATGGAAGTTCAAAAAGTGGATGATATCTCCTATGCAAGTTTTATGCAGGAGTTTTATCAGCCAGGAATACCTGTCGTTTTTAAAAATGCTTCAAAAGTCTGGAAGGCCAAAAACCTCTTCAGTCCGGACTGGTTCCGCTCAAATTATGGAGACCGTACAACCGAAGTGAAAGGACAAACCTATACCATGAAACAGATCATGGATATGGTGGAAGCCAGTACCGTAAATAACCCGGCCCCTTATCCCTGCCTTTTCAATATTCCTGAAACCATTCCGGAGTTATTGGAATTGCTGAAACCATTGAACCTGAATTATGCCAAACCAAACTGGCTGGAAAGTAAATGGTTTAATAAAGGACACTGGGGCGGAGCGACCGAATTGTTTGTAGGCGGCCCCGGAGGCAGGTTCCCTTATATTCACCTGGATTATTATCACCTGAATGCATGGATAACCCAACTATACGGAGAGAAACGATTTACTGTTTTCCCACGTGGTCAGGAAAACCTGCTCTACCCCAAAGCAGATGATCCCTGGCGCTCGGATGTAAATATTTTCGAACCGGATTTTCAGAAATACCCAAAATACAAAGATGCGACACCCATCCATTTTGTGGTGGGACCCGGAGAAACGCTGTTTATTCCTTTCGGAACCTGGCACACCGCTTATTCCCTTACGCCGACGATTTCGGTTGCCTTCGATCAGTTAAATAATAAAAACTATAAAGATTTTGTAAAAGATGTATGGTCTTTTAAAAAACGGGAAAGCACGGTAAAAGCCATTGCGAAAACGGGTTATGCCTGGATGGCCGGTCAGGCATGTAAAGTAGGTGACATTCTCCATCCGCAACAATAAAATATGGGAAGGGAGTTATCAATTCAGGATATGTTTGACATTCAGCAAATACAAACGCCGGATGCCATCGCTGTATATTTTGAAGGGAATGAACTGAGCTATGCCGAACTGAACAGGAAGGCAAATGCCCTCGCGGAAAATATGCTCAGCCGGGATGCCCATGCTCCCATTGCAGGCATCAGCACCACCCGGAGTATTGAAATGATTGTTGGCGTACTGGCGATATTGAAAGCCGGCAAGGCCTACCTGCCACTGGATCCGCTGTACCCGGCTGACCGCCTGCAACAAATGATTACTGACTCCGGCATTCAGCTCTGCCTGGCTGCGAAATCTGAATTTCCAATTTTTCAATCGCTGGAAACCGGTGTTCATCTTTTGCCAATCGATGAAAAGATGGCGGCTCATGAAAAAACAAACCAGTTGAAACCGGGTTCAGGAGCGTATGTTTTGTATACATCCGGCTCTACCGGAATACCAAAAGGGGTGAGCATGGGTCAGCAGGCCCTTGTCAATCTGCTGCAATGGCAAAAGAAGAATTCCATGGCCGGCGCCGGTACAAAAACATTGCAGTTTGCACCTCTCAGCTTTGATGTTTCTTTCCAGGAAATTTTTGCAACCCTCACAACAGGGGGAACCGTCATGTTGGTCGGCGATGATTTGCGGCTGGATCCGCAGCGCTTATTGCGTTTTATAGAAGAAACATCCATTCAGCGAATTTTTCTGCCCTTTGTGGCGCTTCAGTTCCTGACCGAAGCAGCAGTCGCCAGTCAGTTGTATCCTGCTTCCATTCGGGAAGTGATCACAGCGGGCGAACAACTTAAAATAACACCTCAGGTCGTTCGCTTTTTTTCTGCCCTGCCAAACTGTACTTTATACAATCAATACGGTCCTACAGAATGTCATGTGGTTACCGCACTCAAGCTGGAAGGCGATGCCTCGTCCTGGCCCGCACTGCCTTCGATTGGAATTCCCATCGATCATACGGAAATTCTCATGCTGGATGAAAAGGGAAAGTTGTTGGAGAAGGGAGAATCCGGTGAACTTTGCATCGGCGGAAAAAGCCTGGCAGAAGGATATCTGAACCGGCCCGTATTAACGGCTGAAAAATTTATAACCTGGCATCATCCGGAGAAAGGGGATCTGCGCATATACAAGACCGGGGATCTGGCCCGTTTTCTTTCAGACGGAAATATTGAATTGCAGGGCCGCCGCGATGAACAGGTCAAGATCCGCGGATACCGGGTTGAACCCGGCGAAATTGAGGTGCTGCTCAACCAGCAATCCGGCATTCAGCAGGCCGTGGTGATTGCCCGGGAAGATTCGCCCGGTCAGAAACGACTGGTAGCTTATCTCATTTCTTCCAACGGAAGAAAAGATACCATGTCCATCCGGCAGGCGATTGAAAAACATTTGCCGGATTATATGATCCCATCGGCCTTTGTGTGGATGGATGAGCTTCCGAAAACCTCCAGCGGTAAAGTGGATAAAAAATTATTGCCCAAACCGGAAATAAAACGCCCGGAATTATCGGTTCTTTATAAAGCACCCGGAACTAAAATTGAAAAAGTCATTGCGGACTGCTGGATGGCTTTGTTACAGCTGGATAAAGTGGGTCTGCATGATAATTTTTTTGAACTGGGCGGCAATTCCCTGCTGGCGCTTAAAACAGTGGCTGCTTTAAAATTACAGCACCGGTATGAATTGCCCATCACGAAATTATATCAGCATCCCACGGTCAGTGGCATTTCGAATTTCCTGGAAGGAGAAAACAAAACAATTATAAGTACAGGTAAAAAGCAGCATTCAAAAGACGGCAACGGAGGTGATATCGCCGTGATCGCCATGGCGGGCCGTTTCCCGGGCACAGATACGATAGACGGGTTGTGGGATATTTTGAAAGAAGGAAAAGAAACCATCTCTTTTTTCTCAGCAGCAGAATTGGATTCTCAAATCGGGGAGGATGTAAAAAATAATCCCGACTATGTAAAAGCCCGCGGCATCATCAACGGAGCGGATGCATTCGACGCGGCATTTTTCGGCATCAATCCCAGGCTCGCAGAACTCATGGATCCACAGCAGCGGATTTTTATGGAGATTGCCTGGGAAGCACTGGAAAGCGGTGGATACTTTCCTTCAAAATATAAAGGATCCATCGGTGTTTTTGCCGGCACCGGAAACAATACCTATTACCTGAATAATGTGCAGGGAAATAAAGAAAAGATCGATCGCGTGGGCAGCTTCCAGGTGATGACGGCGAATGAAAAAGATTATATAGCCTCCCGCACCGCATATGAACTGAATTTAAAAGGACCTGCCGTGAGCATTCATTCGGCCTGTTCCACTTCCTTACTCGCTATTGCCGAAGCAACCGAAGCGATCCGCAAAGGTCAGTGTGATATTGCCCTGGCGGGCGGTGTGGCGATCACGGTTCCCATAAAAAGCGGACATATTTATCAGGAGGGTGCCATGTACAGCCGCGACGGTCATTGCAGAACCTTTGATGCGGATGCCGAAGGCACGGTATTCAGCGATGGGGCCGGTGTCGTTTTATTAAAGCGGCTGGAAGAAGCGATACAGGATGGAGATACGATTTTCTCTGTGATCAAAGGCGTCGGCATGAATAATGACGGCGGTTCGAAAGGAAGTTTTACCGCACCCAGTGCGGAAGGACAGGCAGGTGCCATTCAGATGGCCATTGAAGACGCAGGTTTTGAATCTTCCACGATCAGTTATATTGAAGCGCATGGTACCGCCACTCCTCTGGGTGATCCGATAGAAATCGAAGGACTGAACCTGGCTTTCGGTCCGCAGGAAAAAAAGCAGTATTGTGCAATCGGTTCCATCAAATCGAATATTGGTCATCTGACGGCCGCAGCCGGTGTAGCGGGTTTCATCAAAACAGCCCTGGCTTTATACCATAAAAAAATTCCGGCTTCCATTAACTACGCAAAACCGAATCCGCATATTGATTTTGAAAACAGTCCCTTCTATGTAAATACCGCACTGAAAACCTGGACATCGAAATCCCACAGAAGGGCCGGTATCAGTTCTTTTGGTGTGGGAGGAACGAACGTGCATGTGGTGCTGGAAGAATTTAAAAAAATACCTGCATCGCAAACGGATAATAAAACGAAACCGGACCGCTCGCTGCAATTGATAAACTGGTCCGCCAAAACGATTATAAGCCGGGAAGCGTATGCCCGCAAATTATCAGCGCTTATTACAGAAAATAAATCAGTGAACGGGGCAGACCTTTCCTATAGCCTTCAAACCAGCCGCGAACATTTTAATGCGCGCCGGTTTGTAATTGCAGGAAATAACGAAGAGCTGCTGCAACAACTGGACGAAGTGGCTTCACCAGCCAATTCAAAACTGTTGACCGAGAAAATATCAGACGTTGTATTTCTTTTTCCCGGACAGGGCTCGCAATCCGTGAACATGGGGAAAGAATTGTATGCACAGGAAGCGGTTTTTAAACAGGCCGTGGATGAATGTGCCGCCATTCTTAAGCCGATGATGAAGGAAGATATCCGCGACATCATCTATCCTTCAGAAATCAATGCAGAAACAAAACAAAGAATTCATAATACCTACTATACCCAGCCTGCACTTTTTATTATTGAATATGCCCTTGCCAGACTATGGATGAGCTGGGGTATCCAACCCGCTGCATTTATTGGTCACAGCATCGGGGAATTTGTGGCCGCCCATTTGTCGGGTGTGTTTAGTTTGGCCGACGGACTCCATCTTATTTTCAGCCGGGGCCGGCTCATGTCGTCCCTGCCTACCGGCAGCATGCTGAGCGTTCGTTCAGGTCATGAAAAAATTGAGCCCCTGCTCACCAAAGACATATCACTGGCAGCCATGAACAGTCCGGGTTTGTGTGTTGTTTCCGGACCTGAAAAAAAGGTGGGTGAATTTTCCATCCTGTTAACAGAGAAAGGAATCGCCAATAAATTATTACAAACGAGCCATGCCTTTCATTCTGCCATGATGGATCCGATTCTTTCAACTTTTGAAGAAGTGGCCGCATCCGTTTCGCTGAGCCTGCCCAGGATACCGATCGTATCCACGCTGACCGGAAAATGGATATCGGACGCAGAAATTACCCGGCCCGATTACTGGTCAAAACAAATCCGGTCACCGGTTCGTTTTGCAGAAGCGGTTCAAACCCTGTCTGACGAAGGATTTCAGCTGGTACTCGAAACAGGACCCGGGCGTGTACTGAGTACGCTGACAAGGCAACAGGGAATTAAAAATCCCCTGGTGGCCATACCCAGCCTGGATCCGGAAGAAGGAAAATCAGAAACACATTCGGTTTTGAAAGCACTCGGACAATTATGGATGAACGGGATGGAGCCGGATTGGGAAGCGTTCCACACGGGCCGGAAACGCAACCGTGTGCCTTTGCCGGGTTATGCATATGACAGGACGCGTTATTGGGTAGAACCGGTTCTGTTATTACCAAAACATGCTATTATTCCGGTTGATCCCATTGGGTATCTTCCGGCTTCACCAGATAACCTGTTCACTGAAAATATTTTGCCTCAAAAGCATATGATCATGAGAAAATCAATATTGATTAACAAACTGAAAGAGATGCTGGAAAATGCATCCGGTATTGAAATGGAAACGGTGACACCTTACATGAATTTCATTGAAATCGGATTCGATTCCCTCCTGCTCACCCAGGTGGCACTGAATCTTAAAAAGGAATTCGGATTGCCCGTCAGCTTTCGCCAGTTGAATGAGGCCTATGGCAACCTGGACCTGCTCGCCACCTATCTGGATGAAAATTTACCGAAAGAAAAATACCAGCAACAGTCATCCCAACATTCATTACAACAGACAATACCGGTTCGCGCAGAAAATGATGACCGTTCCGCCATCTCCCTGATCACACAACAAATTCAACTGCTGGCGCAGCAGGTCGCGATGTTGCAAAAAGGAAATCAGGCGACAGCAGCAGACAAACCGGAATACAGAAAACAGGCTGACATACCAAAAGGACTCCATCCCGAAAATGTAAAAGGCCTGAGTGAAGAAGAAATCGCAGAATTAAAAAGACCTTTCGGGGCCACGGCGAAAATTGAAAAACATACAACGACTTTAAACAAAACCCAGCAGGCTTTTCTGGATGAGCTGACCCTCCGGTATAATAAAAAGACCCGTTTTAGCAAAACATTTGCGCAGGAGCACCGTTCCTATATGGCCGATCCGCGGGTGGTGTCGGGATTCAAACCCCTCACCAAGGAAATTGTGTATTCGCTGGTGGTCAATAAATCCAAAGGCAGCCGTCTCTGGGATATTGACGGAAATGAATATGTAGATGCCCTCAACGGGTTCGGATCTAATTTTCTGGGATACCAGCCGGAATTCATTGTAAAAGCTTTGAAACAACAGATAGACCAGGGATATGAACTCGGACCACAGCATGAACTGGCGGGGATCGTGTGCAAACTCATTTGTGAGTTTACGCGGTTTGAGCGCTCCGCCCTATGTAATACCGGATCTGAAGCCGTGCTGGGCGCGATGCGTATCGCCAGAACGGTCACAGGCCGTTCAACGATCGTGGCATTCTCAGGATCTTATCATGGCATCGTGGATGAAGTGATTGTGCGGGGCACAAAAAAACTCAAATCCTTTCCGGCTGCTCCGGGTATCATGCCGGAAGCAGTACAGAATATGCTGATACTGGATTATGGAACGCCGGAATCCCTGGCCATTATCCGGGACCGGGCCCATGAACTGGCGGCTGTGCTGGTGGAACCGGTTCAAAGCCGAAGGCCGGAATTTCAACCGGTCGAATTCCTGAAAGAACTCAGGAAAATAACCTTAGCCTCCGGATCGGCCCTGATCTTTGACGAAGTGATTACCGGTTTCAGGATGCATCCCGCCGGCACGCAGGGTTTGTTTGGAATCCAGGCCGACCTGGGAACCTATGGAAAAGTGGTGGCGGGCGGATTACCGATCGGAGTGATCGCCGGCAAAAAATTATTCATGGACGCACTGGATGGCGGTTTTTGGCAGTATGGTGACGATTCCACGCCGGAAGCGGGCGTAACTTATTTTGCCGGAACTTTTGTGCGTCACCCATTGGCACTCGCTGCGGCAAAAGCTTCCCTCGAATATATGAAAGCGAAGGGACCGGCACTGCAGGAAGGATTGACCCGAAATACAAAAAGAATGGCAGATGCCATGAATGATATCTGTAAGTTGCAGGATGTTCCATTGTATGTTGCGCAGTTTGGATCCCTCTGGAAAATAAAATGGAAACATGAAATCCATTATGGTGAATTATTGTTTACACTTATGCGGGAAAAAGGTGTTCATATCTGGGACGGATTTCCCTGTTTTCTTACGGATGCGCATACAGAAAAAGACATCCAGTTTATTGTTCAGCAATTTGGAGAAACCATTCAGGAATTGATCGCAGCCGGATTTATCGTGACTGAAAAACAAAACCCGGCGGAAACCACCGGATGGATCCAGGAGGAACCGCCTATGCCAGGAGCCAGACTCGGAAGGGATCCGGAAGGAAATCCGGCCTGGTTTGTATCGGATCCCAGCAGGCCGGGAAAATATAAGCAGTTGAACAGAAAATAAGTTTTGATTAGCCCCATATGAACGAAGAAGTGAAATCCGTAGATTTTGATCCGTTTGCCGGACGTGAAATTGTACTCATTGCACCCACGGTGGAACCCCAGCAGGAAATATGGCTTTCCTGTATCATCGGCGGACCGGATGCGAATCGCGGTTACAATGAGTCGGTTTCATTGTTGATGAAAGGAGTCTGGGATGAGCCTGCCATGGAAAAATCCCTGGAGGCCCTGATTCAACGCCATGAAGCCCTGCGTGCGGCATTCAGCGCGGATGGCAGTGAGATTTGTATCTATAAAGATTTTCCGCTCAGCCTGGTATATGAAGACCTTTCTCAGATAGCGGCATCCGGACAAAAAGAATTTATCAGTGCATTTGCAAAAAATGATGCCGAGACGCCATTTGATTTATTAAACGGTCCGCTGTTCCGCTTTGCCATTTTCACCCTGGATCACCAAACGCATTACCTGACCCTTACGGCGCATCATATCATTTGTGATGGATGGTCGGTCGGGATCCTGCTGCAGGACCTGGGAAAATTATATTCCGCCAATACCCGGGGCATTGAACCCCGGTTGCCGGAAGCCATTCGTTTTACCCAGTATGCCAAAGAGGAATGGAAGTTTGAGCAAACACCCGAATATGCAGAAATAGAAAATTACTGGCTGGAGCAGTACAAGGATAAACCGGTGCAGCTGAATCTGCCGATCGATTTTCCGCGTCCGCCCGTCAGAACCTATAAAAGTCAAAGAGAAGATTTTGAACTGGATCCCGCGCTGATACAGTCGCTGAAAAAACTGGGCGCGCGGGCAGGAAGCAGTCTCGTTTCCACCCTGCTCAGTTCATTTGAAATCTTCCTTTCCCGTTTAACCGGACAGGAAGATATCGTACTGGGACTTCCGGCCGCAGGCCAGTCTGCCACCGGAAATCATGCACTGGTCGGCCATTGTGTTCACCTGTTGTTGTTGAGAAGCCATCCGAATCCATCCCGTGGATTCATTGAATTCCTGAAAGAAAGAAAATCAATAATATTAGATGATTACGATCATCAGCGGTTTACGTTCGGGAGTTTGCTGAAGAAACTCAATATTGCGCGTGATCCTTCCCGGGTTCCCCTGGTGCCGGTGGTTTTTAATATGGATATGGGCCTGGATGACGGCGTTTCGTTTGAAGGTCTCCGTTATGAACTATTTTATAACCCGCGGGAATACGAAAACTTTGAGCTTTCAGTAAATGCCAGCGGATCGGAACAGCGGTTCGTGCTGGAATGGTCATACAATTCCCAGTTATTCAAACCTTCCACCATTAAAAATATGATGGAAGAATTTGAAGCCCTGCTCATGGCCCTGGTTGCTGAACCTGAAAAAAAGATCGGGGAAATTCCTGCGCTGCGTACCCAGCGCACACGCAATCCGGACCATGCGGGCGAATATCCAAAAGATAAATCCATCGCCTCTTTGTTCAGTGAACAGGCGGCACTGACACCCGATAAAACGGCCCTGGTTTTTGAAAATTACCAGCTCACCTATCGTCAACTGGAAGAAAGATCCAACCAGCTGGCCCATTTTCTCCGGAACAAAGGCGTAGGTTCCAACAGTATGGTGCCCGTCTGTATAGAACGTTCCCTGGATCTGCTCGTTGGCATCCTGGGTATTCTCAAAGCCGGTGCAGCCTATGTACCCCTGGATCCCGAATATCCGGAAGAACGCATCCGGTTCATGCTCCAGGATATATCCTCGAGAATATTACTCACGAGCAGGACCATCCGGAAAAAATTACCGGGTATTGAAAAACTGGAACATATCCTGATCGATGAAGAATGGAATGTCATCAGCCGGGAATCCGCCACTCCGCCTAAAATATCTGCCAATGGAAAAAGCCTGGCCTATGTGATGTATACTTCCGGTTCCACCGGAAAACCCAAGGGGGTGATGATTGAAAACAGCAATGTAGTCAGCCTGGTGCGTGGTGTACAATATGTGGGATTAACCGGAAACGAAGTGATATTGAGTACCGGTTCCACTTCATTTGATGCAACCACCTTTGAATATTGGGCCTCCCTGCTCAATGGCGGTGAGCTGGTTTTATGTAATGAACAAACCCTGCTGAACGGACACCTGTTAAAAGAAACGATCGAGCGGCGTAAAGTGACCATGATGTGGTTTACATCCGGTCTCCTGAATCAATGGATTGACCTGGATATAAAAATCTTCGCAGATTTAAAAACCATTCTGGCCGGCGGTGAAAAACTTTCTGAAAACCATATTGAGAAACTCCGGAACACCTATCCTTCCATTGAAATCATCAACGGATATGGCCCTACGGAGAATACCACGTTCTCCCTGACCTATCCTATTACAGACAAACAAATTGACCAGCCCATCCCGATCGGAAGACCCCTGAGTCACCGGAGTGCTTATGTGCTGAATGCACAGCAGCAGTTATGTGCCGTGGGTGTGGTGGGTGAACTTTATGTGGGCGGCGCCGGCGTGGGCCGGGGATACCTGAATCAGCCGGATCTGACAGTAGAAAATTTTTTACCGGACCCGTTCAGCTCTGAACCCGGAGCCAGGATGTACCGGACAGGCGATCTGGCCCGGAGCCTGCCAGACGGAAATATTGAATACCATGGCCGCATCGATGACCAGGTAAAAATCCGGGGATACCGGATCGAGCCGGGAGAAATAGAATATGTTTTAAAACAAAACCCCGGTATTCAACAGGCGGTGGTGATCGTAAATGAAGAAAATGAATCGGATAAAAGACTGGTTGCCTACGTGGTGCCCGAGGGCGAATTCAATAAAGATAAGGTGGTTTCTTTCCTGCAATCGAAATTGCCTTCGTATATGGTACCCCGTGAGTACGTCCAGCTGAAACGGATACCCCTGACCCCGAATGGAAAAGTAGACAGAAGAACACTTCCCGGTCCGGGCCTGGTATCTCATTCCGGAACAAGAAAGATAAGGAATCCGGAAACGGAACAGCAAAAGCTGATGGCAGAGATCTGGATGAATGCGTTGGGGCTGAAACAACTGAGTATCGATGATAATTTTTTTGAAATCGGTGGTCATTCCCTGATCGCGGTGAAAGTGATGCGGCGGATTGAAGAAAAAACCGGGAACCGACTGCCGATCACGGCGTTGTTTGAAGCACCGACGGTGGAGAAGCTCAGTTTGATGCTGGAGCAGGATGAGAAACCCATTTCCTGGAAATCCCTGGTGCCCATCAAACCGGAAGGAAATAAGCCCCCGCTTTATATTGTACATGGATCCGGATTAACCGTTTTGGTATTCCGTTCACTGGCCATGGGGCTGGATCCGGACCAGCCCGTATATGGTTTACAGGCCCGCGGACTCAATGGAATCGATGAGCCTTTTAGTTCCATGGAGGACATCGCGGCATTTTATATCCAGGAAATCCTGGAACAGAATCCGGTGGGTCCCTACAGCCTGGCGGGATATTCCTTTGGCGGTATCGTTGCGTTTGAAATGGCAAAACAACTGCGGGCGAAGGGCCGGGAAGTGAACATGCTGGCCATTTTTGACACGAATGCCGACAATTCCGTGTATTTAGACAGCAAACCATTGAAATGGAAGAAGCGGATTAAAAGACAATGGCCGAAATTCAAATTTATACTTCATTCATTTTTTAAGAACCCGGGAGGAACCCTTCATTATCAGTTTCTGTATGTCAAAAATAAAATGAACAAGCTGCTCGCTGCCATGGGGCTGGTAAAAAAAGAAGTGGATGAGGATGAGTCCCTGGAATATGCGGATAAAATAAATGAGCAGCACGGGATCGCTTTCAGGAAATATATCATGAAGCCGTATAACGGGACCATTGATCTGTTCCGGGTAAAGAACCGCATGTACTTCCTGGATGATCCCATTCATCTGGGATGGAAACCTTTTGCCTTACAGGGGCTGAATGTCCACGAGATTTCCGGCGATCATAAAACCTTCCTGCTCGCTCCCAATGTGCAGGAACTGTCCCAGCTGATGCGGGAGATAATCAACGGTCGGAATAATGAAAAGAAAAATTTTGTAAACCCTTCTTCGGTGCTGAAAGCGATTTAAGCTGAAGGCTTAAGGCTTAAGGCCTAACGCCCAAGGCCTAACGCCTAACGCCAAACGCCAAACCATCAACCATCAACCATCCACCATTCACCATCTTTATCAAGCCCGGTCCTGACGCCTGGAAGATTGAACACAATATTCATATCTGGAAATTTCCTGCTGTTCCCATTTCTTCTTCTTTACTAAGTGCTGCAGAAAATGAATTCGCCGGCCGGTTTCGATTTGAAGGCGACCGGAACCGGTTTGTTGTTGGGCGGCATGCGCTGCGTTTGCTGCTTTCAAAATATCTTTCTGTACATCCCGCAGACATTTCCATCTCCGCAGAAACAGGAAAGAAACCTTTTATCTGCAACCCTTCATCCAATATTTGTTTTAATATCAGTCATTCGGGTGAATGGGTGGTACTTGCATTTGCCAGCCATGAATTGGGCATCGATATGGAAAAAGTTGATCCGGTCTTTGCTCATGAAGATATCCTGACTGAACATTTCAGTGAAGCGGAGAAAACATTTGTTCTTTCAGCAGCTGATCCCGCGGCGGCTTTTTATTTTTTATGGACCCGCAAGGAAGCGCTGACCAAGGCCTGGGGAACGGGTTTGCAGGAAAATTTGAAACTGGTATCCGTTTTGGAAGAAGATCCGGTGATTGAAATGAATCGAGCGTCCTGGAGGCTGAAAAGTTTTTCTGTTTCAGAAAATTATCCCGCCGCTTTAGCCTCTCATGCAATGGAGAATATTTTTTATTTCGATGGTAGTGACATACTTCCCTGAACCGGGGGCCCTTTAATTTTCCATATGAAACGCAAAATTTCGACACATAACGGGCCAAATGATACCAAATTCGACATTCAACGAAGTAAATGTCGAAAATATGCTGTAATCTCGACATTTAATGAGCGGTTGATTTCCTTTTTCTAACCCCACTCAAAATTCACTTTTTCGCCGTTAAGTTTCCATTCAGCAGGCCGCAGATTCGTCATCCAGTCCAGCGGTTCGCCGCGGGGCTGAACAACGGCGGCCTGTGCAAAGGCCTTTTTGATAGCGGCTTTTTGATCCGCTCCCAAGGCTTCAGGCTGTGCAGAAATAAAGAGGGGAGCGCTGCTTTCTGCCAGCAGCTGAAGCCATTGTTTGTTTTTCTCCCAGGGGATTTGTGTGGTGAGTCCGACACAGTCGCCATCGGCGGCGTAAAACGTATTGTGCTGTGGAAGACGGAATGCGAGTGTGTTCACGCCCATTTTTAATGTGCGGGCCCATTCTTTTCCGCTGGTATCGTCGCCGATCCGGTTGAGTTCGAAAATGCCGGCAGACAAATGACTGAATGTATTGCATCCGATAATATACATATCCCCGGATCCGGAGCGCATGGCCCGGTATAATTTCAAAATGATTTCGGCATTGGTCTGGGACCGGTCCTGGAAATGCCAGCCGGCTACGGTCAGGGATTCATTCATTTCAAAACCCCACCGGCCGAATAAATCATAACTGGTATAATCCTGTTTTACGAGATCATATCCCCAGGATTTATATAATGCGAACGTTTTTTCAATGTGGTCCAGATTTTCCGGGATGGTCGGATCCAAATATCTTTCTTTCGGATCGGCCTGGTCTTTCCGAACAGGGATCAGTGATTGGGATGAATCCTTCGAATTGGCCTGTAGGGCCCTTGTCCAGATGCCGGGCCGCATGCCCAGCTTTTTGATCTGGCCGGCTACTTCGGCCATGTCTTTGAATTTGTCATTCGCATGGGTTACATCAGGCCCCCATACTGCCGAATCATTTTTTTCTGCATACCAACCCGCATCTATAACCGAAAAAGGCGTATTGGACCCATCTGTTACCAGGTCACCCATCAGTTTGGTTGTTTCGAGAATCAGATCGCGCGAATTATTTCCATAAGCAAAATACCAGTCGTTGATTCCATATACGGGTTTCGACGGAAGCCGGGGATTCGGACACATCATCCGGCAGAACCGGGTATCGGTTTGAAAGGGATTTTCGAACGGCAGACTTTCCGTGGTAATAATATCCGCAGCCCGCAATTCACGCTGACCCAGCTGTACGCCCATGCCACCGGAGTGTGTGTCCAGCAGAAGTTCGAGTTTGTCGGAACTGACCTCCCAGTAACAGATACTGTTTGCGCGGGTCTTTACACCAAAGGCCTGCGTTTTCACACCATCGGAAATCAGCGTGTACCAGGGAGAGCGTCTTTTAACCGCTGTCGTTTCCCAGCTTAGGTCACCATAACTTCTTTCCCAGTGGTCATTCAGATATTTTGAAGAAGCTCCCGTCGTCTGTTTCCATGTACACCGGATCAGCTCAAGAGCACGTCCCGGCGCATGAATAAAAAGCGCGAGGCTGTCGTCTTTTATGCGGAACCGGACAACCAGATCCTGAAACCGCCAGTGATCCTGTTTTCCATTTAGTGTGAACCATTCGCCATCCCAGCGGACAGAGATGGCATCCGGAAACCGCATCCCGTAACCGGGTTCTCGGGTAGAAGGATTCAGGCGCGTAAATAAAAACGATGCAGTGGATAAACCGGAAAACTGAATAAACTTCCTGCGTTTCACAGATTTGATGTAAAGGATGAGCAGAATAAGACCTGATAAATATAAATACTATTTGATTTGAAAATAAAGAAGCACCAGGGCCGCAATCGTCATGATAAAAAAAGTAATGATACCGAGTGTATTGGAAAGGCGGCTATTGGTATATTCCCGCATGATTTTTTTATTATTGCCGATATGCAGGATCACGGCAATCATCACCGGCGATGTTATGCCATATAAAATCGCAGTGAAAATCAGGGCCTTCATCGGACTGATACCAAGCACGTTGATCAGGAGCCCGATGACCAGGGATATAATAATAACGATGTAAAATGCCCGCGCTTCATTGAATTTCTTATCTAGGCCTTCCTGCCATCCGAAGGATTCGGCAAGCATATAGGAAAGTGATCCGCTGAGTACCGGAATGGCCAGGAATCCGGTGCCGATCACACCGAGTGCGAAAAATATATAAGAAAATTTCCCGGCCAGGGGTTCCAGTGCTTTGGCGGCCTGGTCCACCGTATTGATTTCCCGGATGCCCGCATTATACAATACGACACCGGTCGTGAGCATGATAAACCACATCACCAGGTTGGATGCGAACATACCGGTGTTCACGTCGGCTGTCATATTTTGCATGATCCTTTTGTCAATGATGATTTTTTTCTCTTTATGCTCAATGTCTTCCGCTTCCATCGTGGCCTGCCAGAAAAACAAATAAGGGGAAATGGTCGTTCCTAATATCGCCACCACCATCTCGATAAAATTTTTATTCAATTTTATATGTGGAATGATCGTAGATGTGAATACCTGTCCCCAATGCACATGAACTATAAATGGAACGATCATATACAGCAGGACGGATAAACACAGCCATTTCAGAATAGCCGCGATTTTCTGATATGGGAAAATGATAATAACGGCTATCAGGATGATGGTGAAAATCAGGCTGAATGCAAAAGACGGAATGGCCGGTATCAACAAATGGGTTACGGCCCCCATACCTGCAATATCGGCTCCGATATTTAAAATGATCGCCGGCACACTGAACAGGAGCATCAGGTAAAGGATCACCCGTGGATAATGTGTTTTCAGTGTATTGGTCAGGCCCTGTGAAGTGACCAGTCCGATCCTTGCACACATACCCTGCAGGGCCGCCATGAGCGGAAATGTAAAAGGCGCCATCCAAAGCAGACTGAGTCCGAATCCTGCCCCGGCCTGGGAATACGTGGCAATACCGGAAGGATCATCGTCACTTGCTCCCGTAATCAATCCGGGCCCCAGCGTTTTCAGATACTGATTCAGTTTGCTGTCTTTCTTCATGCAAAAAAGATACAGCTTCTTTATGTAACGGGGTGCAATGCTGAACGCAGGGAATGATTTTCTTTTTGTAAAAAATCCTGTACAATGAGTGAAATGGCATCGTATTCCAGCAGGAATCCGTCATGTCCATAAGAAGATGGGATCATTTTCAATGTGGCACCCGGAATATTTTCGGAAAGGAAAATCTGCTCTTTTGCTGTAAATAATAAATCGGATAAAATACCAATGAGGTGGGTTTTTGATTTTATTTTTTTCAGGGCGTCCGAAGGGCTTACCCTTCCCCGGCCCAGTTGGTGGGAATCCATACTCTGTGATAAACAATAATAACTGAATGCATTGAAACGGGCAGCCAGTTTTGCTCCCTGATAACTTTGATAAGATTCACTTTTATACGGACCCAGTGAATTCAGATCGGTATCGGCCTGGTAGAAATTATAGGTATCCGGATTCCGGTATGAAATCAGCGCCACACCCCGGGCTACTTTCATTCCATTCATACCGGCATCGGTACTGTTTTCTTTCCAGGAAGGATCCAGTTCAATACAATGTCTTTGGGAAGCATTGAAAGCCCGCCCCCAGGGAGAATGAAAAGCATTGGTGGCAATCGGAACAATGTGTTCAAAAAGTTCCGGCTCCTCGATGGCCCATTCCAGCAATTGCTGTCCGCCCATGGAGCCGCCTATGCCCATATGAATACGGGAGATACCCAGGTAATCTTTTAATAACCGGTAGGCCCGGATCATATCCCGGGTTGTAAAAAAAGGGAAACTGTGATAATATGGTTTTCCGGTCAGCGGATTTTCAGAAAGCGGACCGATGCTTCCATAACAACTGCCGGGCATATTCACGCAGACAATAAAATATTTTTCAGGATCCATTAAATGTCCGCTCCCCACCAGGCCCGGCCACCAGTCCCCCGGATGACTGTTGGCGGTGAGTGCATGAAATACCCAGACCACATTCGACTGATCATCATTCATTTTACCGAGTGCGTGATAGCCGAGATGGATACCGGGAAATACGAAACCGGACTCCAGTGTAAAGGGAGCGGGATTTGAAAAGAGTTTAAGTGACAAACCTTGTTTTTATTTAAGAAACCGCTACCGCTTTCTTTGTTGATATTTTGTCAAAAGCCTGCTGTAAATCTGCCTTGATATCTTCTATATGTTCAATACCCACGCTGATGCGCACCTGGTTTGGTTTTACACCTGCTGCCAGTTGTTCATCCAGGCTCAGTTGTTCATGGGTGGTGGAAGCCGGATGGATCACCAGGGTCTTGGCATCTCCCACATTGGCGAGATGGCTGGCCAGTTTCAGGTTATCAATCAGCTTGCTGGCATTTTCTTTATCACCCACCACACCGAAATTCAGAATACCTCCAAAACCATTCTTCAGATATTTTTTGGCCAGGGCATGATAAGGGCTGGATGCGAGTCCGGGATATTCTACAAATTCAACCTGCGGATGTTTTTCCAGCCATTGGGCCAGCGCCAGCGCATTATCAACATGCCGCTGTACACGCAGGGATAAAGTTTCAAGTCCCTGTAATAATAAAAATGAATTAAAAGGACTCTGGGAAGATCCGAAATCACGCAGTCCTTCCACGCGTGCGCGAATGGCGAAAGCCACATTGGGCATACCCAGCGGATTTCCTTCCCCGAAAATATCCCAGAATTTCAGTCCGTGATATCCTTCGGAGGGTTCGGTGAATCCGGGGAATTTTCCATTACCCCAATTGTAATTACCACCGTCTACGATCACGCCACCAATACTGGTCCCGTGGCCGCCGATCCATTTGGTTGCTGATTCCACCACCACGTTGGCGCCATGTTCCAGCGGGCGGAAAAGATAACCGGCGGTTCCGAATGTATTGTCAACGATCAGGGGCAGGTCATATTCTTTTGCGATCGCCGCGATCTTTTCAAAATCCGGAATATTGAGACGCGGGTTGCCAATGGTTTCCAGGTAAATGGCCTTGGTATTTTTATCAATATGCTTCACAAAACTTTCCGGATCGTCTCCGTCTGCAAAACGCGCTTCGATACCCAGTCTTTTAAATGTTACTTTAAACTGGTTGTATGTTCCGCCATAAAGAAAGGAGGTGGACACGAAATTATCTCCCGATTGCAGGATATTGGTAAGGGCGAGGAACTGGGCAGCCTGACCGGAGCTGGTGGCAACGGCAGCCACACCGCCTTCGAGGGCTGCCATACGTTGTTCAAATACATCCGTTGTCGGATTCATGATCCGGGTATAGATATTTCCAAATTCTTTCAGTCCGAATAAATTGGCCGCATGTTCTGAATTGTTGAAAACATAGGAAGTCGTCTGATAAATGGGAACCGCACGGGCCTTGGTATTGGAATCTACCTGCTGGCCGGCATGCAATTGCAGTGTTTCGAAACGAAGAGATGCACTCATGATAATAACGTTTAATGGTTTGAATAAATCTGATTAGTCAGTTGAAAATAATGGGATGCAGGGATAGTCAGCTAGTACGAATAACAACATCGTTGCGTTGCAAACGAAGAAAAAAATGCGGTATGGTTTGAAGGGTCCATTTATACTCTACAAATGTAATAGAGTAAGATTACATTGAGTCATAAAAATGTGCAAATGTGCAGATGTGCAAATGTGCAAATGGGAATTATTTGATTTTCAATGGATTATAGGGTTGCCATGTCAACGACGAAGCGGTATTTCACGTCCGATTTTTCCATTCTTGCAAATGCCTCATTGATATCCTTCATATGAATCACTTCCACGTCGGCAGTAATATTATGTTCGGCGCAATAGTCCAGCATTTCCTGTGTTTCCGCAATACCGCCTATGAGGGAACCCGCCAGGTTGCGGCGTTGAAATACCAGGGTAAAAGCGGGCACCTGTGCCGGTACAATCGGAAGGCCTACGCAAACCATGGAACCATCCCTTTTCAGCATGTTCAGATAATAATTGTAATCATGCGGAGCCGACAGGGTATCCAGAATAAAATTAAAATAGCCGCCCAGATTTTTCGCCGTTTCTTCATCGGTGGATAAAGCAAATTTATGAGCACCCAATTTCAATGCGTCTTTTTCTTTGGAAGGGGATGTGCTGAGCACTGTTACTTCGGCTCCGAAGGCAGCGGCGAATTTAACGGCCATATGTCCGAGACCACCGAGACCAATAACAGCTACTTTATCTCCGGCTTTTACATTCCAGTGCCGGAGCGGTGAGTAGGTTGTGATGCCGGCGCATAATAACGGGGCCACTTTTTCAAGCGGAAGTTTGTCTGATACTTTTAATACATAATTTTCATTAACAACGATCTGACTGGAATAACCACCATAAGTAACGGTTTTGCCATCCTTTTCAATTCCGTTGTATGTATATACCGAACCCTTCTGACAGTATTGTTCCTGATCATCTTTGCAATCTTCACATTCCCTGCAGGAGTCTACCATGCAACCGACGCCAACGGTATCTCCGACTTTGAATTTACTCACATGGTCGCCTGTTTTGGTAACGCGGCCGACGATTTCATGTCCGGGTACCATGGGATACATGGACATGCCCCAGTCGTTGCGGATAAAGTGGATGTCAGTATGACAAACACCGCAATACAGGATTTCTATCAGTACGTCATGGGGTTTTGGTTCCCTTCTGTCAAATTTGAAAGGGGAGAGGTTTTCTAACGCTGCATATGCGGCATATCCGACGGTTGGCAGTACTGTCGTGGAAGTATCCACAAGAATTTCCTGAGTTTCTGACATATGATGAAGTTTAGAAATGAAAAAATGTAAAATTTAAATGCGGATCCGGATCGTTTTAAAGAATAGCAGTTTTAAGGGGTGGCAGATGGCACTTTAAGGTAAGAAATAAGTCAGCGATACAATAAAAGGTTGTATTATTTTTTTGTACAAAATGCTAAAATGGTCAGATTCCCCGATGAATGGAAGATGAACCGGAATTAATCCAGGGTTTTTTTGAATAAAGACGCCATGTCTTTCCAGGACGCCTGGTCTGCCGCCGCATTATAGGCGATCGGCATATTGAATTGAATGCCGAGGGCCGTCGCATCCGGATTCGTAAATGCATGCATGGCATTCGGATACGTGATGAAAGTATATAGGGCACCAGCTGAATCCATGTTTTTTTTAAAGGCATCCTGATCCCCTTCGGGCACCAGCTGATCGGCTCCACCCTGGCAGATCAGGATATGTGCCTTGATGACTCCTTTTTCCGGTGTTACGCCTGTCAGGCGCCCATGAAAACTGACGGCCGCTTTGAGTGGAACGCCCAGTTTGGCAGCATTCACTGCAACGTACCCGCCAAAGCAATATCCCATGGCTGCAACCCTTGTGGTATCTGTATTCGGAAAGGTGGCAGCCTTTGCGATCGCTGCTTCTATGGCAGGTTTTGTAAGTTCCGGGTTTGAATAATATGGTTTTGAAAGCGCGATGGCTTCGGTTGGATTGCCAGCAGTTTTCCCGCCATACAGGTCAGCATCAAATGCGAAATATCCCAGTCCTGCCAGTTGCCTTGCCCGGTCCTTGACATAGTCGCCCAATCCCCACCATTCATGAACGACGACGATGACCGGTAATTTTCCTTTTCGGTTTTCATCATAAGCGATAAATCCGATGGAACGCACGCCGTTTGAAGTATATGTCACTTCCGCTGTTTGAATGGAAGAAGTATTTTTTATTTTGTCCATGCATGTGTTTAAAAAGCAGGCAATCTTTCATTCGCTGCATGAGGGATCCATCATTTCAGGGACGTAGCGAACAAATCTTCCATGGCTTTCCAGGAAGCAGTGTCTGCCGCGGCATTGTAAGCGATCGGAATTTTGAATTTTATTCCCAGGGCCGTCGCATTCGGATTACTGAAAGCATGCAGGGCACCCGGATATTCTATAAAGGAGTAATGAGCGCCTACCGAATCCATGCTTTTCCTGAAGGCATTCCGTGCAGCTTCAGGAACAAATTGATCTGCACCACCCTGACAGACCAGGATTTCTGCTTTGATAACATCCTTTTTTGGTTGTACACCACTGAGATCACCGTGAAAACTGACAACGGCTTTTAACGGAGCGCCCAGCCTGGCTGCATTCAAAACAATAAAGCCACCAAAACAATATCCGATCGCCCCCACGCGGGAACTGTCTGCCTGCGGAAAGCTGGACGCTTTCGCGACAGCGGCTTCCACTGCGGGTAAAGCCAGTAGGGGATTCATATAATATGGTTTCGTAAAAGCCATGGCTTCCTTCGGATTCACAGCGGTGTCACCGCTTCCATAGAGGTCGGCATCTATTGCAAAATATCCCAATTCGGCCAGCTGCCTCGCGCGGGATTTTGAATAATCCACAAGCCCCCACCATTCGGGAACCACCACGACAATCGGTAATTTTCCTTTCCGGTTTTCGTCGTAGGCAATATACCCCCTGGATAATTTGCCGTTCGACATATAGGAAACAGTATCCGTTTTAACGGAGGGAACTGACTTTGTAGTGTCAACAGCAGCTGTCTGTGTTGTATCAGCAGCAGTACCTGTTGAGCCCTGATTTCCGCAGGAGGAAAAAAATATGGTGAACGCGGTGACCAGGATTGAATTTAATAGTGGTGATTTCATAATTAATATATAATATGAGTTTGAATAAGTGAATACCCTAACGCTTGGTGCTTTCTAAAGGTAATAAATCGATAAAATCTTATAAAAAAACTACCAAAATATTTTTGGACAGTTTGTAAATTAATTTGCACATCTGCACATTTGCCTTATAGTTTCTCCAAGAGTTCAACCACCCGTTCCCTTTCCAGAATCAGATACCCCAGCCGGTCGTTGCTGATCCCTTCTTTTAACAGATAAGGGAACTGGAGCTGACCATCTTTGATTCCGGTTTCGAAATATTTGAAACTGATATTGGGATACTGTTTCAGTTCTTCGCCGATCTCATATAAATGGGTTGACAAAATAAACAGGGATGATTTTATTTTGATCAGTCCCTTGATAACGGTCGATGAACATTTCATGGCGTCCTGTACATTGGTTCCTTTGAACAGTTCATCTATCAGCACGAGCCATTTCTTTTTGTCACTGATCTGAATGATTGTATTGCGGATTCTTTGCACTTCATTAAAAAAATAACTTTCACCTTTCGCTAAATTGTCGACGACGTTTATATTGCTGAGAATTCCGTCGAACAGACTGGTTTTCATTTTTTCTGCCGGCACCCCCATACCCAGGTGGGCGAGGAAAAGTGCCGCACCAACGGATTTAATGAAGGTGCTTTTCCCGGCCATATTGGCCCCGGTCAGGAAGATAAAATTGGATTCCGGATCCATCTGCACGTTGTAGGAAACGGCCTGCGGAAGCAGTAGATGATGGAGGCCTTCGATTTCAATAAACGGAAATGCTTTGTCATACATTTCCGGCATCACAAGATGAAATTCTTTTCCGGCGATGGCCATCGAATACCAGGCATCGAGCTTCCCGTACATGATGATGAGATCCAGGGCAGCCTGTTTAAAATGATTTCGTATAAAATTTCCAAATTCCACGACTTCGTTTGCGGGCAGTTTGTCCCCTGATTTTTTTTGAGCGATGGCATGAATAATATCGGGGCTGAGTAACCGGGCTGCCCGGTCTAAAAGATTTTTCAATAAGGGCGGACAGTTTTCTTTTTCCCGGAAGTCAACGATAGAAAACATGCCTCTGATAAAATCCGCAAAATGCCCGATGGAATAGCGGGTCAGGCTATAGTCCTGTGTGTGCAATAATTGATACATCCGCGCACTGACCGGATCATGGGAGGCTGGAATTTTGTCCAGGGGTGTTTCATAGAATCTTTCCATCACCATGATGGTACCGTTTGAAATGGAAGGCCCCCATTCATTCTCATGCTGCCCGATGATCCGCAGGATTTCCTGCGTCTGGAGTATTTTTTCCAGCTGGCTGAAGGGGTGATTGAAAAATTCCAGCAGCTGTATTCTGCCACCGACCGTGCGGGTGCGGTCCAGTTTGCTGAATATTGAAAATTCATCTGTTGTTTGAAAAACAGAAAGATCCGAATACGTGGTGTTGTCGATTTGCATAATTGAAGGATAGCAGCTATCGTTGAAATTCCAAACGTTTTCCCATCTGGGATTCATCGAACCGTCCATTTCCATAAACCAACCGGCCGTTTACGAAAGTATTTACAATGGAAGCGGGAAACTGAAACCCTTCCAGCGGACTCCAGCCACATTTATATAAGATATTACGGGCATGCACATCCGAAGGCCTTTTTAGATCCACCAGGACGAGATCAGCAAAATACCCTTCCCGGATAAACCCCCGTTCGCGGATCTGAAAACAAACAGCGACTGCATGGGCCATCTTTTCAACCAGTTTTTCGAGCGGAATTTTACCCTGATTCACATAAGAAAGCATCATCGGCAGGGAATGCTGTACCAGGGGCAGACCGGCATGCGCATGCAGATAAGAACCCGCATCGCCGTACTCCTGTTCAAGTACGCCATCACTATTCCGGAAAAATCCTTTTTCCGCTAAAGTATGGGGGGCATGATCTGTGGCGATCAGATCGAGCCGGTCGTCCAGCAACGCTTTCCACAGGGCATCCCGGTTTTCGGGTGCTTTAATGGCCGGGTTGCACTTGATCTGGTTTCCCAGTCTCACATAATCATCTGAACTGAAATGAAGATGGTGAACACATACTTCGGCAGTTATCCGTTTTTCGGCCAATGGGATCATATTGGTAAAAAGGCCGAGCTCTTTCTCCGTGGAAAGATGGAAAATATGCAGGCGGGATCCGTGTTTTTTTGCAAACTGCACAGCCGTTAAAGAAGATTCAAAACAGGCATCCACGCTTCTGATCAGGGGATGATCAGCAGCGGTCAATACCCGGTTCAGGGATTGAAAAGCCTGCATGTTTTCACGGATTATTTTTTCTGATTCGCAATGGGTGGCAATCAGTACCTCACTTTCAGAAAATAATCTGTCGAGCGTCAGGTAATTATCCACCAGCAGATTTCCGGTAGAGGAACCCATGAAAATTTTTAAACCGCAGATATTCTTTTTCTTCCCGTTGGTTTTAAGCGCTTCTTCCGCATTATCATTTGAAGTGCCCATGTAAAAAGAATAGTTGGCCAGGGAACTTCCGGCCGCGATCGAATATTTTTCTTCCAGCAGGTCCTGCGTGAAAGCAGGCGGAATGGTATTCGGCATTTCCATAAAGGAAGTAACACCTCCGGCTACCGCTGCCCGGGATTCTGAAAAAATGGTGGCCTTATGCGTTAGTCCGGGTTCCCGGAAATGAACCTGGTCGTCGATACAACCCGGCAATAAATGGAGCGTTTCACCGTTGATCTCATGAACCGGAAAAGGCACGGAAATATTGTTTGCGATTTTTTCAATGCGGCTGTTTCTGATCAGTAAATCACCGGAGAATATGCGTCCTTCATTAACGATTGAAATATTCTTAATCAGGTAATTTTCCATATCTTGAATCGGAATCCGAACTACTTAATGATGCAATTTATTAAAACCGTTGCAAGGCTTGTTATAATTCTAATTCTTCCCTGCTTCGGTCTCTCCCAGTCAACCTATCTGCCGCAGGGATCGCCATTCGAACATTATCTGGACCGTCTGGGCATAAAATGGCAGACCAATCCCGACCTGAATATTTTTACTGTTAAACCCCTCAGCCGTTTAGTAGCTGTACAGGTTACTGAACAGGGGGATTCGATCAGCGCTGTTTTTCCTGACGGGGATCCATTACACCAGGGAAAAACGGATCAGGAAAATGCCCAGAGCCTGCTGATGAATAACAGCGAATGGGTGAGTGGCAGCCAGGCGTCTTTTCAGGGCAAACACCCGGTCTGGAATACGATCTATAAAACACAGGCGAATTTTCTGGAAGTAAATGAAAAAGATTTTTTCCTGGCGATCAATCCAGTGCTTCAGTTTCAATTATCCAAACAAACCGGGAATGATGAACAGGTTTTCCTGAATACCAAGGGGCTTACTTTCAGGGGCAGGATTGCAGACCATGTCGGATTTTCGAGTTATATCACCGATAACCAGGAAAGAGGGCCGGATTTTTTTACGCAACGCGTATTTTTATCGCCTCAATATCCTGCGGTGCCCGGGGTTGGTTATTTCAAATATTTCAAATCGTCTCTAACTGCCTTTGATTATTGGGATGCACGGGGTTCGATTGACTTTGATTTCTGGAAATATTTTACGCTGCAGTTCGGGTATGATAAAAATTTTATCGGCAACGGATACCGAACGCTTTTTCTGAGTGACTATGCCTCTCCCTATTTATTCCTGAAACTGGATCTGCGGATCTGGAAATTAAATTATACCAATATCCTGATGGAACTGATCAGCCAGCATCCGCCGGGCGATTATCAGTACCCGAAAAAATATGCGGTTGTACATCACCTGAGTGTGAATGCAACGAAATGGCTGAATGTAGGTTTATACAGTAATATTGCTTTCGGCGGTGTCAATCAGTTTGAATTTTCCTATCTGAATCCGGTTATTTTTCTGCCGGCAGCCCAGCAGGAAAATGGCAGTCCGGATAAAACAACGGTGGGATTTGATTTCAAAGCCAATGTGGCGCACAGTTTCCAGTTTTACGGACAACTGCTGTTCAATGAATTTGTATGGAGCCAGATTACCCATTATTCTGAAGGATGGTGGGGAAATAAGCAGGGTTTTCAGCTGGGTGCCAAATATATCGATATGTTCAAAGTAAAGAACCTCGACCTGCAGGTAGAAGTGAACGCCATGCGGCCCTACACGTATACGCATAATGATACCGTGGCAAACTGGTCACATTATAATCAGTCACTGGCACATCCCTTTGGTGCAAATTTTATTGAGCTGATTGCTATCCTGCACTACCAGCCTTCGTTCCGATGGAATGCTGAACTGAAAGTCATTTACAATAAACAGGGCCTTGATTCGGCCGGTGAAAATTTCGGATCCAATATCCTGCTTGATTATACAACAAGGCCCAGAGATTACGGTTTTTATATCGGTTCCGGAATTCCCGCAGTCGTCGTAAACTCGACCGCTTACCTGTCATACCAGGCCCTCCCAAATTTATTTCTGGAAGGCACGATCATGTACCGGACTTATACCGTGCATGATCCAACCCTTGGCACGTCTAAAACAAGTTCCACCACGTATACGTTTGGGGTACGGGTGAACATGTTCCGGCGGCAATACGACTATTAATGTGCACATCTGCACATTTGAAGGATAATTTCCGGCCGAAGGCCGGAAATTATCCTTCAAATATCAGCGAGAAAACAATCATCCGCGATTTGAGCTTATCGATAGTACTGGAATAAATCAGATTTGGATCCCTGTGATGGACATTGATGATTCCATTACTGAGTTTGATTTCCGGCGAAAGAATAAAAACCGGGAAAAAGAATTGAAACCCGACACCCGCTTCAATACACCAGTCGTAAGGATTGAGTTTTACCAGGTCATCTGCTTTCCGGGCCGTCGCATTGGATGAAAGGTCATATTGATAATTCACACCACCCAGCACGTAAAACCGGAAATTATTCATCCGGTCCGACAGGAATTTAACCTGGATCGGAAATCCGAGTAAAATGGATTCGATCTGTTTGGTGGCAGTTGTTTGTTTACCCGAAGGGAATGTGGTATTGTAAGTAAGGTTTTTATACGAAAACATCAGCTCCGGAAATACAATCCTGAACTCCACATGGCGACTGATATTAAAAGTATGCATGCCCGCAAGACCGAAGCCGCCTGTGTTTTCCGGGTTCACAGAAAGAACACTGTCATTCAAAATCAGGTTGGTATGCGGAGTAACCTGGAAATGGGAATTATTATAAATCAGGGCAATGCCCAGATGATAAAACTTGTTATCTGTATCGGGCAGGTTGATCCCGTCCCGGTTTTGTGCGCGGGTTTGAATGGAAATCTGAAGGAAGATTAAAACGGAGAGGATCCGGAAAAGCCCTTTTTTGTTCTGCCGTAAAAAATGTGAACTCATAAGTAACAGTCAATCAATAACTTACAGTTTTAACGGATCCGGGATCCGGAATGAACCAAAATAACGACCAAAAAGAAGAATAATTGCCGATCTGTTCGTTAATAACACTTTTTTGATTTTTTATTTACGCCCGCAATAGATCGTGCAGATGCCCAGGCTCAGTCTTTTAAAATAGGTGTTTTTAAATCCGGATTTATTCAGAATGCCAATAAAAGCCTCTCCTTCGGGGAAAGCGATCACGGATTCATTGAGGTATTTATAAGCATCCAGACTGCCCGACAGCATTTTCCCGATGCGCGGTGTGATCACGCGGAGATACATTTTATAGAATGGAAGTAAATACCGCTGGGTTGGTTTTGTACATTCAAGAATGACCAGTTTGCCGCCAGGTTTTAGAATCCGGTAAATCTCCGACAGCCCTTTTTCCAGATTCTGAAAATTACGGACACCGAAAGCAACGGTCGCTGCAAAAAAAGAATGATCATTGAAATGAATGTTTTCCGCGTCTCCGGTCTGCAGACTGATTTTATTTTTCAGATTTAATTTTTCTACTTTCTGCCTGCCCAGGTTCAACATCCCTTCGGAAATATCAATACCGATTACTTTGTCGGGGGATAATAATTTTACCAGCAGTACCGGCATGTCGGCTGTGCCGGTCGCCAGGTCCAGGACCGTTTTCGGATTCAGTTCTTTCAGTTCCCGGATCGCTTTTTTCCGCCAGCTTCTGTCGATGCCTGCGCTGAGAAAACGATTGAGGAAATCGTACCGGAAAGCGATTTTGTCGAACATGTCCGCCACCTGCTGTTTTTTGGGAACAGCTGAATTTTTGAAGGGAACGATATGATCGTGCGGGTATTCAGTCATGGGCAGCAAAATTAACGGCTTCCGATAGCTTGCTCAAATAAAAGGCTAATGGCCTCTAAGGCCTAAAACCAACCCTGCCTGCCGGCAGGCAGGCGTCATCGGTCATCGGTCATCCGTCATCGGTCATCGGTCAACCCTGCCTGCCGGCAGGCAGGCGTCATCCCATGAAATCTTACCTTGCAGTATGGAAATCCGCTCGGCAAAATATGTGATCAGCAGCCCTTCTTACCAGACATGCCCTGTTACCGACCTGCCTGAATATGCGTTTATCGGGAGAAGCAATGTGGGAAAATCTTCCCTGATCAATATGATTACCGATATCGATAAACTGGCGAAAACCTCCGCTGCTCCGGGCAAGACCCAGCTCATCAATCATTTCACCATTGAAACCATTGATGAAAAACGGGTTGTTTCGAAATGGTGGCTGGTCGATCTGCCCGGTTATGGATTTGCCAAAGTTTCCATTTCGCAGCGCAAAAACTGGGAGCAGATGATTGAAGGTTTTCTCAGGAAAAGGGAAACCCTGGCCCATGTTTTTTTATTGATCGACAGCCGTCATGAACCGCAGAAGCTGGACCTGGACTTTGCTAACCGGCTCGGCAAATGGGAAATTCCCTTTACTTTGATTTTTACAAAATCTGACAAGGAAAACCAGCGTACTGTGGCCGCGAACGTAAAAGCTTTTCTTCAAAAAATGAGGGAACACTGGCAGTTCCTGCCGGCCCATTTTGTAACGAGTGCAGAAAAGAAACTGGGTCGCGGGGATATACTCCGGCTTATCGGAGAGATTAATGAAGATTGGAAGAAGACAGCGGCTAAATAATTACTTCATTAATTCACGACTTTGTTTGCACAACTGCTGCTCGCAAACGCTTCCGGTTTTGCTTTGAATGCGAAACCCATTCCCAGGATATATCCCATGGCTTCCTTCAGTGCATCATTGCTTTTGAAATGCGGATTGGTATTGATATCTGCATGAACTTCCATATCCACATTGAATAAAGTGAAGAGGGGACACAGTTCATAAGCGATTTCAATACTCTTCGCCACTTCCACCAGCATACGTTCTTTGATGCTGTAGCGTGTTTTTGTTTTTTCATTGTGGATGAACATGAATCCGCCATGACCTTCGCGCAAAAAAACGATTACTGTGGCAAATTCCGTTTCGGCTCCCTTCACCTGGGAGTCGGTTCCAATGCATACTTTAAGATGAAATCCATTTTTTGTTTCACGCCGGATGGCGTTTTCTACTTCACGGGCAATCGGTAGTTCGATCAGGTCTCCATTAAATTTTCGCCAAAGCATATATCAATAGGTTTTTCGAATGTACCGAAAAAACATGTCAGCAAAAAAAATATATGTTATTAAAGCATGATCTTTTGTGAGCCGGAGACGGACTCGCCTGACCACTGTAGCACGAAGATCCCTGTAGAAGACGTACTGGTGCGGATTTCATTGATACCTGCTTTCAGGGTTCCCTGCGTGAGTAAGCGCCCGCTGATATCCATCAGCCGGTAACTGAAATTGCCCGAGCTATTGAGTTCAAGGGATCCCGGCGACTGCCTTTGGATTTTCACAGAGGATTCTGAAGAAACGGGCTCTTCTGAATTTTTCCGGTAGCCGATATAGTTAGGTGCACCTGCGATGACAGCTGTATCATTTTGCATGTCCTGCGCACCAGTGGAAGGATGACCATTCTTCCAGTCAGCCGGTTTATAAAAAGGTATACCCATCAGGGGTGCGGGACTGTAAAATATATTGTTTTCGCCACCACTGAGTTCTGTGATCATGGCGCCGCTGGCATTATAAACACTCTGATGCTGGAGGCCAAGGGTATGGCCAATCTCGTGGGTTGTGGCGGCCGCAATAAAGGCAGGATTATCGGAAAGGGCATTCATGAATACCCAGCCCGGGGTATCGTCACCCCATACAAATGATCCAATGGCGGAAAGACCGCTAACTGGTCCGTACCAGCTTCCATCCGGTGTAATGATGATCCTTGCACGCTGGTGAACGGGTGCCCGATCATAAACTGCTGGATCTGTTGTAATGTTCATATTGAACAATATGAAATGTTCTGCAATCATTTTGTGGATCCACACAATGGATGCAGGGCTCAATCCGGAAGGAGCCGCCAGGATTTTACCGTCTTCATTCCAAATGGTTCCTTCCACTTCCGCGCCGTCAAAATCAAGAAATATCGTAGCGGCGGCGGATGAATAACTATTTAATACCGGAACCTGCGCATGTGAATGTATCTGCAGGCAAAGGGACAGGCAAAGGATGATATGAGTAAGATATTTTTTCATTCAGCTACCAGGAAACGTTGCTGGGTTTTTATTAAAAAAGAGCCATGATCATTTTCAACGATTATCATACCATCGGGTTCATGCAATTTCAACAGGTGACCCGAATAAAAAATATGGCCTTGCGGATCTTTATAACGGGAAATACTCAGCATTCCACCCGGTGCACTTTCCAGTTTAATCAGTAAAGAATTCACGGAGTTTCCGTGATCCGTTTTATTTTGAATTTTTCCTACGATCCGGAAACCTGGCGAGAGTTCTACTGAAACATTTTCCTGCGCCTGGAATAAAGCCTCCAATGCCTGATCACTCAATGCCATTTTATTTGAATATGGAAGGGCTGTTGAAGATTCGCTTTTTTGTGCCGACAGCATCAGGCTGAACAGCAGGCAGGAGCTGCATAATATGGTTTTCAGGGTTTTCATTCGGGTCGGTTGCAACAGTACGGGTGTTGCTGTCTTAAAAACGAATCACCGGTTCTTTAATTGCGGGTAAAGCCTTCCCAATTTGGGAAAAGAAGGGGGGAGCAGGGTGGGAGTGTGAGAGTGTGAGAATGTGAGAGTTTGGAATTTCGCATTAAAGGCATAAATAAATTAAAATTTAATATTTTCACTCTCACACTCTCAGTACTGTCCCGTTCCCAAAAGTACGAGCGTACAGGCTTCCATCACCTGAATGCCCCGGCTTTCTAAAATTTTTTCAAACTCGGGATTTTCAGCCCCGGGATTGAAAATAACCCGCCGTGGATGCTGGTCAACGATATAATCGTAGTAGCTTTTCTGGTTATTCGCATTGAGATATAAGGTAACCGTATCCAGACCGGGAATGGGCTCAACGTCCGTCTGAACCTCCACATCCTGTACCACGGTGTTTTTTTTCCCAATGGCCACCACCGGATGCTGGTGCTCCCGTAATCTGTTGATCGCAAGAAAACTATAACGTTCCGGATTGTCGGAGGCGCCGAGAACCAGGGTCTTTTTGGATGAGTCAGACATATTTTAATAACAAAAGGCAGTTTATAATGTTTAGGGCTGAACTGACTTAAATCCGAATTTCAAAGGCTGTTTCTTAAAAGACCGGACGGGCATGCCGTCGATGGTTGCGGGCACCCATTTTCCGGAATTTTTAATAATATCCATCGCTTCCTGGTCAATGGAATATTCAACTGATTTTTCAATGTGCGGATTTTTAATTTCGCCGGTACTGTCTACCGTAAATCTTACCCAGACTGTTCCCTGAATCAATTTATCCCTGGCACGATCCGGGTATTTTAGATTATTATTTAAGTAGGAATACCAGCCCGACAGGCCTCCGGGATATTCAGCGTCTGTTGTGTCCTTCCCTTGTTTTTTACTACTGTCTTTTAACAGCTCCATGAATATTACTAAACTATCCTGAACGTATTTGTATTTCCTGAGAAGTACGATACTGTCATTTGAAATGCTTTTAAATTTGTAAAAATTCCCGTTTTTTTTACCACGGTCAAATATTCCCGTTGAATCCAGATTGCCGATGGTAGTATAAAAAGAGGACTTCCCGTTTAATACCGTTCCCTGACGGTCGGCAAAAGTCTGCGTTTTGACCAGCGGTCCCCAGGTTTTATAATAGTCAAATTGCCAGTTGCTGTCTTCTTTTTCATGTACCCATAATATATATTTTGAAGAATCCAGTACTGTCTCATTCAGACTGGCATCCAGTGCATAAAATTTATTTTTATCCTGGGCGGAAGATGTTAAAAGGTTTATGCAAAAACAGAAAAGTAAAATGAGTTTCATGCAACAATATAAAAATTTAAACGGATGTATTAAAGGTCTGTTTTAATTTTCTTCTAACAACACATCTCCACATTTGCACATTTGCACATTTGCACATTTTCACATTATGTCAGAACTTTTCCCCATGCGTTTGCCTGATCATCATCCGCACCAGGAAGGGGAATGGTTTCATTATCCGGATGAGCAGGGTTGACCAGAAAGTATGACCGAAAAAGCGCTGTATGATTCTTCCGGTTCTGAGTCTGCCGGCAAACTGTTTATGCCATTTTTCCAGGTAGGATTTTTCCATCTCCTCCCTTGTGATCCGGTTGTCGAGGAATTCGCAGATGGATTCAAAAGCCATCCTGGATGCATGGAGCGCCATACTCATGCCATTTCCACATAAAGGCGTAATCATGCCGGCGGCATCACCGATACAAAGCACGTGATTTTCAATTTGTGTTTTTTTTGCGAAGCTGATTTGGGCGATGGTAACGGGTTCATCATAGAGTACTACCATATTTTCCAATAATTTTCGGAGCGCCGGATTTTTTTTTAGAATTTTTTCTTCCATTTCCGGGATGGACTGGCGGTTATTCCGCAGGTTTTCGGATTTGGTGAGGTAGCATACACAATACCGCCCGTCTTCAATACCCGAAATCCCGCAATAACCACCGGAAAAATTATGCAGGGCAATCTGCTGAACGGGCTGGGATGTTTTTACATGATATTTTACGCCTACATAGTTCTGCCTTTCATCACTATTCAGAAAGCGGCGTTTCCATTTTACATCCAGGTTGGATTTTTTTCCATAACAGGCACAGGCAACCGCAGCCGTAAATAAACCTGCACTGGTTTGCAGCTGCTGAGTCCCTTCCTCAAATTGAATATCATATGCTTTGGTATTTTCAAACAGGTCTACGCCTGTTTTTCTGGCAATGCCTGCCAGTGCGGCGTCTAACTTATAACGGCTGAGCCCGAAGCCTCCCAATGGAAGTGCACTGGTGATCGATTCTCCTTTGGGAGACGTGATATATACCTGACGGATCTGCGGCAGGTTCCAGGATTCCAGTGGCAATCCGAGAGCGGTTAAAAAGCCCCAGCTCTCCATACTGATATATTCGCCACAAACTTTATGAAATGGAAAGACCTCCTTTTCGAAGAGGCACACGGTATATCCTTTTCTCGCGAGCTGGATGGAAAGTGATAAACCGGCAAGACCACCTCCGACAATAGCGATATCATAATGGCGATTTGTATTCATGTACGAAGTACGAATGTACCAAGATCATAACAATGATAGGATTCATGAGGGAACAACGACCAGCCAGCGGAAAGCCCATTTCCAGTGAATGGTAAAATTTGTTATTCCTGCCTTATGCAGCAGATCTTCCAGTTCTTTTTTTTTAAACCCACGAAGCACAGATAATGGAGCATCGTGTTTTACGAGATATGACCGCGAGAAACGGGAAGTCAGCCAACGGATCGAGTGATAAGCCAGCGGATGACGATGAAGGTCATTAATGAAAAAACCGGAGCGGCTGTTTTCCCGCATCCAAAGAAACATCCGGGTAAGTTCGTCTTCCCTGAAATGATGGCAGAAAAGGGAACAGAAAATAATATCGGGTTTGGCAGGAATGAGAACTTTTTTATAATCACCGGTAATAAAACGGATGGGTTTTTTCCAGCTCTTATTTCTGGCGACCTGAATACAATCTTTGTTGATGTCTATTCCAGTAAAAGAAATATCCGCAAATCGTTTACAGGCCTTCTTCTCAATGGATTCCAGGTTATCCCCGCCACCACATCCGATTTCACAAACATGAATCGTATGTTGTTTTTTCGCCAGCCTGGTAAATCCTTCCCAGGTAATCTGGTGTCCTCCGAGTTTTTGATTTATGATGGCCAGTTCGTACATATTCTGCTGAATGTCTTCAGCCGGAATATCTGCCTGGTCAAGCAACTCCAATTTATCTGAGCGATGCGAAAAATCCATTTTAATTTACTAATTGTTTTGTCTTAGGCTTTATGCCTTAGGCTTTGAGCTTTAGGCTTTGAGCTTTAGGCTTACGCCGATCCTACGATAAAAGTTTCCATCGTTAAACCCGGACCGAAAGCAGCCCCGAACACCATTTGTTTCTCCGATTTGTTCAAGGAGGATAAAATTTCTTTCAAAACGAATAAAATAGTGGGAGACGACATATTTCCATATTCCCGGAGAATCTGGTAGGATGTATCCAGTTTCTCCTTGGGCAAAGACAGACTTTTTTCAATGGCTTCCAGAATTTTTCTGCCGCCGGGATGGATAGACCAATGGGTAATCTGGTCCCGGGAAATTTCATTTCTATCCAGGGCCTGGTTCACCAGTTTTTCAAAATCCTCCTCAATCAGTGCAGGCACATAACCGCTCAGGGTCATGGCAAATCCTGTAGAAGATAATTCCCATGACATGTCCTGTTTTCCCTTTGGCATTACTTCACCATAGAATCCCTGCAGTGGAAAACCTTTCGTTTTATCCCCTTCCCCGGTAACCAGCACGGCAGCCGAGCCGTCACCAAAAAGTAAACTGGATGTAATATTATCGGTTGTGGCTGCCTGTTGAAAATGGAGCGTGCAGAGTTCCGTACAAACGATCATCACCTTAGCCGCGGGATCTGCCCGGCATATCGCATCGGCCAGTTTGAGGGCATGGATGGCTGCGTAACAGCCCATGAAATTGACGGATGTTCTGAATATATTTTTTGGCAGGCCGAGCAATTCCATCAGTTGCAAATCCAGTCCGGGTGCACTTAATCCCGTACAGGTTACTGTAATGAGGTGTGTAATTTCAGAAATTCCGATCTGGTTCTCGAGACAGTTGTGAATGGCCCGTGCAGACAGGCCGGCCGCCCAGCGGTTAAATGTTTTCATCCTTTTTTCAATGGAAGGGAAGGGCTCGAGATTCTCTGTCGGAGGATAAAAAGTCCAGTCTTCTGGTTGCTGGCTATAGTCCCGCAAAACGGAATACCGGCTCGAAATGCCACTTTGATGATACAGAAACTTCAGCGTCCGTCTTTCTTTTTCGTTGAAGGCATAGATGCGGCTCATGAAATGGAGGATTTCATCCTGTTCATGTTTGAATTGCGGAACGGCGGTACCAATTGAAATGATCTGACTCAAGCGATCTTTTTAAATGTTACAGATACGGCATCAGAAATGCAAGAATAAAGCCAAGGCTGGTACAGACCGAAGCGATGATATTCATTCGCATCGTATGCCTGAAATCAGCCCGCAGCGGATTTTTCCAAACCCTGGCGGCCCACACTATAAAGTATACGAGAACCGGAAGCATGGAGACTGATAAAACCCGAAATTCTTTTATTTCCAGGGATTCCAAAAAGAAAAATGCTAAAAATATAAAGGCGATCAGGTATACAATGGCACAAAAAATAAACGTGCCCCGGATTCCCAGCAAGGCACTGATCGTTCTCACCCCGTCTTTTGAATCTGCTTCGTGCTGATAAATTTGGGTCAGCGGATAAAATCCGCCAATCAGTAAAGAAGCAGAAATCATTCCCAGGACAGGGACCCGCAGGGATAATAAAGGATGAGAACCATGATACACCATAAAAAAAACCAGGGCACCCTGACAAATCACCACCGTGGCATACCCACTGACCGGATATTTTTTCAGGCGAATGGATCTTGCGCTGTATGCACGGGAAGCGAGTATATATATCGCAGCCGCCAGTACAAAATATTTACTAATGAAAAGGCTCAGCAGCAGGGCAAGCAGGTCCATGACCCAACTTGCATGAAGTAACTGGCGGGTGGGGGCTAATGGCGTTTTTATGCCGCCAATACTTTCTTCATCCCGGTCCATATAACTGTTAAAGCCATTACTGGAGGGATATATTAATAGGTGAAGAATTAAGAAAATGAGGATGGCTCTTCCGGCATCCGGATGCACCACCTGGCTGAGGGCAAACCAGTAGACGGGCATCAGGAAAAAGGAAAAGTGAAATCGAAGTAACTGGATCGTGGAGCGCTGAAACATCAGTCGGGTCGTTTGTTCGAAAGGAACATTTAAGGTAAGAAACTTCAGTGAATCCCATTTCTGAACCCCGTTTAAACACCGGATTTTTCTGACGACTGGAAATGCTTCCCGTCATGGGAAATAAAACTCCGATTAAATATTTGAATTTCAATAAGTTATGCATTGGTATGGATTTCGTTTCCCTGGGTTGTCTATAATCCTTATTTATGAAAACCGCCACCCGGAAAAAATTATTTATTCTCCTGTTTCCCGCACTCTTTTATTCTTCCTGGATGAATGCACAGATAGCCGGATGGGATTTCAACGGGGTGCTGACAGGTACCGGTTCAGCCAACAGTATCGCCGGAAATGCGTCTCTTGGATCTACTATCGCCGCGGGCGGTGCTTTTAACGGCAATGTGTATTATGGAGAAGGCAGCTGGCCAGCGGGTACCATAGACCTCAATGCATACCTCGAATTTTCAATTACACCCACAGCGGGACATACGATAACTGTTTCAAATCTTGTGATGCAGATACGCAGATCCACCACCGGAGTTCCTTCAGGATCCGGTCCGAATACATGGTCCCTTCGCAGTAGTCTCGACGGATACGCTACAGATATTTCCAGTGGTGTACTAACGATCAACAGCAGTCCGGCTACGATAGTTTCCCTGGGCGTTGCCTTTATCAACCTGCCTGCTAAGATTACTTTTCGCCTTTACGGATACAATGCAACCGTTGCGTCGGGTGGGGGTTTGAATCGTTTTGTATATGATGACATCCAGGTGGGTGGTTCAACCGTACTGCCGGTTGCATTTGATTATTTTAAGGTAGAAGCCGTTGACAAGCGTGCCGATATTTCCTGGAAACTGAGCGGAGATGGAAATCTTAGTTCCCTGCAAATTGAACGGGCTGCCGATGGGGTACAATTTGAACCGATCAAATCCTACAATGGAGACCAGGTTAATGCCGCAACCTCCTTTGAATATATGGATGAACTGAATAATCCATCCGGTTTATATGCATATCGGATGAAATTGATTTCAGAAAACGGACAGGTGTCTTATTCAAAAATTCAAACGGTATCTTTTGATGCTGAAAAAGGATTTCAATTGAAAGCGATCAATACCGGAAACAATCATAATGCAAGTTTCCGAGTAAATGCAGAAAAACCGGGTAATTATGTTTTCAGTTTATTTAATCTGAATGGAAACGGTGTGGAAGTGAAATCTGTCCGGCTGGATGCAGGCAGCCAAATCCTTCAGATGGACAACCGGTCACTCAAATCCGGCATCTATATTCTTTTGGGAGAAAATGGCAATCAAAAAATCAGCACTAAAATCAGGGTGCTCTAAAATCTATACCCGGACGGTAGTTATACAAGCATGCGCAGGGGTTCCTCCAGGAGCCCTTTTAGCGTTTGGAGAAATGCAGCGCCGGTTGCACCGTCTACCACGCGATGATCGCAGGTCATGGTCAGTTTCATCACATGCCCGATCACGATAGCCCCGTTTTTTACAACAGGAATCTGCTGAATGGCGCTGATGGCGAGTATGCAGGCATCCGGGGGGTTGATGATGGCTGTGAATTCATCCATTCCGAACATGCCCAGGTTGGAAATCGTAAACGTGCTTCCTTCCCAGTCTGCCGGTTGTAATTTTTTATTCTTTGCTTTCGTCGCAAAATCTTTTACTTCTGAAGAAATCTGCGAAAGTGATTTGGTATCTGCAAAGCGCACAACAGGAACCAGTAATCCATCTTCCACGGCCACGGCCACGCCGATATTTACGTGGTGGTTCACCCGGATTTTATCTCCCATCCAGCTGCTATTTACGGCAGGGTGTTTTTTCAATGCGAGTGCCGTTGCTTTTAGCACGAAATCATTGAAAGATATTTTTACAGGAGCCGTTTCATTGATTTTTACCCGGCTTGCGACGGCCTGATCCATGTCGACCGTAATGGTGAGATAAAATTCCGGTGCTGAAAATTTTACTTCGGCCAATCGTTTGGCAATCACTTTCCGCATCTGGGATACCGGCACATCTTCAAAACTTACCTGACCTGCAGGAGCTGATGGAATATTGGCAGATTTTTGTGAAGCAGAGGCCGGTGCGGATGCGGCCGGTGTAAATTCTGCCACATCTTTTTTTACGATCCTTCCTGAATCACCCGTGCCATGGAGTTGTGAGAGGTCGATCCCTTTTTCAGAAGCCAGTTTTTTTGCAAGCGGGGAAGCCTTGATCCGGCCATTACCATTCAGGGAATGTGCATCCGCTGCAACGGGTTCGGGGGTAGTTTTTGAAGCTGCGGTTTCTGCAGGAACATCATTGGCAGCAGATGGGGCAGCTCCTTTATTTTTAGCAGCCTCTACGATCTGCTTTACATTTACTTTACCTTCTTCACCGATGATGGCCAGTAAATCATTTACGGCAATCTTACTTCCTTTTTCTGCGCCGGTGAATAATAATTTTCCTTCCTTATAACTTTCCAGTTCCATGGTGGCTTTATCGGTTTCGATATCGGCCAGTATGTCTCCTTTTTTTACGAGGTCACCAACTTTTTTATGCCAGGCAGCGATCACGCCTTCTGTCATCGTATCACTGAGCCGGGGCATCAGGATCACTTCCTGCATGGTCGACAGATCCAGGCCGGAAGTAGCAGGGGATGACGGTTGACGGTTGACGGATGACGGGGGTTCCTGAACGGTTGCAGCTGAAGGATCTTTTTTCACCGGAGCCGGCGCAGATGCGTTTTTCTCCTGGGAAGGCGCTGCGGTGGTGGCCGCTGCCTTGCTGTCTTTCACCAGTTTGCTGATATCTTCACCCGGTTTTCCGATGATGGCGAGCAAATCGTTCACCTGAATTTTTCCGCCTTTTGCTGTACCGGTAAATAACAGGGTGCCGTCTTTATAACTTTCCAGGTCCATCGTGGCTTTATCGGTTTCCACTTCAGCAAGCAGATCGCCTTTTTTCACATTGTCACCTACTTTTTTATGCCAGGCAGCGATCACCCCTTCCGTCATCGTGTCACTAAGCCGCGGCATTAAAATAACTTCAGCCATAAAACTGGATAATTTTAAAATTGGAACTTCGAAATTAAGGCAAAAACGTGAAATACCGGGGTCCTTCACCGGATCATGCTTTCTGAAGGGAAGGAATTTCTTTTACATTCCCGGTGCGCTTGAGCACGCCCCAATGCTGCAATTCGCCTTTAATGGCCCTGCGAAATGATTTGAACAGCACATACCACATCAGCCAGCGCCAGACCAGCCGCTGGGGTATCAGCCAGATCAGCTTACGCAGTTTTTCTTTTTCAAAACTGAAAGCCAGGATAGCCACGGCCAGATCCACGAGCATAAATACCAGGTAATATTTTCCGATTTTGGCCCCATTGCCCGTGATCAGTCCGACAAGCATAAAGAAATCCGCCAGTGGAATGATGGATGGAATGATATACTGAAACAACAGCATATTCGGTAAGGCAATCCAGCCCAGGGACTTATTTTGCATGTTGAAAAGCATATCCCGGTTCTTCCAAAACGTCTGCATCACACCAAAGCTCCAGCGGAATCTTTGTTTGATAAACATTTTTACCGTTTCCGGTGCTTCCGTCATGGCAATGGCGCTGTTTTCATTTTCAATGATATAATTGCAACGGAGCATCCTGATTGTAACGTCACAGTCTTCGGCCAGTGTATCGGTTGTAAAACCGCCGGCTTCTTCCAGCGCCGCTTTACGGAAAGCACCGATTGCCCCGGGAACCACTGTGATGGCATTCACGTAAGCAAATGCCTTGCGGTCAAAATTCTGACTGCTGATGTACTCGATGGACTGCCATTTGGTAAGAATATTTACGGTATTCCCCACCTTGACATTTCCTGCCACGGCGCCCACTCTTTTTCCATTGTGGTAAGTTACCTCGCCAAAATGCATCATCAGTTTGGATACCGCATCCGAAAGCAGTTTCGTATCTGCGTCAATGCAGATTACGAATTCGGCATCTGACTGTTGTATGCCGAAGTTTAACGCCGAAGCCTTGCCTCCATTGGATTTTGTAAAAACACGGACATTTGAATGTCTTTCAAAGGCATTTTTTACTTTACGGAAAGTATCGTCCTTACTGCCGTCATCTACAAAAATGATATCGAAATTCGGATAATCCGTTCTGAGTAAATTTTCAACGGATCCTACGGCATTCACTTCTTCATTATAAGCAGGAACAATGATGCTCACGCGGGGAGATCCCGTGCCATCCGCATTCCAGAAAGGTTTTAAACCGAATTTTTTTTCCCAGCGATGCTGTCTGCTCGCAAAAACTGCCATGAATAACAGCCGTGAAAGAGAAAGGATGATAAATACAATGAAAACGGAAGTCAGCAGGTGACTGCCAATATAGGCAGACATAGCCAAAAAATAATTCAGCTGCAACAGATAATATCCGCTGCCTTTCGGAACAGGCGGCATGAGGTCATCTTTTTTCTTTCCCAGCAGATCGGCGATCGTGGTAAACTGATATCCTCTTTCCTTGAAATAGTGAATGATGATTGGCAGCGCGTCAACCGTGGCCTGGCGACTGTCTCCGCCCGCATCATGTAATAAGATGATGTTTCCGCTCAGGTTCTGATCCGTCATGGCTTGTTTGCGTGCAATCACCCGGGCGACAATGGAGTCGACGGATGTGCCGGGTTCCCAGTCCAGCGGATCAATGGATTCGCCGATATCCAGATAATTTTTTTCCCGCGCAATGGCAACCGGAATTAATTCTTCTGCTTTTACCGGTTCAAAATCCGCATTAAAGGGCGCACGGAATAAAACGGTGGAATGACCGGTTATGGCCTCGATCAGTAAACGCGTCGCGTCCATTTCAATGATCGCGCGCTTCTTACTCACTTTCGCAATATTGGGATGCGTGAACGTATGGTTCCCGATCTCATGTCCCTCACGAAATATCCTTTTCACGAGCGGGATATTGTTTTCCGCATTAATCCCGACCAGGAAAAATGCGGCCGGCACATGTTCCCTGCTCAGGATGTCAAGAATTTGCGGGGTATAAATGGGATCAGGTCCGTCATCGAATGTCAGCACCAGTTTTTTCTTATCCTTGGTGCCGTATTTCCTGGCCACCCATTTGGAAGGAAGTGTATTATAAACTTCTTCAGAAATAAGTATTTCCGTTGTATCCAGTTCCGGTGTGATTTTTCCGCTGGAAGGACCGCCGATCACATCCAGCACTTCGCCTTCGCCGGAATAGGCCGGTGTTTCGTCGGTGATCATAGTCCTGACTGTGGAAAATAAATGAAAATCAAAATTCCGCAGACTGTCCTTACTCATGTCATGGTCATAAAAATCCCACATACGAGAATCTTCGTTTCCCAGTCGCCACAGCGCCACCCCGCTGAGGCCTGATTCTTCTGCAAAGCGCATCGTATTGAAAGTGGTTGCCGCATCGGTGAACTGAACCTTATGGGGTGCACCGTCATCCCCGTCGTAGGTGAAATGCAGGTTATATGAATCGTTATCAAAAACAATTTTACCATCATAACTGCGGGCCAGGGTAAGGGCTTCCTGGTAACTGATGGGAACAACCGAAATCACTTTGTCATTTTCATCCAGTTTCCAGTCGTATCCAAATCCGGCAACCGCCAGTATGAGTTTGTCGGCCGGGATTTTTTTAATGGCATCATCCACCGCCCCTTCAATCCATTTCTGGTGGCAGATGGGGCCCGGGCCTGTACCATCGGAAAACTGATCGTATGCCATCAGGACCACATAATCATTGTACCTGGAAAGTTCTTCAAAATTATAATCCTGGTTGAAGGGCTGCACATCCTGGGAAACGAGCAATCCCTTTGCATGCATCTTTTCGTACAATGATTTCTGGAATTGAACGAGGACTTCATTCTTTTTTTCCTGCAGGTCTTCAAAGTCGATGTTGATCCCGTCCAGTTTATATAATTCGAGATATTTTATGATATCGTTGATGAGACGGTCTCTTTTTTCCGGATTATTGATAATCCGGTGAACCACATCTCCCCGGAAAACCTGCCCGATATTATTGGTCAGTAAAGGGAGAACTTTCACGCCGGCTTTGGCCATAATATCCAGTGCTTTCTGATCTGTTTTCACGGTGAGCGTATCGGCAGATGCATCGAGAAAAAACCATTCCGGCAACACCATGTTCAGCCTGGAAATATTTTGTTCAAGGGAAGTATAGGAAGCAGGGGACCAGTTTACATAAAATCCGGCACGGATACCGGCGGAGAATTTTTTAAATGAATAAAAACTGGAATCCGCCTGAACGATAATGCCGTTTCTTTTCTTAAACCGTTTGGGAATGGGATATCCGCCGGCTTTGTACGCCACTTTTTCATTGATATATTTCCGGAACCCCCCATATTGTTTTCCAATCTTGCTTTTATTGAAAAGCCAGCTGGAACTGTCCAGCAGGGCTTCTTTTTCCGTTGCACCAAAAAGTGGCAGGGAGGGCGTATATACCCAGCGGGCGAGGGTTATAATAATCGTAAAAACAGCCAGCACCACAAAGAGTGCGATCAGTCGGCTGCTCCAAATAAAACGGGACCAACGGGATGAAGAACTTGTCTGAAAGATCTGGCTGGTAGAATTTCCGGGCATAAAAGTTTGTAAAGATCACCCGAATCAACGGCAAAGCAAAATCGGGCAGTCAAATTAGAGGATTTTTAGCATTTAAATGGGTTGACGCCTGCCGGCAGGCAGGCAGGGATGACGGATGACCGTTGACCGTTGACCGTTGACCGTTGACCGTTGACGCCTGCCTGCCGGCAGGCAGGGATGACCGTTGAATTATAATAGGCACATCGGCACATTTGCACATCTGCACATCTGCACATCTGCACATTAAATCAGTAGTCGAGTTCCAGTTTTAGTTTGTCTTTTAACTCTTTGACTAAGGGATACAATTCGACAATCTGTTGAAACTGTTCTCTTTTACTCAGGGTTTTTTCCTGCAGTACAGGCAGTAAAGGCTGTTCCCGGACGATTACAGAAAACGAGATGTTCTTATTTTGAAAACGTTCCAGCACCAATGTGGAAAGTTTTCTTTTTTCCTGTTCAATAAATCGTTGCTCCAGATTATTATTTGTAAGTATTTCAAAACGGTGTTCGTCCAGAATCCGGAGTTCCGCACCTTCGAAACTCTGGGCGGCAGAGTTCTTATTTTTTTTCAGATCAGCGGTGAAATGATTCCAGATTTCCATCAGCGGGAGGATCTCCAGGGATTTTAATTCAATGGATCCGGTATTCGTTTTACGATTCACCACTTCCTGTCTTATTTTAGAAAGTGCCCCCAGGCTTGTGGTTACAGAAGGCGTTGCGACCGGGGCTGTTATATGGGGTTCCTCGATGATAAGTTTCGGTAATGGCCGGGGATCGGAAAAAACAGGTGTTTTTTTTCTATTTTTTCCGGGTCCGGGATCCGCTGTTTTCTTTTCTTTGATTTCCAGCGGAGCAATTAAACGGTAAGCCACCGGTTTTACAGCATCAGTTCCTTTTTTTTTGTCGTTCACGTCCTGCGTCAGGTGAAGCGCCTGATTTAAATAAGCCAGTTTGATCAGGGCCAGTTCCACATGTAATCTTTTATTCCTGGCTGCTTTATAATGGATTTCGGATTCGCTTAAAACATTCAGTGCACTGATCAGATAGGAAGTTTCCACATCCTTTGCCGTTTCAAGAAATCTTTGTTTAAAATCTTCCACTACTTCGAGCAGGGCAGCGGCTCTTTCATCTTTGCATATCAGCAGATTCCGGATGAATTCTGCAAACCCGTTCAGTAATAAATCCCCTTCAAATCCTTTCCGGTTTATTTCATCAAAGATCAGCAGACCATCCGCCAGATTTTGACCGGCTACCGCATCCAGTAATTTAAAATAATAACTTTCATCCAGAATATTCAGGTGCTCAAGGGTATCCGCGTAGGTGATCTTCCCGTCAGAAAAACTCACCAGTTTATCCATAATGCTCAGGGCATCCCGCATACATCCTTCACTTTTCTGGGCGATGATTTCAAGAGAAGATTTTTCTGCCGGAATATTTTCTTTTACACAGATCTCCAGGAGGTGATCCATGATATCCTGATGGGTGATCCGTTTGAAATCAAACACCTGGCAGCGGCTGAGAATGGTAGGTAGGATTTTATGTTTTTCGGTTGTCGCCAGAATAAAAATGGCGAAGGGCGGCGGCTCTTCCAGCGTTTTCAAAAAAGCATTGAATGCCGAAGCGGAGAGCATATGCACTTCATCAATGATATAAACTTTATATTTCCCCGGCTGGGGTGCAAAACGTACCTGGTCAACCAGGACGCGGATATCATCTACCGAATTATTACTGGCAGCATCCAGTTCATGGATGTTCAGGGAAATGCCTTCATTGAACGAAACGCAGGAATGGCAGACATTGCAGGCTTCACCGTCACCGGCCGGATGGTCGCAGTTGATGGCTTTGGCCAGAATACGGGCACAGGTTGTTTTACCTACACCACGGGGACCGCAGAATAAAAAGGCATGGGCAAGTTGTTTATTGCGAATGGCATTTTTAAGCGTCGTGGTAATGTGTGACTGCCCGACAACGGTTGAAAAAAGCTGTGGTCTGTATTTTCTTGCAGAAACGATGAATTTGTTCATAAACCGCGGCCTCCGGAATCTTCAGACTGCAATAATAATAAATTTTAGAAGATGGGATGCCTTTTAAATTCCACCGTGCGGTCGAAAATATACCGGTACGTTTTCAGCCTCCGGCTCGGGTATGTATCTGCCATATACCGGATCATATTGATCATTTTCGGATTGAAATCACCCACCCACTGCATTTCATATTCTGTATAAGGAAGTATGAGCACCATCTTTCCGGTTTCCGCGATCAGGTATGAATCGATGCCCCTTCCCTGGTATTCAGGTATGACGCCGAATACGAGTCCGGTGAACTTTTTATTTTTCTTTGTTTTTACCATCCACAAAAATTTAAGTTTCTGCAGCAGCCCGAATTTTCCGTTCAGCCATTTAAACCACTGGTTCAGGTCGGGAATATTGGCAAACATGGCTATCGGTTTGTCGTTATGATACGTAAACCAGATCAGCCTTTCTTCCATAAACGGTTTCATTTGTTTGAACAAAAGTTTTACCTGTTCCAGTTTCATTTGTTTCATTCCCCCATGGCCCGCCCAGGCTTTATTATACACTTCGGTAAAATAACCTGCATATAGATCCAGATTATTTTTTTTGATATGCGCAGCCCGGTAAGACGGGTCCGCAGCTATAAGGGCATGCCGGTCCATCAGTTTTTTGCTGAATGGTTTTTTTGGATCCATCCCAAAACAGATCTGTTCAAAAAACATCTTAAACCCATAGTTTTCAAACAGGTGCTGATAATAAGGCGCATTGAAATTCATCCGCCAGAGCGGCTCATGAAATCCTTCGGTGACCAGTCCCCACCAGTTATCCCGTTCACCGAAATTAATAGGACCGTCCATAGCGCCCATTCCGCGCTGGATCAGCCAGTGTTTGGCCACGTCAAAAAGCTGATCTGCTGCGTCCTGGTTGTTGATACAATCGAAAAAACCGATCCCGCCGACCGGAAATTCATCTCCCTTGCTTTTATACCGCTTATTTACAAAAGCGGCAATCCGGCCCATCCGGCGGCCGTCTTCATCTTTCAGGATCCAACGGGCGGCTTCGCCCTGACGGAAGGCTTTATTTTTTTCCGGATCGAAAACATCCTCAATATCTTTATCCAGCGGACGGATATAACCCGGCAGCTGACCCAGGATATCCACATTCACCAGAATGAATTCGCGTGCCTGAGAAGGATTCTGAACGGAAATTAATTGCATGTATAGAGGGTTGGAGGCCGCAAAAATACTTGGTTTTTCATTTCGGAATTCTGGGCCTGGACACTTACCTTTGCAGCCGATTTTAAAGTAACTTTTTTAAATACGAAATATGCCAAATGCAGGCAAGATTAAACAAATTATTGGTGCGGTGGTAGACGTTCAGTTTAAGGGTAAACTCCCTGAAATCTACAATGCCCTGGAATTGCAAAAGCCGGGAGGTGGTACCCTGGTTATGGAAGTACAACAACATTTGGGAGAAGACAGTGTTCGTTGTATCGCCATGGATGGTACGGAAGGACTTACCCGGGGCATGGAAGTACTTGACACCGGCATTCCTATTTCCATGCCGGTAGGCGACGCCATCAAAGGCCGTTTATTCAATGTTACCGGGGATCCGATTGATGGTTTACCGCCTGTATCCAAAGTGAACGCGCGTCCCATTCACAGTAAACCACCCGCATTTGAAAATCTCAGTGTGAGCACGGAGATCCTCTTTACGGGTATAAAAGTCATTGACCTCATAGAGCCCTACGCGAAAGGAGGAAAGATCGGACTATTTGGCGGAGCCGGTGTGGGTAAAACCGTTTTGATCCAGGAGCTCATTAACAATATTGCCAAGTCTTATGCAGGTGTTTCCGTATTTGCCGGAGTAGGGGAACGCACCCGTGAAGGGAACGACCTGATGCGGGAAATGATTGAAGCCGGCATTATGAAATACGGGGACAATTTCAAGCACAGTATGGAAAATGGCGGATGGGATCTTTCCAAAGTGGATATGAAAGAACTGTCTGAATCCAAAGCGACTTTTGTATTCGGACAAATGAATGAGCCACCCGGCGCCCGCGCCCGTGTGGCACTCAGCGGTTTGACGATCGCAGAATATTATCGCGACGGAGACGGAAAGGGACAGGGCCGAGACATTTTATTTTTCGTAGATAATATCTTCCGTTTTACCCAGGCGGGATCTGAAGTTTCCGCCCTTTTGGGCCGTATGCCGTCTGCCGTAGGATATCAGCCAACACTGGCAACGGAAATGGGACTGATGCAGGAAAGGATCACTTCAACCAAAAATGGCTCCATTACCTCCGTTCAGGCGGTATACGTACCTGCGGATGATCTGACCGATCCGGCGCCGGCTACTACGTTTGCCCATCTGGATGCCACAACGGTACTGGATCGTAAGATTGCGGATCTCGGGATCTATCCGGCGGTAAATCCACTGGATTCCACTTCCCGTATCCTGAGTCCGAAAATCGTGGGTGACGCTCATTATGATTGCGCCAACCGGGTGAAACTCGTTTTACAGCGATATAAAGAATTACAGGATATTATTGCTATCCTGGGTCTGGATGAATTGAGCGACGAAGATAAATTAACCGTCAGCCGTGCGCGTAAAGTACAGCGTTTCCTTTCCCAGCCGTTTTTTGTGGCAGAAGCATTTACCGGTCTGAAGGGCGTGTTGGTACCTATTGAAGAAACCATCCGCGGATTTAATATGATTATGGATGGGGAAGTGGATGATTATCCTGAGGCGGCATTTAACCTGGTGGGTACGATAGATGATGCGATGGGGAAGGGAAAGAGGCTGATGGCACAGGCGCAGGGTTAGGGAAAATGTGCAAATGTGCAAATGTGCAAATGTGCAAATGTGCAAAAGTGGATGTGCGGATGTGCAGATGTGTCCCGCAAAAGGCGGGATGCAAATGTGCAAATGGAGGGCAGAATAAATGGAAGTTCTTCTTTATTTACTCAGGTAGTTATTTTAAAATAAATTTGCACATTTGCACATTTGCACATTGAAAGAATATGAACCTAGAAATACTTACCCCGGAAAAAAAATTATTCAGCGACGAGGTCTATGGTGTGCAGCTTCCCGGCGTTTCCGGATCATTTGAAGTGCTGGAAAAGCACGCCCCGCTGGTGAGTGCATTGAAAAGCGGTCTCATCAAGGTTTTGAATGATAAGACCCATACAACGCTATTTGACATTAAAAGTGGTTTTGTGGAAGTCCTTGCGAACCGCGTGACGGTGCTGGTTGAAGGGGCGAAGGCGGTTTAGTTGACGGTTGACGGTTGACCGATGACCCTGCCTGCCGGCAGGCAGGCGTTGACCGTATCAATGCGGAGACACAAATGAAAGGAGTTTTAGGCTTTAAGCTAATTAAGCTGGGGATCCGTCGGAAAATTGATCATCATGAGGTAATTTCCTCCCAGATGCCGGATGGCATCCTTCCAGATCTCCTCTGTTTTTTTATGAAAAATAAGTTTCTGATCAGCCGCTGCGGGTAACCAGGATTTTTCCTTCATTTCATCTTCCAGTTGTCCGCCCGCCCAACCCGAGTATCCGATATAAAACCGGATCTTGGAGGTCTTGATTTTCCCTGCGCGGATCAGCTCCACGGCTTTTTCAAAATTACCGCCCCAGTATATACCATTAATTACTTCGTAGCCACCCTGGATCAGGTCGGGATACTGGTGGAGGAAATGAATTGTATCCGTTTGCACCGGACCGCCGAAATACACGGGGATTTCCAGGTCGTCGGCATTGTTCACCAGGTCTTTTAAGCTATAATCGTAGGTTTTGTTGAGCAGAAACCCGAAACTTCCTTCACTTTGATGTTCGCAAAGGAAAATGACCGATCTTTTAAAATTTGGATCTTTCAGAAACGGGTCAGCGATCAGCAAGATACCAGCCGCGGGATTGTCCATATTGTAATTTAACTAATCTGAAGGATAATTGTTTAATAAATTTGCCCCGCCATGCAGTACGGCCCTGCTTTTCATGCCGGGAAAAAAATAGTTCATTTGAAGAAAAATTTTACCATCATTTTCATCCTGATCAGTCTTTCCCTCGTGGGTATCATTTATATCCAGTTGAACTGGATTACAACCATGGTGGAAAACAAAGAAGAGGAACTGCATCATAAACTGGTTGACGTCACGGCCGATGTTGCCCGCGACCTGATTGACTATAAAACAACGGCTCTTTCGGGCAGTCAGTTGCTTCGGTCGCCACAGGGTCTTGGATTCAGGCCTTCTGAACAGATCATGCAGGAACTGATGAGGCCGCCCCTGATCTCCCAGAAGTTCAGCTTCCAGGATATGACGGAAAAGCTGCGGATGGCATTTGCTTTTCGCGGGCTGAAAGATACAAAATTTGAATTCTGCATTTTTTCGGAAGTCGGCCTGAATGCTTCTATTTTTTCAAAATCCTACGAATTAAAATCGGCCAATTTCTTTTCAGCCCTCACCGATACGATCCATAATCTGCAAATGCTGTATCCGCTGATTGCCTCCAGCCAGGAATTAAACGGCCCCCAGCCATTTGAAACGCTCAGTATTGTGATCCCGGATTATAAATCAGTTGTAATGCGGCAGATGCGCTGGATGATTTTCGGGATGATATTCTTTACCCTGATCATCATATCAGCGTTTTATGTAACTGTGAGCACTTTATTGCGGCAGAAAAAACTCAGTGAGATAAAAAATGATTTTATAAATAATATGACGCATGAATTTAAAACGCCGCTGGCCACCATCTCCCTGGCCGTGGATGCCATGCGAAATGAAAAAGTGGTGCAGGACCGGGAAAAATCTGCCTATTTCTCCGGCATCATCAAGGAAGAAAACCGCCGGATGAACAAACAGGTGGAAACCATCCTTCAGGCGGCCTTGATTGACCGGCAGGAGCTTCAGCTGAAACTGCAACCCCTGCATGTAAACCAGGTGATCCAGCGGGTGATGGATAATTTTAAACTGCAGCTGGAAGAAATACACGCCCAGGTGCTTTTGCATCTGGATGAAGGATATGATATGGCCCAGGCAGACGACGTTCATTTCACCAATCTGATTTCAAACCTGGTTGACAATGCCATTAAATATTCACGCGAAAAACTGATGATCCGCGTCCAGACCCTGCGTACCGGAAAAAATATTTCCATCCGGATCGAAGACAACGGCATCGGAATGACCAAGGAAACGCAACGGCGCATATTTGAAAAATTCTACCGGGCACATACCGGCAATGTTCATAACGTAAAAGGATTCGGCCTGGGCCTCAGTTATGTGAAATCCGTTGTGGACGCCCATAATGGCCGCATCAAGGTGGAGAGTACGGTTGGAAAAGGAACCATTTTTACCCTGGAGATTCCCCTGATACGACAGGAGAAGTCGGCAGTCCTGACTGCGTAAAACCCTGAATTAATATGCAAATGTGCAGATGTGCAAATGCAGGAGTTAGCTGTTCGAAGTGTAACATCAGGTTGAACTTCAATTTATAATTACTCAAATTATCAATTTCATCTGCACATCTGCACATCTGCACATTTGCACATTTGCACATTGTTTATTCCTGCCTATGGCAGGAATAAACACCCATCCCCATAACTCAGAAACCGGTAATCATTTTCTAACGCATATGCATATACGCTTTTCCAGGACGGACCGATCAGGGCCGCAACGAGAAGTAATAAAGTGGAATATGGCTGATGAAAATTGGTGATCAGGCCCCGGACTATTTTAAACGGGTATCCGGGAACAATAAAGAGTTGTGTTTTTGAAACCAGTTTTTTACCGGGTTGCTGCCCCACCCATTCCAGTAAGAAATGCAAAGCTTCTATTGCCGGCATATCAGCCGTTTGGTGGTAGGGAAACCATTGGTCCAGGTGAAGATCCGTTGCCCGGATCTTTTTATGTTGACTAATTTTTAATCCAAGCCAGTAAAGCGTTTCAAGCGATCTTAATGAAGTAGTGCCTACGGCGATCACCGGTTCATTCCATCCTGAAATAAGGGATTCAATAGATGCTGCCGTTATTTCAATAAATTCTTCATGCATAAGATGCCCTGATAATTTTTCGCTTTTAACCGGCAAAAAAGTACCTGCTCCCACATGCAGCGTGAGGTACAGCGACCCGATTCCTTTTTCTGAAAGGGAATGAAGTAATTTTTCCGTGAAATGAAGACCAGCCGTAGGCGCCGCCACTGAACCGGATTCCCGGGCATATACCGTTTGGTATCTTTCCGCATCTGAAGCATCCGCCGGTCTTTTCAGATAAGGCGGGAGCGGAATCGAGCCCAGCTGATGCAATACCGCGGCAAATGTAAGGTGATCGGGCGTCCAGGAAAATTCTACCATAAAATCATCCTTTCTTTTTTCGACGAACCGGGCCTGCAGCCTGGTTTCACCGATTTTTTTTTCGAGTACCTGCATGCGTTTCCACTTTGAAGCGCCGCCAATTAAACAGGTCCACATAACTTTTCCGGTTTCTGTCATGGCCTGCGAAATACGCATATCACCGGCGAGTGGCCCGAGACAAAAAATTTCAATTTGTCCGCCGCCGGGCTTCTGAAATAAAATGCGCGCTTCCACTACCCGGCTGTTATTAAATACCAGGAGGCAGGGTGTGGGAAGTATTCCTGGAAGTTCGGAGTATATGTTTTCCTGAATCCTGCCTGCTTCCCAAACAAGCAGTTTGGAACTTTCTCTTTCTGCTAATGGATAACGGGCGATTTTTTCATCCGGCAAATCGTATCCGAAACCGGAGATGGAAAGATCTGTGGGGAAAAGAGGTGGAAGCGGCATATTCAGCAGCAGGGGGTGGTGACTTATAGGAGGTTATGCACAGGTATTCACACTGATTAACATGTTATACACGGCATTTCAGATGATTTAGGTGTATTAACTGACTCAAACACGGGCCTGATCAGGTCCTTGGTATAAATAAAAACTGTGGAAAAATTAAAATCTTCCAAAATGTTTTGTAAAGTGGGAAAAAGTGTTATTTTGTGTCAATTATTAAAAACATTGTCTCAAGTCCTTATAAATGAATGGTTTTCTTGGAGAATACGAGGTAACGCTCGATGCAAAAGGGCGGTTTCTCCTGCCGGCTTCGCTCAAAAAGCAAACCG
>Ga0209863_10000002_pt1 | contig 166883 bp, 145 predicted proteins | sample OrgsoiDNA2013046_FD_185796 | JGI IMG/M metagenome (GOLD analysis project Ga0209863, IMG submission 185796) | Permafrost soil microbial communities from the Arctic, to analyse light accelerated degradation of dissolved organic matter (DOM) -... | ecosystem: Environmental > Terrestrial > Soil >...
TAAGCACCCAGATTTCTCCGGATGCAAAAAATAAAATACAAGGCAGCGCTTTGGAATTACTAATTAAATAAGTTAGGAGAAAACCAGATTTTTAACCCGATCATTAAACAAGTATTTATGAAACAAATAATTATTTTCTTCATTACTATATTGATATATGCTACTTCTTTTTCGCAAAGTGATTCTATTAAAGTAGAACAATATTGCCAACTAATCATCACCCCTAGGCTCTTTAGCAATAAAGTAACTATTGATCTTGATTTTGGCGAGGAAAAAAATTTTTGGAAGGATGAACGCCTTAAAACATATGATGGTAAGCTGAAGAAGTTTAACACGATTATTGACGCTTTAAACTTTATGGGAAAACAGGGTTGGATTTTTATCAATACTTACCCTGTTGAAGGCGGCAATACTGTGATTTACCATTACGCTTTCAAAAAAGAATTCTACCTGACAGGAATTTAGGTTGAAAGCATGCCTACTCCCATAAATAATTTTTAACTAACCTTATTTGTGGCACAAAATCATGTAAATGCCCTTATCTGGATCCTTATAAACCTAATAAATAACTTCTTAATATATATTTTATGCGCATTTTAAAAATTAGCACTTTATTAATTCTACTGTTTATCATTACCATTGATATATCGGATGCTTTGGCTGCCATTCAATTATTTAGCAAGCCTCCCTCAGCTTATCAAGGTTCTATCTCTTATTCTCCAAAACACGTGTCATTTGATTCTTCAAAATCCAATGTATTTATAGTAGCAGACAGCAAACTGACTGAACTGTTTGATATGCTGGCGCCATTCTATCTTTTCAATCTGACGGAAAAAGCAAATGTATACATAGTCGCAAAAGACAAAACACCTATATTAATCAAAAGGGATTTATATGTATTGCCCCAAATAACATTTAAAGAAGCAGACGCTTTAAACCTAAGGGCGGATGTTATCATTATTCCGGCATTATCGATAAGAGATGAACACCAGGATACCATCCTTCTTGGTTGGATAAAGTCTCATGTTCAACCAGGGACCAAAATGCTTGCCATCTGTGACGGCGCTTCCACAGCTGCCGCAACGGGACTTTATGATGGAAAATATCTGACATGCCATGCCTCAGACTACATCGGTGTCAAATCACATTTTAAGAACCCTGTATGGGTAAAAAATGTGAACGTAACTAAAAGCGGAAATCTATTCAGTACAGCGGGAGTATCTAATGCTGTGGAAGGAAGCCTTACAATAATCAATGAATTGTTCGGCCAGAATATCACGAATGCCATAATATCAGATATTCATTACCCGGAATCCCAGATCAAAATAAGCCATCAGAGTATTGCCATAAGTTCAAACGACAAATGGACTATTGCTAAAAAAGTAATATTTAAGTCAAATAAAAATATCGGAATACTTCTTGAAAACGGAATGAACGAGTTCAAAATGATCAGCATTCTGGATACCTATGGCCGTACTTTTCCGAAATCATTTAAAACCTTCTATATAAATGATTCAATCATTCAAAGTAAATATGGTCTGACGTTTCTGGCTACTGGTAAAAACAATATGGAAAATCTTGATGAGCTTCACATTTTTAGTCCGAATTCTGGCAATGAACTACCTTCAACTTCACTTAAAAATGAAGCAATCGTCACTTACGCAGAAAATCAATATCCTATAGATATCTGTCTTAAAAGAATATCGCTTCAATACGGACCAAAATTTGAAAACGTTGTAAGAATACTTTTGGATTATAACTAGTTTACTCAATAAGATAATAATATTTCATCCCGATAATTCAGATGAATTCATAATATAATCACAGAATATGCAAAAATTGGCCTTTATTATTCCACCTAATGTGGAACTTCTCGACCTTGCTGGCCCGGTCCAGGTTTTCACAGAAGCCAAATTTTATGGCTTTGAAGCAGATATCGAGTTTTATAAATATCAGGATAAACCCATTTCAACCTCCAATCTGTCTTTTGGAAATATTAAGCATTACAAAGAAGCTAAATTAAAGGAGGGGGATTTTGTTTTTGTACCCGGGATGAATTTTGACTATGTCAATAGTTTCTCATTTAGGGCGGAAAGAGATTTTTTTAAATGGCTTAAAGAATGCGCTGACAGGAAAATAATTATTTGTTCTATTTGTAATGGTGCATTTGCTTTGGGCGAAGCCGGGCTGTTAAAAGATACTGAATGTACCACTCACTGGAGGAGAGTAAAAGAATTGCAAAAGCAATTTCCGCAAGCGAAAGTAATGGTTGATATATTGTATGTAAAAAGCAATAATGTTTACACCAGTGCGGGCATCAGTGCGGGAATTGATCTGGCATTGGCCATTCTTGAAGAATTAAAAGGCCCGCTCTTTACTCATAAAGTAGCCAGAGGACTTGTGGTTTATCACCGGAGAAGTGGCAGGCATAACCAACAAAGTATTTACCTGGATTATAGAAACCATATTAACCCCCAGGTACATGAAGTGCAGGACTTTCTCATTGATAATCTCTCAAAAGAAAACGATATAGAATCACTGGCTTCCATGGTAAATATGAGTCCCAGAAACCTGAGCAGGATTTTTAAGGAAAAGACCGGATCCACTATCCTGGAATACCTTACCCTATTGCGGAAAGAATATGCAAACACGATGCTAAATAATCCGGAATATACAATTGAATATATAGCGTCCAAATGTGGTTTTAAGACAGCCCGGCAATTACAAAGGATATTGAAAAAATAGAACTATTCGCCTTGAAATTTTACGAAAAAGTCGATAAATAAAATAAGAACATTTAAAGATTTAGTAATTACCTTCTTTAATCTCATCATTAGCATTTGTAATCAGACTGTCCGACTTTAATAGATTCCCAAACACCTCTATTCTGTTATCCGCTTCATTCCCGGTAGTCACATCTGTTTTAAATATTTTGCCAGTTCTCATGGCTAGAACATACTTGCGTTCAGTTGAAGTTACCACGCAGGATTTGGGAATGGAAAAGCCACTCGCATTGCCTTTGGAATAAATCACGATATCGGCGTACATACCCGGTGTAAGCAATTCATCGCTATTCATCACATCGGCTTCCACCCTTTCAGATCTGAACTGCGCATTTACATTCATTGATTTTCTGCTGATATGACCGGTGATTTTTTTTCCGGGAAAAGCACTGGTGAAAAAAGAGAGCGTGTCGCCAATTTTCATCGTTCCCGCCAGATTCTCCGGAATATCAACCTGCAACCGCAGATGATTAATCTCTTTCAATTCGAGCATGGGTTTGGAATCTTTCGACTCCGCACTTACCAAAGCGCCGGGGTGTACATTCCTTTCCGTAATTACACCACTAAATGGCGCAGTGACCACCAGGTACGCCTCCATAGTTTGTTGCATCTGCCAGTTTGATTTTGCGGCGTTGCTGACTGCATTATCCGATTCCATTTTGGATTTTACGAACGAAAGATCCAGCGGTGAAATAGCGCCGGGTGTTTGAGAGGCTTCCAATAACCGATTGTAATGTTCCCTGTCGATAGAAAGATCAGCTTTCGTTCTCGTATATTTTTCTTTGGCCTGCATAGTGGACTGTTCCAGCTCCGGCGCTTCGAGTCTCATCAGCAACTGCCCTTTTTTAACTGGAGATCCAATATCTACCTTCACTTCTTTTACATATCCATTTACTTTGGGAAAGATGCTCACTTCCTGATAGGCAGCCAGTTGGCCCGGAAGTTTGACCAGGCTCGACAAACCAGTTTGCTGAACTGCGACCAATGTATAATGCGGTTTATTATCTGTCTCATTTCCTTTGGGTGCTTCGGGTTTGGCCGACTGACAGCTGCTAAATAGAATCGCAAGAAAAGCAATACCGAAAATCATATTTTTCATAATAAATATTTAGTTGTTTTCATCTTCTGCGAGTAATGAGCTTGTTTTAAAAGTTGTTTTCTGCTGGATCCATCCATAAACGAGGGGCACAATAAACAGTGCTGCAAGTGTTGAAGCAGCCAGTCCCCCGATTACCGCTCTGCCCAGGGGGGCAGACTGATCGCCGGCTTCACCCAGGCCGCTGGCCATCGGAATCATTCCTGCAATCATCGCAAGACTGGTCATGAGAATAGGCCTTAAACGAATGCTCGCCGCGGTATAAGCTGCTTTGAAAGGATCTTTATATTCTAATCGCAAAGACTCTGCGTTAGTCACAATCAATATTGCATTGGCCACGGATACACCTGTCGACATGATGATACCCATATAAGATTGCAAATTCAGGGTTGAGTCGGTGGCCAATAACATCAGCATCGCTCCAAGAATAACGGCGGGCACTGTGGAGAGTACCGTGATGGCTAGTCCGAAGGATTGATAGTTTGCGGCGAGCAAAAGAAGAATTACTACGATTGCCGCCAGTAGTCCATTTTGCAGGGATTGAAGGGTTTCGGTCAACAAGGATGACATGCCCCTGACTTCAGTGATGAGTCCGGTGGGTGGTTTGCCCATTTCATCAATGGCCTTTTGAACAGCCACTGTAGCTGATCCGAGGTCTCTATGATAAATATTCGCACTGACCGTAACAAACCGGCGCGGACCGCTGCGGTCATATTCTCCAGGCAGACTGTCAATGGTGATGTCAGCTATATCAGACAAAACAGGCCGCATCTGACCCTTTACAACAGGCACTGATTGAAGCTGCTCCATGGAATTCATATTGTATTCCGGTACCTGCACCTGAGTCTGATAGGTATACGCACTCTTTGTATCGAGCCATAGATTCTTGTTGGTAAAACGGCTGGACGAAGTGACATCAGTGATACTTTTTGCTACATTATCGAGCGAGAGTCCCATCAATGCCAGGCGGCTTCGGTCAATGTGTATCTGAATAGTCGGCATATTTAATGGCTGGGCTATTTGCACATCGCGTAGAAAAGGAATTTGTTTGAGCTTTTCAGTGAGTGCTGTGGCATATTTTTTAATATCCCCCATATTTTTCCCGGCTACACGAACTTCAATAGGAGTCGATGCCCCCTGTGCCATGATTTTTTCAGTGAGCTCAATGGGCTCAAAAGATATAAGCAACTCAGGATAATTACTTGTAAGACGATTACGGATCGCTTCCTTAAGTTCTTCCATCTTTACTCTGTAGTCTTCCTCCAGGTTTACTTGTATAACAGCTTCCTGGGTACCGCTGTTAAATACATAGAGGTTGCTCGTTCCGAAGCTGCTGGGAACAATACCCACATACGCAGAAGAAATGGCCACATGGTGGTCCACGATCGTATCAATGATCGACAAAACATCTTTAGTTAGCCGCTCCGTAACTTCTAGTCGCGTGCCCTGCGGTTCCCTTAACCTCAACTGCAACTGACCATTATTTGTTTTCGGCAAAAGGTCTTTGCCGATAAATACAAAACAAAATCCGGCAGCTCCCAGGATAACAATCAGATAAATGCAGACAATCAATTTTCGGAAAGGCATCCAATATTGTAACCTTTTACCCAGACCATTTTTCATTCTTTGAAAAAGACCGTTCTCTTCTTTATGATTTGATTCCTGCAAACCATGCGCATCTACTTCATAAATTTCTTCTTCATTGAGTGCCAGACCCGCATGTGCATGTATGCCGGACTGATGGTATTGAAATTTTTCTGCCTTTAACAACCAAACTGAAATAACTGGCACCAGCGTCTGTGCAGCTACAAAAGAAATCACCATGGCAAAAGCAATGGAAAGGGAAAGCGGAAGGAACATCGCTTTAGGCACACCTGTCATGATGAAAGCCGGAGCAAATACTGCGAGTATACATAGCAGAATTAGCACCAAGGGGAAGGAAATTTCTTTACAAGCATCTTCAATGGCTTGCTTTTGTGGCTTGCCCATTTCCAGATGCTGGTGGATATTTTCAATCGTAACAGTTGCCTGATCCACCAGGATCCCGATCGCGAGAGCAAGGCCGCTCAGGGTCATGATATTGATGGTTTGTCCGGCGAGTTTCAAAAAGAATACGGCACCCATTACCGCTATGGGAATGGTAATGATGACTACCAGACTACTCCGCCAGTCACGTAGAAAAAGTAGAACCATAAGTCCAGTTAGAATGGCGCCCAATATGCCTTCGGTCATCAGGCTTTTCATTGAATTGATGACGAAGATGGATTGATCGAATTCGTAACTGATATTCACATCATCCGGCAGAAGGCTTTTCATTTCGTGCAACTTGGTGCGGAGAGTCTGCACCACATCCCAGGTGGAAGCATCGGCTGTTTTTACGACCGGTATATAAACGGAGCGCTTCCCATTGACCAGCGCAAAGTCGACAGTAATGTCTGCGCCATCAGAAACCGTTCCGATATCGCGAACAAAAACATTGCTTAATCCATTACTCTTAATGGGTATATCTTCAAATTTTTCTACCGTCGATTCCAATGAATTGATCGTCGTGATAAACATCGTTGAGTCCACGCGCAGATTACCAGCAGGGGAGATCGAATTATTTTTTATCAGCGCATCCACCACTTCGTCGGCTGACAAATTGTAGGCTTTCAATTTTTCCGGAGTCACATTGATCACCACCGTTCTGGCGTTGGAACCAAATGGAGGAGCAGATGACATGCCGGGAACAGTTGCAAAAAGTGGACGCACGCGGGTAATAGCCAGATCAAAGATTTCTTTTAACGATCTGGTTTTACTGCTAAATACCAGTTCACCCACAGGTAAGGAAGAAGCGTCAAAACGGATTACCTGCGGGGGGAGTGCGCCGGGGGGAAAAAATGCCATGGTCCTGTTTACCTGAAGTGCTACTTGTGCCGAGGCTTCAGCCATATCGGTCGACTCATAAAAACTGAGTTTGATCAGTGAAAGCCCCTGAATGTTTTTACTCTCCACATTTTTGATGCCGTTGATGTAGAGAAACTGATCCTGCATACGGGTCGCAAAAAATCCTTCCATCTGCTGGGCCGACATACCACCGTATTGTTCAATTACATAAATGGTTGGGGAATTGAGCTTGGGGAAAATATCGATCGGGATTGTTCTGATCGCCATCACGGAAAAAAGAAGAATGGCCAGAAAAAGTACTACAATAGTTATGGGCCTTCGTAAAGCGGAACGTACCATATTATAATGGATTAACAGAGTTATTGAATGAATTGAATAAAACCGGCAAGCTGACCGGTAGCAATGGCTTTATCCAGTTGTGACAAATACCAGTTGCCCATTGTTTCCGCATAGTCATTAAGTGACCGGTCCAGCACAAATGCCGCGTTGGTCAGATCGATCAGTGTAATGATACCTGCTTTATATTGAGCGATTTTCTGATTGTAGGTATCGACGGCCGCCTGATATTGAATCGGTAGTTCCAGAAGGTTTTTTTCCGTGATGTCGATACTATTCTGAGCCTGACGGGCAGCGGAAACCAGACTAACCTGCTGCTGCCTGAGTTCTAAGTCGGCGGCCTCCTTTTCGAAGCCAAAGGTTTTCAGCCGATCTTTTTTATGAATGCCGTTAAAAAGATCATATTGAAAAGAAACGCCGGCCAGATAATTAAAACGCTGGTATCCGAACCCATTATCTACAGACTGATACTGGTCGTTATAGGCGATACTGGAGCCCCGGGCCCAGGACGCGGCCGTCAGAAAAATCTTCGGCAGATAACTTTTGGAGATCAGCCGCTCGTTTGACATATAGAGTTTACTCAGATTCGCATAATAATCTATTAGTGGATTGACTGTTGTATCACTCGGGGTATGAAGGATATTTTTTCTTTTGCCAATCAACATTAGCACCGTATCAGTTAGAATCGCTTCAATGGGAACGCCCGTGAGATAAGAAATTTCCTCGCGGTAATTTCTAGCCTGCTCGTTTATCTGATTATACGTGATCCGGCTCTTGGATAATTCCGCTTTCGCAAGGGAAGAATCGGAACCAGGTTTGATCCCACTGGTGGTGAGTGCATTGATAATATTAAAAATCGTGTCGTATCGCTTAACGGTTTCTTTTTCAACAGTCATTCGTGCTTCACTTATCATCAGATTAAAATAGGCCCTGCATATGCGACCATGAAGGATATACATTTCCCGCTGGAGGTCGGCCTGGGAAAGATCCTTTCCGGAATTTGCATAGTCTACCAGGGCTCTCTTGTAGCCAAAATTAATAAGGTCGTATTCTCCATAGAGAACGGCGATGTTTCCGGAAACGGCCTGATAGTCATTTGCTCCTCTTATCCCAGAAGAGGTAGAGGGGATTATGCCATAAGGAAAATAACTTCCCGCGGTGGAATTATCGGACCCGATATTCACCTGATCATTGAAACGTACAGAAGGCAGGAACTGATGCCTGGCTTCCGTCACGGCCGAAGAAGCGCTACTGAAGAGCGCCCTTTTTTCAAGGAGCCTGGGCAAATAAAGATCAGCGCTATCGTTGAGGGCGGAAAGTGTAAGAAATGGCTTTTGCGAAAAAACGGAAACGGCAGGTAGTATTAAAAATATGAGTATATAAACCAGCTGCTTTCCATTTCGGAAAGTGAACATAATGAAAAATTAGAATGAGAAAAGTTGTTTAATCAAAAATTAAACAACCTGAGGGGGGCCTCGTAACGAAGGTGCATTAAAAGAGAAGTTTGTCAGGGGCTGCGTTTCATTCAGAAGCGTCGTCTGAATAGTGAAACTGTATTCAACCAAATCCTGTAAAACGTCTGGCGCTGAAAATAGATGCGATGGATGAAATCTTTTGTTGAGTCTGAACCCTGCAATTTTTGAATCCTTATGACTATCCTTACATAGAACCGGATGGAAGTCCTTGTCTGTTGGCTGTGTATTAAAGTCACCCGTTAAAAATGAAACTGTTGGCGGCCTTCCAATATGCATATTTAACTGTACCATATAAAACGACACATATACCAGGATCAGGCATACCCTGGTAAGATTTTTAAAGTGTCGTTTACTGGAAAGCATTCAAAAATTCCATTAAGCCGCAAAGTTACTAATAATAAGGTTATCAATATTATAGGCTGTATTCACCAACGCTTAACAAAAACTAGCGACCTTGGATGACAACAGATGTATCGAAAACCTCTACCCTACCTAATGAAGAAAATCCCCATAAGGCAAATCTAGTCATCTAATAAAGAACAAGTCAGCTTTGGGCGTTTTAGTATCCGTAAGATTCAGGATTTACTTGCCGGGAACGATTTAACACACGACTTCCACAGGCACGATTTCTTTTTTATTCTTGCGTTGCAAAAAGGTATAGGCAAGCATGAAATCGATTTTACTCCTTATGATGTATTAAACCATTCTGTTTTCATAATGCTCCCGGGTCAGGTACACCAACTTCAACTGAATGCGAACTGTATAGGATACTTAATGGAATTCAATTCCGCATTCTATCAACCAACGGACAAAGTATCCTCAAGTGAATAAAACTGTTGAAATACGAACATAATCAACACGTTTTCAAATATACAAGCACGTATCTGGGCGGCCGCAACCTGTAAATACTAATTATTATGGTACTTATCATGATATTCTTTTTCATGACCCTCTTTATTAATATAAACAGTTTTATAATTATTCATGTGCTTGTAATGAGTCATATAAACACTATGTTCGCCTGAGCGGTCGATACGGGTGTATTCATAGTCGCCTTGACTGCCATAATGTTTTTGCATATGATCTCTCACTGGCGATGGTACGTCCTGCTGGTCATACGGAATATGTGTATCATAGTGCCTTCCGGATTTGTTATAATATGCCATTACTGCACCATTATCATGATCATTATCATCAAATGATACGCTCCATCCTCCATTATTAGTCTGTTGCCAGTCTGAAGGGCTTGATTTTGGATATTCTCTTTGAAAAGACTGAGATACATTATTGGGAGGTAAATGATTATTCTGAGAGAATCCAAAAATAACGCAAAATAATAAATACAAGGTTAATCTGATTTTCATGTTTTTCTTTACATGATATGTTCAATAACCTTGCCTGATGGGGTAACTCGGGTACAAATTCAGAAAACACCTTATGATTTAAGCTCCAATTCGTAAATTTCTGATTTCCTGCTGATTTATCCATAAAGGATGTTTCTTTTCTGATTAATGAAATATTGCCTTTCTGTTTTTCAAAAGCAAACCGGCATTAGCATTTGATTTGAAATATATTCCGGCCCTTCATAGGATATTGGAGGAATTTAGCGGGTCGGTCAACATAATCTCAGGATTTATTTTGCCTGGACTCGCCAGATCGTATTACTTGCATCATCTGAAATCAGGATCGACCCATCCTCCAACACAGCAATGCCCACAGGACGGCCGTGAACCGTACTTTTTTCCAGGTCGGCCGTAAAACCGGTCAGAAAATCTTCAGGAGGGCCACTTGGTTTTCCCTCATGAAAAGGAACAAATATTACTTTGTAACCCGATAGAACAGAACGGTTCCAGGAACCGTGTTGTGTTATAAATGCACCACCCTGGTATCTGGGCGGAAATACATTTTTAGTATAAAACAATAAACCAAGTGAAGCTGTATGAGAGCCAAGCGGAATATCCGGAACGATGGCCTTTGACACCAGATCGGGTCTGGGATGATCTTTCATGCGCGGGTCTTCGTGCTGACCATAATAACTATACGGCCATCCATAAAAGCCGTTTTCCTCCACATGGGTAAAATAATCCGGTACGAGTTCGTCCCCAAGTTCATCACGCTCATTTACCGCCGTCCATAATATATTCGTTCCGGGGGCCCAGCCCATGCCGCATGGATTGCGCAGTCCGGAAGCGTATATTTTTTCATTTGACCCATCCGTATTTATTTCTAGGATATTTGCCCTGTTTGTTTCCTTATCAATTCCGTTTTCTGCAACGTTAGTGGAAGAACCCACGGCAATAAATATTTTATCTTTCGACGGACTGGTAATGATATTCCTTGTCCAGTGACGGCCCTGACCCGGATAAGAGAGGATTTTTTTTCCGGATCCTTGCAAAACGGTATCTCCAGGATGATAATCAAATTCAAGCAGAGCATCCGTATTAGCGATATAAAAATGGTTTCCGAGGATCAGCATCCCAAAAGGCTGATTCAGATTGTCCTTAAATAAATAGTGGGCTTCCGGTATGCCATCATGATTTTCATCACGAAAAAGAATAATCTTATTCTCACTGGTACCAAAATGTTGCGTTTTTATCTTCCTGGATATTTTTGCGCCGAATTTCTTGATACCTGTCAGAACGGTGTTTGATTCAGCTACAAATACGTCGCCGTTCGACCCAACATAAATCCACCGTGGATGGGATAATCCATCTGCAAACTTTGAAACCTCAAATCCTGTCGGAGCTACCGGTTTTTCATCCCCTTTCCAGCCAATCACCTGGCTGAAATTTTTAGAAGAGCCCGTTGCATAAGGCTGTGGTAAAGGCTTTTCATCGTATCCGCTGGTTTTAACGGATCCTTCGTAAGAACCTTTATTTAGTTTTCGGGAATTACAAGCACTAAATGATAAAACCATACAGAATAAAAAAAAACCTAACAATCTGACGCTGTTCATACTATTCATTTTTAAATTAATACGTTAAAATGCTGACATCGGTTGATTTTAAATTCTTCCTCTAATTAGTAAGTCTCTTCCCCAGTTTTTTGGGGAATTATTTCAGCAACTTCCTAACTCCCATTACTCATGTATTACTCCAATATTCATCATTCGCTGAAACCCGGTACTGGCCTGAATCCTGTCCCGGGCACTTTAAAAATTTGTAAATCGATTGATTTCAAGGTTTTATTTTTTACATTATGATTTAGTCTTTACGCTTCCTCCCGAATATTTCCACCTTTCCTAAAGTCGTTTTTATTTCGTTTAATCCAGCATTTGCAAAATGAGAAGCACAGAACTATCATTGCATAAATGTTCAGTTCATTAGGGGCCCCTACAACGATCAGGGAAAAAATTTGTATATGGGGCACAGACAGTTGAAAATAAAAAAGGGCCAGATTAAAAATCCAGCCCGCTTAAAATCCATTATCCAATTAAATACCATATTATAGTTTCAATTTGCGAGTCAGGCTATTCTTAGTCTCAAAGATCCGATTTGTCCAGTTTGTTAACGTCATTCTCCATTTTTCTAACCGATTCCTTAACACGTTCTATATTCTCTTTTATTCCCTCCTTTAAGGCGTTCTTTTTGTCAACCTGTACACCAGACCGCGAGAACCTTTCATCATTAAAGTGCTGATGGTTATAAAACGCATCCCTATTTTCCATGTCATCATTCTGATATGCCAGGACATTGGCGGGTGAAAAAACTTCACGAACTGCATATTCTGTATCCCGGGAGATTTTGCCCTTTTCATATGTTGGCAGAGAAGCAAGATGAGTAATATTTAAACCGGACAATAAGACCACTTTTTCTTCCTTAAGGAGCTCAGCCAGTCCGACAGGCACCAGGACTAACCTGGAAATGAGATTTAGTGGCTTACCGTTTATATTGACCACTAAATACCTAACGCGGTTAGAAACCTCATCAAATAATAATTCACTCACTTTACCCACTTCTTGGTTTTGAAGGCCTATTACTTTCCAGTTCCTAATGTCCGGCTCTCCTTTCACCATTTCAAATTCGCTGGAATGAAGTTCCTTAAGGTGATTGTTGGATATATAGTCTGTTTGTAACATAATACCAGATTTTTTACTTATGACATGAATGTTGTTGAAGGAGGCAAATCCCTGTGCATTACCGAGCCTGTTGATTTTGTGGGCAGAGGGTATTCTTGCGGGTTCTTATTATGCATATAATAATAAATTCCGCCGGCTATCAACAGTATAATTAAAAATAACCACAGCCAAAGAAAGCTATTTCGTTTTCGCTGAACATGTAATTCTGCCATATTGAATTAATTTTTGATTAGACTATATGATTATTCCCAAACAGTCTACTGGTATTCAACTCAAATCATGCCTGGGTGACCCATTCCCACGATTTTGATTAATCTTCTGAAAATGAAACCAATATGTAAATACTATACAAGAATGAAAAAAATAATTGTAGAATTTTTTACCAGAAACTGCAACTGAAATAACCGACTTGGTGCCCGGACAGGCTCTTTGGTCTTTGAAAAATGATCCCGTTTGCCCTTTGTTGTTTCGATCGTAATGGGTAATCACTGCCCCATTACGTAATTCTTATTTTAAATTTTCGTCATCCTTCTTCATATCTCATAACTCCATCTTGCTGGTTTTTAACGGAGGAAGCCCTCTACCGGGAACGATTTCTAACATTATATGCCCCGGAATTTGTTTCATGGCAGAGTTATTGAATCATATACAGAAACCCCCCTAATGTAAATAAAGTTTCATTTCCGTTTAGTCCCGCATATTTCTCTTTTCCAGGGATAAGGATAATCCAAAATGATTATTCGTCAACATCCAAAAGATTAGAGATTCGATCTCCCCTGTTACAATTTTTTGATCTTTTATGGAGAACCTTCCTGTTGTTTAAAACCAAAGTTTTACTATCGGCCATACTTCACTTAATTCCGTATAATATTTCTTACATCAATGAAAACTGCAATTGTTTTTTTCTGTCTGCTTTTTTCTTTAAATGCTATTGTTGCCCAGGTTCAGTCTGCTGATACAATCGTTCCATCAAAAGGCAATATAGAACAACAATTAAAGGAAATCAGAAAACGACAAATTGCTCTTCATTCTGATTCAACGAAGAATGGTAATGTGCCCAAAAAGACTGCACTCGTTGACACCACAAAAAAAAATAGATACAATGATCTGCTGGACGACGACCCGGAATACAATAAAAAATATCCGGTATGGAAGCCTGCATTACAGGTTGTCGGCATGAATGCGATATTAAATATCATGGACAGAACTGTTATGAACCTGGAATTTTCAAAGGTTGATTTTTCCACCTGGAAACAGACGACCAGTGCGGGTTTGCCCTGGAACAAAGGATGGATGTGGGATCAGGATAGGTTTGGCAATAATTTCCTGTCTCATCCGATGACAGGCAGCTTTTATTACAATGCAGCCCGGTCGAACGGATATAATTTCTGGGAATCCGCGCCTTTTGTATTTGCGGGCAGTTATATGTGGAAGATCTTTGGGGAAAAAGGGACACCGGAGCGGGAAGACCTGATTAATACTACATTTGACGGAATTGCGCTGGGAGAAATCCTTTACCGGTTGAGCTCAAATATATTGGATGACCGGTCAATCGGAACAGAAAGGGTTTTTCGTGAAATTTTAGCCGGAATCATAGATCCGGTAAGAGAGTTCAACCGGCTCGTTCAGGGAAAAGCCTCCAGAAGAACGAACAAGGAAGTATACCAGACAGAACCGCTCAACATTACCTTATTTGCCGGCGTGCATTCCATTAATACGAATAGTTATGCGCTTTTTTCGGGTGTTAATGATGAAATGCTGGACGTACAGCTGGATTATGGCAATCCATTTGAAGTCCGTAGCCGGAAACCCTTTGATTTATTCAGATTCCGGGCAGAAATCAATTTCGGAGTAGGAAGGAAATTAGCTGACAATGTAACCGGATACGGAATTTTATTTGGTAAAAATACAAACCTGGGAAAGGCAGAAATTCTTTACGGCGCGTTCCAGTACTATGATTATTTCGATACAAAAGCCTTCGAATTGTCAACGATTGCCTTCGGTGGCGGATTATTCGTCAAGTTACCGGTGAGCAAACAATCCAACTTATACACCAATTTTCATCTTGGGCTTGTTCCTTTTGGAGGCGTCAGTGTGGGTCCGGTAAGTGATACTGCCCAGTTCCGGGATTATCGTTTTGCCTATGGTATGGAGGGGAAAATTGAAACCAGTCTTACGGTCGGCAAATACGGTACCATCAGTATGCAATATTATTATTACATGATGCATTCCTTTGATAATACCGGAAAGGACGAGTTGGTGAAGGGCAGGCTGGGAACCAGCGTGATCAACATGGTTAAACCCAGGATTACTGTGCGGCTCTACAAAGATCTAAGCATTGGCGTGGAACATAACCTGTATTTTAACAGCCATTCCGAGCGCGATTATGCCACGGTAAATTATCTGCAAACGGAGCAGCGGGTATTTCTTATGTTTTATTGGGAAGACCCCCAGCGAAAGGGACATTATAACTGAGGTATTTACATTTATTAGATTGTATTCAATATGAAAACAGTAAATTCAGCAATTTTCAAAAAATATATTTTGGCAGGCCTCTATGACGGTTCTCGTAGTTTCGGTTTACCTAATCAATAAAAGCAAATCTAAAAGCTGATGAATACCTCAAACTTTCAGCCAAGCTTTTCTAAACCTTAGTGAACTGGGAAAGCGTTTATATTTTCGGCTACCAGAGGTTAACTATTTTCCAAATTGGGTCAACATGGGTAAATAATGACGCAATCTAATTAGTTAAAAGCTTTTATCAATACATTATCTGCTATTTTTCCGGGCATATCTTTTGACCATATTTAAATGGTTTTTCATAGGATATTGGATTTAAACCGGGCTGGATTTTTATCCAGCCCTTTTATTCTCTTAAGCATTTCCGCAACTAATCGATTTGTAACGATCAAATTGAAAATAATTATTATCAATAATGGGATCAAATTTTTTTCCATCAGACAGGTCTTCATTGGAAATTCAATTACAATCCAGGAGTGAAAGATTTGATTATGTCCTGGAGCATAATGAAGATTTTGAGGAAGCAAAAATGATTTACAGGGAAATTAAAGAACTGAGGTTAAGGTTAAATGAAATAAACCCCAAAAGAAGTTAAAAATTGAAGTAAAACTTCTATGCGCAATAAAATGTGAGGTGACTCATATATCGCTATTAACTAATCCGCACCTAGTTAAATAAACTCACATTTAAAACGAACGTTATGGGAACTGTAAAAGAGAATCCGAATGATCGGCAAATAAAGGAAGCTAAAACTACCAGAGAAAACAACATTGAAAAATCAAAATCTAATCTGAATCAGGCACTAAAGAAAATAAAACCTAAGAAAGTGGTTGGTGATAACGATGAAGGAGCATCGGATGAAACGCCCTTCGATGCCAAATCTAACAATATACATCAAAAAAGATAAAGAAATATCTATCATAAAATATCTAAATGACTGACTTTATCAAGCTCAAAGAAGCAGCAAACGGCTGGATCACCGCCTGGAATTCAGGCGATTTTAAATCGCTATTGGACCATTATGCAGAGGATGTTGTTTTTTACAGCTCGGCTGCAACCCGGAGATGGAATATAGCAGGTGGTAAATTAACTGGAAAAAAGGCATTAGAAAATCATTTTCGGAAAGCATTCGAAGAAATTCCCGGAATGAACCTGGTCTTTAAGCATCTTCTTATGGGGACTGATGGTGTGTTGCTGGTTTATCAAAGAGAAACAGGCAGTATGGCTGCTGATTTTGTTTTATTTAATGGGGAAGGCAAAGTGAAAGAGATAAGAGTATTCAATGAAGAGTATGATCAATAAAGTTTTTCTTATTACCGATTCGACGGATGAGATTTGAAAATAAGCACAGGACATCACAATAAAATTTACGAATCCTGCCCTGTTCTGACCGCGCGGCAATAACCGCCGTACATGTGTGAGAAAAGATGAATTAAGACACACAAAACCGGATCAAACAATCCCGCCATTTTTTGTAGAATCAGGCTCCCCGACTTTTCCGGTCCGATACTCCGACCTATTTGACTGCCTCCGCAGTCGCCATTTGTTTTTTTTGAGGGAGCCCGTTGCCTTCGTTTATCAGCTTTGCCAAACTGTCTTTTATATATTGGTCCCAGCCTTTTACACAGTTATCATAACATTCTACCTGAGGCGTTAACCCGACATGTGTAAATTGGATCCTGGTAGAATCCCCTTCGGCCGATATTTCAAAAAAGATCTGGGTGTTCTTCCATTCTTTCTTGTCAGCCAGCCAGTGGAGGTAGCAGTCGGTGACATTCCATACGACCTTTTTGTCCGGAACGGATTCGACTATTTTCATCGTTACAAAGGTTTTCCCAAAATGGATGGTAAAAACATCGTTCCCCTTTTCGGAACTGCCTTCTATATTTTCTGTCCACCAGGCGGCAACATCGTTAATGCTTTTGAATGCCTTGTTTGCGGTGGCTCTGACCTGGATCGTGACCGTGTAGTCTTGCTTTTTCATTTTGTTTAAATTTTTAATTTTTAAGTTTGTTGTCTAACAGTAATTTTAATTTTTCCAGTTTTGATTGCCAGAATTTGTCAAAAAAGTTTATCCATTCCTGCATCTTTTCAAACCCATCCTGTTTGAGTATGCAATGCCGTTCTCTGCCAATGTCCTGGATAGAGATAAACCCGGCGCCATGCAGTATTTTTATATGTTTGGATACGGCAGGACGACTCATGTCAAAATGTTCGGCCAATGAATTGATCGTCAGGCTGTCTTTTAACAACAGCCGCAATATCTGTCTGCGGCTGGGGTCGGCGACCACCTGGAATACATCAAAGCTTTGTTGTTTCATGGTCAGTAGCTTTTAGAAATTCAGCGATCTTTTGTATATTTTTGAACCATCCGTCATTCATGGCGGAGAACATACCAGAATGATCGAATCCACTGATGCCGGTATGTTCCAGCAATAGCTCCGTGCCATTGTCTTTCGGGATCAGTTTCCAGACCACTATGGAATCCAGCTCGATCTTTCCGTTGCCCGGACCGGATTTCCAGGAGTAGGAAAGCCTTTGATGAGGCACTATTTCCAGCACCTTACAATATACGATGCCGTCGAAATCGAGCTGAGGCATGGGCTTTATCCTAAACTGGAAATCGTGCCCCGGAATGGGTAGGAAATTGTTGGGCATTAGCCATAGCTCCATCAGTTCGGCCCTGGTCAAATATTCCCAGACCTGTTCGGGGCGGTGGGGGAAGAAGAATTGGTGTTTGATGTTGTCTGCCATAATAAGTAACTTTTATGTTACACAAACATAAGAGTAACTTTTGAGTTACGCAAATTTTATTTCAATTATTTTTAAATTTCTTTTAGTATATTAAAAATGGATATTTATTGGTTCTGTCTACCGTTTTAGGGGATTCGTACAGTGACTGGATTCTGGGAAAGAGACGGAACAATAATTTACGCCAAAAGTCTAATCTTTCCGGATTATGATAATTGGATTATTCATTTCGGGAGCAGCTTTTGAAATAATCGCTAAAAAAGATGTAATTGGCTGGTAAGACTAATGACAATCCTGCCCGATGATAAGCCAGGTGCCGTTGCGATAATTTGAGCTTCATTTATTGGCGAAGTTTTTTGTACGGTTACTAATAGTCGCCCATGATAAGCATTACGTGTTTCTGTTTTAAACGACCCCGTATAATTCAGGTCTCCGTTATCAATGCCGATGAGCTTGCCCCCGCCTTCCACTCTTACAGTGATTGCATTTAATGCATCAATCACTATCTGACCGGTTTTATCCTTCACAGTTATTTCGTATACGCCAACATCACTTGTAATGGATAATGGTATGGCTGAGATTTGAATCTTCGTTGCAGTTTCTGCTGTTACAAGTTTTGAAATGGCTGCTTTCTTCCCTTTGATATATCCGATGGCGGTGAGTTCTCCTGGCTGAAACGCTAGTTTCCAGTCAAGGAAATAAAGGTCAGGAGATATGGCTTTTCTCCCCATTGATTTTTTGTTCAGGAATAACTCCACTTCATCGCAATTGGTTGCCGTTCTTACCGTCAGTGTTGCCGTGTCAGGCCAGTTCCACTTAAGCAAAGCAGGTTGATTTTGCCAGGCGTTTTGTGGTCGCTCACCGGTGAGTACAGACAGCTGCAAAACCGGATCACTTCGCCAATACGCAGCGCGCTGGTAAAATCCAGCCTTTTTCCCGCCAGAAATATCTAACGTACCAGCGCTACTGCCGCGCCGCGGAAAAGGCCCTGCCTCACCGAGATAATCTATTCCGGTCCATATAAAATCACCGATCACATAATCATTGTCACGAACACCCAGCCAGTTATGAAGGGCATGGGTAGTTTCTGTTCCAAGGAAAAGACGGTGTGGAAAACGCCGGTGTTCGGGCAGGTAGGTGCTGTCGTGATATAAACGGTCAATATAATTGTAACCGGCAATGTCCAACTGATCCATAAAACCATTTCGTGAGGAAACGAAGGACTGATCACAAGCGGATGTCACCGGACGAGTAGGGTCTTCTTCATGGCATATACTTACCAGCTTTTTCGCCAACTTCCATCCATCATCATTAAATTGATCTGGTATTTCATTACCAATGCTATACATGATCACACTCGGATGATTCCGGTCGCGACGCAACATTTCACGCAGGTCTGTTTCGTGCCATTCATTGAAATACAAATGGTAGCCATATTTTGCTTTTCCACGCGTATTCTCCGTGTAGTTAAAAGTCCAGTCACGAGTCCACTCGTCAAATGCCTCATCAAAAACATAAAAGCCCATTTGGTCACAGAGATCATAAAATTCCGGAGCAAAAGGATGATGGCTCGGACGAATCGCGTTGCAGCCCATTTCCTTTAATAAGCCAAGACGATAGGCCCACACTGCAATCGGCACTGCATTTCCAAAAGAACCCGCATCCTGGTGAATGCAAACTCCTTTAAGTTTTGTCGACTTCCCATTAACAAAAAGACCCCGGTCGGGTTCAAATTTCAGGCTGCGGATGCCAAAGGGGGTAACCGTCTCATCAAGTATTTTCCCATCCAGCAGCAGGGTACTGCGCAGGCGATACAATTCCGGTGTTTGATCTGACCACAAGCGTGGTTTGGCCACTATCAATTGCTGCGAGACAGGCTGTCCTTTCTGCATGCTTTCAAGTTCAATTTTCGATTCTGCATTTGAAATAAGGGAATCATTCAGCGTCAAAACACTGCTGCGCAACACAAGTTCTTTGCGTTGCGGTTTTATTTTCCAGGGGTCTTTTGCCCACGCCTGTTGCTCTTCTTCTGTGAAGAAATTTGGATCGATAATATAATGAGCAATCACTGTAGCTTTCTCTGTGTTGATTTCGGGCGTGGTGATATATATTCCACCATTTATCTGAAAATGCGTATAGCCTGTTACGACAAGACGAACATGGCGGTAAATACCTGAACCAGCATACCACCGTATAGAAGGTTCAGCCGAATCATCTACCCGAACCGTCAATACATTCCGTGAACCATCCCGTTTTAAATATTCAGAAATATCATAGCGAAATCCGTTGAATCCATAGGGCTTTCGACCCAGGAACTGTCCGTTTATCCATACGTCACTATTCATGTAGACACCGTCAAACGCCAAAACAACTTTTTTTGCAGTGTCGGAAAATACGAAGCTTTTCCTATACCAGGCGATGCCGTGGGAAAAATAACCGCCGTTGCTTTCACCATCCGGAGGTGGGTTAACAGGAGATTCGATGGTCCAGTCATGGGGCAGTTCGATACTGCGCCATCTACTATCGTCAAAGCCCGGCTGTCGGGCGGCCGGATCATCTCCTAACCAAAACCGCCAGCCGGAGTCCAGTGGAATAACTTTCCTGGGGTTCATGTTTTGGGCGGATACAATGCTAATAACGAACAGGCAAAACAACAGCCCCTGAATTTCTTTTTTACCGGGACACCGGGTGAATATATTTTTATAAACCATCATTATTTATAATTTTCTATATTCATATTTCATCATCGAATTAATTAAAGTAGGTCCGGTATTCGTCAGGCATTTCGTCGATCATTTTTACTTTAATATCTTTATAATATACTTCACAGCCTTCGCTTTGTAATTGTATTTTACCTTCAACCAAAGGCTTGTCTACCCCATTTTCATTAAATCTGGAATTGGCGAGAACCATTACTACGTGGCCGTTTACAATATGGAGACTTTTACCCTTGTAACATATCAACTCTACTTCTGTCCATCCATTTTCCGGGGTCGAATAATCTGCTGTTCGCATGCAGAAACCCGCATGTCCTGTGCCTGTACCTACAGAAAGAAAAGACTGTCGATTCCCCGCAGTCGCGTTCATAGTGCCTTCCGGCAGGAAAGCCCTTATGTCCACAGCAGAATTGGCTATATTCCAATAGTCACCAAAATGGCCTTCCATTATTTGAAATTCCTGGGAAAGCATCCAGGCACGCCAGTAATCTACACCACATGGCCCCTGGGAATTATACAATATACCAGCATCCATTAACTTTCCGGTTCTGGCTTCCCATTTTTTGGCACCCCATTTTACTTTCAGTCTTAACCGATAATTTTTAAAAGTCTGTTTTGTAAATACGCAACCATAGTATTCTCCGGTTACTTTCAGGAGTAACTCATCGTTTTCTTTTATGATGGAAAAAACCTGATTCGTATTCTTATTATAACCCACTGGTTGTATGGTATCGCCTTGCTCGTCAACAGGAATACTGCCATTGTAAGAGGCCTTATGGTGATAACTTAAATAGTTTTCCCATTGGGTCAGATTTTGATCTAAAAGTTTCACCCATCCTTTATCCTTTATGTCCTGCGGAAATGCAAATGAAAAATTAAGAAGGCCCAAAATAGAAATTGAAAAAAATTTGCGGCTTGTCATGTTATATTTTTTTGATTCTATATAATCATTACATTATCTCTGAACGTCTCCCGGATCCGGAAGCCCTTCATCGGTGAGCATTTGAATGGCGGTAGATGTCCCCAGATCCGGATCATCCCAGGCTGAAAGAATCCACACTAATTTTTTCTCCATTGTTACTTCGAATACCTGCACAGATCCCGGCCAATCCGCCTGCTTTTGATTCCCTCCTATCCAATTACATATAATTGTGTTTCCGTTTTTCAGCCGGTTGGCTGTTTGAGAATTATACAGTTTGAACGGAACATCCGTCTGGGTGATCTCCCAAACTGTTTTTCCGGAAGGATCCACTTCCCGGGTATACCCGTTACCATCACCGGATATCAATACATTACCATTCAATAATTTTATGGCTGACCAGGGAGATTTAGCTTCAACTGACCAAATCATATTTCCATCCAGGTCATATTCATTTACTTTGCCTTCTTTCATCAGTCCCACCATAAGGGTTCTGTTTGGTGTGAGGCGAACGTGGCGAAACTGTCCATGTGTATTGGTGGCAGAAGTCGGGATAATAATTTCTTTGAGGATTTTATTCGTTTTTGTATTAATGATCAATACTTTGGCGGGATTTGCATTAAGTACCATCAGCACGCTGTCTTTTCCGATCGGCGAGCAGGAATGCGTTTCCGTTCCCGGTGCACAAACGTATTCCCAAATCAGTTTCTTGTCCGGGGTAACGATTCCCGCACCTGACATGCGTGCGAAAACAATATTCCGGTTTGGCAACATGGTGATATCATCAAATTCCTGATTCGCACCGGGCACCGGATGAAGCGGTATCGAATAGTCCCAAACCACTTTACCGCTTCGAACCAAAAAAATCTTCTGCGCTTCGGGATGCCGCGTATCCCACTCGCCCACGTAAAGGAAAGACCGGTGATCAAGGCTATTCTCCGAAGGAAGATATTTTTTAAAAGTTGTATCTGCGGTCCGAACTACCTGCGCCTGAATGGAAACAAATATCGTAGACTGCAATACAATCCATAAAAACAGTGGCGGATTCTTATACATATGCCGATATTATTTTATTCCGTGTGGCCCGTTTTTAATTGGCCCGATCTCCGGGACCTGATGGTTTGATCCTAGCAGCCCATCCGCCTCCATTGGAAAGATGAATATTCATTTTGGTTAAAGCATTCACCCTTTTGATTTCTTTTTTATAATCCGTGGCGTCCCTATCGGCATTGATTCCATCCTTCATCATTTCAGCCTCATAATCTCCCTTTCCTAAAAATGAAAAGTCAAGCGTGATATCGCGGGCATTCCAATTATTCAGGACGCCTATATACCAGACAGCATTTTTTTCACGGGCAATAGCGACAAACTCCCCAACGATTCCATCCAGTGCCATCGTGTAATCGAAGGTTGTTGGAATCCTGGAAATGAAATCCGTACATTCCTGCTCTTTCATATATACCGTTGGATTGTCAGCCAGCATCTGCAAAGGAGCTTCAAAAACGGTATACATGGCCAGCTGGTGAGATCGTGTACCCTGACTCATGGGCATGGATCCATCCGGATGAAAACCACTTCTGGTAGCATTTCTCATGGCCCCGGGTGTATAATCCATGGGGCCCGCCATCATGCGGATAAAAGGAATACTCACATCATACCGCGGCACATCATCATTGGGTGTCCACTTAACATTTTCCATTCCTTTTACTCCTTCACAATTGAGGATATTAGGGAAGGTTCGCTGGAGTCCCGTGGGTTTATACATACCGTGATAGTCGATCACAAGTTTATAGTCAGCTGCTTTTTGAGCGATATCATAGATGGATACAACCATTTTCTGATCATCCCGGTCCATAAAATCAATTTTAAATCCTTTTATTCCCATGGAGGCATATTTTGAAAATGCTTCTGTTGTTTTCTGACTTGCTGCATACCAGGATGCCCAAAGAATGACAGATACATTTTTTAGTTTCCCATAGTCGATAATTTCCTGCAAATTAATTTTGGGAGAAACCACCATCAGGTCGAGTGGATCACTCCAGCCTGCATCCATAATGATATACTCCAGTTTGTTCGCGCTTGCAAAATCAATATAATATTTATAGGTCTCCGTATTAATACCGGCTTTAAAATCGACATGCGAGATATTCCAATTGTTCCACCAGTCCCAGGACACTTTGCCGGGTTTGATCCATGAAATGTCATTTAACCTGGACGGAGCTGCCAGTTTTTGGATCATGTCATTGTTCAGGAGATCGGCATCCTGTTCGCTGATGACTATAACGCGCCAGGGAAAATCGCGATTCCCGTTTGTTTTTGCGATATAGGCAGCACGCTGAGAGACCATTGTATTCAGCATATGAAATCCTCCCTGAAACTCCTCCAACGGATATGCAGGCTGAATACCCTCAAATCCGAAGCCTGATTTGGATCCGGGTTTAAGATACATACCCGGATAATTCTCAAGATCAGCTTCCGTTATGACGATTTTCTTATGATCGGGCCCTTTTACAAGAACCGGAAGAAAGATGAGGGAGTCCCCGTACAAACCGGAAAAAGGCTTTTCAGTATACAGGGCTTCAAAAGACTGTATAAATTGTTCCTTCCCTCTCAAATCACGTACATAAGGAACAAAGCAGGTATCGTCCTGTTTAAAATTAAACCGGGCCTCTTCCGACTGTATAGTCATTTCGCCTTTCCTTCTAGTAAAAAAGCGGTAAGCCACACCATCCGCATAGGCTCTGAATATAACACCATAAAGTCCCCTGCATTCAATCGACAACTGATTGTAATGATTTGTAACCTCGCTCTTTTTATAGAATGCTGTCTTTATAATCTCGTTCACCGACGTTTTCTGTGAAGAAACAACCTTAACCTGCTGACCTAGAATTTCCCCGTTTCCCAGCGTCATGGAAATGGCCGAGGGTGTTATAATTTCCGTATTCTGATGACTGACGGACCAACTTATTTTTGCACCTGTTTCAACGGTCAGTTTCAATTTTCCGTCGGGAGATTGAATTTCAAATTGAATGGACTTTTGCGCTAAGGCAAGAGATACACCTAAATTAAATGGCAATAAAAACAGGAGCGATTTTTTCATAATCGTAATCGATTTATACGCAGGGCCATCATATGTCCCGGTCGCATTGACAGAAAGATTAAATTACGAAAGAAAGTAATTGGCTGTTAAGACAATGGGATAAAATAATTATCAATAGTTAATCAATTTGTCTCAATTTTCTCACCATCGAATAAAAACAGGAAAGGCAATCAATTTTTATCCAGGAACCGGTTATATGATTTGTTACAATATCATAAGCCAGAATCACGAAGTTCCCCGTAACATGAGCGGAGAAAAGTCCGTCAGCACCCACAAAGGTTGAAGTGTCCGCGTAACCTGCAACAAAACTTAAAATAATACTGGTAAATATGAATCCGTTTACTCTCATAAAATAACTGCAACGTTTGATGACGTCTGTGATAAAGTTAGATTCTATGAATGCCCGGATATATTGGCAATCGTTTAATGGGCAAAATCAGTAGCTGAAATGAGTCCCCTCCCGATCCGGCGACTGATTTTGCCTTTTCAGCGACTTGTACTATTACCCGGATAAAGCGCTTATTAGTTTTGTCTTCGATAAACTATTTAACTCAATTTTTATGAAGAAAGCAATTATTTATACCATGCTGTTCCTGGTTATGTTAGTGGAAAGCAGTTTTGAATTTCCTTCACTGCATCCTCCTAAATCTGCCCTGAAGCTACCGGGCGGATTTCAGGTACAGGTGATAGCCGATAGCCTGGGAGCTGCCAGGCATCTTGCAGTGGCAGGAAATGGCCTTATATATGTCAAACTCGCAAAACTGAAAAATGGTAAGGGTATTATCGTTCTTCAGGATCTGAACGGAGATGGGACAGCGTATAAAGAAACAGGATTTGGAAACTATATTGGTACGGGCGTCTATATAAAGAACGGATGGCTCTATGCTTCTTCAAATAAAGATGTTTATCGTTACCGCTTGAATGAAAAAGGGGAAGTTATGGATACGGCGCATGCAGAAAAAATTGTAACCGGACTGCTGGATCGCCATGAACACAATTCCAAATCCATCGTGCTTGACAATAAAGGATTCCTGTATGTGAATATTGGTGCTTATTCGAACGCCTGCCAACTGCAGGATCGTTCACAGGGATCACCCGGTATCAATCCATGTCCGATACTGGATTCTGCTGCGGGGATATGGCAGTTCAGGGCCGATAAAGCCGGACAGACGTACGGCGATGGAGTACGTTATGCAACCGGCCTGCGCAACGTGGTGGGTCTGGACTGGAACAATGATATGGATCAGCTTTTTGTGATGCAACATGGCAGGGATCAGCTTTTTCAACTGGATCCCAATCTATACGATGCGAAGCAAAGTGCGGAATTACCCGCAGAAACCATGTATGCCCTTCATAAAGGAGATAATGCAGGCTGGCCCTATGTTTACTATGACCAGTTTCAAAAGAAAAAAATTGTATCCCCTGAATACGGAGGAGACAGCAAGAAGACCGGAGGTGAAAACGCCGTAGACCCTGTTGCTGCATATCCGGGACACATGGCACCCGATGGTCTGGTTTTTTATACCGGCACCATGTTTCCGGAGAAGTATCGTCATGGTGCATTTATCGCATTTCACGGATCATGGAACCGGGCGCCGGAAAAACAAAAAGGATATTTCGTGGTTTTCCAGCCATTTAAAAATGGTAAGCCGGAAGGGAACTGGGAAGTCTTCGCAGACAATTTCGCCGGATCAGATAATATCAGTTCTCCGGGACAGGCATTACACCGGCCATGTGGGCTTGCTCAGGGACCCGATGGTGCGCTATATGTATCCGACGATGCAAAAGGAACTATTTATAGAATAACCTATGATGCCAGATAACCCATAAAAAAATTCCTCAAAAATCATATTCATGAAAAGAAAGATGGTGGTGGTTATAATGATGCTCGGTACAGGGGTGGTTTGCCTGAACACAGGCCCCACCCTGGCCGAAGCAATGATAAACGGACCGGGACCAGCTACTGTGCAGCGGGGACAAAAAATTTACGAACACACCTGCCTGACCTGTCATCAGGCCGATGCGGGCGGTGTACCCGGTATGACTCCACCTCTTCAAAAAAGTCCATATGTGCAGGGCCCTTCTATTAAACTTATTGGCATTGTTCTGAATGGTCTCAATGATGGCGTGGAGATTGATGGAGAAAGTTATTCGAATCCGATGCCACCTTTCAGCACGGTTTTGAAAGATCAGGAAATAGCTGATGTACTTACTTACCTGCGCAGTCATTTTGGAAACAAGGCCGGGCCCATCACTGTTGGGCAAGTTAATAAGATCAGACAGGGGCTGAAAAAATAATAAGTAGAAGAAAAAAAATAATAATTTATGAAAATTGGCTGGATAGGCCTCGGAAATATGGGCAACCCAATGTCGAGGCGATTAATAAATGCAGGTTATCCTTTAACAGTTTACAATCGTAATAAGGCGAAGGAAGAGACATTGAAATTGATGGGAGCCAACGTTGCATCTTCTCCCCGATCATTAATGGAACAAGTGGATGTCATATTCATCATGGTTACTGATGATCAGGCTATCAAAGAGATTTTTGTCGGAGTTAATGGTCTCCTTGGCACAAAAACAAACGGGAAAATCATCATTAACATGAGCACCGTTTCACCGGGCATAAGCAAAGAAATGGCCACATTATGTAATCAGGAGGGTAACCATTATATGGATGCCCCCGTTTCCGGAAGCGTGAAACAGGCAGAAGAAGGGCAGTTGGTTATTATGGTCGGAGGAAGTGAAACAATATTAGAAAAAGCAGATCCAATTTTTGAACATCTGGGAAAGTTGACTTTGCTGGTAGGAAGTACAGGCGCTGGCAATATGGCTAAACTTGCAATCAACATATTGCTCGCATTTCATGCACAGGGCCTTGCTGAAGCGGTTATTTTTGCACGCCAAAACGAAATTAAAACGAAGGACCTGATTACACTTATCAATAATAGCGCACTGGAGAATGTATTTACTAAAATAAAAGGAGATGCAATTATCCGGGATAATTTTAAAGCTGCCTTTGCGTTGAAACATATTGCAAAAGATTTGCGCCTGGCTAAAGAAGAAGGATTGGCAACACCCATGGGAGAAACAGTATATAATACATTTCAACAGGCAGAGCCGGTTTTGGGTAATGAAGATATTATTGCCATTATAAAACACATCACCTCACTTAATTCGATAACGGATATGTTGCCACGGGGTATAATGGTTTTTTAGGATAATAGGTTATAATTTGGTTACAATAAAAATATTCGGTAATTATAGCATCCACAATTGCCATAATGTATGATAGTTGTATGTTTAATTAAAATATGAAATGGATTACCCGCGAAAGGCCAAAAATAGACCGTCTTGCATGTCCCTGGCTTATCAAACGCTTCATTGATGAAAATGCAGAAATTATATATACTCCCTTTGATCAGGTATTAAAACAATCAAAAAAATTAAATGCAATACCTTTTGATATTCCTGATGTAGAGTTTACCCATTACGGAACTGACTGTACGTTCGATTATTTCATTAAAAAATATACAATAAAGGACAAAGCAGTCCTTGCAATGGCGCCGATAATAAGAGGAGCCGATACGGATCATCATGAATTGTCAACCGTGTCCAATGGCTTATGGGCAATTTCTGCCGGACTCAGTTATAATATCAAAGATGATCAGGGTCTTTTAAAACAAGGAATTCTTCTCTATGATGCGTTATACTCATGGGCTAAATATCTGCAAAAGGAAAAACATACCCAGCAACCTTTTGAAAACCTGCTACTGGATGTCTTCAACAAATATCTAAAATCAAGTCCGAAATCGAAGAAGACACCGGCCTGGGCGCAGGAATTAAAGGAAATTATTCAGGATCATATCGATACCAACTTAAGCTTAAAAGAAATATCCAAGGGCCTTGAAATCAACCCATCGTATTTATCTCGTGAGTTTTCAAAATATTTTGAAGATTTGTCCTTCGGTGAATATATACGCAAACAGCGCATTGAAAAAGCCAAAGAACTCATGGCCGCCCCTCATACTTACTCCCTGACTGAAATAGCTTATCTAACCGGTTTTTCTGATCAAAGCCATTTTACCCGGATCTTCAAAAAACACACAGGAAATAGCCCGTCGACTTTCAAAAGAAGTTTTATAAAAGGTAAGATTCGTTCTAAATAGTCAGTTTTGTTCTATTTGTGCCATGGCTGAAGGTTTAGGTTTGCCGGAATGGAGTCATATTTGAAGAATTCTCCTGCTTACAGTCTCCGTCAATTAACAGGTTATTTTTTAAAATTGGGTTACAGCGGATTTGGAGGGCCGGTTGCGCTAGTCGGATTTATGCACCGGGACCTTGTAGAAGATAAAAAATGGATTTCCGACGAAGATTATAAAGAAGGTCTGGCCCTGGCGCAACTGGCACCCGGACCACTCGCCGCTCAGTTAGGTATTTATATTGGCTTTATTCATTACCGGATCTTGGGCGCTACCCTCGCCGGATTAGCGTTTGTACTGCCATCCTTTTTAATGGTCGTGGTTTTGGGGATGGCTTACAAGGCCTTTGGCGGACTGTTATGGATGCAAGCGGCATTCTATGGTGTGGGTGCGGCCGTTATAGGTATCATTGCTTTAAGCTCCTACAAACTAACGATCAAGTCGGTTAGCAAATTCAATGTTAAAGCGATTCGTGCAACCTGGGTTCTTTGGCTGTTATATTTCACCGGACTTTTGATAACTGTACTCACCCAATCAGAAGAAGTGTTGCTGTTTGTTGGAGCCGGCTTGATTTATATGTTTTATAAATCGAGGCCAAAACAAATTATCTTAAAGGCTTCCATGCCGGTATTACTATTTGCAAAATTTGGATTTTGGGAATATCACCCGGATCAACTGGCTAAGGTTGGTATATTTTTTTTAAAAGCCGGGGCATTTGTATTTGGTAGCGGTCTGGCCATCGTTCCTTTTCTCCATGGTGGTGTTGTACTTGAAAATCATTGGCTCACGGAAACGCAGTTTATCGATGCCGTTGCAGTAGCCATGATTACACCCGGACCTGTCGTTATCACGGTTGGATTTATCGGCTATTTGATTGGCGGGTTTCCAGGCGCATCCATTGCAAGTCTTGCTACCTTTTTGCCCTGTTATTTATTTACTATTATTCCTGCTCCGTATTTTAAGAAAATTGCAAAGATTAAATCGATTAAGGCATTTGTAGAAGGCATTACATCGGCTGTTATGGGTGCACTCATGGGATCTGTTATAGTGATTGCTTCCAGAAGCATCCAAGATATCCCAACGTTTCTAATTGCAGTCGTAAGTTTGCTCGTTCTTATATATCTTAAAGAAATCAAAGAGCCGGTCATTATCTTAATGTCGGCCAGCATTGGAATCATTATTAAAATGTTATTATGAAAATCAAATCTGTTATTCTCGCATGCTGTCTTATTTTATGTGGCTTATCCGGTATTACCCAGGTCGATTCTACCGGCCTAAATAATGTTTTTGGGAAAAAGGGATCTGTACAGGGAATGGTTTACAAAGTCACTTATCCAAGGTCTGACCTGAAAGTTAAAGTAAACGAGTTTTCTGTAGCACCCGGACTTGCACTCACTTCCTGGATCGGCATCCTCTCCATGGGAAATGAATCCATGATGATGGGTGATCTGGTTTTATTAGATACGGAAGAAGCTGCAGTAGTTGCCAAACTCATTGCCACCGGATTATCGATTACGGCTATTCATAATCATCTGACGAATGAAAAGCCAGCCATCAAATACATTCACTTTTCCGGCAGTGGCAACCCTTTACAATTAGCAGGTTCCATTAAATCCGTATTGGCTATTACCGGTACGCCTTTAACTGCACCCGTTTCACAGTCGCAAATCGCAGTTCCGGACTGGTCAAAAGTGGAAGCTATTCTCGGAAAAAGTGGAAAGCACAACGGCATACTACTTCAATACAGTTTTGCCCGGAAAGAAAAACTGCTCGACGCAGGTATGGAAATGCCTCCAGCCATCGGAATGGCAACGGGAATTAATTTACAGATAGATGGGAATATGGCAGCAACGACTGGTGACTTTGTACTGTTGGCCGACGAAGTAAATCCTGTCGTAAAAATTCTGACGGAAAATGGCATAGTGGTTACTGCCATCCATAATCATATGTTGTTTGATGATCCCAGATTATTCATGATGCATTTCTGGGCTGTGGGCGATCCTGAAAAACTGGCCATTGGTTTAAAAGCTGCGCTGGATAAAACAAATTCAAAAATGTAGATTATATTAAAATGAGAAGTCTGATTTCAGCCGATTAAAACGTTTCATTGCAGGATCATTTCTGAATAGTGGGCCTTTATGGCCGTACCGCGATATTGGTCGCATAACCATTACCCACTTCTACGACTGTATCGTTTTTCCAGAAAGCACAATTGTTCAGGGAAATATAAACGTCCGGTCCTGAAACGACGATTCCGTTGATATTGTTTGTTATATTGGGAGCCGTATTTGGATTGTTAACTGCCGTTTGCAGGCCGTTTTTCCAAAATAGTTCGTGTGCATTGTTCATAAAACCGGACACATAAATATCTGTCCCGGATACAGCAATGGCAGAGGCATAGGTATTCACAATCATCGTATCTGTTGATGCCGGATTAAGATTGACCCGGACTCCGTTTTTCCAATAAACCGCCGCCTGTGTACCACTGCCTGTGATAATCAATCCTGAGACATAAATATCCGACCCAGCTAAAGCGATCGCGTTGGACTGTGATGCAACGGAATTTTCGAGCGGTATCTGAATCCCGTTTTTCCAGTAGACTGCCTGAAAGCCATTGGTCCCGGCATTTCCAGCAACATACACATCGTTACCCGATATGGCGATGGCATTAGCCACAGAATATGGAATATTTGCGAGACTGACCAGCGTACCATTTTTCCAATAGACCGCGCTGTAGATACTATTCACTTCAGCGATGCCTGCAATATATATGTCCGATCCGGCAATGACGATAGCCCTGGCATAAGACGGAGGGTTACCCAGTTTAACAATTTGGCCATTTTCCCAGTAGACGGCTTCGGTCGCATACCCTCCGCCAGGCATAGAATAGCCCGCATTTCCACAGACGTAAACATTAGTATCTATAAAAGAAATACCCGTAGCAAACTGACCACCCGTCAGTGGCATCAATACGCCATTTTTCCAATAAACAGATCCCAAAATGGTCGTCCCGTATCCTGCATACCCGGTTAAGTATATATCCGGTTTCTTCTGTGCTTCCGTTGACGGATTGTTTTTACTGCAAGACATCAGCAAGCAGATGAAAATTACGGCAAAAGATATATTTAGTCTATTCATATTAAAATTTGCATTTGAAAGTACATATTAAAACCGGCAAATGCAAGAGACGCTAAATTATTATTATGGTCCGCTTTTCGTTCCTGTATTACAAGTTTAAAATACAAGATCCTAAACATCGATCCAAATACAGAACTCAGAAGTAAATGATCCCAGGCAACCTATCCGTATTCCTTTTAAACTTTAGAAAAGTCTTTTGCCCTTTTTCTCCACTTAACTAGTTCATACCAGGTTACGGATATAAATCCTGTGCAAATGCTGATGATGAGTTGAACAGGATTAAGTGTTTCAAAAAGAAAAAACCTTGAGAAAGGATTGATATAAATTAAAATCCCGGTTACCAGAATCGTGATACAGATGATCAGCAAAACGAGGTTGTTTTTATACTTCAGTGTGGTCAGTAGGGAATAGAAGAATGACCGGTTTACCAAGGTCAGAAATATATTTGCCGAAATAATAGTTGTAAAAACCATGGTTCGCGTAAGGGTTTCACTATATCCCTGTTGAACGGCATATTGATAGACGGATAAAGTACCTACCGCAATCATTACTCCCTGGAGAATGCTGGTCATTAATTCTTTCCGGTTAAAAAAAGTGGTTGTAAATGGTCTGGGTTTTTGATTCATGCTGTTCATTTCCATGGGCTCATTTTCATAAATAATGGAACAGGTAGGGCCCATGATTAATTCCAGGAATATAATATGTATCGGTGAAAAAATATTTGGATATATCCATCCGAATGCCAAAGGAATAAATACAGTTAGAATGATCGGTATATGAATGGAAATAATGTACTGGATTGCCTTTTTAAGGTTTGCATAAATCTTTCTGCCTATGGCAACCGCGTCTACCATTTTAGACAGATCATCTTCCAGCAGAATCAGGGAAGCAGCCTGTTTGGCAATTTCTGTCCCTTTACGCCCCATTGCAATACCTATATGAGCGGCTTTCAGGGCAGGTCCGTCATTAACGCCGTCACCTGTCATAGCAACAATTTCCTTATCTGCTTTTAAAGCATTGATGATTTTCAATTTTGCTTCCGGAAACATCCTGGTAAACAAAAATGTTTCTTCTACCTTTTTTTCCAGGTCTGTTTCTGTTAGTTTCATTAGATCATCTCCTGAAATATCCTTTTCAAAGCCTTTAAATCCGATCTGTTTTGCAATAGATACAGTGGTTGCGGCATTGTCACCGGTAATGATTTTAACGGTAATGCCGGCTTTATAGAAAGCATTGAGTACGGCCTGAATATTTTTCTTTGGCGGATCGTAAAATGCAAGTATCCCTCTAAAATGAAATTGAAATTCCTGTTGATTCTCCGGATAATTATTCCCAATAAATCCGGTTTCAGCCACACCCAAAACCCGGAATCCTTCTTTGGTAAAAATCTGGATGGCATCATCAAGCTGCTTTTTTTCAATAACTGTTAAATCTGAAACAGCCATCATTGCTTCAGGAGCTCCTTTCGCAGCAATAATCCGTCTGCCCGCATTGTTTTCGAAGATATGAGTCATCATCGGTGGTTTTCCGCCCAGCGGATATTCGTGAACCATATGATATGCCTGTCTTTCATCAGATTGACTTGTTTTAGTATACATATCATGAAGCGAAATCTCCATGGGATCAAAAGGAATGGGTTCACTGGCCCACATGGCCAGTCGGATGAGCTGGTTTCCCTCATCACCTAATTGTTCCACGGCATTCAAATATTTGTTTGTGCCAAATACGTATATTTTTACAAGGCTCATTTTATTTTCTGTCAGGGTGCCTGTTTTATCTGTGCATATAACGGTTGCGCTGCCCAGTGTTTCAACCGTTTTCATTTGTTTTACGATAATTCCTATTTTCATCAACCGCCACGCTCCAAGCGCCATGAAACTGGTAAAGGCAACCGGTATTTCTTCCGGAAGAATGCTCATGGCCAGTGTAAGAGCCTTCAATAAACTATCGAGCAGGGCGTGGCCATGCAAATAGTTGATAAGCCATACGATAAAAAAAACGACGGATCCCGCAATCACCATGATTTTTACAAAACTGTTGATCTGCAATTCCAGAGGCGTCTTTTCTTCTTTTATATTCTGAAGGCTTTTACCAATTTTTCCCAATTTCGTTTCATTCCCAACGGCGGTTATGGTGGCAATGGCCAGTCCGCTGGCAACGGTGGTTCCGTGGAAAATAAAATGATCTTCTTTTGTGGAATCCTTATATACAGGAATGGACTCTCCGGTGAGAATAGACTCATTAACTGAAAAATCATTGGAATGTACAATAAAGCCATCAGCTGCAACGGATATGCCTTCTTCCACAACCAGGCTATCACCTACAACGATGTCGTCACTTTTAATTTCCGTTTCTTTCCCATTGCGGATGACTTTGCAGGAGGGTTGGCTGAAGTCTTTTAATTTACCCAGTGCGTTGCGACTTTTGGAGTCCTGATATAAGGAAATAGTGGAAACGAGTACGATGGCGGAAGAAAGAAAAATTCCGTCTCCTGTGTCACCGCTGATGAAATATATCAGAGAAGCGACCAGGAGTAAAATGACCATCGGTTCTTTGGCCACGCTTTTTATAGCATCCCGGATCTCATTTTCTTTTTTATAGTTTAGCCGGTTGGTTCCGTATTTTTCCCGCGCATCCAAAACCTGCTTATCCGTTAAACCCTGTATCCTGAAATTGTTAAACGGCATACTGACTGCGGTTTTATTCCAATAAGTTAGTTAATTAAAAAGACTCGGCCCGGTGATTCCGGATACTCATAACGATTGCCGTTAAAAGCTGTGAATACTATGCCTGTTATAGTTAAGCGTTCCCTGGAATTATTGTGATAATTCCTCATCAGAGGAGAGCCTGTTTTGGCCTCATTCCCGTAATCGATCCATTCCAATTTAAGGTAATATTTGGCAGAAAAGTAAAGTGGAAGTAATACAAAATTATGGTTGATAACCAATTTCACTTCTTGCCGCGACAGTCCAATTTTTAATAATTTGTATCTGCCCCCTGTCAAGTGCTGCATACTTATGAATGAATATATAGGAAGCCAGGGGCATTTCATTGCTATCTACCTGTTCTGCAATATCCTTCATCCGGTGATCAAGCTTTTTTTTGGTGAAATTTGAAAGATCAGAAAAATTAATTGCTTGTTTACCATCATCGATATGATTTTTCAGCCACAGGCCAACCGGATTAATATTCACATACCATGGATATACCGTGTGATTTGAGTGACAATCGTAACAGGAGGTTTTAAGTATATTCATTACTGTATCCGGCACTCGGACATAGTGTTTAATATCGCCATCGGTATCGGCGGCCCCGTTATTGCGGGCTGGACGAATGAATTGCATGCCTGCGAAAATAACCAGCATTACAATCAATAACTTTCTAATCATTATTTTTGAACAATCATTTCCTGATTATATATATGCATTCGAGAAAATACTTCTAATAATCTTATCTAAATGTAAGATTTAAAGAAATAATATTTGCATTCAGATCGGTGGTCTGCATATAATGGCTATACCTCAATTCGAGAACCCTCAATCCGTTCATTAAAACCCCTTTGGGCGGTGCCAGTCTTATACCTGCACCGAAGAGATTGCTTGTGAACGACGCCAGTGCATTATTGCTGGTGAAATATTCCTCCTGTTCCGTATGTTCCTTATACGGTGCGAAATACCTGGCTGCCGATTGCATATAAAGCCTATAAAAGGGAGAGACTGAAATAAAGGGAGTTATTTTAACAGGCACTTCCAGATTGAACGTGTTGGATACCAGCCCCCAGCTATCCGCATAAAACCGGTAGTAAGACCTTAGGATAATATTGTCGCCCAAAAAATAATTTAACCTGAGTCCAATAGGTAATTTGAATCGCTGTGAAGGGAGCGATTCTATGGTATCCTTTCCGGTGTTATAAAATACCCGGTGGAAAGGCAGGCCCAGGTATCCGCTTTGGTATACGGCGTCGAGTTCAATGCTACCCTGCATTCTTTGATTAATAATCTGTGTAAAGGAGAGTGAAGCCGTAAAAGTATTTCTTGGCTCAGTGGGCGTTTGGAGCTTTTTTGTTTTAGAATTTCCTACAAGCTCGCCGTTGTTATATATAAATACCTGGGTTTGACCGCTTGCCGAAGTCCGGTATACGACGCTATCCGTAGTCTGCGTATTTTTGGCAGAATCGACCGGATAGAATTCAGCGGGATAAATCATATTAATCTTATCGAAGAAACCGACCATTTTCAAACTGAACTCACCATTGGTTTTGTTTTTTTTAGAAATCGTCGCATTCAATCCGAAGGAATGGTAATAATCATGCTCTGCTGAATAATAGGCACCCACTCCAAAGGAAGTGCCTTTCTGTTCGTTTTCCCTTGTCCAGCTCAGCGTAGGATATATTCTCGTTCCATCGTTTTTAGCAGTGCCGTTGGAATCAACATAGGCCTGTGAGGCGGCTGTATGATAATCTATCCCGAGACCTGCAGCCAGTGTATTTTTCCGTTTCTTTTTATCCCAGCCGATAAATGTTACATCCAGGCCGGTCGCAAAATCAGAGACGTTCGCAGTGCCTCTGGTCCCCGGTTCTCCACCCATAACCGCCGATTTATCAGCGGTCTGGTCGTAATAACTGGTCACAAAATTTACCTCGTCCAGTTTCAGTTTTTTTGGTTTATACCCAGTGCTGTCGGTACCTGGAGACTGTGAAAAAGCATGCGCCATCATTAAGTACATACCAATTACTGAAAGTGATAATTTCTTCATTTATATTTTCCTTATATCAAATATTAATTACAACCACATCCTCCACCTGTTTTTCCGCCATTTGCACCTGATGAACCTTCGCGGTATGACTCCGCGTTCAATTCGTTTTTCTCTACATGACGGTTCGATAGAGACATTTCTGAATCATTGATCCGGCTTTTCTGGTATTCCTTTACGTGTGCACAGGATACCAGGCCTGCAGTTGCAACAAGACCTAATAAATATTTTTTCATAAATAAATTTCCCCGTTAATTGAAGTGAATATTTTTTGAAACATAAACGTTATCATGATCGTCGACTACGATGGCTTCCAGATCGTTTATCTGGTTAATCATATCAAGACCTGCCCGGATTCCCATAATCATAACCGGTGTGGCCATTGCATCGGCGATTTCCGCATTCGCACTGAGGATAGTTACACTTTTAATGCCCCTGACCGGCAAACCCGTTTTGGGGTTTATGGTATGAGAATATTTTTGGCCATTCACCATAATGAATTTTTCATAGTTGCCGGATGTCGCCACTGCCTTATTCGTAATATTCATATAAGAAAACAGGCGTTCTTTGGCATTAGGGTCAGCAATTCCAATCGTCCAGGGTTCTCCGTTCGGCTGCAATCCCCAGGTCGTCATATCCCCTGAAGCGTTTACAATTCCGCTTTCAATACCTTTTCTTTTCATCATTAATTTCGCTCTTTCTGCTGCATATCCCTTACCGATACCGCCAAATCCGATTCGCATGCCCTTTTCTTTTAACATCACGGAAAAATCCTGATGATTTAGCAGCACATTCCGGTAGTTTATCAACCGGACCATCTTGGACGCCGTCGCCGCGTCAGGTAATTTGCTCATACTGGAATCAAAATTCCATAAACGTTTGTCAGCCGATCCATAAGTAATATCGAAGGCACCCTGCGTGATTTCAGAAATCCTGGTTGACCGCTGAATAAGTTCAAATGTCTCCTTGCTGACCAATACAGGTTTGATGCCCGCATTTCGATTAATGATTGCCGTTTCACTTTCTTCACTAAACGTTGTCAGTAGTTTTTCGATTCTTTGTATTTCTACAATACCTGCATCAATCGCAATATTCGCCAGTTCCTCCGATTCACTCACTGCACTTAGCTGGAAACGGTTACCCATTAACTTTAAACTTTTATGGTAAACACTTTTTGCCATCTAATTGCTAACAGTATAAATATCGTTATGGATATCCTGAATAAAAATTTCCGGAGTTTCATCAGGGAGGCCTTCCCAGGTACCCAAAATTTTACCGTCGGCATTCAGCAATAAAGTATATGGAAATATTCCCTTCGGATTGTACCTGTCTGCCATTTCATCATTTATTTTCTGCTGTTCCGCAGAAGGCTGATTTTTTTTATTCCTGGGGAAATCTGCATTCACCAACACTAACTCCGTATCAGCCATTTGTTTAAACGGCTCCGATTCGAAAATCTCCTTCCGCATGCGTATACAGGGACCACACCAGTCTGACCCTGAAAAGTTCAAAAGAATGTATTTATGGCCTTTTTGGGCTATTTTTTCAGCCTGAACGAGATTATTGTGCCATTCCGGGAAAGTAAAGAGGAAAACGGGCAGCAAAAGCAATAATTTTACATTCATTTCCATGATTTGTTTATTCGACCCCAGAGATGGCAAGAAGGGACTGTCAATACAATACGTCTATTAAAACGACTGGTTGCCCGCAAAATTATGAATTTGGACTCTGGGGGATCAGGTTTTATGCCTAAATAAAACATAAATTAATGAACCCAACCCTTTGATGGTTTTCCGCATCTATGTTAAACAAAGGGCAACATATCTCCATCAGCGAATTGCAAAAACTTCTTCAGGGATGTCTGGCAAAAGACCGAAGCTGCCAGCGTAAAATCTATGAGGTATATGGTCCTTCCATGATGGCTCTTTGTCTCCGGTATTCGAAAAACCGGGAGGAAGCGGAGGAAATCCTGCAGGATGGATTTGTTCAGGTATTTAAAAACATTTTCCAGCTTAAAAATACGGGTTCTTTTGAAGGCTGGATGCGAAGGATTATGATCAACTGTGCCCTGCAGCGATACAGAAGCGAAGAAAATCGTTTCAACCTGGCAACCTTCACTGCAGATCCTTGTTTCCAAAGTGAGCAAATGAACCAACTGGACAGGCTCAGTGAAAAGGAAATGATCCGGCTGATACATAGCCTGCCGCCTGCCTGCCGGATCGTATTTAATCTTTTTGTTTTTGAAGGGATGAAACACCGGGAAATAGCATCCTTATTAAATATAACAGAAGGAACTTCAAAATCCAACTTGTCCGATGCCCGCAATATTCTAAAAAAACAAATAAACCCGGATTTAAAAATAGCCAGATTATAAACGATGGAAGAAAATTTAAATCATAACGTAGATAAGCTATTTCGGGAATCCCTGCAGTCATCCCGTCAGGATATTTCGTCTGATATGTGGAACCGTATTGAAAGCCGACTCGACGAAGATGACAATCGCATAGGGGCGGGAAACCGGCGAAAACAACTGAGACTGGCCGCTTTATTGTTTCTGTTTATTTTGTTCGCAGGTGGAATAGGTATATTTAAATATAGCAGGACCCATCATACAGGCATGGATTCCACCTATTCAAGTTCTGCTAAATCCATATTGTCAGTTACTGAGCAAAACAAAGACTCCGGGCAAAAAGAGATTCAGCAAAATAACGCTGTTTCGAAAGCCCTTGTGGATATTACTCCTGCGAAAACACTGTTTAGAAAAGTCCCAGACGAGGATCTGGCGCCTGCAGGTTTTGTAATAAATGCACCCCCCCAGCTATTTCTGAAGCCTGCAGAAATTTCGCCGATCCTGACTGCACAAAAAAACCTTCCGGCAGGAAATCCCATTACAGAAAATAGAATCGTGAAACCGGAGAAACAAAAATTTGGTGCCCGTTTTTCCATAACGCCTTATTATTCCAAAGAGCTGGCCGGATATACCCTTTCGGATGACGATGTAACTTCGGCTGATGGCAAGGAGATCGAGAAAAGGGAAAGAAATGTATTTTCCGCATCTGTTGGATTGTATTTGAATTACCGACTGAATAAAAAATGGTCCCTTCAATCAGGAATCAGTTACTCCTGGTCTAATAGTATTATTGATTCGGCAACTTCCTATGCCGTAAAAGATAACACAGGCACTATTCAATTTAAATTAAACACGATATCGGGTTATGGTTATATACAACCTTCTACAGGAATGCAGCCAAATCTGGGAGACAGCGTATCCACTGCGAAAACGTACAGTGAGCTCCACTATTTGTCTGTACCAATTATATTGTACTATCATATTCCATTAAAAAGATTTTCTCTGCTCGCAGGTGGCGGAGTCACTATTAACATGCTCTCCGGCGCTTCTATTGAAACGAAAACGTACGGATCGGGTTTCCAGGAAAAAGAATATGCGATCAGCATGCTGGGCCTGAAAAAAGTAAATTATGGCATCATTGTGAAAGCCGATTTACAATACCATGTTAACTCCCGGATCGGCGCCGATTTAATTATAAGCTTTAAAAATACGCTCAGTCCCATCAATCTGAAGAGCGCCCTATCAGCCTACCCCTATAATCTGGGCATCGGTTTAGGGGCTACCTATCATTTTTAGTTGCCCAACCTTTCTGATCGGTTTTGCATCTATTAAGGTAGTAGTTTCTATATGCTCAAAAATATGACAGGCTGGGCACACCCTGAAAAGCGGGTACATCTATTCATCCTGGCCGCTTCCGCCATCCTTTTTTTTATCCTGGCTTATTTTGTAACCTCCGGATCTGAAAATATTATTGACGAAGACGCTTTTGTATTTTGCAGGCGGTTTACCTGTCCCGCCGTTACACAACTAGGTAAAATTATAACCTTTTTTGGAACAGGGACCTTTCTGATTCCCTGTTATGTGCTGATCATTTATCTTCTGGTCAAAAAGGGCCGTAAACGTCTGGCGGTTATATCAGCGACAATCGCCGTCTCAGGGTTATTGCTGGGATGGCTGCTAAAAGATTTATTTCACCGTACAAGACCGCCCTATCATCTGGTGAATGGAGCAGGGGGTTATAGTTTCCCAAGCGGTCATGCCTTGGGTGGATTTATTTTCACCGGCGTTGTTCTTTCCGTTTTATGGAAAACAAGCTTGAATAGTTCCTTCAAGTACCTGTTTTCCGTCTTTATCATTTTATTTGGTTCGCTCATCGGAATTAGCAGGATATATCTTCACGTTCACTTTGCAACAGACGTATTAGGCAGCCTTCTCATTGCAATTCTCTGGTTTTCGCTTCTGCACTTCGCTTTCAGATCTATAAATATTAAAGAGATAAGTAAAACGAAAAAATTATACCCTGACCCATCAGAATATTCACCCGATAACTATAGTCTCAATTGAAAGTAGATGTTAAATGATTCTTATCCTGATCTTTAAAAACCCCGTTTTCACCATATCGTTCACCCCGTAAATAGTGAACCGGGTTGATAATGAATAGAATAAAAGAATCTCAGGCGATCCTTAAAATAACATCTTGCTTTTCAAAATTATTCTCTCAAATTGAGGCTTCGTTGATCAATACTAATGCCTTGTTATCAAAATAATTCCTTTTGAATTGCATTTCAATATGTCTTTTAAACCATTAGATGCATTGAGTTACAACAAAAAAGTATGGATTCTGATTTCAATTACAACATTCGTTCGCCTGATCATTGCAGGTAATCTAGAATTAGGTAATGACGAAGTCTATTATCAAACATACGCTCAATATCTGCAATGGAACTATTTTGATCACCCTCCTATGGTGGCGCTTTTGATCCGCTTATCAACTTTTAATCTTTATTTTCATCAGGAATTATTTACCCGGCTGGGGCCTGTTCTTTGTTCAGTCTTGGGAACCCGCCTGATTTTTAAAATTGGCAAACGCCTGGATCACGAACGAACCGGTTGGATAGCGGCTATTTTATACAATACCTCATTTTATAATTCGGTTGTTGCAGGTACTTTTATTCTTCCCGATTCCCCGCTCGTCCTCTTTTGGTTGCTGAGCATTTATTTTATGATCATCATTCTGGATGACCAAGTTAATCCCACTAACAGGGGTCTTCGGTTTATTTTATTGGGAATTAGTATTGGCCTATGTATAATGAGCAAAATTCATGGCATTTTTTTGTGGTTTGGGTTTGGTGGATATATCCTTTTTCGCCGCAGGAAACTGTTGAATTCCCCCATGCTATGGATATCCTTAATAATCAGTATCGCTATCTTTTCGCCTATATACATATGGAATCTTCAAAATAATTTTATTTCTTATAAATATCATCAGGGAAGAATAAATTTTTGGGGAAATAACCCGGATATAGGCCATTTTTTGCAACAGATACTGGGATCTGTCTTTTACAGCAATCCCGTCAATTTTATAATATATGTCTGTATGCTCTGGACGATATTAAAAAGGAGAAAGGAGCGATTCCCGGAACTTTATCCATTACTCCTTTGGCTCGCTCTGCCGCTGATAATTATCTTATTTTGGAGTTCTATTTTTAGTGAAACACTGCCACACTGGTCTGGACCTGCTTTTTTATCCCTCATGTTACTTGGAGCATGTTGGCTGAATAAGTTGCACTTTCCTCAGCGTTATGCCTGGTTAAAAGCGTCAATCTGGGTTTATGGTTCCGTTATATTAATTGCTGTTACAAGTATTCGCATTTTGCCATTTCGGATTGGCAGTATCCAAAAGCGGAATTTGGGAAAAGGAGATATTACCCTGGACATGAGCGGATGGCATCAATTTGCTCTTCGTTTTGATTCCATATACAAAAGTGATATTAACACAGGCAGAATGGAACGCAACGCTGTAATCTTGTCTGATTACTGGTTTCCGGCTGCTCATTTGGACTATTATTTAAGTAATCCCTTTCATCATGTTCTTCTCGCTTTTGGACCTCTGGGGAATATTCACCAATTTGCGTGGCTGAATAAACATCGACCACGATTACAAACAGGGTCTGACGCCTATTTTATTTATTCATCCAATTACTATGGCCCTCCGGATCCCTCCTTAAGAAATGCATTTTTTCTGGTTGAAGATTCAATAACTATTCCCCAACATCGAAATTTGAATATAGTCAGATATTTTGTTATATACAGGATGCATCATTTCAAAGGCGACAGCCTGAATTATCTTATTCCTGGAATTCAATAATCTTCAAAGAAATAATAATGAATGTGCATTACCTGTACAATCTAAAGAGGGTACCAAGGTCAATAAAATTCACCAAAACTGATAGGCTGCAATTCTCCAAAGCCTCAGAATAAGTAGATCTGAACCTTTACCAGGTAAATGTTACACAAAACTGTCAATTAGTTACATAATTCAAACTGAAGGCTTAGATACCAGTCATTTTTTCTATATTTTCAGGATAGCGGTTACCTTCCACTTTAATTTCAGCGGCAGCGTCATGAATCCGAGCCAGCTCATCGGGTGTCAGCTCTATGGAAGCTGCACCCAGATTTTCCTCCAGGCGATGTAATTTAGTAGTCCCGGGTATCGGAACAATCCAGGGTTTTTGCGCCAGCAGCCAGGCCAGCGCAATTTGAGCGGGTGTCGCTTTTTTCTGCCCGGCCACTTTGACAAGCAGATCAATGAGTGCCTGGTTTAATTTAAGGGCCTCCGGCGTAAATCGTGGAAGTATATTGCGGAAATCATTGCCTTCAAATTTTGTATTTTCGTTCATTTTACCTGTCAAGAATCCTTTGCCCAAGGGACTATAAGGCACGAAACCAATCCCGAGTTCTTCCAGTGTTGGTATCACTTCCTCTTCCGGTTTTCTTGTCCATAAGGAATATTCACTTTGCAGAGCAGTGACCGGCTGAACTGCATGTGCACGACGTATTGTTTTTGCGCCGGCTTCCGAAAGACCGAAGTGTTTTACCTTGCCTTCTCGAATCAGGTCTTTTACGGTTCCTGCAACTTCTTCAATTGGCACATTCGGGTCAACACGGTGTTGATATAATAAGTCTATCACATCTACTTTCAATCTTTTAAGGGAAGACTCAGCCATTTTTCTAATATTTTCGGGCCGGCTGTTTAACCCAACCTGCTTCCCATTTTGAATGTCAAAGCCAAATTTGGTGGCAATGATCACATCTTTTCCGAAAGGAGCGAGCGCTTCGCCTACGATTTCCTCATTGGTAAAGGGGCCGTATACTTCAGCCGAATCAAAAAAGGTAACGCCTTTCTCAACGGCTGCCCGAATCAATGCAATCGCTTCCTGTTTATCTAAAGAGGTACCATACCCGAAGTTCAGGCCCATACAGCCAAGACCAAGTGCGGACACTTCCAGATTGCTTTTTCCAAGTTTTCGTTTTTTCATATTGCTATATTTAATTTTTAATTTGAAAGTCGACTGGTATGAAGTGTTCCTCCGGTAACACAGCGAATCGAATTTTCCTTTTGTTTCGAATCGGAATATTTCATTGGACAGACTAAGAACAGATGCTTTCGTATTATAGGCTGATTCATTGAGCTTTGCGCCAAAAAATGCTGAAAAGAGGCGGATCACTCGTTATTGAATCTTCTGTAGTAAAATTAAATGATATTGCCGAACTCCGGAATCCGGATGGCTGGCGACTGACGGTAACGATTTGAGAAGTATTATTTGACTGCGGGTTTCAAATAAGGTCTCCCCTTACCAGTAACCAGGTAAGACTCCAAGCTCGCAAGAAACTCATCCCAGCCGGACTCACAAACGGTATAACATTCGAAACTTTGATTTAAACCTTCGTGCAAAATAAATAAGTTTGTACCCTCATCAGCTTTGCTTAATGTCCAAATTACCTTTGTCCCCACCCATTCTCCCTTATTTTTCAGGGAAGGCATGTCGATATATGCTTTAACACATTTCCATACGACCATCTTGTCGGGTTTCGCCTCCACAATATTAAAAGTCTTTCGGGTTTCGCCAAACGATATCGAAAAACTGTCGCCCGTTTGGGCCGCCGCCCCGGTCAGGTCATTGCTCCACCAGTCTGCTATATGTTTGGTAATAGCGGTGTAAACTTCACCTACCGGTTTATTTACGGTAATGCTTTTTTGATAATCTTTACTAGCAGAGTTCGGCATTCCTTTACCCGTGGTTATAAGATTCCTTAAACTGTTCTGAATATAATCGGTCCATGCATTTGAACAGATTTCGAAACATTCATATTCGGAAACCAACCCCTGGTGCGTGAAGCGGATCTGCGTTTTGTTATGCTGTTCAGTTATTTCAAAAAGAATCTTAGTGCCCTTCCATTCGCTTTTGTCTTTGGTAAAACTAAAATAGTTGTCCATTACCAGCCAGACGACTTTTTTATCTGCAACAAATTCTATTAATTTCATTTTACAACTGTGGACGTCTTTGTAATGATAGTTAAACTCATCATTTAGTTTGTGTGTACTGCCTTCAATTTCTTCTGACCACCATCCGCGAACATTATTAATGGCATCAAATGCTTCTTTCGGCGTCTGGTCCACCAAAATGGTCGTGGTAAAATCTGATTTTGTCATGTTCTTTATAATTTTTGAATCCATGTGCGCTGGGTAAAAGTACAGTCTTAATTTGGTAGTAATAGAGTGTTAAATAGACATTCTATAGGGTTAATTTAAACAATATTATCATGTATTTTTGTCCAAATATTTTATCATGAAGCAAGTGACCATGGTTGTCCCAAAAGGGAACACTCCTCTGAGCAGCATAGCGGGTTCATTTGCCATCCTGACCAGGGCAAATGCTCGCTGGCGAAAGATGGGAAACAAACCAATATAGATTACTAGGCGAAATATAATAAGAAAGCCGTTTTGGTTTAGAGTTGGCCCATTGCATCATCCTGTTTTTGTCAATTGACTGTCTGTCTGAATGTAAAATAATTTAATTAAAAACATAAAACTGTCCAAATACCGTGTAATTTTTGCTGATGCTTACCTGTAAGTTCTGATTAGACAATATTTTGATGCTCCCCTTCTCGCCCCGGATGTCCAATTTAAAATAAACTTCTGCCTTAAATTTTTCCTGTTCAGCCGAAGTCAATTTTCCTTTCAGTCTAAATTCCGAATAAAAACCAAATATCATGGCTGCACGAATTAATAATGCATTTCCGGGAGTTGTTAATATTTGCTTGAAATATAGCAATGAGGAATCCTGCGTACGCTCAAGCAAATTCACTAAGGTGTCAGGCCTAATGGAATAATCAATCAGCGTGGATATTCTAAATGTTATTTGATTCGTATCAATCAGGTCGGCTAAATACGCATAATCGCCAGAATTTTTTAAGCCCCTTATTAATTCGTTGTAAAAACTGTTCTGCAGGTTTTTATTCAGGTTGATTTTAGAAAAGCAATTGGCGGATTTATTGATTGCCAGTATATCGAATATGTTACCATTTGCTGAAGTGTCCAGTACAGTAATCTGCTTATTTACATTTTGTATAACCTGGTTGCTAATACCCCCGATCCCCAGATTCGTTTGCAGTCCTAAATAAAAAGCATCGGAGAAAAGCGAATCGTGCAGACAGTCCCCGTAAACCGTTTTCCAGAGACTAAAATCCTCTTTGTAATTTGCCTGATGAGCAGATAAACTATCGGTCACCCTACCTGCGTTCAATACTTCAAAATGTATGGTCGGTTTTGCCCGACTTGAATGACATTGCACAAATACTGCAAAGGAGAAAATAATAATAATTATTTGGCTTGTTGTTTTTAACATAAAACATATTTACCATAATACAATGTTTGAATTTACAGATAAATTCATTGTTTCAGACCATCATAAACCGGACAGTTTGACCTCAATATCAAATTGTTATGAATATTCGCCGGATGATTAATTATATTCTGACCTTTACTTTATAGGAATCAATCTGTCCATGGTCATGTATTACTTTAAAAATATTATATACTCAATCCTATTTTTAACTGCAACTTATTCTGCATGCCAGGCTCAATATGAACATATTTCTTTTGATCATTATAATGTAAAAAATGGATTGTCAAATGATGAGGTGAATGATATTATCCAGGATGATGACGGGTTTATTTGGATTGCCACCAGGAGCGGACTTAATCGTTTTGATGGAAAAGATTTTGCAAAATATTACGCCGATGGTTCTAGTGACCAGCTTCCTTCCAGTGATATTTACCACTTAGCCCGATTTACAAATAGCCGGATACTTGTCGGAACACTCAAGGGTATGGCTTCTTTAAATACCAGGACAGGAATTGTAAAACAATTTCTCATTCCAGGGGATTCTTCCTTAAAAAAATACCGTAACCGAATACTGGATATTATCGTAGACAGCAACCATAATGTGATTGTTGCCACGCTAACCGGCATTTTTGTATATGACTCAACATTTAAAATAATTTTCCGTTATGAGCCGTTTACAGAAGCTGACTTAGGAAAAAAAAGAATTGAATTTTCCTATGCTATCCATTTATTGAAAAATGGGAATGTTTTTATCCCGGCAACAAATGACCTTTTTTTATTGGATATAAAGAACAAAATATTAAAAAGCATAAGCGAACTGCCTGCTTCAGATTGGAATTTATTTAATCCCTGGAGAACATACGGCCATTTACTTACAGAATGGAGAGATAAGGATCACTGCTTTTTATTCAATTATATCACGTCCAGGGACAGCTTAAATTTATATGAACTGGATATCGCCCGCAACAAAATTTATTCTCTGAAAATTCCGATTGCACAAAAAAATGAGATCCATTGGAAAAGCAACATCATATTTCTAAACGATAGCGTATTAGGGATCAATAGCAGCTATCAAAACGGCATATACTTTTTTCGCTTGAATCCAACCGCCAACTCCCTTGACTATACAGGCCAGGCGCTTTCTGGTATTCAATGCAACAGAATTTTTACAGATAGGGAAAACCGGTTATGGATCAGTACGGATGAAGGTGTCTTCAAGCAGTCTTTTCAGAAATCACTTTTCCATAATATTTATATCGGGTCTTTAGATAAAAAACATAATATTGACAATTTTGCCAACGGTTTTGGGGTAATTGGAGATAAATTATTTGTAAGCTTTTACGCGATGGGCGTTTTGCGTTATGAAGTACATGATAAGATACCCGTTGAGGCAAGTCAGAAAATAATCCCAGGGATTAACCTTCCCTGGAATATTATTCAAACAGCAAAGAATAGATTACTGATACCGACCCAGCAGGGTGCCATCGTATTAAATACGGATAACGAAACCAGGAGCAGGTTTTGGAAACAGGGGATGATCCCATCCCTTGACAAAGTTGCCATCACCTCGGTATTGATGGATAGCCGCCGTCATTTATGGATGGGCATGGGCAAAGGTTTTGGTGTTTTTATGATGAATCTCGATAGCCATATCAGTCAGGTATTTGTGCCTTCAGTTGGCAATAACCCATTTCCAATACGCTATCCGGTTACCATGACAGAAGATAAAACAAGTGATATCTGGATGTCGGGCATAGAGGGGATCACCCGATGGAAACAGGACAAACATCTGTTTGATACATTAATAAAACACATACGTGGTTTATCCGAGGATATTTCAGGTCAATGGATATCAGTAAATGCCGATAAAACAGGAAATCTCTGGATCTGCCCGGAGGAATTTGTTTTAATAAAATGGAACCTTGCAAGTGGCCAAATTAGAATTTTCCATCCACCCGCCATTGACGGTGCACTGAGGGTACACCAGCTTCAGGGACCCTGGAATGATATTATGTGGATACCTACCAATGCCGGCTTATTGTGCTTTGATATCAAAAAAGAAAAATTTAAATTAATAAAGGAAGAAGACGGATTACCGGGGAACAATGCGATCGATGGAAGACTGTATTTTGATTCATCGGCCGGCAGGATTTATGCTGGCTTTGATCGTTCCTTTACCTGGTTTGAACCTAAAAAGCTTTTACAAACCGAACGCATGCCCATCACTTATATTACTGACATTCGGGCAATAGGAGATTCTTTAACACAAGCCGGAAATGTCCAGGCCACTTTTACACACAACAATAACTCGATCAGCATCAGTTTTACAGGCATTAATTTCGATAACGGCCAGTTCAATCAATATGCTTACCGGTTGTTTGAAAATGGTTCATCGAGTTGGATTTCCATCGGCCAGCAGAAGATGTTGAATTTTGCCAATCTGAAACCGGGAAAATATACTTTCCAGGTAAAAACAATAAACACGAATGAGGTTAATAATTTTGGTATGGCCAGTCTTATTTTGATTATCACGCCTGCTTTTTACCAGACACAATGGTTTCTTGCACTTTGCCTGTTGCTCTTTACTGCAGCTATATATGCGCTTTATCGGTATCGTATACAGCAATTACTAAGGGTACAGAAAGTACGGAATAATATCTCATCAGACTTACATGATGATATTGGCGCACGGTTGACGAATATGAACATCTTAACCATGCTCAGCGAGCAAAACCTGGGGAAACCGGAAATCTCCAGTGGTTATCTTACCCGGATCTCCGGCGAAATCCAGTCATCCGGAGAGGCACTCGATGATATTGTCTGGAGCATTAACAGCAACTATGATTCTATAACTGAAACCATCGCGCGTATGCGCCGTTATGCGGCAGATCAGTTTGAACCCACCCATATCTCCTTTGAATTCAAAAGCGATTTTTCTAATACCCATCATAAATTAATGATGGATCAGCGCAGGGACTTGTTTCTGGTTTATAAGGAGGCGATTGCCAATATTCAAAAACATTCTGGTGCAACTCAGGTATCGATAAGTATAACGAATGTAAAAAAACAATTGGGTTTATCTATTTCCGATAACGGAAAAGGATTTGACACGTCGAAACAAACTCACCGGAACGGAATAATAAACATGCATACCCGGATTCAAAAATGGAAAGGTACACTCACCATTGAGTCTTCCCCCGGATTTGGAACCCTAGTTCATATTCGTTTGCCGTAAAAAGGCACTAACCGGTAAAGGGGATTTTAGAGACTCCCAATCCCGTTACCTTTATTCCTTCATATGCCAGTAAGTATCATTCTTTTTGAAGACAACGAACAGTTAAGGCAATCCCTGGTTGTGCTTTTGAAAAGCTCATCGGATTTTTCCGTGATCGGCGATTACGGTCATTGCCTGGACGCTTCAAATATCATCAGACGGTCAAAGCCTGATGTTGTTATTATGGATATCGATCTGCCAGAACATTCCGGTATTCAGGGAACGCGGACTATCAAGGAGGCAAGACCTGAGACATTAGTTATTATGTATACAATGTTTGAAGATGATAAAAAAATATTCGATAGTTTATGCGCTGGTGCCAATGGATATATTTTAAAGATTACAACTCCCTATAAATTATTCGATGCTATTAAAGAAGTGACGGAAGGTGGGGCGCCCATGTCTCCAACCATTGCCAAGCGCGTACTACTATCTTTCCAGCAGAAAAATATTAAACAAGCCTATGACTTGTCGCCGAGGGAAAATGAAATCCTGAAATTACTTACGGAAGGATATAGTATCAAATTAATTGCCTCCGAATTACGAATCGCATATGAAACGGTTCGTTCCCACCTGAAGAATATCTATGCCAAGCTACATGTAAACTGCGGCAAAGAAGCAATAGTCAAGGTATTAAGAGAGAAAATACATTAATCAGATCTACTGCCCCTAAAAGGGGATTGTATATGCCGCTAATCTATCCCATTTTTGGCAGTACAACTTTGGTGCTACCTGCCGTTTAATTCAGCCACCAATCCTGAAACTCATTGATAAAATTCGAATATGAAACCTTATACCATACTTGGACTCCTTTTTTGCAATTTATTTCTATTATTTGGTTGTGGTAAGAATAACGGCCCTTCTTCCGGTGGTACAACGAAATTATGGCTCGTTAAGGATCTTGCAGTTCACGGTGAATGTGCCGTAGGAGGACCAGCCTCAATAGGACATAATACCTTTTCATATGATAATGAGGGCCGGATCGTCCGTTTTGATTATTCCGGATGCAGTACACCTGCACACTATGAGGTGGTATACAATAACAAGGGGAATATTACCAATATAAATTACTTCTCCGGTAACTTACCAGGAGTTCCCAATTGGATAATTACTTATGACGACGATTTTGTACACACCGCTTTCCCTGCGAACAATGACACGGAACATTATCCCGGATTTACTTATAGTTGGAACGTTAACAACAACAAAGAATTAGATGCAGCAAGCTTTAACAAAACATCAGTTTCCTCCGGTGGAACCATTTTTTATACCTATGTTTTAAACGCTTTGCAATCTTCTTATTCGATTGATGATCTGAATCGAAAGCAAGACCTTTGGGCGAGTTTTGCGCCTAATCAGTCAACACCGGCCATTCACAATCCTTTTCAGCTAGAGCGGACTCCTGAACAAAAATTCCTGTATTATTTTTTTCTGCTTTCCATTGTGGGTGACTGGAATGTGATGGGCGATGGTTTACCCAATGGCATGTATGAAAGCTATTCCTATTTCAGTGGTATTAAAAAGTCTTTAAGCCATTTTTTCAACGACTATACACTGGACAGCAATAACAATGTTTCGAGAATCTTAACTTCCCAGTCATTGGATGCGCCAGCCTTCAACAGCTTCTCCAAAGGTTTTACGGTTGATATTACCTATGAACAACATTGAACATTTTAGAAATTCATGATAAAGTATCAGCTCTTCCCCTATCGTTACCGGGTATTGATTTTATTATTCTTCTTTACCCTGATTACTTACCTGGACAGAACTTCAATATCCCTGGTAGGCATAAGAATCAAAAATGAATTCAGACTAAATAATGAGGAGTTCGGATGGGTTTTAGGTGCGTTTGCATTGGCCTATGCCCTATTTGAAATTCCATCGGGTATATTGGGAGATCGTATTGGTCAGCGCTCTTTATTTATCCGGATTGTACTCTGGTGGTCCCTATTTACTGCTTTGACAGGGCTTGCAACCGGACTAACTTCCTTAATATGTCTTCGCTTTTTATTCGGCATGGGGGAATCCGGTGCTTACCCCACTTGTTCATCCGTCATAGCCCGGTGGTTTCCCATAAAAGAAATTGCGCGAGGCACCTCGGTATTAACCATGGGTTCCACTACAGGTGCTGCACTGGCACCACTTCTCGTTATACCCATTGCAGCAGCGTGGGGATGGCGATTTACTTTTTTTGTTAATGGAGTACTTGGAATAATATGGGTGCTGGTTTGTTTGCTCTGGTTCCGGAATTTTCCGTCAGAAATGCATAATATCTCAAAAGCAGAACAATCATTAATAGAAAAAGACCGAAGATTTAAAAATAAACATCGCCACATAGGATGGAACCAGGTTATAAAAAACCCCACTATTTGGGCATTGTCCGGAATGTTTTTTTGTTCCCAATGTATGAATTATTTTTTCATTGCATGGATGCCTATTTATCTTCAGGAAGGGCGGCAATTTTCCGAAGGGCAAATGAAAATGACCACATCAGCTGTATTTATCGGCGGATTTCTTGGTGCAATCGCAGCGGGATTTACAAGTGATTGGCTGGTGGCTAAAAAAGGATTGATTTACGCGCGCCGTTTGGTTGGATCGGGTTCATTTGCACTGATGGGGGTTCTAATTTTCATAACCGCTATTACGGTCCATAATAACATAGCTGTTACCTGCCTGATCATAGCCTATTTTTTTTACCTTCCTTCCGTGATATCCTCCTTTTCAACCTGTGTGGATATAGGGGGCGAAAATACAGGAACCATTACAGGAGTTATGAATTTTTTCGGCCAACTCGGTTCATTTTGTTTAGCTATTTTCTTTGGAAGAATGGCGCATATTTCTCATGGATTTAAAACGCCCTTATTTGCCCTGTCAGGGGTCCTTTTAATAGGGGGGCTTCTTTGGCTAATCATTAATCCCACTACGTCAGTAAGTACTGAAACATCGCGTTAACTAACTAAAAGATGCAAAATGACGAAACATGACGAACACTTTCATATGAGTGATGAATATGAAAATAACTCTTCGTCTCAAAAATCAGTTGGTCGGAGGGTGATTCAAACGGCGATAGAACTGGCAAAAATTACATTAGACAATCCACAAAAGATTAAATGTTTGGATATTGCATGCGGACCAGGAAATCTCACTATTGAATTTCTTCATTTACTGGAAAATAACTTCCCGGGCATTCAAATTGATCTTGCAGGACTTGACTATAGCGAAATAAACGTGAAACGGCTGGTCAGCAATTCGCGCGGTATGATCCGGGGGATTGTAGGATCCTTTTATAAAATCCCTAAAGAAGTACAAGGGCAAAATATTATCATCTCCAATGAAGGCCTGCATTGGCAACCACCTTACAAAATGAACCAGCTTAATTACGAATATATGAGACCTGAGAGAAAAGAGAAATATGAAACCTGGGCATTACAAAATCTCAAAAATGCATTGAGAAATATATATGACACGATGCAGGACAATGCCATCGCCGTCCTTCAATTTGGACATGAGGGTCAGCTTAAAAATATATGGGGGTTAATTTATGAAATTTTTCATGAGACAGCATTCAAAAAGTACATTTCAAAAATTAACTTTCCCGTTTACCAACCTTCCGTAGAAAATATTCTTTTCGCTCTTAAAAAAGCTGGATTTGCTGAACAGCATATCGAAATTAATGCCTATACCGAAGATTTGAATGAAGACACCCCACTTTCTATTACAAAATTTTTCAAAGCGGTTTCGCAGGCTGGTTTCAGTCAGCATATGACTCCCGATGTATTAGTCGCTTTCTATAAAAGGATGGAGGACAAACTGCAGGATATGAACTTAAAGGAATTCAGAGACAACCAGTGGCATCGAACCCTGATAAAGTTGATAAAAGCAACGCATTAACTACCAGGTTATTCCTACTACATAAACCTTTGTGATTATGCTACCATGGAAATAGTAATTTTTAAACCTGACAACCTGAATCTTGCATTGAAAATCCATCCTGTAATGGCGGGGTGGTATTTTTTATGCATTCAGCTCTGCCATAATAACGGATAATTCTTCACGGAGTTCTTTAATATTGCTTTTCTTGATCATAAAATACGCTGCCCCCATTTTCAATGTTTCATCCAATTCTTTTTTATAGGATGAGGTGGAATAAATAACAACGGGAATATGTTGCAGGGAAGGCGTTCGTTTTAATTCCGCCAGGCATTGTTTGCCATTAAACTTGGGCATATTCAAATCTAAAAAAATAGCATCCGGTAATGGATTTATGCCTGTGCTTAAATCATGGATAGCCAGTTTCCCATTGGGAGAAGTAAAACACTGAACATTCTGGTCATTTGCCGTTAAGGCTTCAATTAGAAAATTCTGATCATCTTTATCATCATCTACGATATAGTATGTACTTCTCCTGGTCACGGGGATGGAATTAGATGATGGTGAACCCAATGAAGTTAAGCTTTTCCGGCGGTTAGGCCAAATAGTCGTAACTTGATACACTTTGATTGGCCGCAATCACCAGCAATCAAATAATCTTCTTAAAGTGTCTGAAACAAAGGTTAAGGAAAAAATCCGTTCAGACAATCTCTTCCCTGTAGTAGGCATTGGGGCTTCCGCAGGAGGCCTCGATACATTCAAGAGATTGCTGAAAGCCATTCCGGAAAATTCAGGTATGGCATACATCCTTGTTCAGCACCTGGATCCTTCCCATGAGAGCATATTAGCAGATCTCCTGCAGCGGATCACTAAAATCCCTGTACTGGAAGTAACCGATAACATAAAAGTTGCTCCTGATCATATCTATATCATTCCTTCCAACAAACTACTTACTGCCACGGATGGTGTACTCAAATTAAGCACCCGGCCTCCAAAAAGCCAACGGAGCATGCCGATCGATTTGTTTTTTGCATCTCTTGCAGAAGTACATCAAAATCATGCGATTGGAGTGGTTTTATCCGGAACGGGAACAGATGGCACCCTGGGGTTAAAAGCCATCAAAGACCATGGAGGTGTTACGTTTGCCCAGGAGCAGCAATCCGCCTCTTATGATGCCATGCCCCAAAGCGCTATTGATGCAGATGTAGTTGATTTTATTCTTACCCCCGAAAACATCCCTAAACAATTAATATTACTAAACGAAACATTAAAATCAAATCCTTCTGGCAAGGATGGAAATGAAGAACAATCTCAGGAAGAAGGGTTTAAAAAAATTATATCCCTGCTTCGGATTCGGAAGGGTGTGGATTTTACCTATTATAAGCAAACAACCATAAGAAGACGGATTACCCGGCGCATCGCCTTAAGTATGCAGGGCAATGTTCCGGAATACCTGAATTATTTAAAGGAAAACAAACCGGAACTGGATATTTTATACCAGGATTTGATCATACCCGTAACATCGTTTTTTCGTGATCCGGAGATTTTCCAGTTTGTAAGGGAAAAACTCTTACCCGCTCTTTTGAAGAACAATCAGCGTACTGAAACCATTCGTGTCTGGGTTGCAGGTTGCTCTACAGGAGAAGAAGTGTACTCGATCCTGATATGCATTCATGAATACTTAGGAGAAAAAGCGCCAGCCCTTAAAATCCAGGTATTTGCAACAGATATTTCAGAACTAGCCATTGCCAAAGCAAGAACCGGAATATATAAAAAAAGGGAAGTGACAAGTCTTTCTGAGTCCCGCCTGAAACAGTTTTTTACCAAAACAAATGGCGGATTCCAGGTAAATAAAAATATCCGGGATGCCTGCATATTTGCCTTTCACAATTACTTAAAAGATCCTCCTTTTGCAAACATAGACCTGATCAGTTGCCGTAACTCTTTAATTTATATGGATCCCTTTTTGCAAAAAAATGCATTAACCACTTTTCACTATGCCCTGAATGAACATGGATTCTTAATGCTGGGTAAATCAGAAACTGCCGGGCAGGTTGCTGAACTGTATACTGCTTTTGACAAACAAAATAAAATTTATACCCGTAAAGAAGCAAGAAGGAAATTCGTGCAGGTGATCGCCGGCAGAAAAGAAGAAATTTTGAAACCCGGTTATCAGGGGGTTCGGGAGTTGGAAGGGCATAAGGACGACTTTCAAAAAAATGCCGATGATGTATTGTTATCCAGATATGCCCCACCCGGCGTCATCGTAAATGCGGAAATGGACATTGTACAATTTCGTGGATCTACCGGAATGTGGCTGGAGCCAACACCGGGTAAGCCGAATCTGAATGTTCTAAAAATGGCCCGCGAAGGCCTGGCTTTTGAGTTGCGGAATGCCATTCATAAAGCAAGAACGACTAAGGAGGTATTGTTCAAGGAAGATATCCCCATACAGTTTATGGGTAAGAACTGTTCGGTAAACATTGAAGTGATTCCCCTCTTAAATACCATTGAACCTCACTATTTAATACTTTTCAAAGATTCTTCCCCCATAAATGGCCTATCCGGAGAACAAAAGGAAGACAAAAGTTCCAGTATAAAAGGGGCAAATAATAATAAGCAGGAGATCCGCATTCAGAAACTACTCATGGAACTTTCCCAGGCCAGGAAGGATATGAGAAGTATAACTGAAGAACAGGAAGCATCAAACGAAGAACTTCAAAGTGCCAATGAAGAATTGCTTTCCGGAAGCGAAGAATTGCAAAGTCTGAATGAAGAACTGGAAACATCCAAAGAAGAGACTCAAACCAGTAATGAAGAATTAATTATTGTAAACCAGGAATTATATGACCGGAATGATCAGTTAAACCTGTCCCGCCTGTATGCCGAGTCCATTGTTACAACCATTCGGGAGCCACTCATTATTCTTAACAGGAATTTGCAGGTAAGAAGTGCCAATAAATCATTCTATACCAAATTTAAAACCTCTGTCGAAGAAACGGAAGGTAAAGCAATTTTTGAATTAGGAAATAATCAATGGGATATTCCCATCCTCCGCAAATTGCTTGAAAAAATCCTGCCTGAAAAGACGAGTATTATTGACTTTGAGGTTGAACATGATTTTCCCTTCATAGGCCCACGTATTATGCATTTAAATGCGACCCAAATTTTAAGGGAAAATATTGAAGAACAACTTATTCTCCTGGCTTTTGAAGATATCTCAGAAAAAAGAAAGGTAGATAATGCACTAAAATTATTTTCTGAAGAACTGGAAAAGAAGGTATTGGAAAGAACCTATTCCCTGCATAAAGCAAATTCAGAGTTAAACTATTCAAATGAAAGTTTAGAGCAATTTGCGTACATCGCATCTCATGATCTTCAGGAACCGCTGCGAAAAATAAGAACATTTTCAGCCATGCTTAAAGACCGGTTTAATGAAGTGCTGCCCACCGAAGCCCTGGAATTGATAACTAAAATCACCGGTTCCTCAGAACGCATGTCCATCCTGATCAAGGAAGTACTGGATTTTTCAAGGATCTTACATGGCGATATCGCTTTTGAAAAGGTAAATCTAAATCGTATTATAAGTGATATTATCAATGATTTTGATTTACTGATTACAGAAAAGAATGCACTTGTGAAGTGTGATCAATTCCCAGTCATAGAAGCCATTCCATCCCAGATCAATCAGCTTTTTACCAATCTGATCAGTAATGCATTAAAATTTTCAAAGAAGAATATTGCACCTGTTATTCTTATTTCTTCAAAAATATTGTCCAAAGAGGAGTTGAAAGAACACCCAACCCTGATTCAGGATATTGCCTATTGTGAAATCAGTGTGAAAGACAACGGGATCGGCTTTGAACAACAGTTTGCAAACCAGATTTTTTTGATTTTTCATCGTTTACATGGCCGGAACGAATTTGCAGGAACCGGTATTGGCCTGGCCCTGTGTAAAAAAATTGCAATTAACCATAATGGGGAAATTTATGCTGATTCGAATGAAACAGATGGTGCCCTGTTCCGCATTTTACTCCCTTTGCGTCACCGCAAATAGAACCCGGCAATTGCCCATTTACAAAACCAGGATAAAATAAACCCAATTCGAGTAATTTTGTACACCCTTATGCAGAATTACCCGTTTAATCCAAGGCCGGATTATTGCTTTATGCCATTAAAGCGTGTGATGGATATATTGATTGTTGATGATGAAATGGATTTGTGCAATATTTTAAGCTTAATCTGCCTTCGGAAAAAGTTTACTGTCTCCTGCGCTCACAATTTACTGGATGCATTTGTCCAGATTGAATCCCTGCCGAAACTGATGTTCCTGGATAATAATCTTTCGGATGGCTTAGGTTTAGAAATGATCGTACAGTTAAAACTGCGTTCCCCGCGCACCAAAATCGCCTTTATCACCGCATGCGATGATCATAAAATAAAGAACCATGCCTTTTCGCAGGGAGCTGATTATTTTTTAGCCAAACCATTTCAGTTGCAGTATGTGCGTGAAATATTATCCCAAATGCAGGATAACCAAGTCGCTCCGACTAAATCTGCTGACATAATAAACTTCCCCGAACCTCCATACAATCAGGCCTTCTAAATCTTAAGAACATCAGGGAAATTATGTTCCGGAAAGATGCTAAAACAGATTAACTGTTCATCAAATTGGGTAAATACGGGTAATTAATGACGCAATCCACTCCCATAATAAGCTTTTATCAAGGAATTATCTTTTATTTTTCCGGGCACCCATTTTGCCCTTATTCGCTAGGTATTTCATAGGATATTGGATTTAAACCGGGCTGGATTTTTATCCGGCCCTTTTATTCACTTATAGCATTTCCGCAATTAAACAACTTATAACGATCGAACTAAATACTATTTTTATCTACTACTATGGAACCAAATTTTTTACAATCTGATATATCCTCCCTGGAAATTGAATTAAAATCCAAGAGTGATCGATTTGACTATGTGCTTGAGCGCGATGAAGATTTTGAAGAAGCCAAAATGATTTACAGGGAAATAAAAGAACTGAGGTTAAGGATAAATGAAATAAACCCAAAAAGAATCTGATTTATAGAATTCAAAATCAATTCACTTATGAGTTGGGCACTCATTGCCGGGGGCAGCAAAGGCATAGGATTCAGCATCGCTGAAGATTTAGCGAAGAGGAAATATAGTTTATTCCTGATAGCAAGGAATCAGGATGATCTGATTCAGGCAAAAGCCCGGCTTGAAATCAATTTCCATATCCAGGTGGAAATTTTATCCTGTGATTTGTCGCTATCTGAATCTTCCCAAAACATTTTTGACTGGATTAAAAACTGGAAGCCGGATATCAATATTCTTTGTCATGCTGCAGGAATGGGAGGATCAATCGATTTCCCTGATCTCCCTCTCGGGGATTTAAGGACCATGATCCGGTTGAATTTTGAATCTGCTGTTGCACTCAGCTATATGTTTATTCCATTGCTAAAACAATCGGCTCCATCTTATATTCTGAATATCAGCAGCATGGCTGGGTTTTCACCCATTCCCATTAAAAATGTTTATGCATCCACCAAGTCTGCACTGATGTTTTTTAGTTATTCTTTAAAATATCAATTAAAGGAAAACAATATTTCAGTGAGTTGTTTTTGTCCCGGGCCGGTATTTACAAAACTCTCCATAGAAAAAGAAACCATTAAACAATTGGGATGGATTGGAAAACAGATGTCTTTTAGTTCCGACCAGGCAGGTGAAGCTGCCGTGAAGGGGATGTTTAAACGCAAAATGATTATAGTGCCGGGTAAACTTGCCGGTTTTTTTTCATATCTGTTAAGGATTTTGCCTTACCCGTTTATTGCATTTGTTTTTTATGCAAATAGAAAGCAACGTAAATGATGCTAAAACAAGCTTATATTATTTCGATTTAAATTCAAATGATCCTATATGAAATATTTAATTATACAGTTTATTATATGTTTCATCAGCATGGAAAATATGGCTCAATCAGTCCCGGAAAATATCAACCCCTTCGACAATTCAAAACCCTATGCGCTGATCGCCGGTGGCAGTAAAGGAATTGGATATGGTATTGCGCAGGCATTAGCTAAAAGGGGATATAATTTGATTTTGATAGCCAGGCATCTGGATACCCTTCAGGCAGCAAAAAATAAATTGGAAAAGGCCTTCCCTATTCATGTGGAAGTTTTGGCAATGGACCTGAGCTTTGAAAATTCCGCTGTTGAAATTGCTAATTGGTGTACTGAAAGGAATATCCGGTTGAAAGTACTTTGCAACGTCGCCGGCATGGGAGGAGCCAATGATTATTTATCCCTGCCACTGGATTCCCTACGATATATGATTCGCCTGAATATTGAATCCTGTATGGCGCTTTCGCTTACTTTATTGCCTTTATTAGAAAAAAATGCCCCTTCATTTATTCTTAATGTCGCAAGTATGGCCGGGTTTGCTCCCATTCCGATAAAGAATATGTATTCCGCAACCAAATCAGCCGTTGTCTTTTTCAGTTATTCACTGAGATACCAGTTAAAGGACAAACATATCAGTGTTAGTTGTCTTTGCCCGGGTCCTGTCTATACTAAACCGGAAATCGTGAAAGATACCAAGGCTAAACTAGGCTGGTTTGGCAATCAAATGGCGATGGACCCTGAAACTGTTGGAGAAATAGCCATTAAAAAAACATTCAATAAAAGACTAATTATAGTTCCCGGAACACTGGCTAAAATAAGCTCTTCCCTGATCAGGTTTTTACCCCGCCGGTGGATCGTTAACCTGTATGGCAGTGCTGGAAATAAAAGTAAGGGTAAATGAAACTGCTACCCGAATAGTCTATTTCGGCAGTCAATAGTTCAATTTACAGGAGGCAATATCCATTTGGGAAGAAATCCAAAAATCTGATTTATTCGTATTTTTAGAAACCCGGATAAATAGAATGCTCCCCAGGTTTGAATAAAAAGTGAGATTTACATACACCTATATTCTCTTTTTGGTATATACAATTGCCAGCTTCGGGCGGTTGATTCCCATAGTAAACGATTTTGTTTCTCACACTTTCGCTGAGGATGATGGACTTATCCATGCTAATATCGTCCTGCTGTATAATACCTTGTGTGTTCCTAAAAATATAATGACAGATCGGGATTTCAACATCTCTTATGTTGGAGAGACGAGCTTTTAAAACACGGTTTTATGAGAAAAATGCTGGTTTTAATTGGTTTCCTACTCGATATGATCAGCTTCATTCATGCTCAGAGTATAAAGGGGAATATTTTAGACCTGCTTTCCAATCAGCCTATAGAAGGGGTTACTGTCTATTTATTACCCAATTATATATTTACCGCGTCGGATGCAGCAGGGAATTTTACCTTCAGATCGCTTCAAAATGTAAACAGTATTATGTTTTCGGCGATCGGATATAAATCCCAAACAGTTCCATTAAAGGAATTTCAAAACAATAAGAACATCCTTTCCCTGAGTCCTGTATCCATAGAACTAAGTGCAGTTACTATTTCACCGCGCACCGGAGAACAGTTCCAGGCCATCAGCAAGATCGATATTTCGCTCCGCGATATCAGCAATTCCCAGGAAGTACTTCGGCTCGTGCCCGGTTTATTTATAGGACAACACCAGGGTGGTGGAAAAGCGGAACAGATCTTTCTTCGTGGATTCGATTGTGATCATGGAACCGATATTAGTTTAAATACAGACAACATGCCCATCAACATGGTATCACATGCACATGGACAGGGATATGCAGACAGCCATTTTATCATACCTGAAACCATCGGAACAGTAAATTTTAAAAAAGGACCCTATTATGCTGAGAAAGGAGATTTCTGCACTTCAGGGTATGTTGACTTTCATACTTTCAATTCCATACCATATAATACCGTGAAAATGGAAGGAGGGATGTATAATACTTTTCGTTTGTTGGGGATGTTTAATATGCTGGGTGAAAAAGCAAAGGATAAACAACAATCCTGGTATACCGCTGCGGAATACCGTTATACTGACAGTTATTTCGATCATCCGCAGCATTTTAACCGGTTTAATTTTTTTACGAAATATAATGGCCGGATTTCGAAGAATACCTGGCTTAACTTTTCCGCTTCTACCCTGTATAGTAAATGGAACGCTTCCGGGCAGATACCGGACCGGGCCGTTTCAGAAGGAATCATTGGATTTTACGGCGCATTGGATCCAAATGAAGGCGGAATAACTTCCAGAACAAACGCCAACGCGCAAACACTGACTACCCTGCGCAACGGGGACGTGATTAAAAATCAGCTTTATTATTCCTACTACACTTTCGACCTGCACACCAATTTTACTTTTTACCTGGTAGACACGGTTAACGGAGATGAAATCCGCCAGAAAGAAACGCGAAATATGTTTGGCTATAAGGGTAGCTACGAACATGTGGGATATATTGGTGCTGTCAGGCTAATATCAGAATCAGGAATCCAGCTCCGCGGAGACGCAACAAATAATTCAGCGCTGGCACATACAAAAGACCGCTATATTTTATTAAACAATATAAAACTCGGGAATATCACGGAGTTCAGCGCCAGCGCCTTTATGAACGAAACCCTTCGGATGAACAACCGGTTCAGTATAAATGCCGGTTTGCGTTTCGATCAGTTTTATTATGGCTATAACAATAAACTGGCTTCTGATACAATATATCCGGGAACAGGGTTGTATAAGGTCTATGATCACTCCCTCAACCCTAAATTGAGTTTTTATTATAATCAAAACGAAAACCTAGAGTTTTACCTGAGCCTCGGAAAAGGATTCCATTCAAACGATGCACGCTCCGTTGTTGCCGTGAAAGGCGACTTGTCTCTGCCCGCTACTCATGGTGCAGACCTGGGAACAGTTTTTAAACCTGCAGAAAACCTGATCATTAATGCTGCGCTCTGGTATATAACGCTCGACCAGGAAAATGTTTATGGTGGTGATGGAGGTTCCGTAGAATTCAGTGGAAAAACAAAAAGGGTAGGTTTTGATTTCTCCGCACGGTATCAGCCCGTAGAATATTTGTTTGTAGACCTTGATCTGAATTATGCCCATGGCCGTTCCGTGAATGATCCCAAAGGGCTAAACAATATTCCCCTGGCTCCCGTATGGACGAGCACCGGAGGAATCACTTATTCAAAACAGACCGGATTAAACGGAAGCCTGCGTTATCGTTATATGGGAGATCGTCCCGCAAATGAAAATTACAGCCTGACCGCTGTTGGCTATTTTGTTACCGATTTTGTTTTGAATTATACAAAGAAAGATTATGAGATTGGCTTGACGATCAATAATGTATTCAATACAAAATGGAAGGAAACCCAATTCGATACCGTAACCCGCTTAAAAGGAGAAGCTTCCCCGGTAGATGAAGTATGTTTTACACCAGGCACTCCTTTTGCCGCGAGATTAAGTTATAGTATATTCTTCAAATAGCCGGTTGCTAAGGTGCAGTTAAATATACCAGGCCGGTCGGTTTATTTTTTTACTATTTTTTTTAACGCAGCCTTTATGGACACATAACATACCCGGTGAGCTGAATATTTTTCCTAGAATCCGAATCCGATCTGTAATCCGCCTGTTCTGTGATAGATACTGGTTTTGAATTCTTCCGTTGAACCGGTCCTATAATATTCAAGGTATAATGACCTGAATAGTAAAACGAAACCGAATTTATCCTGAAGCGTTAACCGGGATACATCCGAGGCATCTATGGTATAAACACTGGAACGATTTAAAAGACCTCCCTGAAGCGTTGCATCATAAACAATTGCATTGCCCGTTACTTGGAAATAGACATACCATTGAAAATGACGATTTACTATGTCTTGCCGGGAAAAGGAAGATTTTAAATTCCCCAGGCTGGAAGTAAATCCTGTTGAAATTTTATCACTTAAAGTTCCCACTCTGGCCGATCCGTACAATGAAATTAAAAAATTATTTTTGTACTGGTAAATTTCCTTTTCTCCGTTAACCTGGTAATTCAGTACCAGATCATTTTGAATCTGATTATGCCAGCCCTGTGGCTGGATATAATTAATCCAGTGATGAATAGTCCGCTGCATTTGTTCACCTCCGGCCGCCTGCCCTACTACACCCACGCTCAATGAAACACTGATTCTGCGTCTTCTATCATAATTATCCGCAATTAAGAAGGTTTTGAACAACAGCACACCTGCAAAGGGCCGATCACCATACTGAATCCCATATTGGTCTATCAGATTCGGCGTATACGCATTGTGCTCGATGGCCATCCCAAATTTCGTTTCACTGCTTGCCGGATGCCAAAGTATTTTCATCAACGGAAACCGGCTAAGGCCCGGATTCACTTTTTCAATCAGGATTCCCTGAGTATAGTCCCTGTCAAAGGCGGCAAAAAAATCATTCTCATAGTTGATCCGAAAGTATTTTTTTCCAGGGATATTCCTGAACGACAACGTGTTATCCATAGCCTGCGACCTGGCAACAACAATATGAAACAAACCCACTGTCAATACAAACATGATCTTATCCACCATCCATTAACCTACGAAATAACCAATAAACCAGATTCCATTAAAATGGGAAATTTCTTGTGGACGAACGGCTGATATCTGATCTTTAAATTGAGATATACTGATATTTTCCTTTCGGAGTTTTATAGGAATAAATCGTTCAAATATTATCTGCTATAAACAGGCGGGTACAGTAAAATAAATATGGGTTCCCCTTTTAATTTCACTTTCCACTCTTAGAGAACCACCGTGCTGGGAAACAAAATCCTTAACCAGTATTAAGCCCAGACCCGAACCAATTTCATTATTTGTGCCTGACAAGGAATCTGGATTGGATTTATTGAATAGATTTTCCCTTGTAATGTCATCCATTCCGATTCCTGAATCCATAATGCAAATTTCCGCCAGCATATTTATTCGTTTAGCGGTTACAATAACCAACCCGCCCTGCAAACTATATTTTATGGAATTAGTAACCAGGTTTTGAAGAATAGAACGAAGCATTAGCGAATCTGCATTTACACACAAATCAGAAGGCACTTTGTTATCAAGAACAATATTCTTTAGCGTGGTATTTGCCTTTAATAATTCAAAACTCTGATTAACTGCCGAAACCAGGTTAATTTTTTCAAGATTTAAAGTTGCCTTCTCCTGCTGGGTTTTCGCCCAGTGTACCAGTTCATTTAACTGTTGCAGAATATTTTGGGAGCTGCGATGAATGATTTTTACAAACGGCTGTATGGAATCAAAAATATTATTTGTCGCTTCACTGCTTAATGCTTCCGAAGCAAGTAACAATACCGCTAAGGGGTTGCGAAGATCATGGGAAATAACCGCAAGGAACTTGTCTTTTGATAAACTAAGGTCCTTAAGTTCATGGATCAGTCTTTCCAGTTCACCAGTTCTCTCAAAAACCCTCTTTTCAAGATGCTGATTTAAGCGCAGAAGATCTTCATTAATCCTGATTAGTTTTTTTTCCTGTTGCTCCAAAAGCTGGGCTTTTTCATAAAGTTCCTCATTTGCAATCCTCAATTCCTCTTTCTGGCTTTTTAAAGCTCCGGATACAATGCACAGGTCCTCTGCCCGTTTTTCCTTCTCCAGATTTTGAAAGATAAGTTCTTTATTTGCAATAACTAATTCTGCCGCTTGTATCTTTAATTTTTCGGCTGTAATTATTTTCTCCTTCTTTTCCTCCGAGTCTTTAAGTGCCCGGATTATTTTTTGAGATAAAGTAAATAACTTGTCTTTTGATGCGTAATCAGTAACACCCTTTTTAATTAGATCAACAGCATTCTCTTCTCCTATAATACCGGAAACTATGATAAAAGGAATGTAGGGAGATTTATGTTGTTTAATCCGGAAAGCCGTAATGGCATCAAAAGCAGGAAGTGAATAATCAGATAAAATGATATCGGGAGTAAAATTTTCAAGTGCATTCTCATATTCTTCCCGGGCCTGAACAATTTGAGAAGTAAAACTCAATCCTGATTTCTTCAATTCCCGCTGAAGTAAATCCGCATCATTTTCGTTGTCTTCAAGAATCAATATTTTAATATTGGATGTCATTTTTATATGCTACTTGGATACCACATTTATTGTTCCTGTTTCTAATCTGTTTGCCCTGATTTAAATCATCATGTGATTTGTCCATCTATACTTTGGCCATTTCTTTTCTGACCGGTTGCCACGTCCCTTAATGGGCTGGCTGATTTAATATCATCCAATACAATCCAATCTCCCTTATAGAATTAAAAAACTTATTGCTGTCAACAGGTTTTACAATATAGCTATTGGCGCCAAGGGAATAGCATTTTGCCATGTCCGGATCTTCCTGGGATGAGGTAAGTATGACTACGGGTATAGATTTAAGATCCGGGTCAGATTTTACTTTTTCCAATACCTGCATTCCTGAAACCTTTGGCATCTTTAAATCTATTAATATCAGTTTTGGTTTTTCCCTGAAATTCCTCATGGTATACAGTCCTTTGCAATAAAGAAAATCAAACGCTTCTGCTCCGTCCTTTACGTGATGAAGTTTGTTGGTAAAACCGCTTTTTTCAAGGGCACGAATAGTAAGTATGGCATCGTCTATACTATCTTCAGCAAATAAAATTTCAATGTTATCGTAATCCATATTATTAATTATGAAGGTTAATAAGCTGCACGGCTGTCTTTACTGCAGGCAGGCTGAAATAAAAACATGCTCCTTCGTTTAATGTTGACTCTGCCCAAACGGTTCCACTATGTCGATTCACTATTTTTTGTACAATGGCAAGCCCGATACCTGTACCTTCAAATTCTTCCTGTGAATGCAATCGCTGAAAAACCCCAAATAGCTTATCATAATATTGCATATCAAATCCGGCTCCATCATCTTTTACGTAATAAACCACATGATTGCCTTTTTCATACGCGCCGATTGTGATATGGATTTTTGGTTTATATTTCGAATATTTAATGGCATTGGAAATCAGGTTAATCCATACCTGTTTAATGAGCGACTGATCTCCTTTAGCAGGAGGAAGCGCGCCTACATTAAATTCCGGAATGATTTCACCATCATCAAATAATAATTCTTCTCTTACCAGGTTAACAAGCGTCGCCATATTAATTTCCGAAACCGTTACCTGTTTTCTACCCAATTTAGAAAATGCAAGCAAATCATCAATGAGTTCACCCATTTTTTTTGAATTGCGCATAATGGAATAAAGAATTTTTGCACCATCAGTATCAATTTTTCCGGAATAATCTTCCACCAAAATTTTTGTATATGCATTGATAGCCCTGATGGGGGCCCGTAAATCGTGTGAAACAGAATAAGAAAATGATTCCAGTTCTTTGTTTACTGATTCCAACTGTGAAGTGCGTTCAATTACTTTCTGTTCCAATTCGTCATTCAATTGACGAATATCTGCTTCGGCTTGTTTAAGTTCTCTGTTGGCAATGAGTAACTCTTCCGCACGTTTTTCTTTCTCCTCGTTTTGATACGCCAATTCTTTATTGGCAATGATTAACTCGGCTGCCCGTTTTTCCTTTTCTTCATTTTGAAACGCGAGTTCCTTGTTGGCAACGATTAATTCAGCGGCCCGGTTTTCTTTTTCTTCGTTCTGAAAGACAAGTTCCTTATTAGCGATGATTAATTCAGCCGCCCGTTTTTCCTTTTCTTCATTTTGAAAAGCGAGTTCTTTGTTGGCAATGATTAACTCAGCGGCCCGGTTTTCTTTTTCTTCGTTCTGAAAGACAAGTTCCTTATTAGCGATAATTAATTCTGCTGCCCGTTTTTCCTTTTCTTCATTTTGAAACGCGAGTTCTTTGTTGGCAATGATTAACTCAGCGGCCCGGTTTTCTTTTTCTTCGTTCTGAAAGACTAGTTCCTTATTAGCGATAATTAATTCTGCTGCCCGTTTTTCTTTCTCTTCGTTTTGAAAAGCGAGTTCTTTGTTAGCAATGATTAACTCAGCGGCCCGTTTTTCTTTCTCTTCGTCCTGAAAAGCAAGTTCTTTGTTGGCAATGATTAGCTCCGCAGCCCGTTTTTCTTTCTCTTCGTCCTGAAAAGCGAGTTCTTTGTTTGCAAAAATCAGCTCATCCGATTTTATTCCATTCATAGTATGCACTCCGAATTTGTGTATTTTAATAGAATTGCCACCCCAAGGGTTAGAAGAAGGACTGTATAGATTTAATATGTGATACTGCCTGTTTAATTAAAGGTAATGTATATGCGGACAGCATCCAATACTCACCTCACCTCTACTTCTGGTTTTCAATCCCGCTTTTGATTGAGCTTAATATGGACAACGTTATTCGCGGGATGTTGCCTCTTTTCATATATTGTAAAAATGGCTTACTAAATGTTGTTTCACCTTTTCTGGCCCGGGGTTTTACATCCCCACATGTTTCATATGTATATGTTCAGGAAACGATTTGTATATTGCCGGGACGTTTAACCAGATATGATTACAAACTAAGTTTTAATTAAATATCGAATTGAATATAAAAATTCATTAATTATGGAACCCGAGAAGCACTATACAAATCGAAGCGGTTGGCTCAGGGCTGCTGTATTGGGCGCAAATGATGGTATTCTTTCAACTACCAGCTTAGTAATTGGCGTAGCAGCTGCCAGCGACACGAGAAATCCCATTATCCTGGCAGCCCTGGCAGGATTGGTTGCAGGCTCATTATCAATGTCAGCGGGAGAATATGTTTCTGTCAGTTCACAGTCGGATATTGAGACTGCGGACCTGAAAAGAGAGCAAACTGAACTTGATACAGCGCCTGAAACAGAGTTGAAAGAACTGGCCAGCCTTTATCAGAAAAGAGGTTTGGACAGTGATTTGTCAATGCAGGTAGCCATTCAACTTACAAAAAAGAACGTATTGGAAGCACACGCCAGGGATGAATTGGGCATCAATGAAATTTCACAACCCAGACCGCTGCAGGCGGCATTAGCATCCGGTGCTTCTTTTTTAAGTGGCGGATTACTCCCCCTGCTGGTTTCAATATTTGCGCCAATCAAACAAATGGTGATCTTCCAATATTCATTTTCAATGATATTTTTGGCATTGTCAGGTATAATTGCAGCTAAGGTCGGAGGGTCAGGCATTGTAAAAGGCATTATAAGAATCTGTTTTTGGGGCACAATTGCAATGGGGATTACAGCCATGGTAGGTTATATATTCGGAGTTAGGACTCCTTAATGAGGAAGGTCTTCAAGTTTAAGTATATTTAGATACAAACCTTAAGGCTTCCCGTTTATCATTGCGCGGCCAAATACTGATCAAATGCGACCACTTTTCCGTCTTTCACTTTCCAGTTTTCCTGCATGAGCACAGTATCCGCTTTGCCGCCATTTTTCGCATATCTCCTTTCCCTCGACCAGATATTTACCCAATCCTCATTCCTGTCATTCACGTGAGCACTTTGCCACATTACAATATCAAAACGCATGGAATCAAGGCCGTCAATATCGGTTTTTGCATAAGCAAGTAATTTTTCAACCGGCCCATAAAAATGCATGCCATGTGCATCATTGTATTTGACAGTATCAGCAAAGTAGGGCTTCATTTCCAGTATTTTAATTGTCTCAAACATTTTCCAGACCTGTAAAACTTTTTGTGCATTTAACGGATTCCCCGGCACCGTGATATCCGAAGAATAGGTCGCTTTATACGCATAGGTAAGTGTATCCTTAGCCGGATCAGTTACCGGATTTGCTTCTGGTTTTGTTCCTGAGGTGCAAGACGCAGTCATTACTGCCATCGCTAAATACAATACTGAATTTTTCACTTTGTGATTTTTAAAATAAACAGTTGATTTCATTTCATTTTACAACTTTTATTTGAATAAACCATCAGATAACCATTTATTAACCATTAAACTTCCCACTCATAATATTTGCAATCAGAAAATTCAGGCAAAACCTGGATTCAGGCCTATTTTCCAAATATCTCTTATCCTAGGTATCTTGCAATGTGCCGAATCCTGTAATTACTTATAAGAAATATCACCCGATATGCAAAACGGAAAAACAGCCTAAGAACTATATGCAAAGATTCAAATCAGAATCTCTTTCGTCAGCAAAAATAATCGTATTCATTATTTCCCTTGTATTCAGTAATTCGGTCTACACACAAAACAACTACGAAATCCAGGTTTATGCCTCTCCAACACAGGCTATCCATTCCACGATGTTTGAATTACACAGCAACTATACATTTGACGGAAGTACCCAGATTGTTGATGACGTACTTCCATCAAATCATTCTTTGCATGAAACATTGGAAATCACAACCGGGTTTTCGTCCATTTTTGAATTAGGCGCATATCTTTTTACTAACTATACGCCGGGATATGGTTATCATATTGTAGGAACACATATAAGGCCGCGGGTGATGGCCCCGGTGAATTGGGGAATTCCATTTGGACTTAGTTTATCACTGGAGTTCGGATATCAAAAACCTGCATATGCAAATGATACCTGGAGCCTTGAAATAAGACCCATACTGGATAAGCAATGGGATAAGTTATATGTTTCCATCAATCCTACATTTGGAATTTCATTAAAAAGCCAATACAACTCCTCAGTTCCGACATTCGAGCCAAATGTCAAAATATCCTATGCATTATTTTCCAATGCGGCATTTGGCGTAGAATATTATGGCGATATGGGGCCAGTTAATCAATTCGATCAGGGAAGCCAGCAGAACCATGCTCTATTCATTGCCTACGATCTTCAAAATAATGCGAAATGGGAATTAAATGCCGGGGCTGGTTTTGGCCTCACGCCCGCGACCGATCCGTTCGTATTGAAAGTAATCCTGGGCAGAAAAGTGAAATGGAAATGATACTTATCTGCCATAAAAAATGGAAAACGGGTTGTTCATTCATTTAAAAACCTGAAATTGGACAGATAGGTGCCGGGCAAATTAAAAAAACACCCCTGTTAAGCACCCAATGGATTAAGTTAAATAAGATCTTCTTTTTCAGCATGCAGTATGTAATCAGACCCGGAATCAGGCTGCCAGGGGAGCAATATATGAAAATTGGAAAAGAGCAGTCCTTCTTCTGCAGGCGCACCGTTAATATTAATAATCTTAAGGTTTTTTCTTTTGACCGATTATTTAATACATTTAATATCTCATTGACCGGTTTTAAGGAAAAGATAAAATCGTATTACCAGGGAAATGATCTGATTGATGTTTAAAAAATTTCTACCCTTTATTGGAATCACCCTCTGTATCCCTTTACTATCCGAAGCGCAAGAAAAATCAAGTCAGTTATGGATTGATTTTACACTTAATGCGCCCATGTCAAAAGGATTTTCTTTCGATAATGAATTTGCATACAGAACTAATCTGGGAAGCGATAATAAATGGCATAGTGTTAATATTATACCCAAAATTGAAAAGACCCTCACGAGTCATTTGGATGCCCTGTTTTATATTGGCTCAATAAATACATTTCAACAGGAAAATTACAATACCTGGGAAATAAGGCCTTCCATCGGATTGAGATATCACTTTAATCCATTTCCAAAATTAGTTTTAAGAATTCTTGCCCGATTGGAATGGAGGAATCAATATACGATTGAAACGAAGGAATTAAATCAGGATCTCCGGTCAAGGTATCGGCTCGAAGAAATTTACTTTCTCAATGGAAAGTCGTTTGTCGACAATAACTTATGGTATGTTTTATCTGATTTTGAAATTTTTTATACTATGGACAAGGAGTTACAGGAAAGATATTCAAACCAATATTTTTTAAGAGCAGGAATTGGCTACAAATTAACCAACCACTGGCGGTATGAATGTATTTATACTTTTCAGTTTTCTAAAAATACGATTGATGGGGAGTTTAGTAATGAGCAGGAAGGAATTTTACGATTGAGGGTTAAATATTATTTTAAATAAAAAAGCGGAACCTGTGACTGATTCCTTATTTTTTTTCATTGTTCCCTCTTTGAATCTCCTTTACCCTGACTAAGGCAATCATCGAGGCGGCTAGCAAAACGACCATCCCTAAATACCCAATAAAAAACCCGTAGTTGTTTATCGAAACGGGTAAATAAGATGGATGCGTTTTGTCGGGCCGGAAAACGACCGCCCCGGAACTCATTTCCGTTTCAGATTTTATATAAGTCAAAATACCTTTAATATTATCTGCTGTTAAATCCGGGTGGTCAGGCATCGGAACTTTATTGAATTTTACATATAAGGCTATAGCCGTCTTATCGCCATCCTTGATGACCGTTTGGGAAGAATGAACGAAATGTATAATCCAGTCCTCTGAATGCCTGTCTGCTACCCCCGCCAGTGCCGGTCCCACAATAACTTTATTTACATTGTGGCAGCTCGCACAACGCGTTGTGAATAGCATTTTCCCTTCCTCAACCGGTGGAATGGGAAAAACATTTCGTGCTAAAAGCAATGTCAATCCTGAAATGATGAGTTTCTTTTTCATGCGGGCACCTGGTTTATAACTTAAATTCAATATTCAATTTATCAATGTCGTGGATTAACCTGTTTATATCAGTTTCGTCAGTTCCTTTATAGTATCCCCTGATTTGCCTCAGCGGATCGACAAGTACTAAATTCCCGCTGTGTATAAAATCACCTGGTCCACCATCACCATCCGTGGCATCGATCATCAGATCGGTCCGGGCAAATTTGTATAAACTGATCTTGTCACCGGTCAGCAGAAACCAGTTTGATTTTATACCATTTTTTCCTGCATACTCTCTTAGTTTTCCAACGCTGTCCCTTTCCGGATCAACTGTAAATGAATAGATCATTATATTTTTCGCACCAATCGCCTGAACTCTTTGAAGCTGATACATTACTTTGGGGCAAATGGAAGGGCAGCTGGTAAAAAAATAACTGGCAACAACAATTTTCCCTTTCCAGTTATTCTGATCAATATCGTCACCCAGCTGATCCTTAAATTTAAAATTTCCTACTAAATGTTTTTCAGGTCCTAAAACCGGTAACCGCTGGATATGCGATTCGTACCATTGGGTGATTCCAAAAACAGCAACCGGCACTACGATTACCAGAATCACAAAAAGATAGACTGTCCTGATTGATTTCATTTCTTATATGATAAACCGCATACAACTACTCATTACTGATTATAGGGATTCGACGATTTTGATATTTGTTCAGGAACAGGATTATCCGGCGAAAAAGGTGGTGCTCCCGGTCCCGGGTTTTTACTTGCACTTATGAATGCAGGAACATAAGCCAGAAGAATGATGATGCCCATAATAATCAACCAGGGTTTGAATGTGTCAAATAAAGGAATTCGCTTTTCATCATGCAATACTTCAGTAACAGGCAGATCCAAAGAACCCGCGAATGTTTTTTTACTGAACATGGTTCCAAAAAAAACAATGAAAAACAAGAGCGCCGCAAACGTCATAATAATTCCTCCGGCCAGTGCCAGCATAGTTGTTGGCACCCACTCAGGTGTGAACAATTCGTTCTTTGGATTCAGGTAGGTCATTCCAAGGTTAGTTCTCCTTGGCTCCCCTATCAGTCCACCCCAGGAAAGTCCGGTAGAAAAAATTAAAATACCGATTACCCAGAGATAAGGAATAATAACATTTATCCGGGGCAGAAATACCGGCTTTCCTGAAATGCCGCTATATAAAAAAAGACTCATTCCTATAATACTCAGGAAAACCGGTCCGGCTACGGTCATATGAAAATGCCCGGGCAGCCAGGCCGTATTATGCACTACTGCATTCAAAACTCCTGAAGCATTGACAATGCCGGTTAATCCTCCAAAAATGAAAAGAATAAGACCTCCGATCAGATAAGCAAACAGGTATCGACTGGAATCTAAATAGGGCAGCTTTCCAAAATACCCAAGCAATCCCCTGGATCCGCGCTTCTTTCCTGCATATTCCAAAGAAGCAGCTAACGTAAATGCAGTAATAAAACTGGGAATGGCTACCCCGAAAGTCAGTAAGCCCTGAAACATTTTTATTCCCCTCGGAATCGAAGGATCACTAAACTGGTGGTGGACGCCAACCGGTACGGAGAATAAAAGGAAAAGAAAAAGAGATATCCGACCTGCCAGATCAGAAAATAATTTTCCGCCTGCCAGTTTTGGCAGCATTGTATAATACATGGTATAGGCTGGAAGTAACCAGAAATAAACCAATGCATGCCCGAAAAACCAGAATAGCGTACGGGCCAGGGTAACATTAATCGTTGCTTTCCAGCCCATCGCCCAGGGGAGCAACAAGACCAGCACTTCATAGGCAACTGCCAGCGTACAAACGAACCAGATCGTAAAATTAACCAGGGTGCCAACCACAGCGAGCGGAGTTTTAGTCTCGGGATTCTCCTTTTTCCAACACATATAAATATTTGCCCAGCTAAAAAGCGGAACCCAGGATCCAACAATCAGTAAGGCAGCGCCCAGATAAAACAGCGGATGCGCTTTTAAAGGCGGGTAAAATGTATATAATACGGACGCTTTGCCTGAAAGCATCGCCCAGGCTGCCATCAGCGTACCAACGGTCATTAACCAAAAACTCAACCAGGCGACCCATTTATGTGGTTCTCTTTTAAAATAGAAAGCAATCGTAGCATGGCCGAAGGCCACGGCAAAATAGGAAGTTAAAACAACCGCATTGATTACACCATGTAAGGTTAAACCCTGATAGTAATCCAGGTGTGCAAAGGATGATTGATGAATGACGCCTGCCCGGTAAATAGTTTGCATTAAACCATGATAGATCCCAATTGTCAAAAGTGTCAACGGAATACCCAGCTCCCAGTAAATCAGTCGTTTTAAAGATTTAGAAATTTGCATACTTTTTCCCTGGTTAATTATTTAATAGGCGTTTCGTTGACAATGACTTCAGCCTGCATGGACTGGTGGCCTATACCACAATATTCATGACAGGTAATTTTATATATTCCCGATTTTTCAAACTTTACGGTTGTCTTATTGATATTTCCATATACAGCCATCATGTTCACATTTTTTTCACTGATATTGAATCCATGCACAACATCTTTTGAGGTTACATAAAAGTCCACTTCGCTACCAACGGGAATGTTTATCTGATTTGGCAGGAACTGCCACATTTGGGCGACAGCATAAATCTGGTATGTTTTTTCATCGAGCTGTATAACTTTTGGTTCAAGATAAATTTTATCGAAGGGAAGGCATTCCGGAAGATCATTATTCTTTCCCCGCGCAAACAAAATGGAGAAAATGAACAGCGAAAGTACGATTCCGGTTATTCCGATTATTTTCTTTTCTGAAGGATCCATCATTGACATCTTAAGCGCTTTAGATTCTCTCGAGCATTAAAAAATAAATCCCATACCAGATCACCATTCCCAGCAATACAAGCAATACAAAAAAAGCGATAGCCCCCTTCGGTTTAAAGTTTCTGTCGAATGCCAGATCCTTTTCAGTATCCGGTAAATCCTCTGATCCGCTCATTTGAATGATTTGAAGGCCAAAATTATTTTAACCGTGCAATGTACAATATGACAACTGCGGGGTTGATACATGATTAAAATCATGTAAATGTTTCATGGATAAAAATATATTTGTGAAACGTAATTATAATTGTGATAAAATGAAGGATGATTTCGACCGCTCAATTAGTGACATTGTGAAACAGGATTATCGTACGGCGGATGTATTTAAAAAACATCAGCTAAGCTTCTGCTGCAGCGGGGCTATGCTGCTGAAACCCACCTGTGAGGCCAGGGGAATTGATTATGAACTATTGTCGAACGAACTTCAGGATTCCAAAAGGAATTTAATTCTTCCAAATAACCTGCCTTTCGATGAATGGAAATTAGATTTTTTGGTCGATTTTATTACCAATATTCATCACAGGTACATTTATCAGGTCATTCCCCTTCTCTCGACATCATTGGAATCCTTTACTTTAAGTCATCAGGTTAAATACCCGGAATTGATACGGGTAAAAGAACTGTTCGCTGTGCTGGCAGGAATTTTACAAGTTCATAATAAGCATGAAGATGAAATTATATTTCCCTATATAAAACAAATTGATTCAGCTTACAGAAGAAAAGAGCCTTATGGGAATCTATTTGTAAGGACGCTCCGGAAACCGCTCTATATTGTTGAAAAAGAGCATATCCAGATTCAGGAGCTGCTAAATGGATTAAAGCTGGCCACGAACGGATTTACGGTACCCGGTAAAGCATGTCTGAGTTATCAAGTCTTATATAAAAAGCTGGAGGAAGTGTACAATAACCTGATCCAGCACAAATTTTTAGAGCATAACCTATTGTTTCCCAAAGCAATAGCTATTGAACAAAAACTCCTGCAATTGTAAAACACCGTACATTCGTTCAAATGATTTTGGATGCGTTATAACCCGGTTCATCTTTCCTCTCTCTTTGAAAATGCAACGGAAGGAATTGTAGTCACCAATAGCCAGGGAATAATAATCCTGATAAATCCCTCCGGATGCCATATGTTCGGATATTCCCCCGAAGAACTGGAAGGGCAAAAAATTGAAATTTTAATTCCCAGCAAAGCCAAAAAGATTCATATCAAACACCGGGAGGCGTTTTACAAAGATCCAAAAAATAGAACAATGGGACATAACCGTGACCTGTTGGCCGGAAGAAAAGACACCAGTACTTTTCCTGTTGAAGTAAGCCTGAGCACTTATATTCAAAATGATGAACGCTACGTTATCGCTTTCATCATTGATATCACCCGTCGAAAAGAAATTGAGGGAAATGTTATCCTTCAGCAACTACAGTTGGAAAAAGTAACAGATGAAATGCGTTTGCTCAATGCAGACCTGGAAGTAAAGGTTGAACAAAGAACGACCATCCTTAAAGAAGCACTGATGAAGTTGGAAGAATCTCAGAACGAACTAAGCCAGGCCCTGGATAAGGAAAGACAGTTAAATGAAATAAAAAGCCGTTTTGTTTCCATGGCTTCACATGAATTCAGAACACCTTTAAGCACAGTTTTATCATCAGCCTCCTTAATAGATAAATACACTGGTATAGATGATAAGGAGAAAAGATCAAAACATATAGAGAAAATTAAAAATTCAGTTAAACATTTAAATATCCTTCTGGAAGATTTTTTATCACTTGGCAAACTGGATGAAGGAAAGATAGGGATTCACCGCCATGAATTTAACCTGGAAGAATTAATTCGTGACACGATAGAAGAAATAAGCACAACCCTTAAAACGGGTCAAATAATTAACTATGATAATACCTGCCAAAATCTGATAACCAGTGACAAAAACCTGATTCGAAATATCCTTTTTAATCTCTTCTCCAATGCTATTAAGTTTTCTGAAGAATCCAGGACAATTCATGTTGTTAGCAGGATGAAGGATTATAGCACCATCGTTTCTATCAAGGACGAGGGAGTTGGGATTTCCGAAGAAGATAAAGAACATTTATTTACATCCTTTTTCAGAGGCAGGAATGCCGTCAATATTCAGGGCACCGGTCTCGGCTTACATATAGTAAAAAGATATGTCGACCTGTTAGGCGGTTCAATAAAACTGGAAAGCACCCTGGGAAAGGGAACCGAAATAACATTTTCAATACCTGTTAAAGAATAAACATATGCCGGCTTCTGTTTTAGTAATAGACGATAACAAAGACATACGTGAAAATACGGCAGAAATTCTTGACCTGGCAGGCTATACAACTTTTACAGCAGAAAACGGGAAAAAGGGCCTGGAAACAGCATTAAAAGAAAAGCCTTCATTGATCGTCTGTGATATCATGATGCCCGAACTGGACGGATATGGCGTACTTCACCTGATCAGGAAAAATCCCGAAACAGAACATATACCCTTCATATTTTTAACCGCAAAAACAGAGAGAAATGATTTTCGGAAAGGTATGGAAATGGGTGCCGACGACTTTATAACCAAACCTTTTGATGATATTGAGCTTTTAAACGCAATTGAAGTCAGATTAAAGAAATCAGCTATTCTAAATCAAACCTATGACCCGTCTTTTCGCGGACTTAATCAATTTTTAAAAGACGTAAAAGATACGGGCCTGGCCCGCCAGTTATCTGACAAATATGACCTCGAAGAATATGAACGCAAACAGGCACTTTATCACGAAAATAAAAAACCCAGGTTCCTTTTTTACTTGATCAAAGGCAAGGTTAAGTGTTATAAAACAAACCAGGATGGCAAGGAGTACATTACAAATCTGTACAACGATGGTGATTTTATTGGTTACTCCGCTTTACTTGAAAATTCATTTTATGAAGATTCGGCCATTGTGATAGAAGATGCTGAAATTCTGGCCATTCCCAAAGATGATTTCCTGCATATGGTGTACAATGATATCAGCATCGCATCAAAGTTTATCCATATCATAACTAAAAACGTAAAAGAAAAAGAAGATCGGTTATTAAGTCTTGCGTACAGCTCTCTGAGGAAGCGGGTCGCAACATCACTCGTCGATATTACAAGTAAATTCAAGCTGAAAGAACAAACAATGCCAATAGAAATATCGCGGGAAGAAATAGCTCAGTATGTGGGGACAGCGACAGAATCACTTATTCGAACCTTAAGCGATTTTAAATCGGAAAAATTAATTGATATTAAAAATGGAAAGATCATTGTTAATAATACAGATAAATTAAAAAATCTGATTAATTAGTTGTATTTCACTTCCAGTCATTCCTTCCGCCCATCTTTACTCTCTATTCCTGTGTTTCATTTCATAAACTGATTTGAAACTGAATAATTCAGGTCATAAATGGTCTTTTTCACCTTCCAACTGACTAAAGTCATGTCGCGACCGTGCATTGATCAATTAAATACCCGCTAAGCCTTTGTTTCTTTGGATCATAATTGACAATATATGAACACAAGTACATTTCATATCTCCAGGGAAGATTCCATTCAAAACGTCCAGGATAAATTTTCCAGCTTATTTCCACTGCTGACAATTAATTTTTATAGCCAAAATGAAAAGTCCTCTTCAGATGACTCTTGTGCGATGTTTTCGCCTGAAAGCAGGATACGTGATTTAAATCCTCATTGCCTGGATGGTACCATTAAAATTACTGACGGTATGATGGTTTACGAAATGGAAAACGCCATTCAATATATTTTCGGCTTGCATGCAGAAATATTCAGAAAAACGGGTAATCCAGGAGCTCGGGCAATATCACACTGCTTATTAAAAGACATTTTCCATATTGAAAAACGCCAGATTAAACGTTATCAACCGGTATATTTCAGGGATGTCCCCTTTGGTTGCTGAAGTATATATATCTCTCAACGAACAAAAATAAATGCCATGAAAAAAATACTGTTGCTTTGTGATGGAGACAATTTTCCAACAGGCGCGATACGATTTATCAGGAACCTGAGGGAAAACGAGCCCTTATATGTTAAAGGGCTTTTCTTTAACCCGATTGATATTTTAGAAATGATCCCGGTCAGCTTCATGCCGATAGCTGGCCCATATGTAAAATTAAAGGAAGAGGAAAAAATGCTGGTCCAAAAAAGCCAGGAAAAGTTCACTGAGGCTTTTGAAAACGTTGGGATAAAATATGACATACATCCGCATATTGGTGAATGGGACCTTGAGTTATTTATCAAAGAGAGCCGGTTTGCCGACCTTGTCGTGATCAGTGAAAAATTATTTTGCATGAACGAGATGGAAACCCAGCCCAATTACCACATGATGGAAGCGCTCAGGGCCTCTGAAAGTCCGGTGATTGTGGTTCCGGAAAATTTCAAATTCATTGAACACCTGGCTTTCGCTTACGACGGCGGAAAAGAATCAATGCATGCAATTAAACAATTTGTATATCTATTTCCAGACCTTTTAGAACTTCCTTCCGACTTCGTACATATAAAAGAGGAAAAACCTGACGGCATCCCCGAAAAAGACCTTTTGAGAGAATACACATTTTCTCACTTTGAGGCACAGTATACATCCAAACTTCATTTTGATCCCAAAAAATATCTGACCAGCTGGCTGGGGAATAAAAAAAATGTTTTTTTGGTATCCGGGTCATATTCAAGGTCCGCAGTTTCAAATACTTTCAAAAAGAGTTTCGCGGAGAATGTGATAGCTGAGCATACGTGCCCGATTTTTATCGCACACTTTTCATAACTACCATCTCTTCATGCCAACCAGAATCTATAATTACTGGATGGCGATTTAATTATTACCAATCAAATGACGGTTATTAATTACTTTCTTTTTGAATGGATGATAATATTTCCCAAGTGGAATTGTAAAAAATATGAATATACCCATAAGCAAAACTGAATATTTTAACACAGTTATGCCGGTTATTATGCAAATAAGTGCAGCAAAAATGCTGATCATATTCACGATTTGTACTGATTTTTCCGACCCGAATTTTTTTTCCAGCAATGCATCTAAAATACGTCCCCCATCCATTGGGAAAACAGGAAGTAAATTCAGTAAACCCAGGATGAGATTAATAAATTGTAATTGAAAAAGAAAATTCCCGCCATAGCCAACACCAATATTTTCAGGTTCATTCCAGTATGCCAGGTAAGGCCGCAAGAAAATCGTCAGAAATCCGGCGATCATTAAATTAGCCGCCGGGCCAGCCGCAAGCATCAGTAGCTCATGAATTTCCCTTTTCGGTTTAAGCGAAATACTTGGTAACCCGCCAATGGGTAAAAAAATCAACCGGTTTATTTCAATATCAAAATAAGCAGCTACAGACGCCTGGGCAATATCATGCACCAAAATAGAAGCCAGCAGGGAAATAATCATTATCAAACTCCAAAACCAGCCGCCTCCGGAAGTCCCAGACAATAAGTTGACAGCTAAAAACCAAACTATTACAAGTATAAAAGTCCAGTGTACAGATAAACGGATCCGCCGGAAGTTTCCGGCCTTGAAGGTAGATTTCATATTTGTCATAATTGATTAATCATTACTTAATATAACCTTTAAGGTTTTTTCCTTTACAGCATCTCTGAAACAATCATATGCCCGGACAATCTCAAAAAGTTTAAACCGGTGGGTAATAAGTTGTTTTGAATTAAGTTTACCGGACTGTACGGTTTTCATCAGCATAGGTGTCGAAATGGTATCCACCAGCCTTGTTGTAATGGTTATATTTTTACCCCATAACTTTTCCAGGTGCAAATCCGCAGACTTACCATGAACGCCCACATTGGCAATTATGCCACCTGCGGCCACCAGTAACTGACACAATTCGAAAGTTTCCGGAATACCCACCGCTTCGATTACAGCATCTACCCCCTTATTTTGAGTTATTGAGAGGACCTTTTCCACAGCCATTTCAGTTCGGTTATTGATTGTATGGGTCGCTCCCATTTTTCTTGCCACTGAAAGACGGTTATCATCCGGATCAATCATGATGATTTCAGAAGGGGTATAAAACTGTGCCGTCAATAAAGCCGCAAGGCCGACAGGACCCGCGCCAACTATCGCAACGGTATCTCCGGGTTTAATTTGTCCGTTTAAAACACCACATTCATAACCGGTAGGCAAAATATCACTTAGCATCACGAGGGCTTCTTCATCACTGTTATCCGGAATTTTATAAAGACTGGTATCAGCAAAAGGAATTCTAACATATTCAGCCTGGGTACCGTCAATGAGATGACCTAATATCCAACCCCCATTTTCACAATGTGAATACATTCCCTTTCTGCAGTAATCACATATTCCACAGGAAGTGATACAGGAAATCAATACATGATCACCTGCTTTAAACCGGCTAACGAAATCACCGGTTTCTACGATGATCCCTACCCCCTCATGACCCAATATGCGGCCATCTTTAACTTCAGGCACATCCCCTTTCAGTATATGCAGATCGGTTCCGCAAATAGTTGTTTTGGTTATTCTGACAATAGCGTCCGAAGGATGTTGAATAACCGGCTTAGGTTTTTCCTCCCAGGACTTGGAATTCGGACCATGGTAAACCAATGCTTTCATAAATGACACATTCAGGGCGCAAAATGCACTTTCTTATTACTATACCAGATGATTAACAACCACATTTCAGATGATTTCCGTCAACAGCAACCTGGACTCAGCTGATTAAAATCACCTAAACAGCAGCAGGAAGTCATTGTCTGTTTATCAATGAATTCTCATATTTGAGAAAAATTCACCGTTATGTTTGGGAATCTTAACACAGAAGAAATAGATAATATTCTCCATAATCAATTGCTGGGAAGAATTGGATGTCACGCTAACAATACCACCTACATTGTACCTATCAGCTATGCATATGATGGTGAATTTATTTATGCCCTGACAAGGGAAGGCATGAAGGTTTCCATGATGCGCCAAAACAGGCAGGTATGTTTCGAAGTCGAAAACATTCCCGACCTGGCCAATTGGCAGAGTGTCATATGTTGGGGCGAATTTGAGGAACTACCGAACAGAACAGAAAGACATCGGGGTTTGGAAATGCTTCATAATCGTCATTTACCCAATCTGACAAGCGCTACTACTAAACTGTCTCCGATATGGCCATTCCACCCCGAAAATATTGATAAGATCAAAGGAGTGGTTTTCCGCATCCGGCTAACAAAGAAAACCGGAAAATACGAAAAAAGTGAAAATGCATCTGTATTTGCCTGGGGCTGATTATAGGTCAACATAATTTGGATTAAAAATTACAATGAGTATGAAAACGATATTAGCGCTAACAGATTTTTCACCATTCTCGATCAATGCAGTTCATTATGCCGCGGATCTTGCCCGGGATATTCACGCTCAATTAATTATTTTTAACGCCGTGCAATTCCCCGTGAGTTCAAGGGAATTAGCCGTATCCGGGACCTTCATGGAAGATATTTTGGAATCCGGAAATAAAGAATTAGATGATTTGGTAGAAAATATTAAATCCAGAACGAAGGGGCAAATATTTGTTACATCTGAACGAATTTTAGGATCTGTTGAAAGCCATATTCGAAACATGTCTGTAAGGATAAAACCATTAGCTATCATAATGGGTATTACACCCGGAAAGAGTTTCGATCGCGCTTTAATGGGAAGTGCCATATTTTATACCATAAACCATGCGCCTTTCCCTGTATTGATTATTCCATACAATACAGTTTATAAACCCATCAAAGAAATTGGTTTGGCCTGCGATCTGGAGGACATTGAAAAATATACGCCATTCGAATTACTTAAAGAATGGCTATCACTTTTCAATGCAAACCTCAATATTATATACGTAACTGTTAACAATGAGGGATTTAAATCGGACCAGGTAAGCGAATCCATAACACTACAAAATCATCTGAAATCCTTCAATCCAAAATTTAATTTTATAGATGGAAATAATTTATATGAAGAATTAAATGCATTTTCAAAAACTAATCAATTAGATCTCCTGATAGTTATACCGAAGGGCCATGGAATCTCAAATGCATTACAGTATAGTCGTTCAAGAAAAGTCATAACACATAACCAGATTCCTGTTTTGGCATTGCATAAATTCAATTCTGCAGTAAATAAATAGCTTCTTAAAAAAATATGGGAGATCCTGACCGCGTTATCCGGATATCTGCGTGGCAGATATTTTAATGAAGCTGTCAGTGGTTACGGGTATTTTTGCGAAAGCTGCCATAACCTGCTCAGATCCGGGTTGATGATAATATCAATTCTCCTGTTTTTGGCCCTTCCTTCCGGTGTTTTGTTGCTGGCTACCGGATGAAATTTACTTTTCCCCGCAGCAGTCAGCCGGTCAGGATCCGAACCGTAAGTATTCATTAGCATTCTGACTATCGTATTCGCCCGTTCGGTGCTCAGTGACCAGTTATCCTTATATCCCCCATTTGTTGCAAGGCTGTCTGTGTTGCCCACAATAATAGCACTTACACCAGGATATTCAGCCAGAATATTGGCAATGACAGATAAACACCGGCCACCATACATTTTAATTTTAGCGCTGCCGCTAGGGAACAAAATCTGGTCATTCATGGAAATATAAACCATTCCGTTTCGGTATTTTACTTCAATTTTGTCATCCATTGAATGAAATTCCCTTAAGGCTTTTTTTCTGATTTCCTGTAATTCATCTCCCTGCTCCTGCAATGTCCTGCTTAAATCACGCATCCTGCTTTTAACGTTTTCCCTTTCACTATCGCATTGTTCGGCTTTGAAACTGATCAGGGAATTTTGGTTTTCCAATAAAGAAATTTGCTTATTGCAATCCGATACCTTTAAATTCAAACTGTCCCATCTCCTGTTGAATCCGGCAATTTGATTGTTTTGAACGCCTGTTTCCTTATTGGAAGCAATCATTTTCTGACTGGAACAACCGGAACTAACAATTAATACGATTACGATTAAACAAAAGAATACATTTTTCACTTTATTAAGCCTTTTGACAATTAATCATTCTGAGTTTTGAGGTTTGACAGCCTCATTACCTCTGTTCTTATTAAAGAAATTGCTTTTAAAATGAAATATGTATGACCCTGATCATATCCTAAAATGATTTTATACCAGGTATTTGTATTTTTATACCCGGATTTCAAGCATATGATATGGCCGATAATACCAATCTTACTATAATTAAAATCATACATACTGTCATTTGGGTGTTTTTCAACATCGTATTATTCTATTTGGCCTATGCAGCCATCTTTAATAAAATTGGTAAATTAGTCTGGATGGGTGTTGCTCTTATCTTTTTGGAAGGAATCGTGCTGCTTATTTTCAAAAAGATGTGTCCGCTTACAATTATTGCGCGCAGATATTCCGATTCAACTAAAAATAACTTTGATATTTATCTGCCAGATTGGTTAGCTAAACACAACAAGGTGATATACACAACGTTTTTTATAATTATTCTGTGCGTATTAATTTATAGAATTTTAAACTGATTGATCAGTGAACTTAATCCCTATAGTATGTAATATCAAAAGCCAGACGAACGGCCTCTTCTTCTGATGAATGGCCTGGTTTTCCGGCGTCGATTGGAATTTTGAGCCGGCCGCCGCTTCTCTTGATATATCCCCAGGAAATTCCATACATATAATCTGGAAAACTAAAACTGTATACCCGCAAATGAATTTCAGAAATCCGGGCATCCCCGGGAAGCCAGATATCGGCATGCCAGTCCTGGCCATGCGTAAAGACCATGCCCTGATCCGCATTATATTCAATCTTTTCCATAGAAGAATTTTTTATTGTGACTGAACTGCTGTGACTGATTGCGCCAAGTCAGACACCACAGATTGATTTTGCATCACCCGGCAGGCTTTTGAAAGCTCATCAACCGCGTGGGCAAAACCCCTGGGGCTATTCAGTATTTTGTTTGAAATGATGATCGTCGGGACCTTTTTCTCCAAAGAATAAACTGACCGGGAAAGATCCGTCATCGCCTGATTCGCCAACTCATGGTACGGCCCGTTGACTTCAATGTATAATTGGCCCGGCAGGGCAATGTCAATATGTTTATATCCATCGAAAAACTCAAGAACAACAGGGAAATCACGTTCCTTTAATGCAAAATATAAGTTTAATACCTGGAAGGTAGTGCCCCTTTCTTCAATTAAAAAGAGATGGCGAATGCATAAAGGGAACCGGTAAACTTCGGTAGAAAATTCAAAAAAACCGTCCGAAATAGGCTTACCACATGCAAGGCAGTGATGCGTTGTTTTCATAGGATTTAGTTCTAAACTAAAGTTCCATAAAAACCCCTTTTTATCTGTATTTTTTCGATGAAGGAACGAATATGACAGATGAATGCCTGGTTTGCAGACGTGAGAATAGTTCAATCAGGTGTAAAATCATTCAACAACCGCAATGGCCATTCCATCATATTCTTTTACACCGATGGTTTGCAAAATAGTGGCCTGCACCTTCCTGTTTGCAGCGAGCGCCTTATTAAATCGTTGCGCCCCTTTTACCATTGGATCCACTTGTTGTTGATCAAGCACTTTCCCATCCCGGATAACATTGTCTGCTATAATAAGCGTACCGGATCTGGATAGTTTTAACGACCATTCAAAATATTCGGTATAAGGTGGTTTGTCGGCGTCAATAAAAATCATGTCAAACGGGCCGGCGTTTTCTTCCACCAGTTGTGGTAATAAATCGATTGCTTTTCCAACACGTATTTCAATCCTGGATGAAAGACGCGCCCGGTCGATATTTTTCCTGGCAACTGCTGCATGGTGTGGTTCTGATTCAAGTGAAATAAGTTTGCCATCTTCCGGCAATGCTTTCGCCATCCAGATCGTACTATAACCGGCCAGTGTTCCTATCTCAAGGATTTTTTTTGCATTCGAAAGTTTTGCAAACAGATACAATAATTTCCCCAGGTTGGGTGATACATTAATAAGAGGTATATCCTCCAGCTTGTGCGATTGTTCAGCCGCGGACAATGCCTCGTCGGGTTGAATAAACAGATCGCTGATGTATTTATCTACAGCTTCAAAAACTTTCTGGTTCATAATAAATATTTATAAGAGTATACTGTGCATTTTTCCATGCCAGGGTGCCAGGATTGATTCATATACAAACACTTCCGGAGGTCTCCGGATGCTATTCCACTCCCTTAACCAGTGTTGGCATTACATAAATTGATTTGGAAGCGGTGATAAATAAAATACGCCTGTCCTGCCCCCCAAAACAAATATTCGCTGTCCACTTTTCCGGGATATTTATATGCGCAATTTTTTTACCTTCCGGATTATACACTGTAACGCCTTTTCCCGTAAGATAAATATCTCCCCGGCTGTCAATGGTCATCCCGTCTGAAGCTTCATTCACGAATACCTGCTTATTTTTCAGCGTTCCGTCTTTGTTTATTTCATACCGGTAGGTTTTCCATTTACCCATATCAGCTACATAGAGGAATTTTCCATCCGGTGTACCAATAATGCCATTGGGTTTTACCGTCTCACTGTCTGCCAGGACCAACTCAGTTTTTCCCGGAGGTAAATAATATACTTTCTCACCCCCCAAAGCCGTGTCCGCCTCTTTTCTTGTCCAGTAATCGCGCTGAAAATAAGGATCTGTAATATAGATACCGCCACCGGGGTCAATCCAAAGATCATTCGGACCGTTCAACAGGTGCCCGTGATAATCCTTTACAAGAACAGTAATATTGCCTTTGGGATCAACCGACCATAATTGGTCGTGCTCATCTGCGCAGCTGATTAAATTGCCTTTCGCATCAAAATACATTCCATTGGACCTACCGGCATTTTCCAGGAAAACGGAAAGCCTGCCATCGGTATCATATTTCCAAATTTTATTATTAGGCTGGTCGGTAAAATAAATATTCCCTTTTTTATCCACCGCAGGGCCTTCAGTAAAACTAAATCCGCTGTCAATCATAACTGCCTTTAATCCGGGGGAGAATATTCCGCCGCCGGATAGGTCGGCCGAATCCATGATTTGACCCAGTACACAGTGAGTCAAGTGGGAAAATACAAAAGAGATCAAAAATATTCTCTTACCTGTTGCAATCAGCCATTTCATATACACCGGATATAACTATCATAGAATTCATATGCATCTTTGGAGTCAATCTTAAAATTACTCAGAATATATTAATCTCGCGGATTAAGATAGAAACTGGTCATTTATTCCTTGTTGACAAGTCATACCAATAAATAATATAATTTCATTCAAGTAATAATAATAAATTGCCTTAAAATATAAAATAATGAAAATACGTTTGTTCCTGCTCCTGGCATGCCTGCTTTCTTTTAGTAATACAGAAGCACAATCCCTGAATACGGAAGTTGAAACATCCATCGGGGATCTAAATTCTGCAATGATCTCAAAAGACAGATCCATGCTGGAAAAGCTGACTGCGGAGGAGTTAAGTTATGGTCATTCTACTGGCGTTGTCCAGAACAAATCAGAATTTGTGAATGATATCCTGTCCGGGCCAACAAAATTTATAAAAATAGATATCACAAATCAAAGCATAAGTCCGGCCGATGATCTAGCGATTGTCCGCAATATCAGTTCCATCAGCGGCACAAATAAAGGAATGCCGCTGGATTTAAAAATAGGTGTTTTAATGATTTGGAAAAAACAGGGCGGTCATTGGAAATTACTGGCTCGTCAGGGATTTAAGATACCATAAAATGATGAACTGCACCGTTATCTTTTCCGGTGTCACTTATAAAACTTCATCAGTCCGGATTTAATGTAGCCCGGCAGGTTCGGAGATATTTCCAGGTTTCTAAAATATTTTTTGTCGTTGTCCACGCATAATAAATCAAGCTTTATGGAAGGAATATCCGAAGCATTCATTTTCTGAATGCCCTTCGCTTTCGGATCAGACAAACGGGACTGACCAGACAGTGGTAACTGGGGCCTGATATCTTCTCCCTCTTCCCCATTATGGTCGAGTATCAGTACATAGGATGGTTTTTGCAGGCCCTTTCCTTTCGTGGGTATGGGAACAAAAAACTTTGTGTTATCGGGGCCTGTAATTTCTTTGAGCGGAGGCATTTTTTTTGCAATGGATTTCAGGTCCTTTAAAGCTTTTTTCAGTTTGCTGGATGCATCCGCTAAAAGAAGCTTGCCCACAACGGGGTTTTCCGTTTCTTCTGAAAGATTGAGGACTTTCTGTTTGTCTCCTATTTTGACCGTTTCTGTTTTCACACCGAACTTTTTCATCAGTTCCTTCGATCCGCACCTCGGCACTCCGTTAATAACGACCAGGCTCAAAACTTTTTCAGAGGCATGCAGGAGATGTTCAAAAGGATTCCCCTTCATTCCGTCAACGATCACAAAATCTGCCAGCTTTCCTATTTCAATGGTACCGATACGGTCTTCCCACTTAATAATGATTGACGCGTTTATCGTTGCCATCGAAACCAGTTCATAATCTGAAAAAATATTCCCATTATGATCGCTAAAGAGTTTGGCTACTTTCAACTCACCGAGCAAATTTTTACTTCCGGACGGGGACCAGTCTGAACCTATACCGATCGTAATTCCACTCGCTTTGGCCGCTCCAATATCAGCGGTACTTCCGTACAGCATTAAATTACTCAGCGGCGACCACACCATGGATGCCCCCAGCCGGTTCATCAGATTAAAATCCGAACGCTTCAGGGCAACGCAATGTGTACCGGCCAGGGCCGGTGTGATTGCCCAGGAATCCCCGCTGATATTCAGTGATTCAAAATGTTTGTGCGCGGATTCATCAGTGCCTTCGCTCAGGTGCAGCAACAGGCAACTGGCTTTATCCAGTTGTTTCAAAAAATGAGCAGCGTCTTTGGAAGCGATATCCGGGATATGTGCATCAACCCTCGGTAGCTCCAGGTCGTCCGGAGCTTCCACATTCCTGACAATACCCTGGTAGTATTTTCTGATCCCCGCATTACTATAGAGCATGATCCCCTGCGATGTTGTTACTCCGGCGACCAGGCATTTACATTCCACATAACGAACAATGGCTTCTACATAACCCGGTGTTTTTCCAAGGATGCCCATCGGTCCGCTGATCAGGTTTTTATAGAGATCAATACCCGCCCATTGGTCCCGGTTTTCAAATTTTTTAGGTACCGGCCAGATGGGGAGACAATTATAACTCAGATGATTATGGAGTTCAATCAGTCCCGGGAATATAGTGCCGGCGGTTTCAAAGACCGGAACATCCTTTAATGTTTCCGGAACCGGCTCGCCGGATTTTACGATCGCAACAATTTTGGAAGCATTTACGAACAGGGTCGCATTGTTTAATATATCCCCTTCCGACTTCATGGTTACAATCCTTCCTTTCAGGCCATAAACCGGGCTCACATGAGGATCCTTTGCCGTCGTTGTTTTTGTCATGATGATGAATAAAAATATTAAGGATTTATTTTTGGCGCCTTCCATTTCAGCGTATGCCGGTCATCCGGTGATGGCCTGGAAGCACTATTGGAACCCCGGTGGGCGCGAAACCAGGCGGAGTCTCCGAACCAGTCCGGCAGACCAAAGGGTAAATCCATTTTAGGGATGGGTGCATAATCTGCCTCTGAAAATTTGACTCCATAGAGCGGGCCATTGGCCGGCGTACCGGCATCCTGTGTAATAATTCCCCGCAGATCCGATACAACCCGGTTCCAGTCAGTCAGCATTTTTTTTTCAGATCCGGGTGTTGTGGTATGATAGCTTGGATGAAAAGTTTTTTCAATCGTCAGGCCTGCACTTCCCGGCCAAAGATCAACAGCTTTCTGAGCGACCTCTCCAAATGCGATCACTGCTTTTACGGCAGGGGTTTTCAGCAAATCAAAAAGTTTGTTTCTCCAGGCCACCTGCTCCGGCCGGCCCAGTGCTACAATCCCCTTACTCAGTTTGCCCGGAAAAAGCGCATAAGCAAACCCGTTCACACAAACATAGGATTTGCTGATTCCGATTTTGCTTAGGAATCCCTGAACCCGTTGTCCCGCATCTCCGACAAGCGTTCTGCAGGCAATACGCTCCGTTGGTCCCGGGTCGGAGGCCACACAAATGATTTTAGCCGAGCCGTCCAGCCGGCCCCTGTAAAAAACTGTACCCCAGTCAAACCAGAAATTATCTTTAATGGGCCCATAATCCGGCAGGGAATTAAAATGATTTTCAAAATTTGCGGGTGGTCCGCTGTCATAGTTTGCCATAAATAAAATTTTATATAGTGGTTATCTGATCCACAAAAAATACATAGTCCTCGATATTTCCGGAACAGCTTACTTTCTTTCCTTCGTAAACACCGAAATCGACTGCTGTATCAAATGGATTCCCTCCGGTTTTTCGTAAGAGGTATTGTTTTCCTCCGCTCAAAAGATAAAATGCCTCATGCTCCGATTTTGAACCTGGAGCGGAGATTTTTTTTTGCACGGTTCCTGTAATCATTTTTTTATTATCTCCTGGCATAAAGCTGAACATTTACCACTTTACCATCCAGTTCTTTTATGCTCAGCAGTTTTTGTCCGAAATCATTACCTGATTTTTTCTCCACGTAAATATGATACTTCGAATTCAGCATTCCGCTCTTCCGGAAGGTCCATTTGTTCTGGTTGTTTTGCATGATCGTAAATGTTTTACCGATGGATTCTTTCAGCGAAAAATCCTGAAGCACTTTCTTTATGTGTACACTGGCTGATTGGCTGCCTGATTTTTTTCCTTTTTCTGTCCTGTTGACAAAGCCTGCGAGGGCTGTCCCTTTTGATAATAAATATTTTCTTCTTTCTTTGCGTGAATCATCGGCATACGGCTTCTTCTGAATAATACCAAGGGATTTCCTTTGAGCTTCCTTCTGATCTGTGACCGGTTGAATGGAAGGATCACCCAGCAGATTGAACTGGCCGATGGTTTTCAGGTCAGTCGGCGCGAGATCCGGACCATGATTGAGAATATACTTCTGCCTCGCTTCCAATAAGGCACGGCCGGTAGAAGCCCCACCCAGTATATTCATAAAAAAATACTGCGTAAGTAAATCTGCCTGGTCGTTCGTGGCAGCCGGCCCGTAGGCAATGGTGCTGCTGCCCAGAAAAGCAATGGCCCCGTTTTTAAAATAGCCATTGCAGATCGGCATCGAACCCGGCAGGCTGTTTTTAACCGGTTTATACAGCTGCGCCCCATAACAACACTCTGCGGCAACGATGGTATTTTTCTCCACCTCACCAGCGAGATTGATGGAGTTCAAAGCTTCGGGATAACTATTACCCTTCTGCCCGTACCAGGTCGGCGTTGAAAGCGCTCCATGGCAATTAAAAAAATGACTCAGGGGTTTGAGCTGCGCTTTTTTCCATACGGGCCCCCCGGGAGGTACTATCTTGCAGGAGGCAGGTCCGTCAAAGGTATTTTCCAGACTTTTTTCCGTTGAAAGCTTCCATGGATCCGCACTCACTCCAAAATATTTTTCATAAGCGGCTTTGGATTTGGTTTTAAATCCGCTTGCATTCACCATCATTGTACGGACTAACTTCATATCATTTACTCCGTTCATATCAGGCAGTCTGCCGACCACGCGAACCGGAGAGAGAAATTTATTTGGATCCTTTGAGTAGGTCACATTGCAGGCATAGGGCAGGTCGCTTGGAATCCATCGGTCGTCATCCCCGTCGGCATGATACAGAAGGTTATTTAATTTTTGCTGCGGAATGATATCAATGGCTCCGAAAAGAACTATATAATCGGGGTTCAGGGCCTGGTAAAATGAATCAATGATATCCTTAAATTCTTTGTCTTTTGCTTTTTTCGGATTGAGTGGTTTTATTCTTAAGGATCCGAAACCCGAGCGGTCATCCAGGAAGATGAGCTGCGTATTCAATCCTTTTTGCTTGTCTGAAGCAATACCCGCTTTGAGCAATGACAGCAATTCCGGGAAATCATCACCATATTTATTTAACAGCGCTGCACGAACTGTAAGAATGAGTTTATCAGTTCTTTTCATAAAAAAGGTTTAATGGTAAAATAAACAGGGCCGGGGGAAGTAATAATAAGGTTGGAGATGAGCCTTTCTTTGAGACCATTAAAAGTTAAATCTATTTCCCGAAAATTTAAAATTTTCTTTGTTAAAAAAACAAATCCGGATCGCGGGCTAAGTGGAAATACTTAGTAAGTTTTAAGAATAATATCTGGTTGAAACCCTATTTTGAATCCAAAACGATAATGTGGTGTAAGTGGGTTATTTTTTTGAGTATGGCGGATAGTGGTCAATGATGAATTGAATCGAATGGAATAAACCCTTCCTGGTTATTAAAATGTTTCACTGAAATTGAATAATATCGTTTTATAACCCTTACTGAAAGCATAGTCAATGGCGAAATTGGTGTTGGAGACCTTACTGAATTTTGTTCGGAGCCCGGCTCCGGCGGCAGGATGCCATGACCTGAACATGGTTCCGGAACCACTGACGGTATTGATATTTGAAAAAACAACAAAGCCGAAAAGTCCGTTATTCGTTATATCCCGGCGATATTCGGTTTCAAAATAGTACAGCGCATTCCCCCTGTACCGGTTTTGATCAAAACCCCGTGCAGACCGGTTATACTCATCCCATCCGGTACTTGGCAAATCCAGGTACGGTGTTCCTGTGTTGGAGTTCAACCATAAAAATGACCAGAATGCAAGCGTATTTTGCTGGTAAGGTTTGGATGCTGTATTCAGTTGCAGGTATTTCCTTATATCAACAAAGATGGATTGCCAGGAATTTAAATTTCCCAAAAATCCGGGATTGATTCGATATACAATATTTAAAAATATTCCGGGGAAGGGATAAATATTCCTGTTACGCGTATCATATAACAAATTGAATGTAATTCCAGAAGACAGGGAACTACCCGACAATCCATAAGGATAACCGGTGAATGTTTGCAGGTTCACACCGGAATCACTTCCGATATTGAAGTGATAATCGAGATCATATCCCAGTCCGACAAACAAATGAGGCCTTACCTTCTTCAGTACCGCCTGATAAAACCTGATATACTCGTAATTAACCCATTCCTTTTCCTCATTGGTATGCGAAGTACCCAAACCCCAGGTGTATTGCGGATAAACCAGAAAACGGATATCGCCCTGAATATTCCATGAATTGTTTTTTAACCAGATGGTGGATCTGAGTGGTAAACCAAACCGCTTATTGAAGTTAAAATAAGGAGCAAAGTTTGCGCTGGACAAAAAGGTCGTTGTTTTGGGACCCAGGTAAACATTGGCTGTCGTACTGGTAACCAAAGCGTTCCCGGAACTGGTCGGTGCGTTTGACAGGGGATTGAGGGTGAAAAACACTTTATTTTCAGGATGCGGATTTATAGTTTCCGTAGGAAGCTTAAACCATTTTTTATAAACATCCAGCAGATCTTTCTGATGGGCGGTATCCTGCAGCGTATTATTATCGGGATTCAAATCCGGTGCATTCTGCGCCTTGAGCACAGGCGGGAATCCGCATATACCGATTATCAGTAATAACCTATACAAAAGTTTCATATCCATTGCGGTCATTCTTCCACATAGAAATGTCATCTATGCTTTGTATTTTCTAAAGGCAATTCGCATGCCCCTCCCATTTTTGTTTGGTGCCGAAGCCATTCATATTGCTCAAAATTGGGCATTCCATCTACGCATTCTAAACAGAATAATCCATTTTTGATACCTTTGGATATAATGGAAGAAGTGCTTGATAACCCGGTTTGGTATGCTTTGAATTCAACCAATAAGAAGATCTCTGCAGGGGATGACCAGGTTAAATATTTTTTGGCAGACATTTCCCCGTTTGCCGGTCTTAAAGAAATAAATAAAAATAATTTAGTCAAACTGTTCAAATTACTACCGGCCCGGCATACTGTTGCCATTGAAAGTACGGTTGAAATTGAAATTCCGGAACCCTGGAAGCAAATCAGTATCCTGAATGTTTTTCAGATGGTCTTTCAATCACCCGGGAAACCAATTCATCCGGATCAGGAATTTACTCCGCTAACCTATGAACATGTACCACAAATGCTGTCTCTGGCCACTTTAACGAATCCGGGTCCATTTAGTAAAAAAACCATTGAATTCGGTGATTATTTTGGAATTTTTCAGGGAAACGACCTGGTAGCCATGTGCGGCCAGCGATTACAACCTGATCCATACATTGAAGTCAGCGCTGTATGCACACACCCCGATCACCTGGGAAAAGGATATGCCGGCAAACTTATCATACATCAGGTTTCCAGGATCATGAATAAATCCGGAAAACCGTTTCTTCATGTTCTGACCAGTAATACCCGGGCAATAAGTCTGTATGAAAAACTTGGTTTTGTAACCCGAAAGGAAATGATCATTACCATTTTACAGAAATAACCGGGCATTCATTAGACATGCCTCGGAAAAAATCTTGCGAGGGATGCAAGAAATACGTAGGGAGCCACGATCATAAAGACGGAAATCAGCAAGTCCCTTTTTTTCCACTGATTACGATCCCATTTCTCTTCATATTTCTCAAAAATCCTCCGGTCCTGTTCATGTATGATGAATATATAATGAAGCACCCATGCAGTCAGCAGGTAAACAGCCGCGGCAAACAAAGCGGATATCGGTTTTGAAGTAAACCAGGAATGCCTGACTATGCGTAAATAAACAGCTTCCAGGAACAGTATCCATCCGCCGGTAAAAAAAGAGAATAAATACATGGCCTGGATACGGGCGTAGAATTCCTGGGAATTATAATATCGCTGGTAAAAATGGTTGTAAATGTTGAAATAAAGATATTCAAAGGGTCTCATAGGGTTTCAGGGGTTTGGGTAAACGGTCAGATTATCATCTCAAACGTTTTTTAGACCCAAACTCATACAGAAAACCAAAGAAAATTTCAAAAAACGGTCAGCTTTTAACCCTTTTTCCAGGAATGGGAAAACAACCAACGGGGATATCCATGACCCCCTAATAGTCTCTCCATATTTTTTTAATTTGATATCCTGTAAATACGTCCCTGATCCTCATCTGTAATCGCATACAAAGCGCCATCCGGCCCCTGCACCACATTCCGGAAACGCTGTCCCTGATCCGCAAGCAACTTTTCCTCGCCTGTAACCCGGTCATTATTAATCACGAGCCGGATAATTTGCGTACCTCCCAGGGCTGCCACAAAAAGATTATTTTTCCACTCCGGAATGCGTGTACCGGTATAAAAAGTGATCCCGCTGGGAGCAATCGAAGGATCCCAATAATAAACGGGTTGGTCCATACCATTCTGATGCGTACCATTCCCGACCACGGCGCCACTATATTCAAGACCATAGGCAATGACCGGCCATCCGTAATTATGTCCGGGTTGAATCAAATTGATTTCATCGCCTGCTTGCGGCCCGTGTTCACTTTCCCATAACATGCCGGTCTGGGGATTAAAAGCAAGTCCCTGCGGGTTCCGGTGACCCAGGGAAAAGATTGCAGGTAAAGCTCCTGCATTCGTTGCAAAAGGGTTACCCGCGGCGGCTGTACCGTCTTTATTTATCCGGATGATTTTACCCAGGGAAGAATTGAGTTGCTGGGCCTGAACTCGAACATTATTGTCAAACCCTTCCCCAAAACTGACATATAAAAGTCCCTGATGATCGAATACCATTCGGGAACCGTTGTGGTTGTCGGAGGAATAGGCTGTAGTACCCCGAAATATTACCTGAACATTTTCTAAAGATGTTTCGTCATTGGATAAACGGCCTTTCGCTACGCAGTTGACCCCGTTTCCTCCGGAATTTTCAACATATGTCCAGAATATAAGACGACTGCTTGCAAAATCAGGATCCAGTTTCAGATCAAGCAGCCCTCCCTCTCCCTGATTGCGTACTGCCGGAACATTGGCGACCGGATTTCCGAGGGTTCCGGTACTTGTAACAATGCGCATCGTGCCGGACCGCTCGCTAACGATCATGCGTCCGTCGGGTAAAAATGCAAGACCCCAGGGATGATTCAGGCCGGTTGCAATGATCGCCGCATGAAAAGCAGCCTTTGTTTTTACACCCGCCACCCGGGTTTGGCCGGTAAATGCAGGCTGTTGACCGGGAGCAACTTTAGACCGGGTTTCCACAGGTTCCAAACCCGTCGTATTATTTTTTCCTTTCCCGCATCCGGTTCCAGTCAAAACAATAAGTATTATACCTGCAATGGATTTATACATACACTTGTTTTGCTGATATCCGGAATTGATTTCATATACTTCCTGTGCTTAAAGACAAAGGTAAGAACTTTGCTTTCCAACAAAGGATATCAAAGGGGGATTTCCGGCATACTGGTATTTGTTTAACTTCGGCAAACTTTTAAGAACCCGCTTATGACCAATGAAGAACTGGTAAAAGGCCATTCCCGCGAAATGATTGAAAAACTGGTAACTGATTTAATCAGTAAAAACGCTGTGGAGATCCGGTTTGAATTCGAAAACAATAATCAATGGTCCGTTACCAGTATACATAATGATGATGACGATAAAGAAATTTCTTTAAGATTACATGCCAACGAACGGTATGAACTGTATCTTGGTTACTATGACGATAAGGACGAATTTTTCGAGATCACCCAGTCACTAACTCCCGAAGAAAAAAAGATCATCCCGAAGGGGCTCCAAAAAGTAATGGGGAAAGTGCTGGCCGATGAACAGGGCATGCGCTTACCCGGCAAATTACTTTCAAAATAAACAGCCATCAGGTCCCCTACTTCATCCGATACGACTAAACCACCTTTAGTAAACGAATGATCCCGCCATTACCATATGACCTCTCGAAAAAACGTCAGCAGGCTGATTATAAAGATTTGAGCAGACTTCCGCTGCTTAATCACCTGGAGACGGAAAAGGCAAAATCCAGACCTGATCATAAAATACTTGATTTTATTACCAAAAGATGCTGGACCTGGATTTATTATTATCTAAAAAGTCGTTTCCTTCCGAATCATTCTTATCCCGCATATAGCGGTGCCGACAATGGCATTTATACGTTTTCATCTGCCGGTTCACAAAACATGAATCCCGTTTCCATTGCTGTGGTTGCTGACTGGGCCACGAATACAGATGAGTCCTGCCATATTGCCCAAAAAATAGCCAGCCATAACCCGGACTATACGATACATATGGGTGATACGTATTTTGTGGGAGCCCGTCATGAGATTGCAAACAATTTTCTTACAGAGGGTTCACCCTGGGTGAGAGGAAAAACAGGCAGTTTCGCGATTTTAGGCAATCATGAAATGTATGCACAGGGAATTTCTTATTTCGATGACCTCATTAAAACACTTGGGATAAGGGATGTCAATACCGGTATATACGGCGGCCAGCAAACAGGCTTTTTTTGCCTTGAAAATGAATACTGGCAGATTGTTGGATTAGACACCGGTTATCATTCGATCGGCAAAGTTCCAATTTTTGAATTGATCTTTCAGCCGGACTGCCACTTTGATGATATCCTGATGAAATGGTTAAAAGATACACTTCATTCAAAAACTCCGGGAAAAAAGAAAGGTTTACTGTTCATCACACATCACCAGTATTTCACTGCTTTCCATGGAGAGAGGGGATATCAAAAACCTGCAGACCAGCTCGCTGAACTCATTGGGAAAGACCGGGCGGTGATCTGGCTATGGGGACATGAACATAAATTTTCCGCATTTGAAAAGACGCGTTTTGGAAACGGCGTGACTGCATACGGACGTTGTATTGGTCATGGCGGTATGCCCATTGAGCTAAAAGGAAAATCATTTATAAAATCAGCAAAGGCAAAAGGCAGTTCAAAATTAATCATGGCCGATACCCGGCAAAAAACGGGGACAGACGATTATCCACTTGGACATAACGGCTACGCGCTGATTTCCATTCTGAATGAAATACTGAAAATCGGATACTATGATGAAGACAATCTTCTTTTGGAAGAAACCTGGAAAGCAGATGAAAGCGGAGAAATAAAAGGTATTGAAGTGAATGTAGATCCTTCTTTTAAAAAATGCATAGAACCTGACAAATCCTGGGAACAAATGATATACTAAATTAAATTACCTGTTATGCCTAGTATAATTAATTTCCGTGGATATATCAAAAAGGATCCACTGGATAAAGCACCCGGTTTGGTGCGATTCATCCTGATTATGCTGGTAAATTGTTTCCTCAGCTTTTTATTATTTAAAAGTGCTACTCATTTTAAGATCATTTACTTCAATGGTTTTACATTTCTGGGGCATCCTTTTACTTCCCGGGCAACCATGCTCCTGGGAATCATATTGAACTGTTTTGTTTTTTCACCGCTTATCATGGTTTCCAGGAAATGCAGTTCTTTCATTCCCTACCTGATCGTATTTATTCCATACTTCCTGATGGATCTGTGGCTCGAATCACACGATCGTGTTTTCAATCCGGAACAATCGCTTTGGAATTATTATGATGGTTCCTCAATTTCGGCGATTCAAACCCCCGTTCTCAGATTCTTCATTACACTTTCTTACGATGCACTGGCATATGGTATCATCGCGCTATACATCTCCAGGTTGCTGGCGATGTTGATGTACAAAAACAAAAAATATCCTGAAAATCCAACCAGGAAACAGTATGATGGGATGTTCAATCAAAAATGGGCAGACGAGACCGTATCAAAACCTCCTCGAGATACTGTATTCTACCTGCTCCGGATACTCGGATTCGGATACCTGATCTATCTGATGATATTGGTGCTGGGGCTTTTCGGTCAGGCAGCATGGCCGGAGGGGATCGCCAAACTCATCTATTTAACATATGATAATCCGGCCCTTGCGATCAATACGTATTTCAAGATCACCCTGATGATCATACTGGCGTTCATGGGAGCATATAATAAGAGCCTTCGATATTATGCGTGTATTGCGCTTTTAACCGGGCATGCGGCATCTACCCTCTATTCCCTTGTTTTTCATTTCACCAGGTCTTTGTCTGCTTCAGATCCTACGAATTTCCTGCTCATTTCTGCCATCACGGATGGAGCCCTTATCATTTTATTTCTCTGGATCATCATAAAATATAAAAAAGACGCTGAACCCTTTTCGCCTGAAAAAGATTTTCCGGCTAATTTTTCTACCCCGCTGACGATCATGGAATATTTGTATAAGGGAATGTTCGGAATATTCGTGCTGATGGCAGTCAGCATCGTATGCATCCGGATTTATACTTCCGGCTTAAATGGCTTGAGCGCCGTTTTCGGTTCGCCGGATCCGATGATTGGAAACACCGTTACATTATACGCTACCCTCGCCATCATTTCCTTTTTGCTCATAAAAAGAGAACGGCTCAGACAGCATTTTTTCAATGCGTTAACGATACCCCTCATTTTTGGAAGCATCACAGCCATTTTATGGATCATCATCGGAGATTTAACGACTGGCGTGTTTATCCATACCAGGCAGGATGCCCTTGTTCGTACCGACTGGTATTTCATCCTGTATGCTGTTCTGAATCTGGCCATCGTCTCCTGCATGGTGTTTTTCCGTCGCATGTATTATAAAGTTGATTATTCGGTTAATACGCTCGGTCCCTCGTCAGCCATTGATGCCATTGCGCTTACACAGGCTTTTTTCAATGGGAATGATAAACAAAATACTGCGGTTCTCCAGTTAATCGATCAGTATGCCGGCGGAATCCGGGGCAGGAAACGGGGTCTTCTAAATCTGCCCTTCAGCCTGTTTGAAAATGTACTGAATTTTGTATACGGATTGCGTCCTCCGTTTTCTACCATGAACCGGGAGGAACAAAGGTATTTCCTGAAAAAATATTTTTTCAGGAATGAAAATCAACGGAAACATGCCTTCATTCCTCCGCTATCTGAGCTCTCCTATCAGATCGGCACTTCCCTGAACTCCATAGTGAGTTTTGCAAATTATTCCTATTTAAATGTCCGCAGTGAAATGGGTTATGTTCCCGCAGATGCCCGGGACCGGCTGCAGGGTGATACTGCAAAATACCCACCGCCTTATCGTAAGATCGCCGACCTGCCGGAAGATCATAAAGATCCGAATAATTTTAAACCGGAATCCCCGCTGAATCAAAAATTCGTTGCACCGAGAGTCACAACACCGGTAAGTGAACCTGAAATTCCGGATGAAGTGGATTTTCTAATTGTCGGATCAGGAGCCGGAGGGGCGACTGCAGCTTACCGGCTTGTCTGCGGCATAAAGGAACCGGATAAAATCCTGGTTGTGGAAAGCGGATCCCGATACCAGCCTCTGCAGGATTTTCAGGACAGTGAAATTGAGATGATGAAAAAAGTGTATAAAGAGGGCGGGCTCCAGCAGACGAAAAAATTCACGATGACGGTATTGCAGGGTGAATGTCTCGGAGGGTCGACCGTTGTCAATAATGCGGTCTGCTTTCGTATACCTCCCCATATCAAAGAGAGTTGGCAAAAAGAGTTTGGTCTGTCACTGACCGGTATAGATGCAGAATATGACCGAATTGAAAAAGAACTGAATATCCAACCCCTGGGTATTTCAGGAATCAATCAGATCGTATCTGATAAGTTCAAAAAAGCGGTGAATGGTTACAATGCATCGCGGGCGCCGGATGATAAACTGGTGCTGGAAGATTCAGTACTGGTGAATCACCTGAACAACACAGGTGACGGAAACTGGAACCTTGGTAACAAAAGAATGCGCAAACGATCCATGCTTGAAACCTATATACCCTGGTCTGAAGCTAAAGGAGTTAAATACATTTCCAATACGACAGCGGTAAGGTTCATCAGTTCGGCGAATAGAAGTATTGCTGACTATGTGATTCTTAGGGCAGGAAACGGGTTCCTGAAAAAAATAAAAGTAAACAAAGCCATTATTGTTTCAGCTGGAGCGATAGCAAGCAGTCATTTTCTGATGCGCAGCGAAATGAATAATGAACATATTGGGAAAAGACTGAGCTGCAATTTTGCCTTTCCGGTCGCATTTGATTTTAATGAAGAAATTAAAGCATTTGACGGGGAGCAGATCACGATGGCTGCCCTGGACCCGCAATCCCGGTCTGCTTTCGAAACCTATTTCAATCCTCCGGCTGCATTTTACTTATCCAGCGTCCCTTTCTTTTTTCAAAAACGTGACAACTGGATGAACCGGTATCGCTATCTGTTAAATTTCGGCAGCCTGATCGGATCAGAGCCCAATGGTGTGGTTCTTGAAAAAGCGGATCCCCTGAGCGGACAGTCTTTCTCCTGGGATTTGGGAAAAAAGGATGTTGAAAATATCAGGTACGCTTTGGAAACGCTGATCCAGCTGGGAAAACAGGCAGGCAGTACCAGGGCTATCATACCGACCAAACCCGGCATCGATCTCGAACTGACAGATCAGAATATTGCCCATTTCATCGAAGCCTTCAACGATTATCCACTTCGTATGAAAGATATTTATATTGGAACGGCTCATCCGCAGGGAGGGAATATGATGGCCGGAAGTCAATCAGCATACGCGGATACCCGGGTTGTTACTGAAGAATTCAAAGTAATCGGATATGACAATGTTTTTGTGGCGGATGCATCCCTTTTTCCTACAAGCATTACCATTAATCCGCAATGGACCATTATGGCGATGAGTTCCCTGGCCGTTAAAAATGTTTTGAATTATTTCACAGGCCCCAGATACTGATCATACCATTGAAGGGATTCCTTGACGAATTCGGTGCGGGGTACCAGATGTCCGGATGGGTAAATGATCATTTTCTTATTTTCCTTAGGGGTGCCCAGAAATTCATACATGGGTTTTTGCGCAGTTTCAACCGGGAAAAACATATCGTGTTTGCCATTCAACATTAACAGGGGCTGATTAACCCTGGGCAGAAAATTGATCTGATCAACTTCCGGCAGGGAATTCTGCATCTCCATCCCACCTACATTTAGAACGACCACTTTAATTCTTTTTTCAATGGCAGGAAAAATTCCTCCCAAGAACCCACCCCAGCTGATTCCCAAAAACCCGATCTTATCAGATTGAATGTCTTCGCGGGTTTCCAGGTAATCAATGGTTCGTCCGATATCTTTCCCCCACATGATGACATGGTCTTTATAAAATACCGTCGGCTCCTGCAGATCAGATTTTAAGCTGTCATGCCGCTCGCTGGTCCCTTTATAAATCGGATAGACCAGCGCCCTTCCGCTCTTTAATATAAAATCAACACGAGCGATATTTACATCCAGATCAAATTTATTTGAGTGAATATCATTCGATCCCGGGAAAAAAAGAATGGTTTGAAAAGGCTTCTTACCATTTTTTGGAATGAAAAGATAAATTTCCATTCTTTCATTATTGTATGCGGCATTAAAGAATATTTTTTCTGCAGTCCAGAATTCGCTTTGAATAACGGATTCAACCTGAGCCTGTAATGGGCTCTTGTCATAGGCGAATTCCTTAAGAAAAATATCAAACGTTTTATCATCAACGGGCTTCTCCTTGTGATAGTCCCTAAATGCCCTGATGAGGGGTTTGTAGAGAGAAGCCAGGGTACTATCCCCCGGCAATTTTTTGATGCACCTGAAACCGTTGCCCACACTCCGATCCAAAGCAGACTGCGTATAACTATCATTAAAAGAATATGTGGGATCGTTCCATCCGCCACCCAGAATATACCGGTCCGCCGGATTTTCAGTTTCATTAAAACACCATTCCCTGGCATTTCCAGCTAAATCATAAATACCAAAACTGCTGTAACCAGGCAGGCTGCCCACGGGAACCGGCGATTTTCCATTATAATTACTCAATGGAACGATGAACTCGGTACGGGAAGTTTCCGCTACCCTGCTCCAGTGAAAAGCGGTCGGAAGTTGTTTGTGTGCATAGGCTGCATAGGCAGCCGCCTCATACCAGGATACACCGGTTACAGGATCGTTTTCCAGTCCGTCCGGATAGGTGCCGGCTTCCCAGGTGGCAGGCCCCGGACGGCCTGTGCGATCGACAAAAAACGCTGAAGCTTTGCCCAGTGGAATTTCTTTTCCGCTGTCAAGCATTGGATAATTCCAGAAAAGTTTGTTCGTGTACCCGCCGTCGTCCATAAACTTTTTAAACTGGGCATTTGAAACTTCATACCGGTCCATTAAAAATCCATCCACTTCTATTCCACCGTACTGTTCCAGCCCGACTATATACATGTTGGTCTCCCTTTTTGGAATACGCACCATATTTTCCGGCAGGCTGCCCTCGGGGTCCAGTTTTAAATGCGCAATATCCGGTCCCAGCCTTCCATAGGTCCAGGGACCGGAATATTCTATCGTCTGGTACCCTTTCCTTCTGATTTCCATCCTGAGATAACTACGGGGAAACTTTATATTTTTTAATGGTGTTGTCCCGGCGGATCTCCAGGGTGCACCAGGTGTGACATAATCCTTATAAAACACGTCTGCGCCTGATGGTTCGGTTTCAATAGACACCGTAGAAGACACGATTGGCCATAGTTTAAGCAGGACAGAATCTCCCGGAATATATTTTTCAGCTGCCGTTGCCAGATCAAAAGCTTTTGTCGGAGGGCGCGCATTGTCATTTACCAGTTTCTCTATTTCCGGGAGCCATTCATAGCGTGCCTTTTCCCTGTTCATCCAGGGCGGAATGAATAAAAAGCCCAGGATACTGATTAACAGAACCGGAATTACAAATTTTGAGGAATGAATAATGCGCTTCCTGGGAGATCCGTATTCCTTAAACTTTTTACCTTTCCCTTCCAGTTTTATATGGAGGGGTACTTTCAGACCCGGATTGCTGATGGCAAATATTTCCACCGGCTCTTTAATATTTTTCAAAATATATTTTCCCAGGGATTTGGTTTGAATGTCTTTCTGATTCTTGATGTCTTCGCGCACTTTGGATGAAACCAATATGCTTCCGGATATGGCAAATGATTCAAGTCTGGATGCAATATTCACTCCATCCCCATGAACATCCGACTCTTCAAAGATGACATCTGCCTGGTGAATTCCTATCCGAAGGGGTACTCTAGGTTCTTCCTGCATGTTGAGCTGAAATGCAAGGGCGGCTTTGATTGATTCAACGGCACTGTCAAAAGTGCACAGGGCGCCATCTCCGCTGAATTTTATGATTTTGCCTCCATGAAGACTGACTTCGGATTCCAGCTTTTTTCTGAACTTATCCCGAAGTTTCATGGCCAGCTCTTCATCCTCTTCCATTATACCCGTATAACCTATAATGTCTGCAAACATAATGGCTGCGAGTTGGTGCAATGAGGTCATGAAAATGTATTGGTAACAGGAAGATAAGAAATATGGAGGACGGAGCCTCCATATGGAACATAAAAAAACTGGAAAGTAGAAACAACTTATATGATCCTATCTGTGAATTCAGGTCGTACTATTAACTGTTCGTAGATTAAAACGCTCTGTTGGTGATTCATTTTTATAAAATATAATTTGAATGACCCGCAATTATTACCTTCAGCGGCACATTAATAAATTGGTTATGGAAATATTCTACAAAACCGGTCGGATATTTTACGGTTCCGCCATCGCCGCAACGGGTGTTCAGCAATTTTTTTTTAAGGAATTTTTTCAGATCCTGTTCCCACCTTTTCCCAATCGGATTCCGGGTCTGATGTATTTTGCTTATCTGGTCGGCGCTTTCCTTTTCATTGCTGGAACCGCCATCGCTTTGAACATTAAAACCAGGTTTTTTGCATATATATTAGGAAGTCTTTTTCTTTCCCTTTTTATTTTCTGTAACATCCCGTATGAATTGTTTGCCAGCCCCTATAATCCGATTCATCTGGGTCTATGGATAAATCCGCTGAAGGAATTCGCATATGCGGGTGGTGCTTTTGCCATCGCAGGTAAAATACCAGGGAACGTGAACAGCACAAAAGTAAAATCAGTTCTTGCTGCCTCCCTTGAAAAATTCGCACCATTCGGCAGGGTTTTTTTTTCGATCACCATGATCCTTTTTGGTGTATCGCATTTTTATTATACAAATACTATTGAGAATATGGTTCCTGACTGGATTCCATCCCATCTCTTCTGGACGTATTTCGCAGCCGTTGCCCTCATCGGATCAGGAATCGCGATTATCATCAAATTCCGTACTTTACTCATTGGAAATCTGCTGGGCATTATGATTTTTTTATGGTTTATCATATTGCATGTCCCGGACGCGATGGCAAACCCCCTCATAAATAATGGCAATGAAGTGACCAGTGCGTTTTCCGCCCTTGCCTTCTCCGGAATAGCGCTGGTGATCGCAAATCCGTCCATTCGTCCGTCGAAACCTGACACTCGTAGGTAATTTCATTTTCTATCCCTTTTTTTACGATTTTTATCTATTATCAAAAGACTCAGTCTCCATATTATTTTCTGGCTGGTTTACCTTCTTCAGGATATTCTGCTTCAGTATACCTGGAATATGTACGACCTTTCGTTGAATCACCAATTCTGGCGGGCTGTATTGACAGCCATCGCGGTCCTTCCCTCCAAACTGGTGATCGTCTATTATTTCATCTACCGGGTGGTACCCAAACTGGGGAATGTAAAAACCAATAAGTTTGGGTTCATTACAGAGGCGACCCTGGTATTTACCACCGGGCTCATCATGTTTCGATTATCGGGTATTTTTATTGTCAATCCCATCATTTATGAACGGCATTCCCCCCAGGACTTCTTTTACATCCGTGATATTTTTGTTTCGCTGCTGCAGATAGGATATGTTACCGGTATCGCCTGCGCCGTCAAATTCGCGAGACTCCGCCAGGAATCCATGGAAAGGGATAAAGTACTTATCAAAGAAAAACTGGAAACCGAATTAAAATTTTTAAGGAATCAGACCAACCCGCATTTCCTGATGAATACGCTGAATAATATTTATGCACTTGCCCGGAAAAAATCGGACGATGCGCCGGAAGCAATCCTGAAATTATCCGATCTCCTGCAATTCATCCTGTATAAATCAACCAGCCCTTATATTGCCCTGGCGGAAGAAGTGAAAATAATTGAACACTACCTGAAGCTGGAAAAACTAAGATATACCGACAGACTCAATATTTGTTTTACCAAGAAAATAGATAAGGTTAATTACCAAATCAGCCCCCTTCTTTTATTACCCTTCGTGGAAAACGCTTTTAAGCATGGTGTCAGTGAAACCCGTTTCGAGACCTTTATTCATATCCGGCTGGAAGTTGAAAACGGGATGCTTCATTTCGAAATAGAGAATTCCAAAGAAATGACAGAACCGGCGAAGGATAAAAACAAAATAGGTCTCTGCAATGTGCAAAGGCAACTCGAACTCATTTATAAGGAATTTAAACTGGATGTAAAAAACGAAGAAAATACCTTTAAGGTTCAATTATCCATAAACCTGTATCATTTCGTCGAATTTTAATAATGAATTTCCGGAAAAGGCTGTTCAGTTAATGGCCGGCCCCTCAAGAACAGAAAGAACAAAGTCTTTATACGTTCTGCCGATCGGGATCTGAATTCCATTGATTTCAATATCGGTAGAAGAAAAAGCAGTAATCCTTTCTTTAGAAACGATGAAAGACCGGTGAACCCTGATAAAATCGTTCTGGGCAAATAAATCCTCTACTTCACTTAATGCAAATTTTGTCATAATGGTTGAACCCTTTGCAGTAATGCGCACATATTCCCGAAGCGATTCAATATAGAAAATTTCGTCCAGATATATTTTCACCTTTTTTTTAGCCACATTGAAATAAAGAAACTTTCGTTCCGGAACTGATTGGCCGGTTACCGGAGTCAGCATGGGAGGCTGATGGTTCAGTTTATTGACTGCTTTCAGAAAACGGGCAAACCGGATGGGTTTGAGGAGGTAATCCGTAACATTTACATCAAAAGCCTGCAGGGCATATTCCGGATAAGCAGACGTGATGATAACCCGGGGAGCGGACTTCAGGGACTCAAGGAAATCAATTCCTTTCAATTTGGGTAAATGGATATCCAGAAAAATCAGGTCGATTTTATTTTCCTGCAGAATTTCCATGGCATATATCGCGTCATGGCAGGTATATTTCAATTCCAGGAAGGGGATCTGGCTGATATAATCAGTCAGTATCTCTGCTGCCAGTGGTTCATCTTCAACTATTATACAACTGTATTTAAGCATCCTGAACTGTTTAATGGAAAGCCGGGACTGGAATGAGAACAATTTCTGAAAAAAAATCCAATAATCGAAAATAACATCCGACAACAGGCTGCAGGGCATCGACGGACCTGTTTCTCCCCATGAACGAATGAAAAAACAAGGCCCAGCCTGTTCAGCGTAAACAAGGATGCCGTCTTTCACAAAGGAGTCAATGAAGTTTTTCCGGTCCCCCAGTCACAGATTGATATTTCAAACTCCGGAGGGGCAAAGAATCTTACGCAGAATCCGGGATACTAAATAAGAATATTTTTCATGCGTCCCGTCCCGGCTGAACCGGGACGGGATTTTTGTTTTTATCGTCTTTACCTGCCGGTGGTTCATTTTCCGTTCGTCGCAATATTTACAGGCTTCATCCCATTTCACCCCATATTCAATTCAGGTTCAGTAGCTTTAAACTTTTAACCTGGTTCCGGGAATTTTTATTTTAGTATTAACCCCTTTTCCAAACAAATTATCAACGTGAACACAAGAATCACTTCCACGATATTTATTACAGGTGTATCGCTTCTCACCATTTCCTGCGGGGAAAACAGCAATAATAAATTTGCAAACATCCCGCCAGGCGTCAAAGATTATGCAGTACTGACACTGACTCCCCAAAAAGCCAATATAAATTTTGATTTCCCGGCTACCATTCAGGGTCAGCAGATAATAGAAATAAGGCCGAAGATTGATGGATATATGGATGCGATCTATGTAAAAGAAGGAGCGTATGTTAAAAAAGGACAATTGCTTTTCCGCATCAGCAATCCACTCTATGAGCAGGAAGAAATTAATGCGAAAGCAAGTATCAAGAGTGCATTGGCAGACGTCAATGCAGCGAAAATGAATGTTGAAAAAGTAAAACCCCTGGTAGAAAAAGACATTGTCAGCAAATACCAGCTGGAATCTGCACAGTATACCTTAGAAGCGAAAGAAGCTTCACTGGCCCAGGCGAAAGCGACCCTGTCCAACGCACAAACAAATCTTGGATACACGATACTCAAAAGTCCGCAGGAAGGGGTTATTGGAAACATTCCCTATAAAATCGGTGCATTGGTCAACAGCAGCACAACCAGTCCGCTGACCACCCTTTCAGACATTGAAAATGTATATGCATATTATTCCCTGAATGAAAAACAACTCCTGCAATTTGATGCGGGCACGCCGGGTGCGACCATGCAGGATAAACTGAAATTACTTCCGCCCGCCCTTTTAATCCTGGCAGACGGAACCCAATATTCCAAAACCGGAAGAGTAGAAACGGCCAGTGGGTTGATTGCAACTGAAACAGGAACTGCCAGTTTTAAAGCAAGTTTTCCAAATCCGACAGGAATCATCCGGAGCGGGGCCAGTGCAACAGTCAGGATACCGCGGAGTTTTGACTCCTGCCTGCTGATACCCCAGAGCGCAACCTACGAATTGCAGGATAAACGTTTTGTATATATCGTATTAAAGGATCATAAAATCATGGGGGTGCCCATCAAAGTTATTCCTACAGACAATGGACAATTATTTATTGCCACAGAAGGAGTGAAAGCCGGAGATAAAATAGTGCTGGAAGGATTAATCGGACTGAAAGACAGCCTTCTGATCGAACCCAGGGAAGTAAGAGCAGATAGTATTTATAATAAAGTCCAATAGGCGGTTTAATTAAATGGTATGCTAAAAAGATTTATAGAGCGGCCCGTTCTGAGTACAGTTATTTCCACCATCATTGTATTACTGGGTATTCTTGGCCTTGTAAAGTTACCCATTGAACAATATCCGAATATTGCTCCGCCAACAGTGCAGGTATCGGCCAATTATACCGGAGCGAATGCCGATGTGGTGCTAAAAAGTGTGATCGTTCCGCTGGAAGAAGCCATAAACGGCGTGGAAGGAATGACATATATGACTTCTTCTGCTTCGAACGATGGAAATGCATCCATCAGTATTTATTTCGATGTAGGAACAGATCCTGATAAGGATGCAGTCAATGTCCAGAATCTGGTATCCAGCGCCACCAGCCAGCTTCCCCAGGAAGTTACCAAGACCGGTGTAACCGTCAGAAAGCAGCAGAGTAGTATGCTGTTGATTTTTGCATTGTATAGTGACAATCCTGCCTATGACCAGACTTTTCTTCAGAACTATGCAACGATTAATGTACTGCCCCAGATCAAGCGGGTTCGCGGCGTGGGAAGTGCAAGTTCCTTCGGATCCAGGGATTATTCTTTACGCATCTGGCTGAAGCCGGATCTGATGTCGGTGTATGGGCTCACGCCGGAAGATATTACGAAAGCACTGAATGAACAGAATATTGAAGCTGCTCCCGGCAAATTTGGTGAAAATGGGAATCAGAGCTTTCAGTATGTTATCCGGTTTAAGGGAAAATTGAAAACCGTAACAGAATTCAACGATATCATCATTAAATCCAACGAGAACCAGAAACTGCTGAGATTAAAAGATATCGCAAGAGTCGAATTGGGTGCCCTATCCTATAACGTTATCGGCGAACTGAACGGAAAACCGGCCATCGGAATCGCCGTGAGCCAAACCGCCGGCTCCAATGCCCGGGAGGTTATTAACCAGTCTAAAAAAGTCATAGAAGAAGCGTCAAAATCTTTTCCCAGTGGAATTCATTATACCACCCTGATAGATATAAATAAATTTTTAAGTGCGTCTATTGAAAAAGTACTTACCACACTGCTGGAATGTTTTGCACTGGTGTTTCTGGTCATCTTTATCTTTTTGCAGGATTTGCGGTCTACGATCATTCACGGCATATCTGTTCCGGTATCAATAACCGGAACTTTTTTCTTTCTTTATTTATTCGGATACAGCATCAATCTGTTAACCCTTTTTGCCCTGGTACTGGCGATTGGTATCGTAGTGGATGATGCGATTGTGGTCGTGGAAGCCGTTCATGCCAAACTGGAAGAGGGTTATCAGTCGCCCAGAAAGGCTGCCGTTGATGCCATGAGCGAAATAACGAGCGCCATATTATCCATCACACTGATTATGGCGGCTGTGTTTATACCTGTCACATTTATCAGCGGATCAACCGGTGTATTTTACAAACAATTCGGTGTCACCCTCGCTGTGGCAATTATCATTTCAGCAGTGAATGCATTGACCCTTTGTCCTGCGCTGGCGGCACTCGTATTAAGACCACCCAAACATGACCTGGAGAAAAAGAAAAATTTCCTTCAAAAATTCGGCGTGGGATTTAATGCGGCCTACGATGCTTTAACCGGTAAGTATAACAGGTCCATCCGGTTTTTATCTACCAGGAAATGGATCGTGCTTGCAGCCGTCGTCTTTTTCAGCAGCGGTTTGTACTGGCTGATGAAAACAACTCCTTCCAGTTTTGTTCCCGATGAAGATATGGGAACCATTTTCGTAAACATCACGCTGCCGCCTGCTTCATCCATGGAACGAACCGCTGTTTTGGTGAAACAGATTGCCGACAGTGCGAATACCATTCCCCAGATCGAAAATGCATTCCGTGTTGTAGGGTTTAATTTTCTGGCAGGCACCGGTAGTTCCTACGGAATCGTCTTTTTGGAATTAAAACACTGGAACCTGAGAAAAGGCGTCAGCAACCAGGATGTGATAAAAACGCTTATGCAAAAACTGTCTGGTATACGGGAAGCCGCCATTCTTCCTTTTTCATTACCTACCATTACGGGATTTGGTGGTACCGGCGGCTTTTCATTTCAACTGCAGGATAAGGGGGGACATACGATCTCTGAATTTTATAGCGTGGCCCAGCATTTCCTGGCAACATTAAATAAACAACCTGAAATTCTATTCGCTGCCACTTCATTCAATCCAAATTTTCCCCAATATGAGATGGAAGTCAATGTGGCTAAAACGAAAGAAGCAGGAATTGCGGTGGATGAAATTTTGACCACCATGCAATTGTATTATGGCGGATCTTATGCTTCCAATTTCAATCAGTTTGGCAAACAATACCGGGTTATGATACAGGCGGATACGGGTTACCGGGCAAATTTAGACGGACTCAATAAAATTTACGTTCGCAATGCCAATAACAAAATGGCTCCCATCACTGAGTTTATCAGCATGAAAAGAGTATACGGCCCTGAAAGTATTTCAAGATTTAACCTGTTTACTTCCATTTCCGTAAATGGTTCGCCCAAAGCCGGCTATGGATCCGGTGAAGCCCTGACCGCTATCAAAAAAGTAGCCGACCAAACCTTACCACCCGGATATGGTTACGAATATTCCGGAATCAGCCGGGAAGAACAAAACAGTGGCACACAGTCCCTGTATATTTTCCTGTTAAGTCTGGTATTTGTTTACTTATTACTAAGCGCACAATACGAAAGTTACATATTGCCTTTTGCTGTTTTATTGTCGCTTCCCATCGGACTGTCCGGCGTTTATTTATTTGCAAAAATAGCCGGCATCGGGAATAATATTTATATGCAGATCACATTGATCATGCTGATCGGCCTGTTGGCCAAAAATGCCATTCTGATCGTGGAATTTGCTTTGGAAAGGAGGCGTCGGGGAATGGATCTCATAGAATCTGCCATTGAAGGCGCTAAGGTGCGGTTGAGACCTATTCTCATGACATCATTTGCATTCGTATTCGGATTGATGCCCCTGGTTTTTGCAACGGGAGCAGGCGCTTATGGAAACAGATCCATTGGAACCGGAGCGATTGGAGGGATGTTGATCGGAACCGTTCTCGGCGTATTTATTATACCATCCCTTTTTATCATTTTTCAAACACTCCAGGAAAAAATCCGTGGCAAAGAAAATGTCATACAATGAATGTAAAAATTTCTTTGAATCATATTTCATGGCTGGTAATTGTAGTAGTTGCTTTTGCATCCTGTAAGACGACCCGGATTTATAAGCAACCGGATAATATGGCTTATACTAAATTATACAGGGATACAGTCCATGCAGATACGACAAATATTGCCAATATTCCGTGGAAACAGATGTTTTCAGATACCTGTCTGCAGTCAATCATTCTGGAAGGCATTGAAAATAACCTGGATTTAAAAATCGCACAGGCCCGGATAAAAAAGGCATATGCAAATTTTTATCAGAGTAAACTGGCCAGCATACCCACGCTGGGACTATCCGCCAATGGCACTGTGCAGCAATTATCCGCTGCACAGGGGGGCGCTTTTATTCCTTCCCAGTCATACCAGGTTTCGCTGGTTTCCGGTTGGGAAGCGGATATCTGGGGGAAACTCAGCAGTACCAAAAGGGCAAACCTGGCTTTGCTGATGCAAAGCGACGCTTTTAAAAGGTCGGTTCAAACGCAACTTGTTTCTGATATAGCAACCAATTATTTTTCCTTACTGGCTTTCGATGCGCAGCTAAAAATAACTGAACGGGCATTAGCCTATCGCACGGAAGACGTGGTTACCATTAAAGTGCTTAAAGAAAGTGATGTAGTAACCGGTGCGGCGGTTGTTCAAAGCGAAGCGAACCGGTATGCAGCAGAAGTTACCATTCCGGATCTGAAACAGGATATCCGTGAAACTGAAAACAGGATCAGCATATTGATTGGCCGGTCTCCTGACAGCATTGCCAGAAATACGCTGAGCACACAGGGGATAGATATTGACCTTAAAACAGGCATTCCGGCGCAATTACTATCCAACCGGCCGGATGTGCAGGCAGCAGAATATCAGGTACGCTACAATTTCGAGCTGATCAATGTGGCAAAGGCATATTTTTATCCCACGATTACCATCACAGCGCAGGGCGGTTTGTCCAATGGAAATATTTTTCAATTTCTGAATGCTTCTTCTCTTTTTGGAAATGTTGTTGCCGGGCTGGCCCAACCGATCTTCAACCAGGGCATAAATAAACAGAGACTGACCGTAGCTGAAGCAAACCAGGAAGAAGCGCTGGCCGCATTTAAACAATCCCTTTTATCCGCCGGAGAGGAAGTATCCAATGCCATGTACAATTACCAGGCGGGTGTTGAAAAAGAGTTACTAAGGAAACAACAAATTGATTACCTGGTAAAAGCCGTTGACTTCACCAAAGAATTACTAAAATATTCATCGTCCACCAGCTATCTTGACGTATTAACGTCAGAGCAAAGCCTGCTTTCGGCCCAGCTCAGTGGCATCAATGACAAACTCCAGCAGATGCAGGCGATCATCAGCCTGTACCGCAGTCTGGGTGGCGGGTGGAGATAAAAACATTATCTTTCGGTATCTGACTGACATGAAATCTGCTTTTTTTATTTCCGTATGCTGGATAATCATTATTACATCTTCCTGTTCAAAGGAACATTCATATGCCATTTCGCAAAATGACACAACTTCCCATACGCAGATTGACACCCCGGTTCATAATCTCTCCCTGAAGATCGCGGTTGTTTCGGATATCCACTATATGGATCCCTCGCTTCTTGTAAACAATGCTGACGCCGGAATCGCATTTCAAACATATCTGCAGTATGATCCCAAGCTGGTCGAATACAGCGATCCGATATTCAGGGCCGTGATCGCGCAGCTAATTACAGAAAAACCAGATGTCCTGCTGATACCCGGTGATCTGACAAAGGACGGGGAAAAAATCAGTCATAAAACAATGGCCGGGCTACTCCGGGATCTTGCGAACGCGCATATAAAAGTATTTGTTGTGCCCGGAAATCATGACATCAATAACCCCAACGCCAGAGCCTATGACGGTGATAAGGCGCTGACAACCCCATCCATTTCAGCAAACGAGTTTAGCACCATCTATTCCGCATTTGGATATGGAAATGCCCTTTCCAGGGATTCCGGTTCACTGAGTTATTTAAATCAGGCTGATTCTAATCTTTGGATCCTGGCCATTGATGATTGCGAATATGAAGACAACAAAAACTTTCCCATCGTGGGCGGGAGAATAAAAGAAGCGACCATGAAATGGGCGCTGGGCTGGATCAAAGAAGCGAAAAACAGGCACATCCACATTTATGGCATGATGCATCATAACATGATTGAGCATTATGCAGGAGAGGCGCAACTGGATCCCGGTTACGTTACAGATAATTGGGAGGAAGAAGCGGATGAATTCATAAATGCCGGGTTATCTGTTATTTTCACCGGTCATTATCATGCAAATGATATCACGAAACGGATCACCGGTGGCAAGGAATTGTACGATATAGAAACTGGCTCACTGATTAATGAGCCCATTCCCTACCGTATCATTGACATTAAGAACAGCGAGTTTGATATTACCACAAATTTTATCACTTCCATTTCCGTTAGTCTGCCCGGTGGTTCGGACCTGAAAACATATGCTGATCTTTTCCTTTCACAGCATCTGGACAGCTATTTCGGTACCGTATTATCCAAACCACCTTATTCCCTGCCCGCTGCCACGGCTGCCGTTGACGCATCTCTTTTCAGAAATGCATTCATGGCGCATTTTGCGGGTGATGAAAGTATATCCCCGCAGGAAAAAGCAAAAGATGATTCGCTGGGTCACTTGTCGCCCCTTGCCGGCGGGGTGTTGTCAACCCTGTGGACCGATATCAATACTTCTGACAACAATGTGATTATTAAATTCGCAGTTCCCTGACGAACATATTTTATCAGTCATCTTTTACTATATTTAATATGAGATGCATTCATTCCAAAACTACTTTGCATGATAAAGTCAGGGTTTTATCTTTTTATTTTTCTCCTGTTTGCCAGGCGTACAAACGCACAGGTCACATATCCGGTAAATGATATTGCGGATCCTAAAGAAAATTGTTACGCTTTTATGAACGCCACCATCGTTCAGGATGCGCAGACGATTATTCAAAACGGAACGATGGTTATCCGGAAGGGTAAAATCGAATCCGTTGGCACCCGGGTATTATTGCCAAAAGATGCAGTCATAATAGATTGCAAAGGCAAATATATTTACCCCTCATTTATTGATATCTTTTCTGATTATGGAACTGAGCCCGCAAAAGCAGGAATCCGCGGGATTCGCGGACAATCGCAAATGTTGTCCAATACAAAGGGAGCCTTTGGCTGGAACCAGGCGATCAAAAGCGAAAATAATGCGGCCAGAATCTTTGCTGTGAATGAAGCCAAAGCAAAAGAATTACGTGACATTGGTTTTGGCACCGTACTCACTCTTCAGATGGACGGCATTTCAAGAGGCACCGGTGCCGTTGTTACACTCGCTAATGAAAAAGAAAACCTGGTGATGTTAAAAGAAAAGGCATCGGCAAATTATTCCTTTAACAAAGGAAGTTCAACCCAGGATTATCCAACCTCGCTGATGGGATGCATTGCCCTGCTGAGGCAAAATTATTTAGATGCACAATGGTATAAAACTAAACCAGCCGGTGAAGGCACCAATTTATCCCTGCAGGCATTCCTGGATAACCAGCAACTACCACAAATATTTGAAGCCAATGATAAATGGAACGACTTGCGGGCAGATAAAATAGGTGATGAATTCGGCGTTCAATATATTATTAAAGGAGGCGGTAACGAATACCAGCGCATAAACGAAATAAAAGCCACAAACGCATCCTATATTTTGCCATTGAATTTCCCGGCCGTCATGGATTTGGAAGATCCTTCAACTGCCAGATATGTTTCGCTGGATGATTTAAAAAACTGGGAGATGGCACCGACTAATCCAGGAGTTTTAGAAAAAGCGAATATCAATTTTGCTTTCACAGTGAACGGATTAAAGGATTTAAATGGCTTTTTAAGCAACCTGCGTAAGGCAATCCAGCTGGGTATGAGCGAACAAAAAGCATTGGATGCTTTGACTAAAACACCTGCTTCGCTCCTGGGCATGTATGACAAAATGGGAAGTTTAGAAGCAGGTAAACTGGCCAACTTTTTAATTGTTTCCGGACCCATTTTCAGCGAGAAAACAATTGTTTATCAAAACTGGATACAGGGAAATAAATATATACTTAAAGAAGACGGGTGGAAAGATATCCGGGGTGTGTACAACTTAACACTCAACAATTCGCCTCATACGCTCATTATAAAAGGAGAAGCAACAAAACCATCTGCAGAAATCGCAGACATAGATACTTCAAAAGTTGACCTTTCCTTAAAAGACAGGCTTGTGCTGATGGTGATCAACTTTAAAAAAGACAGTCTGAACAGCGCCAGTTTAAATGGTGTAATAAGTGATAGCATATGGACCGGCATCGGGCAAAATATCAGCGGTATCCCTGTTAGCTGGAAGGCTGTAAAAACCGGAAATGCCATGGTTGTTGCCGATACGGCAAAGAAGAAAACCGGAGATTCCATAGCCACATCCACAGGTGTGGTCACTTTCCCTTTTATGGCTTATGGATATAAAGTGGTTCCAAAACAGGAAGACCTTTTAATAAAAAATGTTACTATCTGGACATGCGAGCAGGAAGGAATATTAACAAACGCGGATCTGCTGATAAAAAATGGAAAGATTACCGCGATCGGAAAAAATTTGACTGATGCGTCCGCAAAAATAATTGATGGCACAGGAAAACATCTTTCACCGGGAATCATTGATGAACACTCGCATATTGCTGTTACCGGCGGCGTAAATGAATGTTCCCAATCTGTTACGGCAGAAGTAAGGATCGGGGACGTCATTAACCCGGAAGACATTGAAATCTACAGACAACTAAGCGGCGGTGTTACAAGCTGTCATATATTACACGGCAGTTGTAATACGATCGGCGGACAAACGCAATTAATAAAGCTTCGCTGGGGAGTTGATGCTGAGCAAATAAAATTTGTTGGCAGCGATCCGTTCATAAAATTTGCCCTGGGTGAAAATGTAAAACGATCCAGCTTAGCAAATAATAATCGCTTTCCTGACACCAGAATGGGTGTGGAAGAAGTCCTGATGGATGCATTTACAAGAGCCCGGGATTATGAAAAATCAGCCCCCGGGAAGAGAAGGGACTTAGAGTTAGACGCATTGGTGGAAATTTTAAATAAGAAACGTTTTATTACCTGCCACTCTTATGTCACCAGTGAAATAACCGCATTCATGAGGGTTGCTGATACATTTCATTTTACAATAAACACCTTCACACATATTCTGGAAGGTTACAAAGTGGCTGACAAGATGAAACGCCATGGAGCCAATGCTTCTACGTTTTCAGATTGGTGGAATTATAAAATGGAAGTCATTGATGCCATACCGCAAAATGCTTACATCATGCAAAAAGTCGGACTTAACGTCGCCATCAATTCAGACGATGCGGAAATGGCCAGAAGACTCAACCAGGAAGCCGCTAAAAGTGTGAAATACGCTGGCATGGCTGAGGAAGATGCGCTAAAAATGGTAACGATCAATCCGGCAGTGATGCTGCACGTGGCAAACAGAACCGGCAGTATAAAGATTGGAAAAGACGCCGATGTGGTTTTGTGGAGCGACAATCCATTGAGTATTTATGCAAAAGCTGAAAAAACTATCGTAGATGGAATTATTTACTACGACACGGAGAATGATAAAATTCTCCGGGCAGAAATATTAAAAGAAAGAGCCCGGCTTATTCAGAAAATGATTGCCGCCAAAAAAAATGGAGGGAAATAACATTTCAGGACCGGTCATTCGTCAAAATATAATAGTATGAAAAAAATATTCCCGCATATCGTTTTATTATTTTCACTAGTTGCAAATGCCCAGGAAAATATGCATCCCTCTCCTGCCCAAACCGAAACGATTGCACTTATCAATGGGGTGATTCATGTAGGCAACGGGCAGACAATCGAAAACGGCATGATTATTTTTAGCGGTGGGAAAATAATCGATGTGCGCCCAACTGAAGCCATCATGGATGTTAAAGTGATCGATCTGAAAGGCAAACAAGTTTACCCCGGAATCATTGAAGCCAATTCCAATCTGGGCCTCGTGGAAATAGATGCTGTCCATTCCACCGAAGACCTTGAGGAACTCGGCGATTTCAATCCCAGTATACGTTCTTTGGTAGCTTATAATACGGATAGTAAAATAATTAATACGGTAAGAAGCAATGGCATTTTGCTTGCGAATATTGTTCCCGACGGAGGCATTATCAGCGGCAGTTCTTCCGTCGTACAACTGGACGCGTGGAGCTGGGAAGATGCCGCTTATAATAAAGACAATGGAATACATTTCAGGATGCCTTCACTCTTCTTTACACCTCCCCAGTTAAGACCTCCGGGGCCCGTTCCTGAAACAGACAGGATAAAACAAAACCTTGACAAGATCGAATCTGTCCGGAAATTTTTTCGGGAAGCAAGGGCTTATAATAATGAAACAGCACATATTGCAACCAATTTAAAATTTGCTGCTGTAAAAGGATTGTTCGACCAGTCAAAGACTTTTTTTGTGCATTGTGAGCTGGTCAATGAGATGATGATAGCCATCGATATGGCGAAGGAGTTTAATTTCAGACTGGTGCTGGTTGGGGCAAGCGACAGCTGGTTAATGACCGATATGATAAAGCAAAATAATGTGGCTGTTATCCTGGAGGAACCTCACGCCCTGCCCAATACAGAATATGACGATGTCAGTCAGCCATATAAGACCGGCGCGGCTTTGCAACAGGCGGGCATCTTATTCACCATTTATCAGGATAATGAAATGTCAATTACGCGTCAGCGTAACATCCCCTTTGAAGCCGGAACCATGGCAGCGTATGGATTAACCAAAGAGCAGGCTTTGTCTACCATCACCTTAAATGCTGCAAAAATTCTGGGCATCGACAACATCACCGGTTCTTTAGAAAAAGGAAAAGATGCCAACATCGTCGTCAGCGAAGGCGATCTGCTGGATATGAGAACGAGTAAAGTGACCCTTGCATTTATACAGGGCAGGGAAATTAATCTGGATAATAAACAAACCCAGTTGTTTGAGAAGTATAAATATAAGTACGGGATCAAATAATTATTTAAAATACGACATGGGGATCTCCCTCCACATATCGTGTGAAAGATGTCCCTTTAATAATTCATACAGCAGGTAAACGGGCCAGAAAATCCAATGGATAATAAGGTAAATAATGGAGTGGTTATAATACCAGCTGATCATCATGGAATAAATTCCCAGGAGCAGGTATAGAAAACTGGAATTCCTTTTCATATAAAAGTTATTTTATTGGTTCCTGACTTTTACCGGATAGGGCGGCCTTACAGGGTCGTTCTGCGGGTTTTTTTCCAATTCCTTCAATGCAATTTCAATTGCTTTTTCCAACTGTGGATCTCTCCCTGCGATCACTTCAGATGGCGTCTGCTCGACTTCAATATCCGGGGCTATCCCTACATTTTCAACAATGAAACCTTCTTTGGTCCAGATGGCCACATTAGGTGCTGTTATCAGTCCGCCATCGATGAATTCAGGGAAACCCAAAATACCCACGAGGCCGCCCCAGGTGCGTTTCCCAACCAGGGTACCCACTTTGAATTTCCGGAACATCCACGGGAGCATATCACCACCGGATCCTGCTGTTTCATCGGTGATCATCACTTTAGGCCCCTGAATGGATGCGCTGGGGGATTTCAAATCCTTCCCATACCGCATATTCCAGTTTGCCTGATATGGATTTTGTAAAAGGTTTATATAATAATCTGCCAGCGAACCCCCTCCATTGAATCTTTCATCAACAATAATTGCTTTCCTGTTTGCCTGCGGATAGAAATAACGCTTAAAATAATCATGCCCTTCTTCTGCGGTATTCGGCACATATACATAGGCCACCTGTCCATTTGTTTTTTCTGTTACTTTCCGCAGGTTGCCTTCCACCCAATCCCGGTTTCTCAGCGCAAATTCATTCTCGATGGGAACTACTTTGACCACCCTGGATCCTTCTGATCCCGGGTTGGGTCCAATGGTTATTTCAACAATTTTCCCGGCAGTATTTTCAAAATACTGGTAAACATCATCTCCCGAAGTCAGGTTTTTGCCATTCACGGCAATCAGGTATTCACCTTCTTTGGCATTGACGCCTGGTTCGGTTAAAGGAGATTTCAAATCAGGGTTCCAGTTCAACCCGCCGTATATTTTTTTAAACTGGTATCTTCCGTTCGAAAGGGAATAATCAACGCCCAATAAACCTCCTTTCACGGGTTGCGATTTATAAAACTGGTCACCATATTCTAAAATAAAATGATGCCCTACTGATAATTCACTGCACATCCATTGAATCAACCGGTTCAGGTCGTTGCGGCATGACAGATCCGGGAGAAAAACAGCATATTTCATTTTCATAGCCGCCCAGTTTACACCATGCATGCCCGGATCATAAAAATAATCCCGGTTGATCCTCCAGGCTTCATCAAAAGTTTCTACCCATTCAGCGGGCGGATCAATCTTCACCTGGATATCCGCCAGGTTTAACATCCCTTTTCCCGGCTCTGGTTTTTCACCCGCAGTTACGATTCCCCAGTTTGCATCCTTTATATAAAGTATTTTTTTACCATCCGGAGATATGATATAATCATTCAATTCCATCACGTCATTATCCTTCCGCTTTTTAAGATCATATTTATGAAGCGTCGTCGTACCATTCTCAATAGAATTGATATAGACCAGGCTGCCATCTTCAGTCACGTTTAAATTCCAGTAACTGCCGGCCTTTACCGGAAGATCCACTATCCGGTTTTGAATATTTTCCCAGTCTATTTCCATCGGGGCCGGTGTTTTTTCAGCCGCTTTTGCTTTTGTATTATCCGGCTTTTTAGCTGCTGTATCCTCTTTCTTTACATCTTCTTCATCACTTTCTTTAGCGAAGGGAGAGATCGTTTTATTTTGGAGCGTAACCAGATAAATAGTATTCGTACTCCTGAAATCAATATTGGACTGATCGAACCAGTTGATCACCGGTCCGGCATTGGTCGAAGCGAAAAAATAAAGATAATTACCCTTTCGGTCAAACCGGGGCTCTGACACATCACTGAGTCCATCGGTCAGCGGGTAGGATTTTTTTTGATCCGTATTGTAGAGGTATATGCGCTTATACTGGGTTGAAGTGACTTTGGTATAGACGACCCATTTGGAATCCAGGGACCAGTCGCTCGAAAAATCCCGAAATGGCTGGGGTGTATACAATTCATCTGCATCCACTTTCTGAATGATGCCTGAAACCACATCGAGGATATAGAAATTGCGGCCATTGTCAGTATAATTAATTCTTTTGCTATCGGGAGACCATTTAGGAAATGCATAAAAACCGGTGCCATTTAATTTAAACTTTTTTATTTCTCCCTTCCCGTCCTGTGGCTGGATATACAATTCGTACTCCCCGGTCTTGTCGGAAAAATAGGCGATTGACTTGCCATCCGGGGACCAGGCCGGATATTTATCGTGCGCTGCTGTTGAATTGGTGATATTCCGGTAATCGCCTTTCTCCGCTGGCACGGTTATGATTTCTCCACGGAAATCAAAAACGGCTCTTGATCCGGATGGAGAGATGCCTGCGCTTCGGATGTATTGAAGGCCTTTAACATAACGTGGTCTCAGTCCGAGCAGATCGGCTGCAATGCCGATGCTTAGTTTCTTTGAGGTTGCAGAAGCAGGATCAAATGTATGCAGGTAACCGGCCTGCTCATATACAATTTTTCCGTTTCCACCGGAGACATATAATACAGGAAAGTCTTTAAACTCCGTCAGTTGGCTGACCTGTTTTGAAAGCATATCATAAGAAAACAAATTAAATTCACCATTTCGGTCGCTCCTGAAATAAACGATATTCCCGATCCAGAATGGCTGGGTATCGTTGCAACCTTCTGCCGGTTGCGGAATTTTAATGACGGATTTATCTTTAAATGAAAACAAAAATATACGGTCGATCATACCGCCCCGGTAATGTTTCCACTGTCTGAATGCTTCAGGTAAAGGCGTATACGCCATCATCTGTCCGTCCGGAGAATAAGATGCCCCAAAAGCATTTGGAATTTCCAATTGCGTTTCATGGCCGCCTGTGACGGGGACCGTGAATAACTGGGTATACCGGTTGGTGAACGAGGCTCTTTGCGAAATGAATAATACGGAATGGCCATCAGGGGTAAATCCCCTGGTGGCATCAAATCCAGGGTGCCAGGTGAGCCGCTTCGGTATACCCCCTTCAACGGGTATGATATATACATCGGTGTTACCATCGTATTCTGCACTGAACGCAATCGTTTTACCGTCAGGTGAAAAGACGGGATTGGATTCAACGCCCTCGTCTACGGTTAGTCTTTTGGGGTCAGATCCGTCAAGGTTTACCACCCAAAGATCTTCCGCATAAATAAAAGCGATATGATCAGCGCTTATTGCAGGCTGGGTCAGCATGCGGGTATCGACTGTATTAATGGCCAGTACAGAAAAAGGTCCGATGAACATCATGGCCATTATATACGCCAGTGGTTTTTTTTTCATGTTTCCAATTGTATCGGTGAAAATTTGAATGAAGATATAAGATAGGGGCCAGGATCGCGGTATATGGACAATCCTCTGCCGGTATTATTTCTGATCCGGATCTTTTGAGATGATGGTCCAGTCGTTTCCGGAATGACCCTTTTCTATCCAGAGATCCATTTTTTTTGCAACGGCCGGAACAACCATCAGGGTATTTTTTGTTGAAGTGGCCTGTTCAATCATTAACCGCGCATCTTTTCGGGCCATGCTCAATTCCCAGGAAGGCTGATCGAATGTATTGCTGGTTATTTTTTTTAACCGGCCCTGTGCAACGACAGCGGGATTCAGCAGGTCCAATAATGTTCCGAGTTCAGCAGCAGGTACATGCAGGGAACCTGCCAGCGTGACTAGATCCGAAATACCACCCGTAAGGCAGATATGAAAAAGATTCCCCAGCAATTTTATGGCAGCTGCTTTTTCAGGTTGTTCTCCCAGGTTCCAAAGTTTGCCCGTCATCCGCGACAATTCCGGCTCCAATATTTTCACCAGCGCCTGGTCACCGGAAATCAGCATGACACCGGTTCCTTCCAGGGCATTGGGTGGTCCCATAAAAACGGGCGCATGTATGTAGGAAAATCCCTTCGCTTTCCAATAGGCTGAACGTTTGGCAGCACCGGCCGCCGACGTCGTGGTGTGATCAATGATGATCACATTTTTTTCAAAACCCGCAGAAGCCATTTCCAATACTTCATCAACAGATTGATCATCGGAGAGGGTCAGGTGAATTCGGCTGGCACCCCTTACTGCATCAACCACATTACCGAATGCTTTTGCGCCATAAGTCTCCAGTGCTTTCGCCTTTTCGACGGTCCGGTTCCATACCTGCAGTTTTTCTCCTTTTTTTATCAGGGCGCGGGTAAAATTAGCGCCCAGCAAACCGGTACCTAAGAAAGCGATCATATTTTATAATTATTGCTGATAATAAAGTTATGCAATGAAACTGTGGCAGGAAATAAATATTATTGCTCCCTGTTAGCTTTCCAATACGATGCCAAATGAAAAAATCAGGCGCTCTTTTGTTTTTTTGTATACTTATTTTTTCTGCCTGTGATAAAAAGAATAATTACCGGGTGGTATCCTCTTTTGCCGGCAGTGGCACCATGGGTTCAGCCAATGGCCGGGGATCCTCCGCCTCTTTCTCAAACATGATGGGAATCGCGTCCGATAAAAAAGGGAATATTTATGTGGCCGATTCGCGTAATAACATGATTCGGAAAATCAGTCCGGAGGGAGACGTAACCACGCTTGCCGGCAATGGCGCCGTGGGCTCGGCAGACGGAAGAAGCGATATCGCTTCCTTTTTTTTCCCGAGAGGTGTGGCGGTGGACGGGCGCGGCAATGTTTTTGTAGCGGATACCCATAACGGTCTTATCCGAAAGATCAGCCCGGATGGTTTTGTGACAACGCTTGCCGGAAGCAGGATTTACACAACGATACCGGCTAAAGACAGTGTAAAAAGATTCGATAATCCTGCCGGGATCGCCGTCGATGAATCAGGATATGTATATATCGCTGACGGGGGGAATGACCTCATCCGGAAAATCAGTCCCGATGGAAGAAGAGTATACATTATTGCAGGAAATGGAACCCCGGGTGCAAAAGACGGCCCGGGCATTTCCGCTTCCTTTTATTTACCTGCTGCCATCGCACTGGACTCCGCCGGATATATATATATCGCCGATACGTATAATAATATGATCCGGAAAATCAGTCCGGCCGGTATGGTAAGCACTCTTGCCGGTAAAACAACGAGGGGATTTTCCAATGGCAAAGGATCAGAAGCTTCATTTTCACATCCTTCCGGTATTGCAGTGGATTCTAATGCAAATGTGTATGTGGCCGATGAAGGAAATAACAGGATCCGTAAGATTGCGCCCGATGGAACGGTAACGACCATTGCCGGTAGCGGAACACGGGGTTCAGTCAATGGCCGGGATACCACCGCTTCATTTTACAGACCCAATGGCATAGCCATTGATAAAGCCGGTAATATTTTCGTGGCTGATTATCTGAATAACCAGATCCGGAGGATCCATTAAAAAGTATACTTTTATAAAGTAAACAACCCCTGAAAATTTTCCGCGAAGTAAATACGCCCCGTATGAAAAAAAAAGTAGCATTCCCCGTTTTATGTATCATCCTCCTGTATGGCTGCAATAAAACACCAGTTCCGGTTGGAACGGGGGGCACGCCCAATCCACAGCATATCTCTGTGGTAACGCAACACAATGATAATACCAGGGCCGGACTGAATAACAATGAAACAAAACTGACAACAGCCAATGTCAACCCACAATTGTTTGGTAAATTATTAACCCTGGTTGTGGATGATCAGATCTATGCCCAACCGCTCATGGCAGGAAATTTATCCATCGGATCCGGCAGCCATAACGTTTTATATGTTGCCACGGTCAACAACACCGTTTATGCATTCGACGGGGATGATGGAACATTATACTGGAAAAATAATTATACAGGCGCAGGCAATCGTCCGACGAATGCGGGAGATATGTCTTCCGGCTGGTGCAATCCCTATGGAGATTTCGCAAATAACATCGGAATCGTGGGAACACCCGTCATTGATTCCACCACACAGACCATTTATTTCGTGGCAAGGGTCACCAATGGCATCAATTTTACACAATATTTACATGCTGTAAATATTGTCACCGGCAATGAGCAGAACGGCAGCCCGGTTGCGATCACTGCCAGTGTTCCGGGCAGTGGTGCTGGCAATGTAAATAATGTTGTCTCTTTTGATCCCAGGCGTAATAATCAGCGGCAGGGCCTGGCCCTGGTCAATGGCGTAGTATATATTTCTTACGCTTCGCATTGCGACTGGAATCCCTTTCACGGTTGGATTATGGGGTATAATGCACAAACACTGCTGCAGCAAATAGTATATAATGATACACCCAGCGGAGAAGAAGGTGGAATCTGGGAAAGCGGGCAGGGTATTGCTGCCGACGCACAGGGTAATCTGTATGTCGTTACCGGAAATGGATCCGTGGGACAGGGAGTTCAATTCCCGGGTTCCGGAAACGGAACCAGTGATACATTGGCGAATCCTGATCCAACAAATTTAGAGAACAGGTCAGAAAGCGCTTTAAAATTAGTTCCTGTCGGATCCGCATTGACGATCAGCAGTTATTTTACTCCGACGAATTATGTACGAATGAATATCAATGATCAGGATTATGGCGTCATGGGAACCATGCTGATCCCGAATTCCAATTTTTATCTCACGGGAAGTAAAGACGGCAATTTGTATTTGCTGGACCGGGACAATATGGGAGGATATTCCAATTCGTCAAACCAGGTTCAGCAAACGATTCCGTTAAATGCGAGCCTGCATTGCCAGCCAGCTTATTGCAAAGGCCCGACGAATGAATTTGTGTATGTATGGTCAGAAAATGACCAGTTGCGCGCATTTATTTTTGACCGGAGCAATAATACTTTTGCAAACAATCAGATTATATCCACCGTACCCGGACCCACCGGAGGCGTCGGGGCAGATCTCTCCACGTCATCCAACGGTTCTGTTGACGGTACCGGTATTTTGTGGGCTGCTTATGCAACCGGCAGTGACTGGATACATACGAACAGCCCCGGCATTCTAAGGGCTTTTAACGCCGGGGATATTACCAAAGAACTTTGGAACAGCAATCAAACTGCCGGTGACAATGTTGGAAACTACGCAAAATTTTGTTCGCCTACCATTGCGAACGGTCATGTTTACCTGGCCACCAATTCAAACAAAGTGGTGGTGTACGGGATTAAATAATGAATGATGTTCTGTTTTAAAAGAAAAAGCTGTTCCATTATAGGCTGGAACAGCTTTCGGTGGAAATCTTTAAATATTAGTTTTTGATCAGGTATCCAAACAAACCGTCATTTTCATCATTCGGTCCGGCTGTAAAATAAAGTCTTTTCGGATCTATAGTAGTTGCGGTCGTTGGCGCGAAGGACAAAGCCCAGAGTTTCTCGATAACGATGGTTTTATTATGTGAATGCAACTGCCCTAAAAAATCGCCCAGCAGAGAATAGACATTGATCTTCCCGTCACCAAAATTCCCAACCAGGATAACCGGTTGCTGGTCGTTGTCATGATGTTTGTTGAGACTGTTGCCAGATACATCCTGTCCGTTCTTTTTGCTCTGGCCATCCTCATCCGACATATCATTGTCTGACAGAAAATCAGACGGTGTCATGGTAACACCCCATGGGGCATTCAGAGGTCCTCTGGAAGCAAATCTTTTAACAAAAGATCCGTCTGTGTTAAAGACGTCTACAAAACCCAGACTCGCGCCCGCCTGTTCGTCGCCATCCGAAGCGATTTTTGCGTAAACAACAAATAACCAGGAACTGACCGCCTGAATATTAAAAGGAGCATAACCAGACGGCAGCGCCGGATCATGAAAGGGCAGGGAAATCATTGAGAAAGTTGAATCCCAAACATCTATCCGGGCCGCTTTGAAATTGGCGGCATAGAGCAGATGGGACCCATTCCATGTGGCAAGGGCCAATCCTGTAAAGGCTGAAGTCGCTGAAAGATCACCAATCCGGAATGCATTATTTCCTGCAGCACCATTCCAACCAGATATAACCCCATCTTCCCCGGCAAAAAGAAAAGCTGCCGGCTGGTTGTTAGCCAGCTTAAAACCCGCACCACCTGCGAATACGATACCTGTTGGCATTCCACCCAAGGGGTCCGTAGGCGAAGGAATATTGACCGGCGGGCGAACAATAGCTCCGTCGGCTGTATACAATTCACTTACATGGCCATCATGTGAATTTACCCAGGCGATACCATTGGGTGACCAGGCCAGTCCCCACCCGTTCAGCAAGGTCGGGTCAACTGTAAATGGCGAATAGATTGCACTGTTGGCTACCAGGTTGACCTGCTGAAAATTTCGCAGGTCATCTTTGTCGACCACAAACTTTTTACATCCGGCAGCAAGCACAATGAGAGAAATAAATAACAGACAGGATTTAACTGATTTGGAACAGGATTTGTAAAAAATAAATTGTTTCATAATGAGAGGTTTTAAATGGCATAAGTGAATAAGCGACCATTCCGCTCTTACTGGTATGTAATCGCCGGTTAAAAATAAATAGCTTCAGTGTCAGATCACGGATCATCTGGTACCGGAAGGATTTCTATAGCGGTGGAAAGGGGGGTGGGGTCAGGACTATGGAATGGGAACGAGGTTCCTCTGAAAGGGGTTGCGTGAGAAAATAACAGAAATAAAGGTCTCCTGATAATAAACCGGATACAAAAGCAGAAACTAAAAAATCGTTCCTGGCACTCTCAGCGGGTGGCAAAATCACCATGGAACTGCAGGGAAAAATAAATAACCGCTAAGTGGCCGATGGAACAACCGGCGGAGCGGCTTCACTGTTTTTATGCATGTATTTTTGCATGAGTCCGGGTAAGGAAGCAGCAATGGCGCCTGTTATAGCCGGAGACAATCCGAATTTACTGGCTAAACTTCCTACCAGTCCTCCAGAAATGGCACTCGTCAGGATATTGCCGGAACCCAGACTGCTTTCCAGTTGGGACAACATGCCGCCACCCGTTTCCTGGGCCACCGGCTGATTCTGGAGTCCGTTGTTTATATGCGTAGCGATTTCATGATGGATGGCATCAGTCTGTTCCTTAGACATATTTTCAGTTAAAGCCGGGTGATTTTCCAAACCTTCTTTAACGAGCTGCAAAATCTGGTCGAACATAAAATTATTTTTAAATGAAAATAAATGTTGTTGAAGAAACGGGACACTGAAGTTAAATCATTTCATATAAATTCCCCATTAGAATGATATTGTTATTGAACCATGGTTGAATTACACAACATTCCGGCTTCATTCAACACATTCCCATCCTTCTCGAATAACCCGGAGGCGATCATCAGTTGATCCATATGGGTAAATCTTAACTTATAAATCTGAATACATCTTATTCCCGTATGTGCTGTAAATAATCACTTCAATAAAATTATCATGAAACAAAAAAAACTTATTTTAATCGTCGGGGTAATTTTAACTACCACGATAGGTGGTTTTTTACTGGCATCCGATCATATTGATGCGCCTGCGGTAAAAAATCAATCCACAGATATTACAGATCTGTACGTTTTTGCCGGAAAGGATACCAACAACCTGGTATTTGTTGCCAATACCCAGGGACTTCTGGCTCCCGCTTCCTCTGCAGCCGCTGCTTTTGATCCCAACACACTGATCCAGCTGAATATTGACAACAACGGAGATAATGTGGAAGACCTGGTAATACAGGCAATTTATGCTGACGGCAAAATGAATTTCTATGGTCCTGTTGCACCTTCTGTCACAGGCACCCGCAGTAAACTGGAAGGAACCGTAACTGCTTCCGTATCTGTCACTCCTTATGGTTCTGCACCCATGATTTCCACCACCTCTTCCGGCATGATGGTTTTTGCCGGTTCCCGGGACGACCCCTTCTTTTTTGACCTGAATCAGTATCACGCCATCTTGGCCGGTACGGCCTCCGGTTTTAATAATCCCGGTTCCGACGCTTTTGCGGGCACCAATGTGATGAGTGTGGTGGTAGAAGTTCCCAAGACCGCCCTGAACAGCACCGGAAAAATAAACGTATGGCTGACGACCAAAAAGAAAGCTTCCTAAGAAATACAGAAAACAAAAATCTATCAAATAAGAAATAAATAAAATGGAAAATTATTTTAAAAAATCAATGCTCGCGGTCGCAATCATTACAATGGGTGCGGTTGCCTGCAGCAAGTCAAATGGAAATGGTGGCACACCGCCAGCAACGGTATATTATGATCAGGCGGATCAGGTAGGAAGGCCCGCAGTGAACACTGTTTTTATCCCGGCCAGCGGAAAAGACAGTTTCAATACCAGCACACCCACTGAAATGCCCGCCAGGTTTACAAACGATATGAAAACATCTCTTCTTAAACTCAATGCCGGTTACACCACTAATTTACTGGGCTTAACGGCCGATCAGTTTATCGGCGTTTTATCCACAGACCTTTTGAATGCATCCACAAAGGGCATCACCAGTTTTTATAACGGAACACAGGTACTTACGGGCAGAAATCTGGGGGATGATGTGATTGATGTGGAACTGACGCTTGTTTTTGGAGGACCGGACGGTAGTCAAAATCCGGGTCTTACAAGCGACCATGTAAATGTCAACGACAAACCATTTCTTGCATCATTTCCTTATGAGGCAAGTCCCTGGTAAACATAACGCGTGAAGCGTAACGCAGAACGCATATCATAATGAAAAACCTCTCTGAACAAATACAGCCTTCCTTGCAAAGGGCTACGGCTGTATTTGTTTTTTTCATCCTATGCCAGTCTGCCTTTGCCCATGTGGTTGTGCAGGAGCTGGAAAAAATGTCCGGATCAGATGCTGCCGGGGTATACCTGAAATTGGGATATACCCACATATTGCCATTGGGGCTGGATCATATATTATTTGTTCTGAGTCTGTTTCTGCTGAGTCCCAAATTAAAGCCGTTGCTATGGCAGGCAACGGCTTTTACCATTGCTCATTCCGTAACACTCGGGTTGGCGATGTATCAGATAATTACTCCGCCGGCCGGTATCGTTGAACCCCTGATCGCTTTGTCCATTTTGTATGTTTCACTGGAGAATATTATTTCTCCCCGGTTAAAAGCCTCCCGGATCGGGGTGGTGTTTTTATTCGGGCTGATTCATGGAATGGGGTTCGCCGGTGCACTGGGCCAGCTGGGCTTACCACAAAATGCCTACCTCCTCTCCCTGGTCATGTTTAATATAGGCGTTGAACTGGGACAGATGACTATTATTTTACTCGCTTATTTTCTACTCGCCAAATGGTTTGGAAATAAACCCTGGTACCGGAAAAGAATTGTTATTCCGATCTCTGCCGGGATTGCCGTAACAGCATGCATCTGGACAATCCAGCGCTTTTTAGTCTAACTGTTTTTCCAGGTCTTTGAGCATGCCCGGACTCAGATCATATTTATTGATATAGGCGGCTTTATAAAATGCCTGCGCATTGTACCCTTTATGCATACCCTGCATGATTTTGCCCATCCAGTAAAGCTCCAGGCCTTCGAGCGGTTTCCCGGATACATTTTTCTGAAACACTTCACAAGCCTGTTGCATTTTATGATTGGAAAATAAACTCCATGCATACCAGGCATAGGTTTGCGGGGTGGCCCGGTTTTCCAGTTCCTTTCTTGAAATATATTCAGCCCGGGAAGGATCATGTAAAATGCCGGTATATAATTCGATCAAATATTTATTATACATATTGCCATAGAGCGTATCCGAAGCCCGGGTTGCAAAAGCAACCGCGTATTTGTTTTCCAAATTACTGTCTCCACGGCTTTGCGCCATCTGGGTGAGTTTGTAGATGGGATCGGGCAGTTTATTTTTCGACCGGACAAAAGAAAATATTTTTTCCGCCAGCGAATCGTTTTTATCGTGTACCAGGGCAATCCATCCCAATCCCATCAGGCAATGAAAATCAGCGCCGTTCATCAGGATACATTTTCTGTATAGTGCTGCCGCCTGATTCAGATCACCTGCGTGTATATAGAGATCAGCCGCATTGGACAATGCCACCTGTTCCAGGTATGGACTGCCTTCTTCTATCGCTGCGGCTTTCGTCATGGCATGAACAGCACTATCCAGCAACCCGTTCAGATGATCCATTTTTGAACGACGAAAAAAATAACCATAATCTCCATAGCGGCTTAATTCCTTCAGCTCATTGGCCGCATTAAAATACCTTCCCTGTTCAAAATCCACATCAAAAGAAGCCGTCAGAAAATCATATCTTTTTATACCCGCTTGTATGGCAGCGTCAAGAAAAGCGCCGGCTGCTTTGAACTGATGTTGCAAAATGGAATAACTGACCAGCGTTAGGGCAGCCCGCGCTTCTTTATGATTAAAATCTGCATCCAGCTTGCGCATCACACTATCCGCGGATTTTATATCCCGGATATCCCCGAAAAGATGAAAACGCGTGGAAAGTGTTCCGGCATATTTTGATTCACTGGTGATGCCTGGCAGGGAAGGATGGATCCGGCTTTTCCAGAATTGCATGTCCGAATCATTCGTACCCGCAAATGAAGGCACCTGATAATTCTGTATCAGGCTGTCAATAAATCCATTGCTGGTGATTTGCCTGTTTTCATGGCTACACCCCATTATTCCGAAGAATACCGGCAGGAGAGCCCTCCATATTTTGTACATAGCCTATGTACGGATAGGGGAAGATATTGGATGTGAGCAGGATCAGTCCCTGACGCCCCGCCCATCCGGATCCCCTGGGTTGCTTTTATTAAACAACTGATACTCAAATCAAAATGAGCCATATCCAGCACAGAATGCCATGGATTTCAATGGTTTTTTCCGTGATTATTACTTTGGAGCCTCGTAAAATTATTTTATCTTACCAGCTCTTTAATCACCCTAAACCTTATTATGGATATCGCTTCCATTTCCCCTCCATTACAATCCAAACTGACCATTGATAAAAGGGATTCCATTACCCGGGAAGAATTCATCAGAGAATATGTAGAGCCTTCAAAACCGGTTATTCTTACCAGGGCCGCCCTGCAATGGAAAGCGATGGGAAAAGTGACGCCACAATTCATCAAAGAAAAATATGGTCACCTTAAAAAAACGATCAAAGGCATTGAATATACCTATGCCCAGCTGATCGACCGGATCCTGGTTTCTACTCCGCAGAATCCGTCGCCCTATCCATTCAATGTGAATACGGAAGAATCCTGTCCGGAAATTATCCTTGACGCAAAACCAGATTTGGTATATGGAAAGATTGACCGTGTAAATCATCCGCTTTTGCCCCGGTTCATGATGCACGGCACCGAAGTATATGAATTATTCATGGGGGGCAATGGTTCCACTTTCCCACTCCTGCATATTGATGAACTGTACCTGCACAATCAACTGACGCAGCTGTATGGCTCTAAAGAATTTATCCTGTTCCCTCCGGAGCAGACAAAATACCTGTATCCAACGCCGGATAATCCAAAAATCTCCCAGATAGATGTTTTTAATCCGGACTTTGTCAAATTTCCATTGTTCCGCAATGCCCAGCCGCTCCGCGTAATGGTTGAGCAGGGTGAAACACTTTTTTTCCCGACCGGCTGGTGGCATTCCACCCAGATCCATGAACCCTGTATTTCTTTTGGCCGTTGCCAGTTAAACCGGGCAAACTGGAATTCATTTATCAACGATGAATACAAATACTGGAAAAGAAGAAAATCAATTTTCATGGCATTGCCCATATTGATTTACGGTAAACTGCTCGGGGTTCTGATGAATGTGCAGGAAAGTTTCAGCTAATAAATTATTCAGCAATAACCACACCTTATTATGGAAATGGATATTATCGACAAAAGATCAAATCTCTCTTATAAAGAATTTGAAAAAGAATATTTGTTTCCCCGGAAACCGGTCGTGATCACCGATGCAACCGCCCAATGGAAAGCATCCAGATGGACGCCCCAATGGTTTAAAGAACGTTATCCGGATAAACTGGTCAGTACGGACCAGGGTGAAATGAGAATGGATAAATTCATTGATGCCATTACGATCGATAACGGAACACCCGGACCTTTCCTTCGCGAACAACCATTGAAAGATGTATTCCCGGATCTCGTGGAAGATGTACTGCCTACCCCGCCCTATATCCTGCCCAACTGGCTGGGAGATAAGTATGCGGTCGGGCGTATTAATGAACGGCTGAACCGGGAATCTTTTATTGAAGTCAATTTTTGCGGCCGCCGGATTTTTCCATACCTGCATATTGATGACCTCGGTGTGCATGCTTTTATAACACAGCATTATGGCGATAAAGAAATCATTGTGTATCCTCCCGAACAGGAAAAATACCTCTACCGAAAAGGTACCGAGCGCTTTTCGCAGATTCCCGATGTAAATAACCCGGATCTTCAGAAATTTCCATTGTTTGCCCAGGCAAAATCAATGCGTATCACTTTAAAAGCCGGTGAATCTGTATTCATGCCCTGTGGCTGGTGGCATACAACCAATGTTCCCGGTGTAAGCCTCTCCACCGTTTTTAGTATTTCCAATAAATCAAACTGGAAAGAATTGATTCATTTCCTCGAAGAAAACAGCAATCACCCCAAACTGGCTTTTCTGTTTTCCATTTATTTAAGGACCGTGGGATTCTTCAAATCCCGCTTTAACTGATCCGCTGACCGCCTTTGATATACCACCGTTCGAATACGGACATATCCTTTCGGATATGGCTTTTTAATATATTGAAAGCCAGCCGGTTAATGACCGGCATTGATTTGGTTGCGGATCGGTCGCCTATCCAGCTTCAATTTGATCATTATGTTGAAAAATTTCATACTGATTGCCTGGCGAAATTTAATTAAACACAGAACAATTAGTTTCATCAACCTGACAGGCTTATCCCTTTCAATATCTTTTTGCCTTCTCCTGATCTTCCATATTCAAAAAGAATCGTCATTTGATAGCTTTCATAAAAACAAAGACAGGGTCTACCGCCTGGAGATGACAAGCGTATATCCTGTTTCTGACACTCTGATAAATAAATCCTTGTTTTCATTTTTAACGGAAAGCGAGGATGCCGAAAATCAGGCCTCTTTCCCGCTGATTGTCGGTCGGGACATCAAAGCGAACTTTCCTGAAGTAAATCGTTTCGTTCGGTTTCAGGATGTGGGAAGCCAGTTGGTTTCCCGAAATCAAAAAACCTTTAAACAGGATCACATTATATATGCTGATGCTAATTTTTTCGGCCTGTTTTCTTTTCACCTGCTGAAGGGAAATATATTTTCAACCCCAAACACAGTCGTTATTTCAAGCAGCACGGCAAAAAAAATATTTGGACGGGAAGATCCGGTAGGTAAAAAAATATCCGTGACTGTAGACACGGTCCAGGATTTTGTTGTTACAGGTATATGCGCTGATGCTCCGGATAATTCCAGTATTCAGATTGGAATCGTTCTTCCATTAACAGCTGATCCAAGTTATCAATCAAGAATTGATAGCCGGTTTAATTCAAGCTCACATTTCCTGATGCTGGAATTGAAAGAAAATGTTTCAAATACATTTTTTGAAAAGCAACTGAATCATTGGATGAATTCCTATTTTTTGGAATATCTGAAAGACTGGCAGGGATCAAAGGCGGATATGTCCCATTTTCACTGGTACATGCGCCCTTTGACAGATTGCCATTTTACCATGATTGACGGCTGGGGTCATTACACAGATAAAAAAAATCTATACCAGCTGGCATGCCTGGCAATCATTATATTATTCATAGCAGCGCTCAATTATGTTTTATTGACTATCTCACGCGCTGCTGCCCGTTCGCAGGAAGTGGGGATCCGTAAAGTCATGGGTGCCCAATCCAGGTCTGTTATTATGCAATTCTGGGTGGAAACACAGGTATTGGTTTTGATTGCTGTCGTTTTCGGAATTATACTTTCCCAGATCTTATTGCCCATATTCAATCATTTATTGGGCACTCAGATTTCCTTATTGGATTTCAGTTTCAGTGAAATAGTCATTTCTGCTTTATTGATTTCTATTGCTTTGGGATTGTTTGCCGGCTATTATCCGGCGTGGCTTTTATCGCGGATGCCACCTGTATCGGCGATGAAAAGTTTCAGGACTTTTAAAATGAACCCACGATTTTCTACGGCTTTAGTCATTCTTCAGTACTCTGTCTGTGTAATACTGATGGCTTCAGCTTTTATTATAAACCGGCAAATGCATTTTATTAATCATCGCGATCTGGGTTTTAACAAGGATCAGGTTTTGATGGTAAATAATCCTACTTATGACGATGTTTTCTCGAAAAAAGTGAAGTCAAGATTATACGCATTTTCAAGAACCCAGTCATATATTCTTAAGTATTCTGGAATGAATGGCGGATTGGACGGCTCTTATAATACCAATGGTTATAAACTGGATGGTCAGCAGCTATGGAGAAAACAGTTCACGGTCGACTATGATTATTTTGAAATGCTGGGATTGAAAATTATAAAAGGAAGATCATTTTCAAAATCTTTTCTTACCGATACGTCAGCGAAGATCAAACCAGCGGTAGTCAATGAAACATTATTTCGCGCATTGGGGAAAACCGCGAAACTGGGCGAGTACAATGAACCATTGGGAGAAACCATTATCGGTGTCGTAAAGGACTATAATTTTGAAACCCTGAACAAAAAAATCGAACCCGAAGATCATGTACTCTTACGGAACGGTTATGCAATGCACTTCATGTTCAAAATCCGGGCGGGTCATATGCAGGAAGCAATAAAAAATATCGGGGAGGAATGGAAAAACATAACCGGGGACTACCCTTTCGAATATACATTTATGGACCAGACGATTGCTAAAATGTATGAATCGGATATGCGTTGGCAAAACATCATCCAGACAGCGTGTGGCTTCGCTATTTTTATCGCCTGCCTCGGACTATTCGGGCTTTCATCCATTAACGCCGTTAACCGGTTCAAAGAAATCGGAATCCGGAAAATTCTGGGAGCCAGTGTATCTGAGATAGTCAGTTCGCTTTCTTTTAAATTTATGCTTTGGGTCAGCATGGCTATACTTATCGCGATTCCCATTGCATGGCTTATTATGAAAAACTGGCTGCAGGATTTTGCCTATCGGATAGATATCCATTGGTGGTATTTCGCCGGTGTCGGATTCATGGCTCTGCTCGTCGCTTTTGCCACCATCAGTATCCAGTCTTTCATTGCTGCCCGGGCCAATCCGGTGAAAAGTCTTCGTTCAGAATAAAAATCTGCACCTTTTAAAATGGGGAGATAATTCCGTTAACAGGATACTGATTTATTTAACTTAGCCCTTTATTCCTTCAGATAAAGTTAATATGACGGGCTCCCTGAGAATCAAAATTCTTTCAGCCGAAGAGGCAAAGGCACAAATCGCCGCACTCTCAGAGATTTTAATAGATGTTGTAGAGGGCGGAGACTCGATTGGCTTCATGGCGCCATTACCCCGTACAAAAGCAGATGCATTCTGGAGTCGGATTGGGGATGCCGTGGCGACAGGCGAACGCATTCTACTTGTCGCAACGCTGGACGATCAGGTAGTTGGTACTGTACAGCTCGTGATGAACCTGCCCGAAAACCAGCCACACCGGGCCGACCTTTCCAAAATGCTCGTCCATCGCAAGGCAAGGAAACAGGGGATCGGGCAGGCGCTCCTGCAAGCTGCTGAAGACGCTGCGCTGGCCGCAGGAAAAACCCTGCTTGTGCTGGACACCGCTTCGGATGATGCAGAACGAATGTATTTACGTCAGCATTGGACCCCGGTTGGGAGGATTCCGGATTATGCACTTTTTCCGGATGGCCGCCCCTGCGCAACCATCGTCTTTTATAAATCGCTATCTCCTTTTCCGTATACCCTTACATACAGCGAATATGAAAAATAAATCAGTCAGAAGAAATTTTATCAAACAGGCTTCCATGGGTCTCGGGGGAATTTCGCTGGCCCCTTTTCTTTCATCAGCAAATAAAAATGTTGAAAATAATCCGCCCGTTCAAAAATCTGCGAAAAAACTAAATATTGTTTGTTTAGGTGCACACCCGGGAGATCCCGAATTCGGTTGCGGTGGAACTATGGCAAAATATGCAAGCGCTGGTAATTCGGTCACTTTTTTATACCTGACCCGTGGCGAAGCCGGAGATCCATCCAAATCATATACTGAATCTGCGGCACTGAGAACCAAAGAAGCAGAGACGGCCTGCCAATTGTTGCATGTAAAAGCCGTTTTTGCAGGTCAGATCGATGGAAATACCATATTAAGCAGGGAAAAAAATGAGGAAATGGCAAAATTAATTTTGGCAGAAAATCCTGATCTCGTTTTTACACAATGGCCCATCGATTCCCATCCGGATCACCAGGTGACCGGCATGCTGGCACTTACAGCCTGGGTAAAATCCGGCAGGCAATTCCAACTTTATTTTTATGAAGTCAATACCGGCAGTGAAACCATGGCTTTTACTCCAACGGATTATGTTGACATCACGAATGTGAGGGCCCTGAAAAAGGAAGCCATGTTTGCCCATAAAACCCAGGATCCCGAAGAAATATATAAGGTTTATTTTAAACCCCTGGAAGAATTCCGGGGGCTGGAATCAGGTGTACCCGCGGCAGAAGGTTTTATTCATTTTAAAGATAAGTCAGGCCGCGCAACGATTCCAGGCATTTAATTTCTGAGTATGTTCAAAACCCTTAAAATATTTCTGCCATCTGCATTATTAATTTTTTTGTATTCCTGCGTGAATACAAAAAAACTGGATGTTGCCTGGGTTTATAAAAAACAAATTATTTATGAGGGCATATCAGACAGCAGTGGCAAAAGCATTGTATTAAAAGATAGTCTTATTCAACCCTGTGTTGTAAAAATTACCAGGCGGGACAGTATCATCGCGCTTACTTTTTTTGATGGCAGGTATACCAGGGACACACTCAGAAAAGATATTCCGGTTCCCGTTTTTAAGGGATTGTTTTTCCCCTACATGAATTCTTTTCCAGACAATTCATCCGTTTTTACCGGGAGTAAAAAATTAAGATATCTGGAATCCAGTCCGGTACTTCAGGCATTAACCATACCGTTAAAAGTAAGATTCGAAACAGATCATCAACCTTATGAAGCGGAAGCTTCTATTAATTTTGGCGTTGCCTTTGGCTGGAAATTCACACATCATGTTTACGAAAACTTCTATCACCGGAAAACCGGTTCCTTTGTGAACAGCGAAGACAATCATTACAGTATTACACCCGGCGTTTTTATCGGGCCGGGTGTTGTAGAACTAACGACCAAAAACAGTACCGTGCCGGATGACAGGAATGTGTTGAGTTTCTCTTATGGCGCCATGCTGGTTTTTGGTATTAACCGGTTAAATATAGGCGTGGCCCTGGGTATTGATAACGCAGTCGGGAATGGAGATCAAAACTGGATTTACCAGGGAGTTCCCTGGCTGGGCGCCACCATATCATTCGATTTCATCCAATAATCTGACCGGGCTTCCATAACACCGGATCATTTAATTGACTATTGCCATTCCCTTCCTTTTTTTTAGCAAAAAATGCAAAATTCAAAAGCATCCGGGTCCCAAATAAGTAAAATATAGGTAAGTCATGATGACTTTATTATCCGGTAAGTCATAACTGCGGTTTTCTAAATCCTTCCCGCGTTTATCAATTAGGGATCGGCCCGGTCACTGAATATCTTCATGTTTCATAAAAAAGGACAGATATGAAACAAATAAGAAATATCCTGCATTCCCTATCCAGACTGATACATAAACCCATAGACTGGTTCATCGGCAGATTCAGCATTCCTGCCGGTTTATTGCTTATACTTGGCTCCCTGATTTTCAGTGGATGTTTCAGGCACTTTTATTCAACCAACAGCACCAATCAGATCGATTCTGCCACGCTGGTGAAACTGGTCGGCGCACAGAAATATTTTATATTACATGATTCATACACGGATAAAGAGTACGCTTTATCGAAAATCAGGGTGGCCGGCGACAGTTTACATGCTGACCTGGGGGAAGTTCCGGACGAATATGTAAAATATCAGAACCCCGCCGGATCAAATCACAATGCATTTCTGGTAAAAGATAAAGACTATGTATTGTATGAAGTTCACCTGTATTCCGAGTTCCCGTTAAAAGAGAATGTGCCGGCGGCCATTCCATTAAAAAACATCCCACGGATCGACGTGTATGAATTAGATAAAGCAAGCACCAACAAATCGAAAGTCGGAAGTATTATCGGCGTCACACTGACCACGGCAGCTGTAACCGGAATCATTATTGCCATTGCCAACGAAAGTAAATCCTCTCCTTCCACACCTCCTCCCAACACGAATGTTACATGTAGTCCGCAGGTTTATCTGACAGGAAATAACCATTCCGAACTGCAGGGAACCCTGTACAGCGGAGCCCTGTATGCTTCCCTGGAAAGAACAGACTATGTGCCGCTGAAAATAATAAATCATCCGGCCGCAGATAAAGTCCGTCTGTCACTGAAAGGCAAGGATGCGGAAATTATCATGCTTAACCGGGTTCAGCTGATGCAGGTTACCTGTGGCCAGAAGGACCACGTGCTGGTTGACCGAAAGGGGAAAATACAGATGTACCATAAGCCCGTTGCACCTGAACACGTGATAACAGGCCTGAATGAAGACGTCAGTAAGGAAATCTCCGCCAGCGATGGAAAATATTATTCTTTCACAAATCATCCCGATGGAGAAAACAGCAGCGACATCATTCTGGACTTCAAAAAGCCCCGGGATGCTGCTACGGGAAAATTAATTGTGAACGCGAAGAATTCACCCTGGTCATACTATTTATTCAGCCAGTTCAAATCACTCTATGGAGATTATTATCCAACGATGATCCTGAAAAAAGACCATGCGGATCCGAAAAAAGTATTACAGTGTGAACTGGATCAGTACCTGCCATTGCTTGTTTCAGTAAAATACAAAGACGGATGGAAAATGGTAGATTATTTCCCAACGCCGGGCACCTCCCTGACCAGGGATCTCATCATGAACCTGGATCTGGAAGAATTTAAAAACAGCGATCACGTGCAGATCCGACTGCAGACAACCTTTATGTTCTGGGACCTGGACTATGCGGGCATGGACTTTTCAACCCCTGATACTTACCAGACTGCGATGATTCCGGTAAGTAAGGAATATAAAAATCAGGGGGAATGTGAAATGAAAGGAGGAGTTCCCAATGATAGTTCCGGGATTATAATAAACGGAGGAGAACAGTTGAACCTTGAATTCAATATTCCTTCCTCCCCCGCCAGGGGTCTGCAGAATAGTTATTTTCTCGTCGGGAATGGATATTATCACGACTTCACGCCTTTTGAAGGAAAGCCCCGGTTCAACGAACTGAGCCGCTTTAACGGGAAAGGTGCATTTGATAAATATTCAAGGGAAAAATATGATAACTTATTAAATGTCATGTTTGACAATGGGAAAAATGCCATGATATCCGCAAAATAAATACCCCTACACCCTCCCATTCACAGGAAGAAGGCTCCGGATTTTTCGGAGCCTTCCTGCTTTTTCAAGTACCCTTTCCGGTCCGGATGCAGATGAATTTCTTTAGTAAAATTTACCAAACTCCTGGCCAATTTTGGGAAATATTACGAAAACGAAGGCCTGGGAAAGTATTCATTGCAAAAAATCACTCCTGAGGGCCCGTCTTCTGCCAAAATTACAAATTGGTAATAATTATTACTTATCACCTGCTTCCGGCTGCATTTATCAATTAGGAATCAGACAGGATTGAGAATATTATTGCTTACTGATTAAATGGCCGCATCAAATAACATGACTATTAAACCTTATTAACATGACACTGAAATCTCTCTATTCCCCCTATGTATGGATGCTAATTATTGCATCCGCCTGTTCCAAGACACCCCCCGTTGAGACGGGTACGAAAGGCGGGGGAATCATTTTTGGCCACAACCTAAAAATTGCAGTCGTTTCCGATATCCACTATATGGATCCGTCCCTGCTGAAAAATAATGCATCAGCAGGAACTGCGTTTCAGGACTACCTGGCAGCCGATCCAAAACTGATTGAATTCAGTGACCCCATTTTCAGAACGGTTATCTCCCAGCTGAAATCTGAAAAACCGGATATCCTGCTTATTCCGGGAGATCTTACCAAGGATGGTGAACTGGTTAGTCATAAAACGATGGTTGGCTTGTTAAGACAGTTGTCTGACGCACATATCAAAGTGTTTGTCGTACCCGGCAATCATGATATCAACAACCCCGAAGCAAGAACCTATAATGGCGATGTCGCCACACCGACCCCGTCCATCTCAGCGGCCGATTTTAGTTCACTATATGCCGACTATGGATACCGGAACGCCCTGGCCCGGGATCCCGGTTCTTTGAGTTATGTGTGTCAGCCATATCCCAACTTATGGATACTGGGTCTGGATGATTGCGAATATTATGATAATAAAGACATCGCAATCGTGGCCGGTAAAATCAAACCCGAAACGATGAAATGGGCCCTTGACCGCTTGCAGGAAGCAAAACGCCGGCATATTACCGTTTTGGGAATGATGCACCATAATATGATAGAACACTATGTTGGACAAACCCAACTGGATCCGGGATACGTAACGGATAACTGGGAAGCAGAGGCTGACGCATTCATGAAGGCCGGGATGTCAGTTATTTTTACGGGACACTATCATGCAAATGACATTACCCGGCGCGTGACGGGTGACAAGGAATTGTACGATATCGAAACCGGTTCTCTGGTAACGGCACCCATTCCTTACAGGATCCTGACCATGAACAGGAATGAGTTCGATATCGAAACGAGACATGTTACATCCATACATGCCAGCCTGCCCGGAGGCATATCATTTCCCGATTATTCAAATCAATTCTTCGTACAGCATCTGGACGGATACTTTGGCTATTTCCTGTCATCTCCGCCCTATTCCCTGCCCCCTGATCTGGTTAGTTTTGGTGCCCCTTTGTTCAGAAATGCTCTCATGGCGCATTTTGCCGGCGATGAAATAATTAATCCCACAGACGCTGCGAATGATCAGGTACTCGCAGACATATCACCGGAAATTGGCGGAGCCCTGTCCTCCCTGTGGACGGATATCAATACGACCGATAATAACGTGCATATAGTATTCACGGCTCCATAAAATAATTTATAGACATGAATCGTATATTCATCGTAAAATGAAAGGAATTCGGAAATGATTACCTACCGGCTGGCCACACCTGAAGACAATCAGCCATTGATTGCATTGACTGCCGCCTCCGGTATGACCGGGGAAATATCCCTGCGTATTGACCGAAAGCCTGATTTTTTTAAACTACTGTCTTTGCGGGGAGAAACCAAAGTATTTGTGGCATTGGATGATGAAAAGATTGTCGGGTCCATTTGTATTTCACGGCAACAGGTACGGGTAGCACAAAATATTTTCCCGGTTCAGTATATCGGTGATTTTAAAGTAATTGAAATGTACAGGAAGAAAGGGATCGGTTTGCAATTGTGTAATGAAATGGCTGATTATGTCATATCGACGGGCTCGGATCTGGCTTTTTTAAATGTTTCCAAAGGGAATACCAGACCCCTGTCTTTTTTTAAAAACAGGCCTGCCATTCCCGATTTTGAAAACATCGGAATATTTAAAATTTATCAGTTCTTCGGAAAAAAAAGAAAACCTGTCAGCCGCAATCTTAAAATCGGGATCAGTTCGGCCAATGAAAAATTAATCGGTTTTTTAAATACCCATTTCGCTAAATATGAACTGGGTCCCGTTATTACGAAAGAACACCTTGAAAATTCGGATATTTATACAGTGGAGCAAAAGGGAAACATCCTGGGGGCCATTTGCATAACAGATACCATGAATATAAAACAAAATGTGGTAACCCGTCTTTCACGAAAAATGAAATCACTGCTCATGTTCCTGAACGGCATCAGTGGAATTTTTGGATTTTCCAGGATGCCAAAACTACATGAACCGGTTTCGATGTTGTATATAAAATATCTGGCCGTGAATGATCATGATCGTCAGCTGGTCAAAATGCTGATTAATCACGCCCGGAATTTAACCTTTGCGAAATCATATTCCTTTGTTTCTTACGGAGTTCACGAGAAAGATCCCCTGAATAGATGTTTTTCAGGATTACTCAAACTCACATTTAATTCTGTGGGCATGCTCGTCAGCATAAAAAACAACCGGGAACTGATCGATAAAGTAAAACAGGGAATTCCGTTTGAAGATTATTCCCTGGTGTAAAACGAATGAATTATTGAACCCTAAATCTATAAAATATGGAAGCAGTAAAAAATGCGCCGATGACCCTGAAGGAATTTAACGTCATTTCAGATGTCTTTTCACAAGCCATCACGGGCGAACTGATCGGCATGTCCAATTTTGCTTCCCTTGCTGAAACCATAGCTGATCCGCATGAAAAAATGGAGGCCGTGGAACATGCCGACAGCGAACGGAAACATGCGGAAGGATTCATGGCCTATGCAAAAAAAAAGAGCCTGCAAATCAATATCAATATGGGCGGCGCCTATTGGGGAAATGTGCGTAAACAATTCCTGCACTATGCACATAAAAAAGATTTCATCGCCTGCCTGATCATACAGGAAGTAATGCTGGAATCATTCGCCGTATCGATGTATACCGACGTAGGCCTTGCACTGGGGGGTGAAGCAGGCAGACTATTCCTGCATATTGCAGAAGAAGAAAAAGAACACCTGGAGCATTCTTCCGATATTCTCCGCGCTGAATTAAGAAAAGATGCCACCGCATTTATTAACAAATTCGAAGAATTGCATTTTAATTGTATGAATATCCTGGCAGAATTTACGGCAACCACGGATCTCCGGGGACATTGCGGCGTGTGTTACGGGGATTGTATGAAAGGGTCCCTTCACCATATTGGACTGGACATTATCAGTCTGCGGGGCAATGCGCTTGCTCTTTATGCAAAGTCAATGGACAATATCGGAATACCCGGTGAAAAATCTATTGTATGGATTGCCCGGCTTCCAGCTTAGATTTTGCAGTGATTGCACACCAGGCGAACTGGCAGCATATTACTTCAATCATTAATAGCATCCGTGCCGGAGAGATCGAGAAACTTTCAACTGAATCCATCCGAAACATATATACTTTCATTCCTTCACGGGATATTTTCAGGATAAAAGCAAAGTCTAAGACCGGCAGCGAGGTAAACGGTGTATTTATTGAAACATTTATAGACCCTGATAAACTGGAACCATCCTTCATCAGGTCAAATATCAGCAAAGTGATGGATGCCATTTCATTCGCTAAAAAAATGGGTGCCCGGATCGTAACCCTCGGCGGATTTACATCCATTGTACTGGAGGGAGATCTGTATCCCTTTTCCGACGACGTCACAACATTTACAACCGGCAATACCCTTACAGCCGCTTTCATAGCCAAAGGAGTGGAGGCGGCTGCCAAACATCATCAGATAAATCCGGATAAATCAAATATTCTGGTCGTTGGAGCTACCGGTGATATCGGAATGGCCTGCGTTCAATATTTCAAAAATAAATCCGGGAGATTATTGCTAAATGCCCGTAACAGCCATCGTCTGAAACTACTTGCGGGTCAGCTGGAGGAGGAAAACATATCCGTTCGTTATTCCACCCGCGTTCAGGATCTGGTTCCTGATGCAGATATCATCATCTGTGTAGCCAGTTCAAAAGGAATAAAATTAGAAGAATGCAAAAAAGGCTCACTGATTTGTGATGCAGGGTATCCAAATAACCTGGTGGCAGGAACGGAAAATAACATACCGGGATATTTATTTCAAGGCGGAATGGGCCAGATCAGCTGCGGATATTTCTTCCATCCCGACTATTCAAAAAGTTTTTACCAGCATCCGGCACCCTATATTTCCCATGGCTGCGTGCTGGAAGCGATCGTGCTGGCATTTGAAAATAAATTCGAAACATACTCAGCCGGGAAAGGGAAAATCACGATCGGAAAAATGGAAGAAATTTACCGGTTAAGTTTAAAGCACGGAATCACACTGGCTCCCTTTTATAATGAAAACGGGCTATGGTAAAAATAACCGGCGTAAATATGAAATTACAGCAATGAAAAAAGAAAAGCATCAGGTCGGATTATTCAAACTGGTATTTACGCATAACTGGGAAGACCCCGAAAGTGATCATACCGCTTTGAAAATTAAAAAGAATGATTCCATACTGGCCATTACATCCGGTGGATGTAACGTGCTGGGATTTTTGTTGTTTGACCCGGCTGTCATTTACAGTGTAGATATCAATCCCGCTCAATCCTATCTGCTGGAATTAAAAATCGCCGCCATAAAAAACCTTGGATTTGAAGAATTTGTATCGTTTGCCGGGCTGCATGATCACCCTGACCGGCTGCAATTATTTGAGAAAATAAAGTCTTCCCTGAGTAAGGAAGCGCTGGATTTCATGAACAGCCAGGAAAAACTGATTACAAAAGGATTTATCATGAATGGGAAATATGAATGGTTTATCAGATTTGCCGGAAAATTCATCAATCTGTTGCAGGGCAGAAAGAAAGTACAGGGCCTCTTTGATGAAAAATCCGCCCATGACCGGGAAATTTATTTCGACAACATATGGGATACAAAGCGGTTCCACCTCCTGTTCAGGGTTTTATTTAATAAATGGATGATTGCCAAAAAAGGCCTGGTGGCCGATTACTTTCATTTTGACGATGGAAGTAAATCCTTCGCAGACAGTTTTTACAACCGGTCGAAAAAGGCATTCAGGAATCTTCCCGCCAGGGGGAATTATTTTCTTTCCCTCTATCTTCTGGGGAAATACCGGAATGACCAGGAAGTGCCGGCGTATTTTAAAAAGGAAAACTTTGCGCTGATCAAATCAAGAATTGAAAGGATAAAAATTTTTACGAATGAAGCCCAAAACTGGATAGACCATATGCCGGATGAAAGCATAGATTGTTTCGCATTGTCAAATATCTGCGAGTTGATGAGCATAAAAGAAACACAGCGATTATTCGAATCGGTTTCCAGAACGTCAAGGGAAAGCGGAAGGGTTATTTTCCGTAACCTGATGATACCACGGGACGTGCCTGAGGAATTACAAATCAAAATTGTAAAAGATGAACCGCTGAGCCGGTTGATATATGATAATGACCGTTCCTTCGTATATGGGAAAGTAATGGCGTATGCTATTAATAAATAACCTCATGAATGAAATGTTCCCCATACCTGTAAAATTAAATATAATGATGATCGCAGGCTGCACCCTGCTTTATTTTACACTGATGTTTGCTTTTTCCCATAGTCACCATCTGGTCTTAAAAATATTATATGCGCTGGCATTTGCCATTGTCATGATTCCTGTTTACTCCCTGATGCATGAAGGGGCACACCGTACCCTTCATCCGAATGCAGCCTGGAATACTTTTTTGGCCAGGTGGTTATGTTGCCTGTTCATTATTTCCTTCACCTTTTTCCGCCATTGTCATTTTAAGCACCATAAAAAGAACAGGACAGACGAGGAAATGTGGGATTTGTATTATGAACATCAGAATAAATGGCTGCGCTATGGAAACCTGTATGCTATGATGATCGGGCTGGGGTATCTTTCCCTTTGGTTGTCCGTAATATTATTTGCTGTTGCGCCCGGACTGATCTATTCCCCCCTGTTTAAAAAACACGCCGAGATCAGAGGTTTTCTGGAAGGCAGTGACGAGATTCATAAAATCAGGATGGAACAACTTGAAAGTATCTCTGTTATTGTTTTTCAGTTTTTATTATTGTGGATGTTACACTGGGATTTTTCCTCCTGGCTGATACTATATCTGATACATGGCTTTGTGTGGTCTTCCCAGAATTATGTAAACCATGCTTTTAGTCCAAGGCATATTACGGAAGGAGCACATAATCTGAAAATGCCGGGCATCATTAAAATAATTTACCTGAATTTTAATATCCACCTCATACATCACCGGCACCCCCAGATTCCCTGGATCTATTTACCCAGGTTCATCAATCCGGGAAAACCCCGCATCTCATTCTATAAGAATTACTTACGGTTATGGAAAGGTCCCAAACTAACAAAAGAAGCTTCTCCCGGATCACCGAAAGAGTAGTCAATTTTTAAAATGTGCAAAACTATGTGCTAAACCGGTGCAAAACGAGGCGCCTTAATATTTGGAAAAGGCCATCTCTAAGATGTACATTTGAATTGTAATTGAGAAACAGAAATCCTTAACGGAAATAAAGATCTCAATTGGGAAGTGAAATCTGTAACAGGAGAGTAGCAACTCAAGGAAGCATCGGGTCAGTAAGTATTAAAGCGTAAGCTAAAAATACCGAAAGCGACTTGGTGCTTTTCCTTTTACCGGAGGGGGTATGATTTACGCTTTATCAGCCTGGTACTCAAAATTCTGACATCCGCCAAAGGCCGGTCCAGATCTTCCCCTTTACTGGTTGGAAGGGCCGCTATTTTATCAACCGTTTCCATACCACTCACCACTTCTCCAAAAATCGTGTAGTTCAGGTCCAGGCGCGGTGTGCCTCCGGATGTTTTATAAACCGCCCGCTGGTTTTCCGGAATTTTTCTCTTTAGTTTATAAATTTCCACCGAGTCCAGCATCTGGTCGGAATATTTTTTACCCTGAACAATGTAAAACTGGGTGCTGCTGCTTGCTTTTTTGGGATTGGTGCTATCCCCTTCCCTCGCGGCAGCCAATACACCGCGCTGATGAAAAATCGTTACCCTGAATTCCGCGGGAATCGTATAAGGCAGATCAGAATCGCCCAGCGCCTGTCCGGCAACGGCATTCCTGCTTTTGGGATCCCCCGCCTGAATCATAAAATATTGAATGACCCGGTGAAAAAGAACACTATCATAAAAATGGCTTTTAACCAGTCTCAGGAAATTATCCCGGTGTAAAGGAGTAGAATCTGAAAGCCGCAGGATAATAGTGCCTTCCGTTGTAACAAATTCCACATCCCTTCTCCTGTCTTTATTCTTCAGCGGGATCTGGGTTTGCGCATAGCTGAAAAGGGTGGAAGAAACCAGCATGAACCCGAATGATATTATAGTTTTTAAATGCATAAAATGTCAATCATTTAATTTAAACCAAATCAGCCTGAATGGCTCCTAGTTCAGGTGCCCAGGCATTATAATTGATTCTATTCATAAAAAACAATGATCCGAAAATTAAAAACAGGCGAATACCGGCTTTATTCGCGCAAAATAGACACTAAAACGAAAAAACGTCGAAATCTGGGAACATTTAAAACCCGGGCTGCTGCCGAGAAGCATGAAAGGGAAGTTCAATATTTCAAACGCCAATAGATGAAACCTGAACCACTATTTGCTAAATTTGTATTTATATCCCGGAAATGCTTCAGCCAAAAGACAGGCTCGATATTATCAATGAAGTACTGGAAGAATGTATACTGGCCTATCCGGTATCCTCCTTTATTATCAGTCTGTATAAGCAGTATCAGCAAAGGGGATCATTAAGTAAAAAACAATTACAGGGCTTATATGGAAAGGCTTCCGGCATTGAACACCTGCCTCCGGGCAAATTAGCCACGATCGAAGCCATTATCAAGAGAATGCCCACGCGGTATAAATCCGAACTTCCGGAGGCCAAACCCTTATTTGAAAAAGAGGAATCCACGGGACAGTTGATTGATGAGATTTTAAATAAATTTCCGCAGCATAAGAGAGTCCTGTTTCTGAAAGCGAAATATGACAACAACGAATTACTTTCTCCTGTCGATTTGAACGACTTAAAAAGGTTTCAATCACTTGTCAAGAAATAAAATGATTCATTTATCAAGCAGGAAAAGCCGGAGAATCCCATACCAGTTCGCCTCCGACAAAAGTTTTATTCACTTTGATTTTCGACAGCTGATCCGGTGCCACAGCGAGCGGGTCTTCATCCAACAGGATCAGATCCGCCTGTTTGCCCTCTTCCAATGAGCCAAATTCCTTTACCCCGCTGATTCGGGCGGCGTCTGATGTATACGCTTTAAGTCCCTCCCGAACCGTTATGGCCTCTTCAGGAGCAATAGAATGCCCATCCCTGTTTTTTCTCGTCACGGCCGTTTCAATTCCCTTCAACGGATTGAAGTCCTGAACGACCGGTGCATCGGATGAAAGCGCTGTTAATATTCCCTGTTGTAAAACTGATTTTACCGGGTAACAGTGATTCAGATATTCCTCATCCAGCGATTTGATAAAATTTCTTCCCAGTTCATGAATGAAGATGGTCTGCATGGACGCAGCGATTTGATTTGCTGCCATATCTTTCAGGTTTTTGGCATCGGGCAACCCCAGGTGTTCAATTCTTTTCATCACACCGGGATAAGATTCCTGTAAAGCTTTATATACATCTATTACAAAATCAATGGCCCGGTCTCCGATGGCGTGCGTCGCGACCCCCAGCCCCTTTTCCATAGCAGCCCTGCACAATGCGAGATATGTATTCCTTTTCAATCTCATCATTCCATGATCGCCGGAATTTTTATAAGACCGCTTCAGCGCCGCCGTTTTATTACTCAATCCGCCATCACTGAAAAATTTCACAGCATGCAGTTTTAAAAATGGAGATGTGAAATAATCGGGAACCGGGTAAGGTTCTTCTGACCCATCCGGCAACAGGATGGGGATCACATTCAACCGGAATCCCAGTCCGGGATCCCTGTTCATTTCATGATAGGCTTCCAGCAACAGCGGATCAACCGCCGGATCTGTGGCAGCCGTCATTCCGTATTGATACATTTCTTCCCGGGCGGCCCGGATCATGGTTTTCAATTCTGCCTTTGAATATGCAGGAATATGATTTGAAATCAGCCCGAGTGCCGTTTCCGAAAAAACGCCATTTGGCCGGCCATCCGTTCCGATCTGCATTTCACCTCCTTCCGGAATTTTTATTCCTGCATGTATAGAAGCCAGTTCAAGCGCTTTTGAATTCGCCACCGCAGTATGGGCGCTGGTATGAATGGCATATATGGGTTTTGTTTTAGTTACCTTATCCAGATCTGTTTTTGTAGGAAATATACTTTCTTCCCAGGTAGATTCATTAAATCCCCGGGCCGTTATCCATGGCGAATCCGGAAAACGATGGTGATAATCGGATAACATGGACAACATATGATCTAAACTTTTTGCGGATCTCAGATCCAGCATGAAAGTTTTCAGGTTCCCAACTTTCCAGATATGGATATGGGTATCATTGAAACCGGGCATGACCGTTTTCCCTTTTGCATCCAGCATCTTCATGCCAGACCGGACAAAGGACCGCATATCATCCATTTTCCCAATGGCCCTGATCATCCCCTTTTCGATCACGATACTGTCGTTGCCTTTTTGAAATCCCTCCTGAAAGGATAAAAGGCGGGCGTTATGTATGAGCAAAGAAGACATTACAATTTCCATTTAGCATCCGCGCGGGCAATGGCATTTTCCAAAACCTGTAAACCTTCTTTTAACTGGTCATCTGTAATCACGATGGGTGGCAACAGGCGGATACAGTTACTGAAGAGTCCTGCACGGATCAGGATCAGTCCGTTTGCGATAGCGTCTTTAATAATTTCCATGGCAACGGTCATATCCGGTTCTTTGGTATTCCTGTCCTTCACAAATTCCACCAGCTGCATAGCTCCCAGTCCCCTTGCATCTCCAATCACCTGGTATTTTGATTTCCATTCCTGCAGGGTCTTATGAATAATGTTTCCGACTTCAACAGATCTGTCGAGGAATGTTTTGCTGCTCAGTATTTCAATGGCTGCAATGGCCGCGACACAGGCAACCGGATTTCCTCCATAGGTTCCACCCAATCCCCCGAGGTGTGGCGCATCCAGTATTTCGGCTTTACCGGTAATCGCACTGATGGGCATGCCGGCACCGATGGATTTGGCACTCACTACAATATCAGCCACCACGCCTGAATGTTCCATGGCGTATAGTTTTCCCGTACGACCGGCTCCGCACTGTATTTCATCGGCAATAAAAACGATTCCATACTGATCACATACATCCCGGATTTTTTGAAGGTAGGCTGCAGGAATGGGAATGAATCCGCCTTCCCCCAAAACCGGTTCAATAATAATAGCGGCGAGTGATTCAGGATCGATCTGGGAAATAAAAGCTTCATCGAGTTTTTTGATGCAGTACTGAATATAAGCTTCGTCTGTCATGCCCTCTATCTTCCGGTACATATTGGGTGCCGGTATCCGGTAAATGTCTGACATAAAAGATCCGAATCCTTTTTTGAATAAGGCATATTTACTCGTGAGACTCAGTGTAAGCAGGGTGCGGCCGTGATACGCCCCTTCAAAACAGAGTACCGCATTCCGTTTTGTATAATATTTTGAAACATGGATGGCGTTCTCAACTGCCTCTGAACCGGAGTTTGCCAGCAGGGTCTTCTTGGGAAAATTTCCCGGCACCACCCGGTTCAATAGTTCCGCCAGCCGGATATAGGGCTCAATCGTTGTAACCAGTGTGCAGCTGTGTATGTATTTATCCAGCTGCTCTTTCATGGCGCGTACGACTTGCTTATTGGCATGGCCTACATTGATCATTCCGATACCGCCTGCAAAATCCAGGAGCTGGTTTCCATCCACATCCCATACCAGGGCTCCATCTGCCCTTTCCACGGCGATGTCGGTGGATTTGGCGAGTCCGGCCGGCAGGGCATTTTTTCTTCTTTCCAGTAAAGCCTGGCTCTTCGGTCCGGGTAATGCTGTTTTTAATTGTATGTATGACATATGATTTATTAAAAATTCTATACTGTTTTATTGATGTCCAGTTTGATCAGGATTCCATAATTGCCACAGACCGGATCATTCAGGTGGTTTGGCATCAAAGCAATCGGCTCGAATCCGATTTTCATCTGCGGTGTCAGGGTTGGATCCTTCCGTTTGCCCTCCAGCAATTGTTCATAATACATTTCTCCGCTCATTTCATTTTGCACGGCACCATATCCACTCATCATACCAACGGTTAACTGTCCTTTCAACCCGAGAGATTTAGCTACATCATGTCTTGCACGATATAATATCCTGGCCAGGCCCTTACCCCGGTATTCGGGCAGCAATCCCATATCCAATCCATACAACCATTCTCCTTCCGGATTATGATTGGTGAGCCATCCGCCACCGATGGTTTCTTTAAACGTATGATGGTAATTCAGAAAATCGAAATCGGTGCGCATGGTGGTTGTCATACCGATCACCCTGCCCCCGTCGGTAATTACAAATTGACCTTCGGGAAATACTTCCAGGTGTCGCAGATAGTGTGCAGCCCGGATCAGCTCGTCATCGGCCAGGGTCGGAAATACGATCTTCTGCAATTCCTCCAGCTGCAGGGCATCTGAAACCTGCATATGCCGTATCACAATCCCGCCGGGTATCTCTTTATAATATTTTTGAATGGTTTCCTGCATACTGATAATTTAAGACTCACGCCACCGTATAACCGAAAATGAGATAAACAACACAGGACAATGCAAAGGCGATCCCCGCATAAGGTAGTTGGGACAGGCCATTGTCCAGATTGTTGCACTCCGTACTCTGGGCGGTCAGCACGGTAGAATCAGAATATAAACAGGCGTTTGCTCCGAATACACCGGCGCTGACAACCGCCCCGCAATTCAATAAAACATTAGAATGTAAATGCTGGGCCAGGGGCACAATCAATGGAATCGAAACCGCATACAGCCCCCAGGAAGAACCCGTCGTTACGGCGATCAGGGATAAGGAAGCAAAAACGATCAGCGGCAAAAACTGCTTATTTATATAGGGACCTACGGCATGCAAAATATATTGGGTGAGTCCCATTTTATCATTCACATCTTTCAATACATAACTCATCATCAGGATCGCCAGGGCATACACCATGCTGTTAAAACCGCCGAAAACGGTTTCGGATAATTTGGTGAAGGTTCCCAGTCTGATAAACATATAATATAAAAAAGTGAACGCGACCGCAATCATGACGCCTTTTAAGGCGTCGATATCGAAAAAAATAGTTGCTGCCAGTAAAACCGCGATCGGCAGTATAAAATAAATAATTTTTGCTTTTTTTGCGGGATTCAGACTGCTCACATCCAGAGAAGATGACATCGCCAGTTTACCCGCTGTGAGCTGGCCCGTTGTTTCCGCCCGGTGTTCAGCCTTTTTCATTTTCCCGAACCAGGGAAGGATGCCATATATAAAAAGGGGAATGATCAGCACGGAAATATAACCATAACAGATAAACGGGATCATTTTCCAATAAGTGATCAGGCCACCATGCGCCGGTGCCACATTGGCTTTTTCCAATATGCTGCCGGTATATATGGTCCAGGTGGATAAGGGAACGATCACACATAGCGGTGCAGATGTCGTATTTACAATATAGGCCAGCATTTCCCGGGGCACTTTAAATGCGTCCGTAATTTTTCGCATGGACAAACCGACGGTCAATGCACTCAGGTAATCATCCAGGAAAATGCCGATGCCCAAACCCCAGGCGCCCATCAATGCGCCCCGTTTTGACTTAATTCTTTCCAACGCCCAGTCGCCAAATTTCAATGTACCTCCGCTGCGCACCATTAACCCGATCAGGGATCCGTACAATCCGCAAACCAGGATCACCCAAACGGCCCCACTTGGACTCGGGTCTCCGATCACATTGGTGAGTGAGTTCACGAAGTCTGTAAAAAAATTGCTTTTATCATGCAGGCTGATAATGATAAACCCCGTCAGGCATCCGATCAGCAGGGGCTCGAAAGACGTGCGCATAATAATGGCAAGAACGATTACTACAAAAGGCGGAACAAGTGCTAAGGCGCCGTAATCCATCCGGGTTATTCTTTAATTATAATCCACCAATACTGATCAGTTTCTTCTCCAGGTATTCATACAATCCATCGCTTCCGCTTTCGTGTCCCTGTCCGCTTTGTTTCCAGCCCCCAAATGGAAGTTCCGTTCCATGGGGCGCCCATTCATTGATACCTACCATTCCGAATTCCAGACGTTCTGACGCATATATTGCCGTTTTGAGATCGTTTGTAAATACATAGGCTGCCAGACCGTATTCCGTTTCATTCGCCTTCCGGATCCCGTCTTCCAGGTCATCGAAAGAAAACAACGGCAGGATGGGGCCGAAAATTTCCTGTTTTGCCAGGCAGGAATGCTGGTCAAGGTTTGCTACCACCGCCGGCTGGATAAAATATCCCCGGGTCAGGTGATCCGGAATATTTCCGCCGGTTAATATACTGGCATTTTCGGTTTTTGATTTTTCCAGCAATTCGAATACGCTGTCGCGTTGTTTTTTAGTAATGAGCGGTCCAACCTGAACACCTTCTTCATTCCCGTTACCAACTTTTAACCGGGAAACATGGTCAGTCACTTTGGCGGCAAATTCCGAATAGATTTTTTTATGTATGTAGAACCGCTGTGGTGCAATACAAACCTGACCGTTATTACGGAAACGGGCAACCGAAGTCGCTTTCGCCAATGCATCCACATCCACATCATCAAAAATCAGCACCGGGGCATTGCCTCCCAGTTCGAGTGATAAACGGGTATGGGTAACCGAAGCGCCGTCCATCAATATTTTTCCAACCCGGGTGGATCCGGTAAAACTTATTTTTTTTAAGCGGGGATCTCTGAGCATAACGTCCCCGATGGCCGGCGCATCACCGGTAACCAGGTTGATGACCCCATTCGGCAATCCACCGTGAACCAATGCATTTATAAGATGATGTGCACTCAGTGGCGTACTTTCAGCCGGTTTGGCAACCACGGTGCAACCCGCGGCCAGCGCAGCTGCCCAGGCACGGGCCGGATTGTAAGCCGGAAAATTCCACGCAGTGATAACTCCGATCACGCCGAGGGGTTGCCAGATCACGGAGCTGCGTTTATCGGCCCGGTTGGTGGGAATGGTTTTACCATATGCACGTTTTCCTTCCTCTGCGTACCATTCAAATAAATTAGCGGCCACATTAAACTCTCCTTTTGCTTCCGCAAGGGGTTTGCCGCTTTCCAATACCATGTCATCTGCGATGGTGCTGATATTTTCACGCAGATAAGCAGCTGCTTTTTTTAAGATCTCGGCACGGGTATAAGGCGTGGTGAGCCGCCATGTTTTAAAAGCCTCCGCGGCGGCATCGATGGCCACGCTGGTGTCAGACCGGCTGGCATTCGCCACTTTGGAAATCAATTCTTCTGTTGAAGGATTTATAAGCTCATAGGCTGTACCGTCCAGCGCATCCGCCCACTCCCCATTTATAAATAATTTGACCATCGTGTTTATTTTAATAAATATTCCAAACCCGCTTCCATGATATCAAGCCCTTTTTGCAGCAGGCGGTCTTCAATGACCAGCGGACTCAGTACCCGTATGATATTTCCCTGCAATCCGGCATTGATTACAATCAGTCCATTTTGCGCGCAATAGCCAATCAGTTTTTTACACAATTCCGCATCCGGCTGAAAAGGATCTTTATTTTTGACGAGTTCAAATGCCATCATCGCACCCAGCCCGCGAACATCCCCGATGGCGGGAAATTTTTTCTTCATACCCAGAAATCTTTCCCGTACAGTATTTCCGACCTTTTCTCCAAGCGCGTTGATATTGATTTCTTCCATATAATCCAGCGTCGCGATGGCTGCAGCACAACAAACCGGATTACCCGGATAGGTACCACCAATGGTGGAAGGTTTACAGGCATCCATGACGGACGCTTTCCCAATCACAGATCCGATGGGCATACCACTGCCCATACTTTTCGCCCAGGTAGATATATCCGGAACCACATCATAGTGCTGATAGGCACACCACTTACCGGTACGGCCAAAACCACTCTGTACCTCGTCTAGTATCAGAAGAATGCCCTGCTGGTCGCAAACAGCCCTCAACCCCTGCAAATATTTTTTCGGTATTACATTAAATCCGCCTTCGCCCTGAACCGGTTCCATAATAATGGCAGCTACCTGGTTTGAAGGTACGGTCGTCTGGAAATAATTATCTAACTCCCGGAGATGGATATCCGAAAAATCATCCAGGCTCATCCCCTTTCCATACCGGTAAAAATCCGGAAAGGGAATACGGTATACTTCGGGTGCAAAAGGACCACAACCTGCTTTATACCCTGGTTTGGAAGTCAGGGTCATCGCCATCATGGTTCTTCCATGAAAAGCGCCGCCATAACAAATAATGGCCGGCCGGCCAGTCGCCTGTCTCGCGATCTTAATGGCATTCTCCACACTTTCTGCTCCCGAGTTGGTCAGCATAACCTTAGTATGTTCACCATGCGGAAATAAGCCAGCCAGTCTTTCTGCAAGCTGAAGATAAAGTTCATAGGTAGCCACGTTGAAGCTGCAGTGGATCATGGTTTCAGCCTGTCGCTGGATGGCTTTCACAACCGGGTCGGGGCAATGGCCGGCATTCACCACACCAATACCACCGGCGAAATCGATCATCTCTTTCCCGTCAGCATCTGTTATGATACTTCCCTTTGCACGAACGGCAGTCGAAGGATTAAAGATCCCAATGGCATTGGGAACAAATTGTTTTCTCCTGGCTAAAAGCGCCTCCGATCTGTCACCTGTTTTTGTCATACCATTATTTTAATGCTTCTGCAGCAATTGTTTTTGCATTTACAAACTCCAAAATACCCTGCCTGCCCAACTCCCTCCCATACCCCGATTTTTTAATCCCTCCAAATGGAAGACGTGGATCCGATTTTACCAGGGCATTGATGAAAACAGCGCCGGTTTCCATTTGCTTTGCTATGGCGATTCCTTTTTCAAGATCCTTCGTCCACACGCTGCCCGCCAGCCCGTACCGGGAATCATTGGCCAGCCGGATGGCTTCCGATTCATCCGCAGCGACGATCAGCGCTGCCAGCGGACCGAAAGTTTCTTCATCAAAAGCCGGCATGCCTTCTTTCACATTTGTCAAAAGTGCGGGTTTAAAATTGCAGCCATTCACTTCTCCGCCATATTCAAGCCTGGCACCCATTTTTATAGAACTGTTCATTTGTTTCTCCAGCGACCCGACCAGATCAGGCCGCGCCATCGGACCGGTACTCATGCTTTTATCAAAAGGATCACCCTGTTTTAATTCTTTCAACTGAACCAAAAATTCCTGCATGAAACCAGGTATCGCTTCCCTGAGAACAATAAAGCGTTTGGCGCCGATGCAGGACTGCCCTGCATTCAGCATCCGGGAATTCAATGCGACCGAAACAGCCCTTTTCATATCAGCGTCCGGTAAAAGAATCAGGGCATCCGAACCACCCAGTTCCATGACTGATTTTTTAATATACTTTCCGGCAAGAGAAGCAACCGAACTGCCGGCTCTTTCGCTTCCGGTGAGGGTTACTGCGTGTACCCTATCAGACGATAAAATTTTTTCAACAGCCGGTGTGTCAATGATCAGACTGGTAAACACGCCAGCCGGCGCGCCGGCTTCCAGAAATATTTTTTCCATGGCGATTGCACAGCCACATACATTGGGCGCATGTTTCAGCAACGTGGTATTACCGGCCATCAGGGTGGGCGCAGCATATCTGAATACCTGCCAGAAAGGAAAATTCCAGGGCATGATGCCCAGTACAACACCGATGGGCTGATAGGTTACAAAACTTTGTGTATATCCGGCTGCCAATGGTTCATCTTTCAAAAATGATTCTGCGTGGTCTGCATAGTATTCAGCCGTCACAGCACATTTTTCCACTTCTCCCCTGGCTTCCGCAATTATTTTCCCCATTTCATGCGAAATCAATGTAGCCAGGATTTCCTGATCACGACGCATAATCGCAGCAACCTGCCGAAGAACGCCGCCTCTTTCTGAATAGGAAGTTTTTTTCCATAATTCATATCTCCCGGAAGCCAATCGGATGGCATTCTCCAGTTGTGCATCATTCAACAAAGGATATTCGGCCAGTAATTCCCCGGTATATGGGAAAATAGATTTGAATACGGGATTTGACATGCAATCGTTTGATTTAATTTGAAGTCGCATTCATCTTGCCGAGCATCGTCTCTACAGCTACTCTGGAAGTTTCCGCGGCTCCATTCATATAGCCCTGGAATTCCTTACTGACATGCTCGCCGGCGAAAAATATATTACCCACCGGAGTGCCTTCCCATCCGGATAAGGTGGACCACTGACCTTTTTTAAATGCACTGTATCCGGCTTTTGTGAAAGGATAAGCAGACCAGCAGAATTTTATATTTTTACCGGTTAGTATATTTTCAAGTGCGGGATAAATAACATTTAATTCGGAACTGAACTTTTCCACCAGTACTGCTTCTTTGCTTTCATTGATATAGTCTCCCTGCTTACCGCCTCCAAATACAGTAAAACTGCCCCTGTTTGGGTTTTGCATCTGGCTGCTGTCCCACCCTGCTCCGAGCTCCAGGTCAGTAAAAGTATACCCCTGCTGCTGTGCAATTCGCCAGGGCTTTTGATTCACGCCGATAATAAATTTACAGCTGTTGCCATATCCGAGTTCATCAATGCATTTACGTTTTTCAGAAGGCATGGGAACAGAAATTGAAATATTTCTCAAAATGGTAAATGGAATCGTTACCAGTACATAGTCGGCCTGAACCAGTTTCTCTTCATTCTGAACGGAGAAACCCAATTCATATTTACCGGAATCCAGTTGCCGGATTTTGGTGAGCCGGCAGTTAAATATTACCTGGTCTTTTAAAGTCCCATATAGGCTGTCTGTCAGGTGCTGACTGCCGCCCTTTATTTTAAACACTTCATGCGTGGGTCCGAATAACTGATAATCCGCATCTGATGGTACGGGAGGTACAAACATGATCAGAAAATTAATGGCAGAGGATTCATTTGCCTCTATTCCATATTCCCGGGTTAATACGACATTCAGAAAACTGTACAACCATCCGCTGATACCCAGTGAATCCAGGTATTCCATGATGGACATTTCATCAAAACGCCTGAAAGATGCGGCCGTCGTGTGATCTATCAACGGAGGCAGCGAGAGAATATCTTTCGCGATTTGTTTTGCAAAGGGTGTGATCGCCTGCCGCAGGTCAGCCTGATTCAGGGGCCTTCCTTCAAAATAAAATGTTTTTGAAGCCAGTTTATCCTGTCCCAGATCATATAAATCCAGGTTGAATTCTTTGGTCAGTTGCAGTATATCGGCATGCGTGGTATCAACAAATTCGCCCCCGATATCCGTTGTAATGCCATCTCCAAATTGATCCTTCATGGTAAACATCCTGCCGCCCGTTCTTCCGGAAGCTTCGTAAATCCTGGCCTTTATTCCTTTTTTATTGAACTGATAAGCTGCATTTAAACCAGCCATTCCCGCCCCCACTATAACAATGTCAGGAGTGGCTTTTTGTTTCAACAAAAAAGAAGGGAGAAGGGTCATGGAACCTGCAGCCAGGCTCATATCCCGGATAAACCTGCGCCGGCTTTTTTTCCAGTCATCGTATGTTTTCTTCCATTCCGGATCATCGGTAACAGCATTTGCAAATGCTGCTTTCAAAAGATTCGTTAAGGGATTTCTGGCCATGATCAGTAACCCGGATTTTGTGTAACCACACTATTCGTTGCAGAAATTTCACGCTGAGGAATGGGCATGATGGGTTGAACACCCGATCCAAGTACAGCCTCCACCTGACCGGTTCTGGCAAGGTCATATAAACGCGCTCCCTCAAAATTTAACTCCGCCCGGCGTTCATCCAGGATTTCATTTGTATAGGTTGCATCATCCGGAACATCCGCAGGCACCAGTGCAGCCAACCCACGGTTTGTACGAATGGTATTAAGGTCCGCCAGTCCGGCAGCCCTGCCCTTCGCTTCTGCGCGGATAAGATACATTTCAGCCAGCCGGAGAATAAATCCGGAATTATCTTTTGTTGTTTCTCCACGATACTTCTGAGAACGTCCATCCGGTTGAATGCTGGCGTCTTCATTCACTGTATCAACCAAAACACCCCGGGTGTCCTCCGGTCTGGACAGGAAAAAATCATTCAGATTCTGTGAAGCGATGAAATTTACATCCGAACGCAGGGCATCAATACGTGAATAGGTGAGGATATTATAGAAACTCTGATTTTGAAGGTCAAACGACAGTTCAAATACACTCTCCGGGGTCTGGCGGTCAGTATATATTTTTGTCACTTCTCCTGTCGGAAATAAGGAAAATGTATTGTCATCAATAACGAGCGTAGATGCTGCGATGGCTCCCGGATAATCTTTATAATACAGGGAAACCCTTGCCAACAGGGCATTTGCAGCTGACGGGGAAATATATTGATTTCCACTATAACTGTTCAGCAGGCCAACGGACTGATTCAGGTCTGAAAATATTTGCTGGTAGGATTCATCCACACTGCTTCTGGGAATACTGGCTTTAATACTATCTGTATTTATTACGATGGAGATTCCGTAAGCAGAAGTTTTATCCCAATGTTCTCCGTATAAACGAAGCAGGTCAAACTCTCCCATCGCACGGACAAATAAAGCTTCTCCCAGAATATTTGATTTCTGGTCGTCAGGCACATTCGGCACTTTGTCTATATTATTGATGATCTTATTGGCAGTATAGATGGTATTGTAAATGGCCAGATAAATATTCTGCACATACAGATTCGTGGGTGTAACGGCTCGTGCTGCAATTTCATTCAGGTCAATCACGTCGTAACCACCCGTGGTTCCATTATCCGTATAACATTCGGAAATCAACGGGAATGAACCCCCATAATAATTCCTGTCCTGGAGCGTACTGTACATACCGATCCGTGCATTCAATAATCCGGGCAGGCTGGTGAATACGTTCGCATCCTCCACAGAATTCGGCGATTGCACGTCCAGTATTTTTGAACAGGAACTGAACGTGATCAGGATCAAACAGGCAATTGAAATATATAAACGCATACTGTTTTTTTTAAAAATTAAAGTTTACACCAAAAGTAAATGTCCGGGCCTGGGGATAAGCGGCATAATCCACACCTGCCGTTTCCGGGCTGTTACCTCCGTTGGAACTCACTTCCGGATCAAAACCGTAATAATTAGTAAATACCCAAAGATTTTGCGCCTGTACATACAAACGTAAAGACCTGTATACGCCGGGATGTTTGGGTTTGAATGTATATCCCAGGTTCACTGTTCTGATGCGGAAGAAAGAGGCATCTTCAATGAACTGGGAGGAATTCTGTACATAATTCGGGAATATCAGGGAGGCCCTGGGAATATCGGTTTTGTCACCCGGCTTTTCCCATCTTTTATTTACGATGGTGGCGTTATTCGCGTACACCTGGTATAAAACATTGTTTTCATCCCATCCTCCATCACTCCAGCCTAGCGTTTGATAGGTTGTGCGGATGAGGTTGTATACTTTATTTCCAACACTGAATTGTGTGGAAATATTCAGATCCCAGTCACGATATTTGAAATCATTGGTTATACCCCCGAAATAATCCGGCCTGGCTTTTCCAAGCACCTGCTGGTCGTCAGAATATTGCGGATTACCCGTTTGCGGATCCACACCCAGGTATTTATATCCCCAGAACGTTCCTTCCGGCTGACCGATCTGTAAAATATGTGTCGGGAATAAATCTGAATAAGCACTCAGCAGTTCATTGTTCGTATATAGTGAAAGGATTTTTTCCTGCAGGAAGCTGATATTAAATCCGATCGACCAGGTGAATTCCGGGCTTCTGAAGGGATATGCAATCACAGAAAATTCCACCCCCGTATTCTGAATATCCCCTGCATTGGTAGTATAAGAAGGAAATCCAGAAGTGGAAGGCAGAACACCCTGGGCCAGCAATTTAGTCCGGTTTCCTTTGAACCAGTCAAAGGACCCGCTGACACGTCCGTTATACATTTCGAAATCCAGCCCGATGTCAACCATTTTATTCCTTTGCCATGTCAGGTCCGTATTGCCAATATTTTGCGGACGAAGTCCGGCCTGCCCATCATACCGAGCCGGCATCCAGTATGTCTGGTATTGAAAATCCCCAATCTCCTGATCTCCTGTCAACCCATAGCTGGCACGCAGTTTCAGGCTGCTCAGCCATTTGGAATCGGCGAGGAAGGCTTCCTTTGTCAGGATCCAGCCGGCAGAAAATGCCGGGAAAGCCCCCCAGCGGACGTCGGGTGCAAAACGGGAAGAACCATCATACCGCAGACTGGCAGAGAGCAGGTATTTTTCATCAAAGTCGTAATTCACGCGACCGATATAAGATACCAGTCCCCATCCGAAATTCTGGTCCGTAGCGGATGTAATCGTGGAAGCACTGGAAATATTTTCCAGTCCGCTTCCTTCCGGAAATCCCTGCGCTTTGGTGGTGGCCTTAGTATAATTGGATGACTGCAGGGACAATCCCAGAATGGCATTCAAATGATTTTTACCAAAAGTATTCTGATAGATGAAATTGTTTTCATTCAGCCAGGTCAGGTTATTATATAAACCATTGATGGCCTTCCCTCCTACAGAAGAACCGTCGGAGGTAACCGGATCAAAAAACTGGTTATCCGTTAAATCTGTATAATCTATATTGAATGATGTGTGAAACTTGAGCGGGGCAGCAATCTGAATATCTGCGAAAATGGTTCCGAGAAACCGGTAATTGGTTGTCCAGGCTTTTACTTCCTTTGCAGACTTGATCGGATTGTCGCTCAACCAGCTGGCCTGGTATTGGGTATAATCCGAGTAGGATCCGTCAGGATTATATACGGGCATGAGTGGGGAAGCACCAATGGCATTGGTGACGACGCCGGTATATGTGTCGTCATTAAAAGTCCGGCGGTTGCGGCTGTACGTGAATGCGAGATTGGTTCCTATGCTCACTTTGTCATTCACTTTGTTGTCCAGGTTCATTCTGAAAGAAGCGCGCTTATAATAATTTTCTATCACGATTCCCTGCTGGTCAAAATAATTTCCGGCGATGAAGAACTTGGTTTTGTCGTTCCCACCCCTGGCTGATAACTGCAAATTGTAAATGGGTGCTGTTTGGAATATCTGATCTTCCCAATTGGTGTTTACTCCGGTATTCCAGGAATCAGGTAAAGGATTCGTAAGCAAAGCCGGATCAAATCCCGGATATGCATCTTCAAACGGAGTCGGATCCTGATTATAGGCAATCAGGTCCTGTGCCCGGGCATCTTCTTCCAGGGCCACCAGTTGCTGACTACTGAGGAAAGGTATTTTCCGCGGAACATTCTGAACACCGGCAAAACTATTGAAACTGAAATCTGTTTTTCCGGCACGTCCTCTTTTTGTCGTAATCAGTACGACGCCGTTTGCCGCCCTGGATCCATAAATGGATGCGGAAGAAGCGTCTTTTAAAACTTCAATGGATTCAATATCATCGGGATTGATATCACTGATGGAACTGATATCCTGACCCTTGCCCTGCTCTTCCCCTTCTGTATTATATGAAGTGGACAGGGACGAATTGCTTTGGCTGATCATCGGCACGCCATCCACCACATAGAGTGGGTTATTGGCTCCCCGGATACTAACGAGTAAACCGGCCCCCGGTGTACCGGAAGGTGTGGTTACCAATATACCGGCGAGTTTTCCCTGAATACTCTGTGCCACATTGGAAACGGGCTGGTCTTTAAATTCCTTGTTTAAAATGGATGAGATCGCACCCGTGATATCACTTTTCTTTTGTTTGAGATAACCGGTCAGGATTACATCGTGCAGCATACTCACGGATTCTTCCATCCGGATGTCCAGATTTTCCGCTCCGTTAAAATGTATCTCTCTTTCCTGAAATCCCACCATGGTCAGCACCAGGCTACCGCTGGATTGGGGCGAGAGAATTCTAAATTCTCCGGCAGCATCGGTGGCCGTACTGGTGGGTTTGCCTTTTAACTGTACAGTAACACCTATTAAGGGCAAACTGTCTTTTCCAACTATTTTTCCTTTTACCCAGGTACCGGTCTGCTGACTGAACAGGTTACCTGCAATTAAAAATAAAAAAATAAATGCCGTTCCCCCGGGAAGCTTTTTGCGGTTCATAAGCAGTGATTTCTTGTTTAAAATGCGGTTAATGAAAGTAACGGCTCCTGAATTTGGTTTAATGAATATCCTTAAGTCAAACGAGTCAAAACATAAGTCGAATTATTTTTTTCTTTAATAATTTATAAATGAAAATCATTAGTTTGCATTTGGTCAAATGGCGGACGATATATTGGTCAAATTATGACCCTGGTTCTGACAGCTTAAATTGACTTGAATTTAAAATATAAAAAATATTATAATATAAGTTCAGGCGAGAAAATCGTTCAAATCGGAAGCTACCTGCGAATTCTATTGGAAAATAAGGAATTTCTTTCAAAAAATGAGCAATATTCTCTTTTCATATTTATATAAACTTTTTATTTAATACAAATTGCAACTATCCCAAAAATTAAAAAAAAACCTGGAAGCCCATCCTGAAATTATCATGGCTTTGAAGAATAATAACCGGGAGATGAGCTGGAACCGGTTTACCAGGACCCAGTTCAACCTGGTCGCCCGGATCATCAATAAGAAAATTACAAGGGAGGTTCTGCGAAACCCGGATCTGGTTGAAATGAACCTGATTACGGGGAAACAGCACCTGGAAAAACAATTGTTCATTCTGAAATGCCATACGGTTTTTGAGTTTATCCGGTACCTGGGAAACCTGGGTGAATACAGGGTCTATAACTGGATCAGTGGAAAAACCCTCCAGAGTTATTGGAATGAAGGGGAAGCGAAATATATTAAGATAAATGCGCTCCTGGTATTTCTCGAAATTCCATTTGTTGACTGGAATGCCTGGCAAAAAGAAAGTGGCCGGGCTGCAGAAACCTATCCGGCTAGCCTCGCCCGAAATAATTTTACAGGCAATGGGTATGGCAAGTCTTCCTTATCACTTGTCAAAAGCTATTACCTGGGAAATTATTTTCTCTATTATCAGAAAACGGATGGCAGTAAAAATGTTATCAAAACACCTTTCATATTGAAAGAACAGGAAGGTGGACAGATCGTTGTAAAATCCGTTTCTGAAGGTCACCGTTATATCGGCAAAGTAATGGGTATCCGGGACGGGTGTTTATATATCAACTGTCAGAACCTCGATTTTGAAGAAATGGAACAATATGTTTTCAATATTGGCCTTGAAACCAAACCACAGGTTTTGTTCGGTGTATCCAATACCGTAAGCGTTAAAAACAGGCAGGCGGTTGCATTAAAAAATATCCTGATCAAACAGTCCCTGAACGATCCTTCCTTCGACAATATTCCGGAAACTGAAATTCCGTTTTCAAATAAATACAGTTCCCAGAGCGAAGAATCCCTTGTTGTCCGCTACCTCGCCGGTTCCGGGAATAATATCATTGTGACGCCGAACTGCTGTAATCTCGAAACTTTTGCAGGGCTTTTGGAATCAAAAACATAAAAGAGAATGTGCAAATGTGCAGATGTGCAAATGTACAGATGTGCAAATGTGCAAATGTGCAGATGTGCAGATGTGCAAATGTGCAGATGAAATTTTAAAGCCAATTTTATAATTCGTTCACATATCCTAAGTCCAAATAATAAGAGGAGCTTCCGGACGTCTCAATTTTCCCCAATTTGCACATTTGCACATCTGCACATTTGCACATTATGATTTAATGCTGCATCCATTTCTCAACCTCTTTGAAATTCATAATATAAATATCCTCAAAGCCATTTCCGCAGGAATCTAATATTTCCCTGATTTCGGACGCTGATCTGGATTGCTTAAAAGGGAATTTTACCAGGGTTCGTTTACTAGTAAAGAAAAAATATTTATGATCCGCACTCACAAAAGGAGAATAGTCTAAAGCCGGTGAATTAATCCCGTTTTCAAAATGAACGGCCGGTTGCCATATACCCTTTACCCGCCTGCTAAAATATAAATCTCCCTTCCCCAGGTCGTCTTTCCTTTTATAGGATGAAAAAATAATATAGTTTTCATCCGGATCAATAAAAGCATTAAAATCATCCCCCTTTGAATTAACGGCATCAGGCAAGGTCCGGGGCAAGACCCATTTTCCATCCTTCCATTCGGAGATGAAAATATCATCACCGGTTTCTTCGTTATTCCTGGTAAAATAGAGATTACCGGATTTTGTCAGCGAAGGATAAAATTCATCCTTATCCGTATTTACCGGCGGACCCAAATTATAAGGTCCCTTCCAGCTGTTATCCGTTTTTTGCAAATACCAGATATCGTAGTCGTTTTTGAGACTGTCCCCCGCATGCACCGGCCGGTTAGAAGTAAAATATATTTTATTACCATCGGGTGAGTAAAAAGGTTCCAAATCATTAAATCTTCCGGAAAACCAGGCGGTATCCGGCTTTGTCCACTGACCGTTTATTTTATGCGTGTGCAAAATCACAGAATACAATCCGAAATACCATTGCAGGGTATATAACATATCATTCCCGTCCGGAGAAAGAGCCATGTCGCGATTTGCAAATCCATCAGAAATAATCCCGGCGCCGAAGATCCGTGGGGAATCAGATGCGGAAAACCGGATCTCCTTTTGCGAAATACCTTCCAGAGAAATGCAAAATAAAACGGGGAGAAATAAAAATTTCATTTGTCAATTTACATGGATCTGTATACCGGATTCTATCTAATCCATGAACGGTAAGAAATAGTGTGAGAGTGTGAGAAGTAAAAAATATTAAACAGCACTCTCACAAT